>Ga0126307_10001009_pt1 | contig 18567 bp, 16 predicted proteins | sample Plot28_FD_89955 | JGI IMG/M metagenome (GOLD analysis project Ga0126307, IMG submission 89955) | Serpentine soil microbial communities from UC McLaughlin Reserve, CA, USA - Plot28 | ecosystem: Environmental > Terrestrial > Soil > Grasslands | place: USA: UC McLaughlin Reserve, Lake County... | reverse complement strand
TGGCCCGGGATAGGTCTTTACGCCTACAACTCCATATCTGCCCGGGACTACGCTTCGATACAGGGTGTGGTCCTCTACGGGGCCCTGCTCTTCGTGCTGATCAACCTAGTCGTGGACATACTCTACGCGATCCTCGACCCAAGGGTGAGGTACTGAAGTGGCAGAAGCGCAGGTCCAGCAGGACGCAGTAGCCTCCCGCGAGGTCAAGACACGCAGCCGCAGGGAAGACTTCCTCAGAGCCTTCTTCTCCAACCGGTTGGCGGTTTTCGGAACGGCCATTATGGCTTTGTTTATCCTGATGGCCGTGTTCGCCCCGCTCGTGGCGCCCTACGACCCGCTGCAGACGGACCTCCCCCAGAAGTTCGCCGGGCCGAGCCTGGCCCATCCGTTCGGGCAGGACGAGCTGGGCCGCGACATCCTCTCGCGCGTTATCTACGGCGCCAGGATCTCGCTGACAGCCGGGCTGGCGGCCGTCGCGATAGCGACCGCAGCAGGCACCCTCATCGGGCTGGTGGCCGGATTCTTCGGCCGCTGGCCGGATTCCGTGCTCATGCGCTTTATGGATGTCATCCTCGCCTTCCCGAGCATCCTGCTCGCCATCGTCGTCGTCTCCGTTCTGGGCCCGAGCTTGCCGAACGCGATGCTCGCGATCGGCATCGTGTTCATACCCCAGATAGCCCGCGTGGTACGGTCGGCCGTCATCAGCGTCAGGGAGCGGGATTACATCGAGGCCGAGCGGGCCCTCGGCGCCTCCAACGCCCAGATCCTTGTCTCGGGCGTGCTGCCGAACAGCATGGCGCCCCTCATAGTGCAGGCCACACTGACGCTCGCAACGGCGATATTGGACGTGGCCGCGCTCTCCTTCCTGGGCCTAGGAGCCCGTGCTCCTTCTCCCGAGTGGGGAGCGATGCTCACCGACGCCTTCCGCTCGGGATTCGGCGTTTTCGTTGAGGGCCAGCACGCGATTATCTTCCCAGGTATCGCGATAGCCCTTTCTGTCCTCGCCGTCAACTTTATCGGTGACGGCCTGCGCGACGCCATGGACCCCCGCCGCAGAAGCTAGCAGACGAGTATCGGCGTTGCGAACTATCGTTAACGCTGTGTGTTGTTTTGTTGCGTGGGGGCTGTATCATATTCCTCCGTGAGAACCGAACGCTACGGGTCGTGGACCCGAGAACGCAAGAACACGCGTTACTTCAGGTCCCTCTGGCGACCGGACCGCAGTCTTCTCGTGCTTGTCGGTCTGGCCCTGATCGTGCTCTCTGTAGGGGTCGTGTTCCTCGACGTCAGGAGGGCCGACGAAGAGGCCGGCGCTTCGCCGCCGAAGAAGGATTTGACCATGAGACTCGACATCCCGAGCATGAGGCATGTGGACAACGTGCCCGTCTACAGCGCCGCCGCGCACAACGAGTCGGCTTTGCATGATGGGACTTTGCATCTCGAGGGCACGGGCTTCCCGTGGCAGCGGGAGGCGAACGTCTACATCGCGGGCCACAGGTTGGGCTACCCGCGCACCAAGAGCTTCCTGGTCTTCTGGGATCTGAACAGGTTGAGGATGGGACGCAAGGTGATACTCACGGACTCAGAGGGAAAGAGATACATCTACACGGTCTACGACCGTTTCGTGTTGCCTCCGGATGATTCCTCGGCCACGAAGCCTGTAGACGGGAGAAACATAGTCACCCTCCAGACCTGCACTCTACCGAACTACACGGACCGCCTGATCGTACGCGCCGAACTCACAAGGACCATTCAAGGCCCCAACCCTCGAAAAACGCCAGACAAACCGACATAGTACGTGGCAAGGACGGTTCGCGAACCGCCCCTACACCGCAACACAACGTCCCGCACCGCCCACGCAACGCCCCATCCATACGGTGTACCGTGCCTGTAGGCCTACCACGTCGGCCTGCGCGCCCTCAGCGAATACATGAGCGGTAGCCGTGGCATGCCCTTGGGTAGACGGTAGGTGTCGAAGCCGGATCTTTGGAGGAGTGGCCACCGCGGGAACATCGTGTAGTCGAATTCGCGCAGCAGCTCGACGCGCAGGCCTGCGGAGCTCACCGCGCTTACCACCTCGCCCAGGGTGTGGTTCCACTCGTAGGTAACGTTGTTTGACGTCTCGGCGTCGAGGTCGGCGTAGGTGCCAGGCTCGTCCCAAACCCGGGGATTCTCGTCCTGGAAGTAGTCGTGCTCCACGCTCAGGTCCTCATCTCCGAAGACCTCGGTGAACGGATGAAACTCCGTGAGGTACAGAAAGCCGCCTGGCCTGAGGAGATCCGCCACCACCTGGGCCCACCGACGTATGTCAGGGAGCCAGATGATGGCGCCGCGACCCGTGTAGACGATGTCGAAGATACGGCCGCCCGTGGCGCCCACGGCCTCGTAGACGTCAGAGTGCACGAACGTGGCCTCGAGGCCCATCTCGGAGGCCAGCCCGCGGGCCGCCTCCACGGCGGGGGCCGAGAAGTCGAGGCCAGTTACTCGGGCGCCGCGGCGGGCCCAGCTCAGGGTGTCGATCCCGAAGTGGCACTGGAGGTGCATCAACTCCTTGCCCGTTACATCACCGACCTCTTCTATCTCGAACGGTTGCAGGCGCTCCTGACCTTCCTTGAACGAGGCGACGTCGTAGAACTCTCCCGAGACGTGAATAGGGACACGCTCGTCCCAGTTGGCCCTGTTCGCCTCCCACCATTCCTCGCGCCATTCGCCCATCACTCTCTCCTCTCAGAGGTTCTCTATCGGTACAGGCTCGACCGCATCGGCGAGCCCGAAGCCGAAGACGCGCGCGTAGAAGTAGAGCTCGCCGTCAAGGGCCCGCTTGATGTTCTCAGCGCGCCTGAAGCCATGTTGCTCGCCTTCGAAGGGTACGTAGGAGACGGGCAGACCCTTGTCGCGCAGAGCCGCGAACATCGTCTCGGCCTGCTCTTTGGGCACCACCTCATCTTCGAGGCCCTGGAAGAAGATCACCGGGCAAGTGAGGTGCCCGGCGGAGTGGATCGGCGAGCGCTCCATGTAGAGGTCCGTCCGTTCGGGGTATGGCCCGATCAGGCGGTCGAGGTAGCGCGACTCGAACTTGTGGGTCTCCCTTGCCAGGGCCTCGACGTCGCTGACCCCGAAGTGACTCGCGCCGGCGGCGAACGTATCCCTGAACGCGAGCGCGCAGAGCGTCGTGTAGCCGCCCGCGCTGCCGCCCGTGATCATCAGCCGCCCGCCGTCCACGATTCCGCGCTCGGCCAGGTAAATCGCCCCGTTGGCGCAGTCGTCGACATCGACAACACCCCACGCGCCTTCGAGGCGACGACGGTACTCCCGCCCGTGGCCCGTGCTCCCACCGTAGTTCACGTCGAGCACGGCGATGCCGCGGGTGGTCCAGTATTGAATCTTCGGATCTAGGGCCGTACTCGACGCCGCGGTCGGACCCCCGTGGCTCATTACGAGGAGCGGCGGTAGTTCGCCTTCAGGCGCCACGAAGTCCCGGTTCTTGGGTGGGTAGAAGAAAGCGTGCGCCGTCCTGCCGTTCTCGGTGGGGAACTCTACGGGCTCGGGAACGGAGAGGTAGCCAGGGTCTATCTCCAGGTCGCCAGAGCGACGCAAGACTTCATGCTGACCGGTAGACGGATCCAACCTCACTATGCAAGCGGCCTCCGTGGGCGAGCTGCCGCGGAAGACTACACCGCCTTCACCCTGAGCCTCGGCCGCACGCACGTATGCGATGCTCGAGTACGGCGTCTCGACTGGCTCGAGCTCCCTTTTCTCCGTATCGAGGACGGCGAGGTGCGTGCTCCCGCGCTCCGTGTACGAGCAGACGATGCGCCCCGGCGAGATGAAGGCGTAGGTAGACATCCCGAAGACCCACTGCGGCAGGCCAAACTCTGCCTCCTTCTCGCAGAGCGGCTCGACACGCCCCTCGCGCCAGCGGTAGAGGTTCCACCAGCCCGTCCGGTCCGAGACGAAGTGGAGCGTGCCTTCTGGGGACCACTCTGGCTGGAAGATAGATTCAGCCTGGCCGCCCGCGACCCGCTCGGCGATCTCGGGGGATCCATCAGCGCCGAGATCACATACCCTGAGCTCCGTACCGTCCCAGGGCATGTTCGGGTGGTTCCACGCCAGCCACACGAGGCGCCGGCCATCGGGGCTCAGGCGTGGCGAGGAGTAGAAGTCGTTGCCCGAGACGAGCACGCGCTCCTCCCCGCTTTCGAGGTCTATGCTGACGATCTCGTTTACGGGTTCGTCCCCGCTGTGCTCCTCCCTTACGGCGATAAGGCGGCCTCGGTCCCGGTCGACCACCATGTCCGCGTAGCGCCCGCCGGTCTCCTGCGTGAGCGGTGCCGGTTCGCCGCCTGGGGTCCGGCGGTAGATCCTCTGGTCCGCGAAGTTCGAGAAGTAGACCGTACCTTCGTCGACGGCGAAGTTGCCGCCACCGTACTCGTGAACCCTAGTGCGGGCATTGAAGGGCTGCGGCGTCACGTCCTCGGTGCGTCCGTCCGGCGTCAGTAGCACGATTACGCTGCGCCCGTCCTCGCCGGGGCGGCTCTCCAGCCAGTACACGTCCCCGCCGTCGGTCACTACCTCCGCCAGCCCCACCACGCTCCTGACGATCACATCCGAGGAGATCGGGGACCTCCAGGAACCGTATGGCGCGACTCTGTGTTCTGATATGGTTCCGCTCCTCCGCATTAGCGAGGTCGCCCGTCCGCGAATGTTACAGTCCGGGGACCGCTACGGCTACGCGCAATCGGGTCGGGGAGAGGAAGTTTTTTGTACACTGCTGGCATGGACCGTCGTGGTTACACGGCACAGTCCCCAGGCGATTCGCCACAGAGGACTGCCGAAAAGGAGCTGAGGGACCGGGTACGTCAGCAGGAGGCCACGGGCAGGCTAGGCCTGGCGGCCCTCTCCGGGATGAGCCTCTCCGATCTCATGGACGAGGCGGTGAAAGTGGTAGCCGGGGTCCTGGCGGTCGAGTATTGCAAGATCCTGGAGCTCGTACCCGACGGCACGGCGCTCCTTTTGCGGGCCGGTGTGGGGTGGAAGGAGGGGATCGTAGGAATTACCACGGTCGGTACGAACCTACAGTCCCAGGCTGGTTACGCCTTGATCTCCAAGGAACCGGTGGTGGTCGAAGACCTGCGCTCCGAGAACCGATTCGAAGATGAGGCGCTACTGCGCGAGCACGGGGTGGTAAGCGGCCTCAGCACTACGGTCCACGTCAGCGGACGCCCTTACGGCGTACTGAGCGCCCACACCAGGAAAAGTAGGGCGTTCACGGAGGACGAGGTCCTGTTCCTGCAGGAGGTGGCGGAGGTTCTCGGCGCCGCGATCGAACGTCGGCGCTCGGAGCGCGACAAAGAAAGCCTGCTCGGCGAGCGCACCGAGCGGGCCGCCGCCGCCCAACGGCGCTTCGCCTTCCTGGCCGAGGCCAACGCACTCCTCGCTGCCTCCACCGATTACAGGACCGTGCTAACCACGGCGGCGCGCCTCACGGTGCTTGCCATCGCCGACTGGTGCTTCGTGGACGTGGTCGAGGAGGCGGAAGGCTCCGTGACCAGGTTCGCCGTCGCCCACTCGCATCCAGAGGACGAAGCCCTCGCCCGCGCCTTGCAGAGCACCTACCGCCTCGACCCGAGCAGGCCCCACGGTACGGCCAGGGTCTTCAGGACGGGTGCGCCGGAGTCGATCCCGGAGCTCGACGAGGATGTTCTACAGTACATAGCCGTCGGCGATCCCGAGCAACTCGACCTCCTGCGCCGCATAGACCCAGGGTCCTACATGTGTGTCCCCTTACGCATCGGGGGCCACGTGCTCGGCGCCATGGGTCTTATCTCGGCCCGCTCGGGGCGCCGCTACGGCGCCGAAGACGTTGCGCTTGCCGAAGGCCTGGCACACTGCGCGGCCCTCGCGCTCGATAACGCCGGCCACAGGGCCTCCGAGGTCGAGCTCGTGCGGGAACTGGTCAGGCGCGCCAGGGAGGAACAGCGCGTGATCTCGCTACCCAGCGAGGGGATACCGCAGATCACACCCCGCCAGATGGAGGTCCTTAGTCTGCTCTCCTCGGGCCACTCGACCAGGGAGATAGGCCGCGAGCTCTACCTGTCCGAAGCTACGGTGCGCAACCACATCCGCGGACTCTTGCAGGCCTTTGGCGCCCACTCCCAGCTGGAGGTCCTGGCCAGGGCGCGTGAGCTCGGCGTCCTCCCGTGAGGAGGGAGATGGTTATTCTGAGGACTCGAAGACCAGCCACGAGCCCTTGAGGCCTTCGCTTATCGTTTCGCCCCCTCTGCAGGGTACTACGCTCACGAGCCGATCGCCCTGACGGGCGAAGTCCTCGAGCGTCTCGATCACCTCCTCGCGGTGCAGAACGAAGACCACCCGGTGCTGCATCGTGAGCTCCTCGATGGACTCTCGTCGCGCCTCCTCCGCGCCCACGGCCTCGGCCAGCAACCGCTCCCGCTCGGCCGCCTCGGCCCACAGACGGCCTCGGCTCGCGTCGGCCTCTGCCTGCAGCGCGGACTCCCGCTTGCGCCAATCTTCCACGTGCCCCTCGATCCGGTTCAGTATCCGCTCTATGGCGGATGCGCGATGCTTGCCCATCACCAGCCTCCTCTATTCGTGTGCGCGAGTGCTACTCACTCTACCCCGGTTTCGCCCACCGTCAGGCCGTAGAGGAGGTTACTACGCTTCGCCGGATTCCGCATCCTCCTCGCTCCTAACCACGAGGACAGGCCCGTGGGCATGACGGACTACCGAGCCAGAGACGCTGCCCATAGCAACGCGCCTGACAGGACCTAGTCCCCTGCTGCCGAGGACCACGAGGCCGGCGTCAATCTCCTCTGCGACGGCTACGATCTCGGCATCAGGATGGCCCGCCCTGGCATATACCTTGGCGATCTTCCCTCCCATCCCCCTTATCTTCTCCCCTTCCACTTCGAGCCTCGTGCGTGCCTCATCCTCCGCGCGCTCGCGAATATCCCCCCGAAGCTCCGGCGCCATGACCCTGTACTCGGGCCATGAGAGAGGGTCGGGCATTGGCTCCACGTAGACTACGTGCAGCCCCAGACCGAGCTTCTCCGAGAGCGCCACGGCCATCCCGGCGGCACGTCCGGCCTCGGACGAGCCGTCCGTGGCCAGCAGTATTCTGTCTCCGAACACGCTCATACTGTCCTCCTTCTCATGCTTCTGCCCGCTACCCGGTCTTACACCGCAATCATCTCCGACTTCGTCCGCTTTGACAATATAGTCTGCGGGGATGGGCATGCCTTGAGCAAAATGGCCCATCTGCCTGGCGCGCATTGACCAAAAGTCGTATGGCGCAGAACGGGTGAGGATGGTCAATTCAGATGGGTTGGATCGTCAAGATAGATCATGCGGGAGCGCCCAAGAGTCGGTAATCTTCCGAATCAAGTAGATCAGGAGAAAGGTGCTAGAGATGGAAGCTCTTCCCGAAGGGACACTCAAGAGCATCGAAGAGGTCTTCGGTGACCGGCTGAAACGCAGATCGCCCGAGGGTGCCGGATCGGCTTCGGACGGCGCGCTCGCCTCAGTCTTTCCGACGAGCGCAGAAGAGGTAGTGCTCCTCTCCCGGACGGCCGAGCGTTACTCCGTGCCCCTGGTCGCGCTCGGGGCCGAGACCCACCCAAAGACGCCGCTCAAGGAAGGGAAGATCCTGGTTCGCTTCGACTTAATGCGGGGCCTTCGGCTTCCTGACTCAGACGAACCCTGGGCCGAAGCGGAACCTGGCGCGTTGTGGCTCGAGTTGGACAACCACCTGCGCGTCCGTGGGAGGGGCCTGACGGTCTATCCTACTAGCGCCCCGAGGGCCACCGTCGGGGGCTGGCTGGCCCAGGACGGTCTCGGGGTCGGCTCCTTCGAGTACGGCTGGTTGAGGGAGAACGTACTCTCGGCCGACGTGGTTCTGCCCGGCGGCGAGCGTCAGACCGTGAGGGGCGATGAAGTGCGTTCCTTCGTCGGTCCCGAGAGCGGTAGGGCTATAGTAGTCGGCGCCAGGTTACGTACCAGGCGCGCCGAAGACGACATACCCTGCGCCCTCGCCTTCGGGGGTCCCGAAGCACTGCTCGACGCTGTGGCGAGCGTCTTCCACGAGGGAGTACCGCTCTGGCACCTTGCCTTCCTGAGCTCCGAGATGGCGCGGATCAGAGGCCTCGGTGAAGAGCACCTGCTCTTCGGCGCCTACCCTGGCGAGCGGGATGAGGTGGTCGAAAAGGCGCTCCAACAGATCGCCTCCTCCGCCGGCGGACGCCTGCTAGCCTCTGCCGACGCGTACCGGGCGTGGGGAGAGAGATTCTTCCCCATCGCGCCCTCGCGTCCCACGCCCATCCTCTCTGACAGGACGTTTGTTCCCGTCGCGGGGGTCGCAACTTTCCTCAAGAGCCGCCCGCACAAAGCCGTCCAGGGCACGGTAGCCCGATCTAAAGAGGTGCTGTTACTCGCCTTTGACCCGGGCGAAGCAGAGCCGGCGACATAGAAAGCCCTTGGCCAAAGATTCATGACACCGCCGTCGCGCGAACCGGAGGATGAGGAGCTATCATGATACGACAGCAGCTAGAGAATACGGGGAGTAGGCTTTGGAAGACGCGCTGGTAGTATCCCGTCTGCAGTTCGCGTTCACCGTAACCTACCATTATCTCTTCCCGATGCTCACGATGGGGCTCGCGCTGCTCATCTTCGTCCTCAAGAGCATCTACATGCGCAGCGGGAACGAGCTCTACAACAAGTCCGCGCGGTTCTGGGCGAAGATCTTCGCCGTCACCTTCGTCATGGGGGTCGTTACGGGCATACCCTTAGAGTTCCAGTTCGGGACGAACTGGGCGGCCTTCTCGCGCTTCGCGGGCGACATCATAGCCCAGACCCTTGCGATGGAGGGCGCCTTCGCGTTCTTCCTCGAGTCGGCGTTCGTGGGACTCTTTCTCTTCGGGGAGCATCGCTTTGGGCAGAGGGTGCACTGGTTCTCCTCTCTTATGGTCTTCCTCGGTACCTGGGCCTCAGGCTACTTCATCATCACGACGAACGCCTGGGTACAGCACCCCGTCGGCTACAAGACCCTCGAGAACGGCAACATAGAGCTCGACAACTACTGGGCGGTTCTGCTCAACTCGTGGACCTTCGCGCAGTACGCGCACAACATGGGCGGTGCAGTGGTGTGTGGGGCCTTTGTGATGGCTGGCCTCGGGGCCTTCTACGTGCTCGGCCGCAGGAATGAGGAGTACGGACGGGTCTTCCTCAAAGTGGGTATCACGGCCGGGGTGATCGCGAGCCTCTGGATGCTCTTCCCGAGCGGCCACTTCTCCAGCGACCAGGTCGCCAAACACCAGCCCGTCTCGCTCGCCGCCATGGAGGGCCTCTTCCGGTCGGAGAGGCAGGCAGGCATCGTCCTCGTCGGCCAGCCGGATATCGAGAACAAGAGCATAGAGAACCCGATCGTCGTGCCGCGCGCCCTCAGCTACCTCATCTACCAGAACTGGAACGCCGAGGTGAAGGGTCTCGACGCCTTCCCGAAGAAGGACTGGCCGCAGAACATCCCGCTCCTCTACTACAGTTACCACGTCATGGTCGGCCTCGGGACCATCTTCATATCTATCATGGTCGTCGCCGCGTTCTTGCTGTGGCGGGGTCTTTTGTACCGCGCCCGCTGGATGCTCTGGATCCTGATGCTCGCCATGCCCTTCCCGTTCATCGCGAACACCGCCGGGTGGTTCACCGCCGAACTCGGCCGTCAGCCCTGGCTCGCATACGGCATCTTCAGGACGTCGGAGGGCGTCTCGCCCCTGGTCTCCTCTGGCAGCGTCCTCTTCACGCTAATAGGGTTCGCCGGGATGTACCTGATCATGGGCCTCCTCTATATCGTGCTGATGGTTCGCGAGGTCGCCCACGGGCCGGAAGGCGATGAGGAGACATTGGAAGCTACCGAAGGTCTGACGGCCTAGAGGGGGAGGGATCGTGGAGACGATCTGGTTCATCTTTGTAGCGTTGATGATCGCCATGTACGTCCTCCTTGACGGCTTCGACCTCGGTGCGGGGGCGATACACCTCTTCGCGGCCAGAGACGAGCGGGAGCGGCGCACGATCATCCGCGCCGTAGGGCCGGTGTGGGACGGCAACGAGGTCTGGCTTATCGCCGGGGGCGGCACCCTGTTCTTCGCCTTCCCGGTGCTCTACGCCTCGAGCTTCTCGGGGTTCTATTTGCCGCTCATCATCGTGCTCTGGCTGCTCATGATCCGGGGCATCTCCATAGAGCTGCGCGGGCACATAGGCGACCCGATGTGGGCTTCCTTCTGGGACGCGATGTTCTTTATCGGTAGCTCGCTTCTCGCCGTCTTCTTCGGGGCCGCCCTTGGTAACGTCGTACGTGGCGTCCCGCTGCACGAGGACGGCTACTTCTTCCAGCCGCTCTGGACGAACTTCAGCCCCTTCTCCGAGACGCCGGGCATCCTCGACTGGTACACGATCCTGATCGGGCTCCTTGCCCTCGCTACGCTCGTCGTCCACGGGGCGAACTTCCTCGCCGTCAAGACCGAGGGTACCCTGAACGTCCGCTCGCGCAGGATATCCCGTTTCTTCACGTACGCGACCGCGGCCTTAACCGTGCTCGCCACCGCGGCCACCTTCTTGGTGAGCCCGCAGATGTTGGGGAGCTTCGGATCGAGGCCCTACGGATTCGTCCTCCCGCTCATAGCCATAGCCGGGCTGGTCGGCATGTTCCTCTTCAACTTCAGGGATAACGATAGGGCCGCGTTCCTCTCTTCAAGCGCCTACATAATCGGGATGCTTACGAGCACCGTCTTCAGCGTCTACCCGAAGGTCCTTCCCTCGGTGGACCCGGCAAACAGCCTCACCATATACAACGCCTCGGCCTCCCAGTACGGCATGGCGGTCGGCCTCGTCTGGTGGAGCATCGGGATGGTACTCGCCGCCGTCTACTTCGTCGTCATCTACCGCCTTTTTCGCGGCAAGGTGAGCCTGGAAGACGAAGGATATTAGAGCTGTCAGCTTTTTGGGTCTCGCCTTGATGAGGACTGATGAATAGGGAGTTGCTTCGACAGGTCGGATCGGCGCGGGTCTCCTTAGCGCTCTCCGTGGCGCTGGGGCTCCTTGCGGCGGCGGCGACGATAGTTCAGCTGGTCGCCCTGAGCAGGGTCGTGGATCAGGTGTTCCTGGAGGGCATGGATCTCGCAGGAGCGAGTGGTCCGCTACTCCTCTTGCTCTGCGCTTCTTTGTTGCGTTCTGGTCTGTTGTGGGGCCGGGAGGTCACCGCCCAGCGGGGGGCTGTGCGGGTGAAGTCCGAGCTGAGGGAGCGGCTGTTCGCGCACGTCCTGCGTCTGGGCCCGTCTTACACGGTGAGGGAGCGTACCGGCGAGCTCACCACGACGGCGACAGAGGGTGTGGAGAAGCTGGACGCGTACTTCGGCCGCTATCTGCCGCAGCTATTCCTCAGCGTGCTAGTTCCGCTGATGATAGCCGGGTACATCTTCCCGCGGGACCCTTCGAGCGCCGTACTGCTGCTGGTCACTGCGCCGGTGATACCCGTCCTGATGGTGCTGGTCGGCGGCTACGCGGAGGAGCACACCAGGCGCCAATGGAAGGCTTTGTCGCGCATGGGCGCAAGTTTCCTGGACGCCTTGCAGGGGCTCACCACCCTCAAATTTTTCGGCAGGAGCGCAGACGAGGGCGAGAAGGTCGCGGCGGCCAGCGAGGACTTCAGGGAGCGCACGATGAAGGTCTTGCGCTACGCCTTTCTCTCTGGGTTCGTGCTCGAGTTCATGACGGCGGCCGCGATAGCCCTCGTCGCCGTTACGCTCGGGGTGCGTGTGATCTCTGGGAACATGCCCTTCGAGGAGGCGTTCCTGGTGCTTCTCCTCGCGCCAGAGTTCTACAAACCGCTGCGCGAGCTCGGCGTCCACCGCCACGCTGGGATGGAAGGCAGCGCCGCCGCAGATCGTATCTTCGAGATCCTGTCTACCCCCGTGCCGTTGCGGCGGGGTTCGGGTGACCAGGGTAACGTCTCGGATGGGCTGACTATCGAGTTTCTCGGTGCCGGCTACACGTATCCAGGAAGCGCCCGGGCTGCGATCCCGGATCTCACGCTCTCCTTGCCCGCGGGGACCAGGACCGCGCTCGTGGGACGCAGCGGTTCTGGCAAGAGCACGCTTGTGAACTTGTTGATGCGCTTCGTGGATCCCGAATCCGGCACAGTCTTGGCTAACGGCGTAAGGATTACGGAGTTGCCCGCGAAGACCTGGCGGGAGAACGTCGCGCTCGTGCCACAGAGACCCCACCTTTTCCACGGGAGCGTGCTCGAGAATATCGGCCTGGCACGGCCCGAGGCGAGCCGGGAGGAAGTCGAAAAGGCTGCGGAGCTCGCCGGGGCCGCAGAGTTCATTGGGCATCTTCCCGATGGCTACGAGACCGAGATCGGGGAGCGCGGGGCGCGGCTGAGCGGGGGAGAGGCGCAGAGGATGGCCATAGCCCGCGCCTTCCTCAAAGATGCCCCTGTGCTCGTCATGGACGAACCGACATCAAGCCTGGATCCCGAGAGCGAGCGCCTGGTCAGCGAGGCGGTCGAAAGGCTCACCAGAGGCCGTACGGTGCTCGTGATCGCGCACCGGCTGGGCACCGTCTACGGGGCGGACAGGATCGCCGTTCTGGACGACGGCAAGCTGGCAGAGACGGGCACGCACGGCGAGCTGATCCGGCGCCACGGCCTCTACGCGAGCCTCGTGAACGCCTACGGGCGGGTGCCCGCGTGAGAACCTTCCTGCGGCTCGTCGGCTTCCTGAAGCCCCATCTTCCTGGCGTGGCGCTGGCCGTCTTGCTCGGTGTTGCCACAGTGGTGAGTAACGTCGGGCTGCTTGCTACGGCGGCGTATGTTATCTCCGCGGCGGCGTTGGTCTCTTTTCTGGGGTCGCTCGTCATCCCGATCTACCTGGTCCGACTCTTCGGTGTCTCGCGGGCTGGCGCGCGCTACGCCGAGCGCCTCGTCTCCCACAACCTGACCTTCAAGCTGCTCGCGGATTTCAGGACCTGGTTCTACACCAGCCTCGAACCCCTCGCCCCGGCCCGCCTTCTGCGCTTCAGCACAGGGGATCTCCTCTCCCGCATCGTCGAGGACGTCGAGGAATTGCAGAACGTCTACCTGCGTACGGTCGCTCCCGTCGCCGTGGCATCGATGATTTCGCTTCTGGCCTTCGTCCTCCTTTACTCCTTCGGACCGCCGCTGGCCTTCGTCGCCCTCGGGTTCCTGTTGGCCGCCGGCATCGGGGTGCCGCTACTTGTCAGGGCTCTGGCGCACGGGCTGGGACGAACACAGTTGGAGCTAAGGGGAGAACTAAACGCTAGAGTCGTGGACGGCATTCACGGAGCGCAGGATCTACTCGCTTTCGGTAGGGAGGAGGATCATGGACGCGAGATCGCCGCGCTGAATCGCAAGCTCGGCAGTCTGCAGGGGAGGATGGCCTTCATTACGGGGCTCAAGGATGCCCTTGGCGACCTGATGATGAACCTGGCGATGCTCTGTGTGCTCGTCCTTGCGATACCGCTGGTCTCGGGAGGAGAAGTGCGGGGAGTTTACCTGGCCTTCCTGGCGCTTGTGGTGCTCGGCAGCTTCGAGGCCGTCCAACCGCTCGGCACCGCTTTCCAGTACCTGGGCCGTTCCATGTGCGCCGGAGAACGCCTCTTCGAGATCGTGGACGCAGAGCCGGAGATAGTGGACCCTGCCGAACCGCGCCCCTTACCTGGAGACTACAAACTCGAGTTCGACAGGGTGGGCTTCCGCTACGAGACCGGAGGTCGGCACGTACTCCAAGATATCTCGTTCAGCCTCGAACCTGGCAGGCGGGTCGCGGTCGTGGGTCCTACCGGGGCGGGGAAGAGCACGCTTACCGGCCTCATCCTGCGCTTCTGGGACCCGACTTCGGGTGGGATCCTCCTCGGCGGTCACGACCTTTGTGGGTACGTCCAGGACGATGTGCGAAGCCTGATCGGGGTCGTCTCTCAAGACACCCACGTCTTCAACGACACGCTGCGCGCCAATCTGCTCCTCGCGAGACCGGAGGCGACCGACGAGGACCTTCGAAGAGTCCTGGCGCTGGCCCAGCTCACCGATCTCGTAGAACGCCTGCCGGGTGGTCTTCAGAGTCCGCTCGGTGAGCAAGGACTGAAACTTTCGGGCGGTGAGCGGCAGCGTCTCTCGATCGCCAGGACGCTCTTGAAGGACGCGCCCCTGCTCGTGCTTGACGAGCCGACGGCCAACCTCGATCCCGTGACGGAGCGCGAGTTGCTCGATACCGTCTACGGGTCGATGCAAGATCGCGCCACACTCGTCATCACCCACAGGCTAGTGCGGATGGAGGAGATGGACGAGATCCTGGTGCTCCATGAAGGGAAGATCGTAGAGCGCGGCACGCACAGAGAGCTCGAAGGAAAGCAAGGGACGTACCGCCGGATGCTCGACGTACAACGCGAGTTTCTGCTTGCTGTGTAAGCGATCAGCCAAGAACAAGAAGCTGATGGCTGATCGCTGAGAGCTGACAGCACGGTTCGCGCAGCGAGGGCGGTTCGCGAACCGCCCTCGCTGCGCGAACCGCTTTACGCCTTCAGCCGATATCCCGTCTTGAAGATCCACCACACCGTCGTCAGGCACACGGCCAGGAAGATGAGCGTCATGGTAAGGCTCACGCCTACCCTGACGTCGGAGAGCCCGTAGAAGCTCCAGCGGAAGCCGCTGATCAGGTAGACGACGGGGTTGAAGAGCGTGGCCTTCTGCCAGAGCGGCGGCAACATGCTAATCGAGTAGAAGCTGCCGCCGAGGAAGATCAGGGGCGTGAGGATTAGCAGCGGGATGATCTGCAGCTTCTCGATATCTTTGGCCCAGATGCCGATGATGAAACCGAAGAGGCAGAAGGTAACGGACGTGAGCGCGAGAAACGCGATCATCCACAGAGGATGGTCTATCTGGATCGGCACGAACAGGCCCGAGGTGGCCAGGATTATCAGCCCGATCATCATGGACTTGGTCGCCGCCGCCCCGACGTAGCCTATGACGATCTCGATGTAGGAGACGGGTGCGGAGAGAACCTCGTAGATCGTACCAATGAACTTGGGGAAGAAGATGCCGAAGGACGCGTTCGAGATGCTCTGCGTCAGCAGTGTCAGCATGATCAGGCCAGGAACGATGAAAGAACCATAGCCGACTCCCTCTACGCTGCTAATGCGCGAGCCTATCGCCGCGCCGAAGACGACGAAGTACAGTGATGTCGAGATGACGGGCGAGACGATGCTCTGTAGTAGCGTGCGGAATGTCCTCGCCATCTCGAACTTGTAAATCGCGCGTATCGCATGAAAATTCAATCTCGCTCCTTTACCAGATCGACGAAAATCTCCTCGAGCGAGCTCTGCTTCGTCTGGAGATCCTCGAACGTGACACCCACCTGGTCGAGATCTGCGAGAAGGTTGGCTATGTCCATCCGCCCTGCCTGTGAATCGTACGTGTAGATGAGCTCGCCGCCGTTCGAGGCCAGTTCCAGTCCATAGCCGGCAAGTTCGGCAGGTACCTCATCCAGCGTGCTGTGCAGTTGCAGCGTCAACTGTTTCCTGCCGAGCTTGCGCATCAGCTCATCCTTGTTTTCGACCAGGATGATCTCGCCGTTGTTGATCACCCCGACCCTGTCGGCCATCTCCTCGGCCTCGACGATGTAATGCGTGGTCAGGATAATGGTCACGCCGTTCTCGCGGAGCCGGCGCACCAACTGCCACATGTCCCTTCTCAACTCGACGTCGACGCCCGCCGTAGGCTCGTCGAGAAAGAGGATTCGTGGCTCGTGCGAGAGGGCCTTGGCGATCATGAGCCTGCGCTTCATGCCTCCCGAGAGCGTCATGATCTTGTCGTCTTTCTTGTCCCACAGGGCGAGGTCTCTGAGGACTTTCTCGATGTAGCCAGGGTCCGGCGGTCTACCGAAGAGGCCCCGAGAAAAGCTAACCGTCGCCCAGACTGTCTCGAAAGCATCAGTCGTTAGCTCCTGTGGTACGAGGCCGATCTTGGACCTTGCCGCTCGGAATTCCGAGATGATGTCGTGCCCGTCGGCCACGACGACGCCCTGCGTCGGATTTACGATCCCGCAGATGATATTGATCAACGTCGTCTTCCCTGCGCCGTTCGGACCAAGCAGGGCGAAGATCTCCCCCTTGCGGATCTCCAGGTTGATCTTCTTCAGCGCCCTGAAGCCTGAGGCGTAGGTCTTATCGAGGTTGGATACGGAGACGACCGGCTGCAAGATCAGGCGTCCCGTCCGGGGGCACTGGTGCCTGCCCGACGGAGTACGATTTGCCGGCCGACGTCATCGATCGTCCTGCGGACCAGGATCACGCTGTTCTCCTCTCGCTTGTTCTTTGGCGTTGCTCCGCCGCGGCACTTCGTGGGCCGCAACGTGCTCCCGTAAGTCTATGCGGAAGACCCTTAATCCCAAGCATCTATTCCCGGGACCCTACATGGTCTCGCAGGCAGAGCCTCCTAGGAGCACAGATCGATCGGAAGATTGCAGCGCCTCTAGCTCGAGAAGACGGATGTCATTGTGAATGTGAACCGAGCCACTCTACTCGGCCACGGCATAAAGGCCCCACGTCGGCCTGACAAAATGTGTCTTGGAACGCGGCTTAGACTAGGAGGCGTGGCCGTAGTGCTGGAGAACGGCCTCCTGCAACTCGGCATCGGGAGCGTCGAACGCGGGCGGAAGCATCGGAGAGTTCTCCACGGTCGCCTTGTCCACTTGCAGCTCGACCGAGCCGTAGAAGTCCCGCCGGTTCGCCTCATCGGGCAGGACCAGGACTTCGATGGGTACCAGATGGTGGTGGCGCTTCCTCTCCCGGCCAAGCCAGTCCTGGGGCACCACGTCTATGAAGCGCAGGTGCCTCTCATCTTCATCCACGAAAAGATTCGCCACGTACCCGAGTTGGTGGTCTGAGGAGTCGAGGACGCTTCTGCCGCGCAGGTCGTGGTTCGGGCGTGCGGGATGCTCGTGTTCCTGCAACCTGACGATGTTCATGGGTACTCCTCCCCGTTTGTTTGAGCTTGCCTTTCCCGGAGCAGGCCGGTCATGAAGCACTATACGCCCGGCCAAAGGGCCCTGCAAGGTTCTACAGTAGCCTCGGGCTCAAGTGGTCTCCTGGCGCGGACCCTTGTGGAGATAACGTGCCTCGACTTCCTGGTAGTTTCCGCACTCGGGGCAGGTAAACGGGCGTACCTTTCGAGTACCGTAAGCAGGAACGATGGTGGTCTTGTTCCAGTCGAAGACGTAGCCGCACGCTTCGCACCGCTGGCGGAAGGTCACGACCGTGCCGCGTTCGCCAACGATCTTGCCGCCCGTCATCTCTATCGCCATCTCGCCCCCGAACGCGTCGCTTGCCCGCGCTCCTTCTTGAGCTCGAGCCTGGCCACCGCGGCGCGGTGGACCTCGTCGGGGCCGTCTGCGAGGCGCAGGGTGCGGGAGCTCGCCCAGAGGTAGGCGAGCGGGAAGTCGTCAGAGACCCCGGCGCCCCCGTGGGCCTGTATGGCCCGGTCGAGGACGTTGAGGGCGACGTTTGGGGCGACGACCTTGATCATGGCGATCTCGGCCCTGGCCTCTTTGTTCCCTACCGTATCCATCATGTGGGCCGCCTTCAAGGTCAGGAGGCGCGCCTGCTCTATCTCCATCCTGGAGTCCGAGATCCAGGCCTGTATCACACCCTGCTCCGCGAGCGCTTTCCCGAACGTCTCCCGCTCTTTGACCCGCTCGCACATCAACTCGAGTGCCCGTTCTGCAACGCCGATCAGCCTCATGCAGTGATGGATACGCCCTGGCCCGAGGCGTCCCTGGGCGATGGCAAACCCCTTGCCTTCGTCCCAGATGATGTTCTCTAGCGGCACCCGCACGTCATCGAAGGAGATCTCCGCGTGCCCATGGGGGGCGTCGTCGTAGCCGAAGACGGGGAGGGTCCGTTCTACCTTTACGCCTGGCGTATCGAGGGGGACCAGGATCATTGACTGCTGCTCGTGGCGCGGCGCGTCCGGGTCGGTCTTGCCCATGAAGATCGAGATCCTGCACCTCGGGTCTCCTGCCCCCGAGATCCACCACTTCCTGCCGTTCACGACGTACTCGTCGCCATCCCTCTCTATGCTCGCCTCGATGTTCGTCGCGTCCGAGGAGGCCACTCCTGGCTCGGTCATCGCGAAGCAGGACCGTATCTCACCGTCGAGCAGAGGCCTTAGCCACCGTTCTTTCTGCTCCTCGGTGCCGTAGCGTACGAGCACCTCCATGTTGCCCGTGTCGGGCGCGTTGCAGTTGAAAGCCTCGGGGGCTATGGGGCTGCGGCCCATGACCTCGCACAGGGACGCGTACTCCAGGTTCGTGAGGCCGGCGCCGAGATCCGAGTCAGGCAAGAAGAGGTTCCATAGTCCCCTCGCCTTCGCCTCCTCCTTTAACTCCTCCATGACCGGGGGTACGGACCACCGGCTCTCTGCAGCCCCTAGCTGTTCATGGAACCTCGCCTCGTTCGGATAGACGAGCTCGTCCATGAACG
>Ga0126307_10001008_pt1 | contig 18578 bp, 17 predicted proteins | sample Plot28_FD_89955 | JGI IMG/M metagenome (GOLD analysis project Ga0126307, IMG submission 89955) | Serpentine soil microbial communities from UC McLaughlin Reserve, CA, USA - Plot28 | ecosystem: Environmental > Terrestrial > Soil > Grasslands | place: USA: UC McLaughlin Reserve, Lake County... | reverse complement strand
GTAAACATCACGGACCGCTACAAGGGTTTATTGGAATAGCCACTCACCAGGCAGGCGTGGAGAAACAAAAATGCTTCGCTCTTTTTCTACTGTAGTCTTTGCCTGAAGAACCAGCCCAATAGAATTATTAACCGCATAAGTGTGCGACGCAACGGATGCAAAATTTAGACTCTGCCGCCGGGTGCCCAATCCATGTCCAAACAAAACCAAAAATCGAATTTTCAAACCAACAAAACATAAATAAAATGACAATCAAATTAAAACCCGCAGGTAAATTATTCATCATTGCTGCAATAGTAGCAGTAGCTATCATAGGTGTGCGATGGTATCAAAACCGTCCCAAAGAAGTAGGAGAATCCATTGTTCTGGGTAAAGTGTCTTTACCGGATGCCAAAGATGCATCCTTTACAACAGCTTCAATGCAATTGCCTTTGCCATTAGCGCAAGCTGCAGTAAATGGCGGCACACAGATCACCTGGGAACGTATGACCTGGAACAGCCAGTTCTCCGGAATGTATGCGAATGGTGGCGTTCGTACTAGCAAAGGCTCTTTGTTTGATAATGCACATTTGGATGTTACCTATGTACGCCAGGATGATTGCAACAAGCAAATGGCCGACCTGGTAAAATTTGCAAGTGATTACAAAAACAACCCCAATGCCACCGGTATCTTAATCACATTCATGGGCGATGGTATGCCTGCCTTCATGACCTCTTTATCAAAAGAACTGGAGCCCTTAGGACCCGAATATCAGCCCATCATTCTGCCGCTGGCTCATGGTAAATCGTATGGCGAAGACCAGGTTATGGGACCACAATCTTGGAAACAAGACCCACATAATGCAATTGGTAAAACAGTAGCAGGTGTATTGCGTGATGGCGACATTAACATTCTTCTGAAATGGGCCGGCGACAACGGTTTGAAAGTAAACCCCGATGAAACCACTTATGACAAGGATGCTATCAACATCATAGCTGCCAATGATTTCCTGGATGCCCCGAATAAGTACATCACTGGTTACTCAGAAAGGAGGAAAATAGTAGTTAATGGCCGCACAACCGGCAGGGACACAGTGGTTGGTGTGGATGCTGTTGCCACGTGGACGCCAGGCGATGTAAACGTAGCGACCAAAAAGGGTGGACTGGTAACCATTGCCAATACAAGACAATACGCATCACAAATGCCTAACCAAACCATTGCTATTAAGAAGTGGGCCTATGATCATAGAACGGATGTGGAAAATATGATCGTTGCTTTGGGGCAAGCCGGCGATCAGGTACGTTCATTTAACGAGGCAAAAGCATTTGCCGCCAAGGTAAGTGCTGAAGTATACGGTGAACAGGATGCTACATATTGGTTGAAATATTATAATGGAGTAGAAGAAAAAGATATACAGGGCTTGAAAGTGACCTTGGGTGGATCAACAGTGTTTAACCTGGCAGATATGGCGAACACGTACGGTTTAGGTGATGATAAGGTAGACAGGTATAAAGCAGTGTACAACACCTTCGGAAACCTGATGGTTCAATTATATCCTTCTATTATGCCAACGTTTATGCCATATGAAAAAGCAGTTGACAAATCCTTCCTTTTCTCTGTGCTTTCCAACCACCCGGAATTATTACAGGGGAAAGCTATAGAAGCACAATACGCTGCACAGATCACCAGTGAAGTTTCTTCCAGATCGTACAGCATTGCTTTTGAAACCGGTTCTGCCAACATTTATCCTTTTTCCTATAAACTGCTGGATGATATTTTTGAATCGGCAGTGGTGGCGGAAGGTTTAAAGCTGGGTATCTATGGTCACACGGATAACAAGGGCACTGACGCCGTTAATATTCCTCTTTCAGAAAAAAGAGCGAACGCAGTAAAAGCCTACCTGTTAAAAAAAGGTTTGAAAGAAACCCGTGTGGAAGCAAAAGGTTTTGGTGCTACCCAACCTGTTGCTGATAATAACACTGAGGCAGGCAAAAGTAAAAACCGTCGTGTAGAAATCGTATTAGGTGAGTAACAATATGGAATGGGGCGAGTCATTCGCCTCATTCTTTTCAAAAGTTTTATTTAACAAGCAATAGAATACTCATCTGGCGCCTGTTGTGTCACTCACTTGTGCTGGTAGCAATTCTATTCAACAAAACAGCCGCCACCAATCTAAAAGAGAGGTAATGCTCTCAGCGGCTAATAAAAAACAATGAAAAAAATATTTCAACCATTTGGAAAAATCAGCAGGCAAACATTCATGATCATGATTGTTGCGCAGGTGATCCTGGCATTGCTTTTATGGCATACAACATCCAATGGATTGATACCACAGCCATTAAAAGTAGCCAAAGCTTTTGCACACCTGCTTTCAACAAGATTACTAATGGACAACATCTTGGTAAGCTTAGGCCTGACAATGCAGGCAATGTTTTATTCGATCATTATAACTTTAGGTTTTACTTATTTATCGGTGTTACCTTTTTTTAAAGGAATGACCCGGTTCATTGTAAAGTGCAGGTATCTCACCTTAACCGGTTTGATATTCATTTTTACGCTGCTTACAAAAGACGGGAGCCAACTGAAGTTATCCTTACTTGTATTTGGCATTGTACCGTTTTTTGTCACCTCCTTTCTTTCTGTAATTATCAATATTGACAAGCAGGAATATGAACTGTGCAGGACCTTAGGTTATAACAATTGGCAAACTCTATATGAAGTCATTGTTATTGGCAAGGCCGACCAGGTATTTGAGATATTGCGCCAAAACTTCGCTATCGCCTGGCTAATGATCACTTTAGTGGAAGGTCTCAATATGAGTGAAGGAGGTATTGGAACCCTGCTAATCAAATACAATAAATACAATGACCTGACCAATGTCCTGGCCTTACAGTTAGTAATCTTTTTAATTGGAATTTGTTTTGACTATCTGTTGGGGACCATCCGTTACTGGTTATTCCCACATACAAAATTAATTACAGCATCATGACAACACATACAAAAGCGGAAGTGATTTTACAGGCAGAGAATGTGGATCTTTTTTACGAAGGAAAGCCGATCCTTCGCGATATCAACTTCTGCATAAAAAATATTATTCGTCCCGGTTTGTTACAAGGACAAGTAGTCTCTTTGATAGGAAGAAGCGGTATTGGCAAAACACAATTGTTTAAAATCCTTTCAGGCCTTCAACAGCCCACTTGCGGCAACATATTTATACATAGCAATCAAAAAGTAAAAGCGGGTGATATGGGAGTGGTTTTCCAGAACTATTACTTGTTTCAATGGAGAACCGTTTATCACTCTTTATTAATTGCTGCCAAACAAAACGAAAAATTAAAAGGAAAAGAAAAAGAAGCCATAGAGCAATATGCGACAGATTTCAACTTGACAGAGCAGCTGCAAAAATATCCGCAGCAATTATCTGGTGGACAAAGACAAAGAGCAAGTATTATTCAGCAGTTGTTGAAAGGTTCGGACTTCCTTTTGCTGGATGAGCCTTTTTCAGGTCTGGACGTTTGTGTCCTGGATAAAGTGGTTGATTTATTACTGCAGGTATCACTTTCGGATGAATTGAAAACCCTGGTTATTGTATCACACGACATAACCACTGCAGTCGCTATCTCTGATACGGTTTTTATTTTAGGTAACGAACAAGGCAAGCCCGGTGCTACTATTAAAAAAGAAATAGACCTTATTGAAAGAGATCTTGCCTGGAAAAAGGGCATTAAAAAAGAGAATGCTTTTTTAGATACGGTTGACGAAATAAAAGCCTGTATCTAGTGCGTTGGTTTTTGATTTGATCACGGCCTCCCGTTCCCGGGAGGCTTCGTTTTGTAAGCAATCTTGTTAAATGGCTTTACAGGCTATCTTTGCCGCTCAATTTTGAACTTTTAATTATCGACTGAATATGTTTCGTTCTCATACCTGTGGTGAATTAAGACTACATCATGCAAATTCACAAGTTGTTTTAGCCGGCTGGGTGCAAACCGTTCGTAAGTTTGGCTCTATAACCTTTGTTGACCTGCGTGACCGTTATGGCATTACACAATTATTGTTTGGCGAAGAATTAAATGCGCAACTGAATGAAACACCATTAGGCCGTGAATTTGTGCTCCAGGCAACCGGCGCCGTAACTGAACGTTCTAATAAAAACCTTCATCTGCCAACAGGCGATATTGAAGTGACTGTTCACTCATTTAAAATTTTGAATAAATCGTCAGTTCCACCCTTTACTATCCAGGATGATACAGATGGCGGCGATGACCTGCGCATGAAGTATCGTTATCTTGATCTCCGGAGAAATGCCATAAAGAAGAATATTGAATTACGTTATGCAGTAAATCGTGCTACCAGGGATTATTTGCACCAGCAAAATTTCATGGATATTGAAACACCATTCTTAATCAAGTCAACACCAGAAGGTGCCAGGGATTTTGTAGTGCCTTCAAGAATGAATGCAGGACAGTTCTATGCGTTGCCGCAATCACCTCAAACTTTTAAACAATTGTTGATGGTGAGTGGCTATGACCGCTATTATCAAATTGTAAAATGCTTCCGTGATGAAGACCTGCGTGCCGACCGTCAACCAGAGTTTACACAAATAGACTGTGAGATGGCGTTTGTGGAGCAGGACGATATACTCAATATGTTTGAAAGTCTGATCAAATATATTTTTAAGCAGGTAAAGGATATTGACTACACAGAAAAGGTGGAACGAATGACCTGGGAAGATGCCATGTGGAATTATGGCAATGATAAACCAGACATCCGCTTCGAAATGAAGGTGGCTAATCTGAAATCTGCTTTTAATAAAGGCGGTGAAATTATTGCTACAGGTGAATTGATCAATGGTGCTGGCTTTGGTGTTTTTGACAATGCAGAAACGGTAGTAGCAATTGCTGTTCCAGGGGCTTTAGAATATACGCGTAAACAAATTGATGAATTGACTGACTGGGTAAAACGTCCGCAGATTGGCATGCAGGGAATGGTTAATATCAAATACAACAAGGACGGTTCTCTTAAGAGCAGTGTAGACAAATTCTACAGTGAAGAAAAATTAAAAGCAATCGCTCAATTTGCAAATGCGCGGCCTGGTGATTTAATAGTGATTTTGGCAGGTCCTGAGGAAAGAACCAGGAAAGCGATTAGCGATTTGAGGCTAGAATTGGGAGAACGTTTAGGCTTTCGTAAAAAAAACGAATTTAAATTATTGTGGGTTTTAGACTTTCCATTGTTTGAATACGCAGAAGAAGACAATCGTTGGGTGGCACGTCACCATCCATTCACTTCTCCAAAGCCGTCTCACATTGAAGTGATGATTAACAATAACCCTGCTATCGAAAATGCTGCTGAGTACCTGAACCACACTTACTCCAACATTAAGGCTAATGCTTATGATATGGTGCTGAATGGCAATGAAATTGGCGGGGGATCTATAAGAATTTACCAAAGAGAGTTACAGGAAAAAATGTTTACCGCTCTTGGGATGAGCATGGAAGAAGCATTACATAAGTTCGGATTTTTATTAGGTGCGTTTGAATATGGTGCACCGCCGCATGGAGGGATCGCTTTCGGGTTCGATAGATTGTGCGCCATTTTGGGAGGTAGTGAAAGCATCCGTGATTTTATTGCATTCCCAAAAAACAATAGTGGTAGAGATGTTATGTTAGATGCTCCTTCAACTATAGATGAAAAGCAATTGGACGAGTTAAGTATTAGTCTAAACATGAAATAACAAATCTACCGCTTGTTGAAGTTGTTAATCAAATAATGATCTTGTCTCAGCTTTTTTGCAAACAAATTTGTCAAACTGAAATACTTCCATTTATAACCAGCCTTCGGGAATAAAAGAATATATCCTTCGTCGAGAAAGGACTTTGCTATTAGGTGGGTTGAGCCAAAATATTGGTAAACAAAGTCAATGTTCCGTCCCATTTTAGGAAGTGCGTCTTCCGGAACATTCCCATTCTGGTAAGGTCCATCTTCATAAATCCTCAGATCATCAAGGATCAACACATCTTTGCGCTTTAAGCGCAACCGGCTTATTGTTTCAAGTTCTTTTGCCAAAGGCAATCTTACAATTTCATCCGTCTTCTCATCGTAAGCTGTTAGTCCTGCATCAGCTCCGGGGAAATGAGCATCCAGCCAAAAAATACAGTTTCCTTCAAGTTCCGGCAATACGTTTTCTAATGCAGCCACACTCTCAGCTTCTATAATTTGAATCCTTTCAACATCAACAAATCGTTCTTTTGCTTCATTGGCAATTTGCGGAACCACTTCTACTGAAATCAATTTTTCAAAAGGCGATTGCAAAGCATAAGCAAGGCCATCTCCCCTGAACGTTCCCGTTTCGAAGAAATATTTGATTTTATAATCCTGGATCATCCTGCCTAAGTCAAACCTCATTAGCAATCCCATAAAATCTTATTGCTTTTTTTCAAGGAAAAGATCAATATGATCATGAAGGTTCAATAAGTGTCCCGTATCCTGCAAAGTAAATTTGTTTACTGTCGAATCACTTGTTATCTCACCTACTTCAAAACGGTTAAAAAGAAGTTCAGTAAAAGCTGCTGCGTTTTTATACATAAAAGGGCTGTATTCCATTACCATTTTTAGCTGTGGGCTTTGTTGCATTATTTTTTGCATACCCGCTACAATCTGGGGCTCTACACCTTCACAATCCATTTTAATAAAATCAACTTTCACAAGCCCTGCTTCTTCCATCACATGATCCAGTGTGTCCATTTGCACAGTTTGTGTTATTACATGATCATCTACTTTTTCCGGGCGAATAGTACCTCCGCCCCAATAGTCAGCCGGAATAGATAAGGTAGCCTCGCCTGCACTATCGGACAAGGCCTTATTGACAATACTGAAATGAAACTCATTCACGTAGTTAGTATGAGAAAGCAGTTTACACAAATAGTTGTTCGGCTCAATAGCAATTGTTTTACCATCTTTTCCTGCCAATTCAGCTATCACTAAAGAATAATAGCCAAAATTGGCCCCCGCATCAATACAAATATTGCCAGGTTTTACTTTCCCTGCAATGAATTTTGTAATCCACGACTCCCAATAGCCATCCATTAATATGTTGGGCGCTATACCAATGTCTCTTGTATCGAGATAAATTTTATACCTGGATAAGATTTTGCAAAGCTGTAAATGATCTCCCAGGTAGAACGCCTTTACATTTTGTGTAGATATCTTTTCTACTTCCTGTCTGCTTAGAAGCGCAATATCATTTATCCTGTCAAAAGTTTTTCCTGTCATGTTATTGTTCTATTGTAGTAAAGTTTGATAAACCGCCATATATTCTTCTGCTTTTCTTTCCCAGTTAAAGGTGGTGCTTCTTTCCCTGATCTTTTGTTCTAACCCATTTTGTTGAAATTGATGTAATCCATTAAACAGTATTTGCCTCATATGATCAGGCTCAAAGTTTTTAAAATAAAACGCAACATCACCACCAATTTCGGGCAGAGAAGTTAAATTCGAAAGAAATAAGGGCTTACCAAATGCCATCGCTTCTACAACAGTAGCTCCAAAACCTTCCGCCAGCGATGGATGCACAAAAGCAACACAATTCTGTAAATACCAGGATTTTTCACCTTCAGTTACGGGACCCAGTATATGAACACGATCACCAATCCCTTTTTCTTCTGCTTCTTTTTTTATTGCGGCAACATAATTACTTTCTGCCAGTCTTCCGGCAACAACAACCTCTATATTGGGGCTCTGGGCTAAGGAAGTTAATGTATGAAAATTCTTTTTTCTATTCACGTCACCCATAGCGAACAGGAAAGGGAGCCGGGGCTTGTATGAGGTAGCGCTTAGGCTTGCCTCCTGTACAGCATGTGTACCGTTATGTATTACATAGATGGGCTTTACTCCAACGTCGCAATTTGCAAGTACATCAGCTTTGCAAAATTCAGATATACAAACAATCCCATTTGCCCGATTAATTAATTTTTGTGTATGAAGAAGACTTTTTTTCTTTTCCTCAGCCGGCACGTCTTCATGTAAGGCGTTAAGATCATGAATTGTCAACAGAACTTTGATTGCTTTGTTATGATAAGGAACTATACGGCCTGACTGAAAAGGTGAGTGCCACACTTTGCAATCCCATAAAAACGGCCTGAAATATTTGTGGAAGCGTTTTTCGACAATGCAATTCCGGCTATCACTAAAACTGTTCACTTCTTTTGGCGGTATATAGAATTGCATTGGACTGTCACCTTGCTTCGAAAAAAGTTTGTTAATATAATGACCGAGGTTAAGACAATAATGGTATAAGCCGGTATTCCGAAACCTCATCAAATCGCAATCAAGAATTAGCTTACCCATACCTCTTCAGTATTTAGTTAACTGATGTAACGTCCACTAATAACGTGTTAATGCTATGCATAGTATAACGGTTGTGTGACATGGTATAACTGTTATGCTGAGTCATTGCAATTATATAGCAGTTATGTGCGCTATTGCAATTACAGGACCCCTTCCGTAATACTAAGGGTATGAATTTTGCTTACTGTTTGAACACCTTCCTTCTTCATTATGCTAACCTCATCCTTATGAATAAAATAGTTTTTGACTGCGAAAGAATGAAATATGCCAATACAGGACTTTTCACTTATTGTTTACAGTTAGGAATCCATCTGCAAGATGCTTGCGATTCGGGCATTGAACAAATAACTTTTTTTACACCTCAACAGCTAACCGGAATATTTGGAAATGAAGCGGCGTACATAAAACAAAATTCTCTTCAAAAATTTTGTATGCCCTCTTTAAGTAACTATAACATCTGGCATAGCACTTACCAGGGAAGTCATTATATTCCTGTGTATAATAAAAAGATAAAAGTTATTCTAACCATTCACGACCTGAACTTTCTTTACGACTCGTATAAATCACAAACAAAAAAGAAAAAATATTTGCACTCACTACAAAATAATATTGATCGCAGCGATGCTATCACCTGCATTTCAGAGTTCTGCAAAAATGACGTAGTACAGCACTGTGAAACGAACAATAAGCCTATCTATGTTATCCATAATGGCACTAATAGCCTGGTAACTCCTAGTTTATTTGGAAATTCGTACCAGCCAAGAACCAGGTTTTTATTTTCTATCGGTACGGTTAACAGGAAAAAGAATTTCCATGTTCTTCTTCCCTTACTTCAACATAATAAAGACATGGAATTGCTCATTGCCGGCATACCAGATGACCCGGATTATGTTCACTACATTCACGATGAAGCGAAAGAACGGGGCGTTGAAGAAAAGGTGCGTGTATTAGGACCCATATCAGAAGGCGAAAAATCATGGTATTATCAAAATTGCTATGCCTTCACCTTTCCTTCGCTGGCAGAAGGCTTTGGACTTCCGGTAACGGAAGCCATGTCGGTTGGCAAACCGGTATTTCTTTCAAACAAAACAGCCCTGCCAGAGATAGGAAAAGATGTAGCCTTCTATTTTAGAGACTTCAACGAATATCAGATGCAGCAGGTTTTTACAGACGGTATGAGACGGTATAAAAAATTTCGCATGGAGGATGCAATAAAAAAGCGCAGCTCTGAGTTCTGTTGGTATAAAGCAGCCAAAGAATACCTAAACGTCTACAGGTCTGTTTAATTGAAAATTTTGTCCATGAAAATCTATCGCCGCCTTCTTGCTTATGCCCGGCCTTACAGAAGGTTTATTTTGCCATTTTTTATTTTTACTCTCATTGGTGTATTCTTCAGCATTTTTCAATTTGCACTTATTATTCCTCTTTTGAACTTTCTTTTTGATAACAATATAGCAGCCAGTGCCCAAAAATATGCGCATGCTCCATCCTTTTCATTTACCTCCAGCTTCTTTCAAAACTTTTTTTACTACCAGGTATACAGGTTTAAAATGATGAACCCAAAATATGCTTTGTATATGATTGCGGGGCTTATAGTGGCAGCTGTTATTCTTACAAACCTGTTCCGTTATCTGGCCCAAAGGTGCCTGGTAAACACAAGGACGTTACTAGTAAAAAGAATTCGCGAAGCTCTCTTTAATAAGATCAATCATTTGCATCTCGGTTATTTTACTAAAGAACACAAGGGTGATCTTTTGTCCCGTATGAATTCTGATGTTTTCGAAATAGAAGCAGTGGCATGTAACTCTATAGAAGTGCTTTTTAAAGAGCCTTACGTAATGATAGGGTATTTTATCGCTTTGTTTACAATCTCGGTCAAGCTTACTCTCTTTACACTTATAATTATACCTATTTCGGCCATTGCCATCGCTTCCGTAACTAAACGTTTAAAAAAAGAAGCGAACGAAGCACAAGCTTCTATTGGCCGTTTACTTACCATTATTGACGAGACGCTGATGGGAATGAGGATAATTCGTTCTTTTAATGCTACTAAGTTTATTGTAGACCGCTTTAGTCATGAAAATGACTGTTATCGCCGGGCCAGTTTGCAGGGATTTAATAAAAGAGAATTAGCTCCGGCTTTTTCTGAGGCTTCAGGTGTGATTGTAGTAGCCTGTATCCTGGTTTTTGGGGGAAGCCTGGTATTGCAAAACCAAACTACCGGAACAGGTTTGCAGGCCAGTGCTTTTATAGCTTTCATTGCTATTTTTTCGCAGGTCATCAGGCCAGCCAAAGCCATGGTGGTAGCTATGGCAAATATCCAACGAGGGGAAGCAGCAGGACAACGCATTATCCAGTTGTTAGATACGCCGGTGGAAGTAGATAACTATCCTAATGCGGTTCCTTTGCGTTCTTTTGAAGAAGCTGTTGAGTTCGACGACGTTTGCTTTTCCTATAACGATACACCCGTTCTTCAAAATGTGAGTTTTAGTATTCAAAAAGGGAAAACAATAGCATTGGTAGGACCATCGGGAGTAGGCAAATCAACTATTGCTGACCTTATACCAAGATTCTATGATGTAAAAAGCGGGCAGGTATTAATCGACGGAAAAGATGTAAGGCAATACACTATGGAGTCTTTGCGTAGTCATATGAGTTTTGTTACTCAGGAAATTATTTTATTTAACGACACAATATTTAACAACATAGCATTGGGTAAGCCTGATGCAAAAGAAGAAGATGTGATAAGGGCAGCTAAAATTGCTAATGCACATGAGTTCATAATACATACTGAAAATGGCTACCAGACCACTGTCGGAGATAGAGGCATGAGATTATCAGGAGGCCAAAGACAGAGATTGAGCATAGCAAGAGCCGTCTTTAAAGATCCTTCTATTCTAATACTGGATGAAGCCACGTCAGCTCTTGATACGGAATCTGAAAAGCTCGTGCAGGATGCCCTGAACAAATTAATGATAGGAAGAACTACCCTTGTAATTGCTCACCGCTTAAGTACGATTAAAGAAGCAGACGAAATAATAATCCTGCAAGACGGTAAAATTGTAGAAAGGGGTAACCACTACGAGCTTATTCAAATGGAAGAAAGCATCTACCGCCGGCTTACAACCCTCCAAAAGATTGCGTAATCTGTCTGACATAAAAAGCGGGAACTTTTCAATCAGTATACTATCTATGAACCTTCGCGTTATATAACACTTAAGCCGAAGAGTTTCTTAACGATTTTTTGCCTTTAAAAGGCACAAAAATTGACTCTTTGAAAGGTCTTATGAAATTGCTATTATTTCTACTCTTTTCTATGTCAATTGTATCATCTTGCCAGAGAAGCGAAGCTCGCATCTCTAAAGAAAATTTTTCACAGCCTAAAACCTTGCTTAATGTTCCTTATGGAAACGACTCGCTGCAAACAATGGATGTTTATTTGCCCGCTGGTCGTACGACAGACTCTACTAAATCTATTATCTTGATTCACGGCGGTGGATGGAACGGTGGCAACAAATCTGAGTTCATTACTTACATTGATTCGTTTAAAAAACGCATGCCTGATTATGCCATCCTTAATCTTAACTATCGTTTAGTAAATGGCGGCAACCTTTTTCCTACCCAGGAGCATGATATCCGGACTGCCGTTAACTTTATTTCCAGGAACTCAGGTGAGTACGGTGTCAATAAAGAAAGCTTCGTGTTACTAGGGGCCTCCGCAGGCGGTCATCTTGCCTTATTGCAAGCTTATAAGTACAACGAACCTAAGATAAAAGCTGTTATTGATTTCTTTGGACCAACTGATCTGGTGGCCATGTACCGGAACCCCTGGCATCCTCTGGTTCCTTATGCGTTACAAATGATCACAGGAACGACGCCTGATAACAATGCACAACTTTATAAACAATCGAGCCCTATAAATTTTGTCACAGCAACCAGTGCCCCTACTTTGATCTTCCACGGAGGTAACGATAATATTGTAGATCTATCGCAGTCAAAGGCTCTTAAGAAGAGCCTGGAAGCCGGTGGTGTTGTAAATGAATTGATTGTTTATCCGCAAGAACGTCATGGATGGCATGGTGCCACTTTATCAAACTCCTTTAACCATATAGAAGCCTTTTTGAAAGCACATGTTCGCTAAAGTAGCTGTCCATGTTAAAGCCCTCGGGAGGTAGTTTTGATTTTTACGCTATATTGTACAAACATGAAAAGCTTCCTTCTCGTTTTTTCGATTGTTCTTTTTGTATCATGCAAAAAACAAGTAAACTCCATTAACAATGAGCCCATTGCTGGGGAAGATTTGATCAATGTGTCCTATGGTACTGAACCGGAACAAAAAATGGATTTGTACTTACCAAAAGGTCGTAGTGCAGATAGCACGAAATTAATTTTACTGGTTCATGGCGGAGGTTGGGTAACAGGAGATAAAGCAGAGTTCACCTCGTTTATTCCAGTGATTCAACAAAAACTTCCAAACTATGCAATAGCCAATATAAATTACCATTTAGCAAGTACTACTGCAAATCACTTTCCTGTTCAGGAAAATGATATGAAAGCTGCTGTAGATTTCTTAATAAAAAAGCGGGAAGAATTCAAGGTCTCGCAAAAAATTGTGCTATTAGGCGCAAGCGCCGGTGGCCACTTAGTTACCTTGCAGGCATACAAATATGATACTCCAAAAATAAAGGCTGTCGTAGACTTCTATGGCCCCGTTGATATGGCTAGTCTTTATAACAACACCGTTATACCTTTTAATAAGTCAGTGATTGAAACATTAATGGGTGGAACTCCGTCTACTAATGCTGCGTTGTATCAACAATCAAGTCCTATTAATTTTGTCACCGCACAATCTCCGCCAACACTCATTTTTCATGGAGATAAAGATGAGTTGGTAAATCTTTCACAATCCGTTGCCTTGAAAAATAAATTACAAAGTTTAGGCATAGCTTCTGAACTAGCAGTGTATCCCAATCTTGGCCATGCTATTTGGCCTCAAGCAATAATGAATGATGCTTTTAGCAAAATCGAATTATTTGTAAAGGCAAACGTACATTAATACAAACGAGTACTATTATTGGGCCTTTTCATTCATTTCTTCTGTAATTTGAATCATGAATGCTGCAACACCCTTAGCAGAACGGATGCGTCCGCAAATACTGGAAGATTTAGTAGGACAAGAACACCTAACAGGCAAAGGAAGCATTTTACGAACGGCGATTGAACTTGGTAAACTGCCCTCCATGATTCTTTGGGGACCGCCGGGTACTGGCAAAACGACTATTGCTAATATTATTGCTCACACCTTAAATGTTCCATTTATTACGTTGAGTGCCATTAGTTCGGGCGTAAAAGATGTAAGAGATGCAATTGCACAAGCTCAAACAACCACCGGAACTATTTTATTTATAGATGAAATACATCGCTTTAACAAAGGGCAACAGGATGCTTTATTAGGTGCTGTTGAAAAAGGAACGATCACACTTATAGGAGCGACTACAGAAAACCCGTCATTCGAGGTAAACAGCGCCTTGCTTAGCCGGTGCCAGGTATATGTTTTAAAACCTTTAGAAGAAAAAGATCTTATTAAGCTATTGGAACAAGCATTAGAAAAAGATGAACAACTGAAGAAAAAAAGGGTGGAGTTAAAAGAAACAGAAGCTTTGTTAACGATATCCGGGGGTGATGCAAGAAAGCTTTTCAACCTTTTGGAATTGGTAGTTGATGCCTTGTCATCTAAAAAGGAAATTTTGGTGACTGATGAAAAAGTAATGCAAATAGCACAGCAACGGATTGCCTTATACGATAAGAGCGGCGAACAGCATTATGATATTATTTCTGCCTTTATAAAGTCAATGCGGGGTTCTGATCCTAATGGTGCTATTTATTGGATGGCACGTATGATAGAAGGTGGAGAGGATGTAAAATTTATTGCCAGGCGCATGGTGATATTTGCGAGTGAAGACATTGGGAATGCTAATCCAACTGCCATTGTATTAGCTAACTCCTGTTTCGATGCCGTTAATAAAATTGGTTACCCCGAAGCAAGAATTATATTGGCCCAATGTGCCACTTACCTGGCTTCTTCACATAAAAGCAATGCCTCTTACATGGCAATAGAAGAAGCCCTGGATATGGTTCGCAAAGAAGGTGATCTTCCAGTGCCCTTGCATGTTCGAAATGCACCAACAGGCCTCATGAAAAAAATGGGTTATGGTAAAAATTACAAGTATGCCCATAGTTATGAAGGCAATTTCACTGAGCAGGAATTCCTCCCCGATGAAATAAAGGGAACCACATTTTACGATCCCGGGAAAAACCCAAGAGAAGAAGAACTCAGGAAGTTTTTGAAAGGCCTATGGAAGGATAAATACAATTATTAATCGCAGATCAAAGAGATTATAATAGATTAGCAGGTTCAATATCATCAATATCAATTGCTCATGGAAAAACGCTGTTTGATACTTTGTTTGCTGTTTGTTATTCGAAATTCGTTCGCTCAAACTATCATCAATCGGGATTCCGAAATTGAACAAATGGTAAAAGAGGTGTCGTCAGATAGTTTGAAATCTTACATACTTAAAATGGTAAGCTTCGGTACCAGAAATACGTTAAGCACAACAACCGACAAAAAAAGAGGAATTGGTTCTGCAAGAGAATGGGTAGTTCAAAAATTCAATGAATTTGCAAAGAACAGTAGCGGCAGAATGACAGCCTATGTAGATACCATTACCCTGCAACCTGATGGTAGAAGAGTAGACGTTGCTATAAGTCTTGGCAATGCAATGGCCACTTTGAAAGGCACAGATCCAAATGATGATCGTATTTACATCATCAGCGGACATTTAGATAGCCGGGTTACAGATGTGATGAATAGAACAGCAGATGCACCCGGTGCTAATGACGACGGAAGCGGTGTAGCCGCTGTTATTGAATGTGCAAGAATTATGAGTAGGCATTCTTTTCCGGCAACTATTATTTTCGTAGCTGTTAGCGGGGAAGAACAAAGCTTGTTGGGTTCAGGTTATTTGGCGGATAAAGCTAAAAAGCAAAACTGGAATATTGATGCTATGTTAAACAACGACATCATGGGCAGCAACAATAGTAATGAAACGAATATTATTGATAATACAAGACTTAGAGTTTTTAGTGAAGCTTATTCAACAACCGATACCGGCCGAATTGCACAAAACATCCGTAACCTTGGATTAGAGAACGATGGTAAGGCAAGGCAACTGGCCCGTTACGTAAAAGAGATTGGAGAACGTTATGTCGACAACCTCCAGGTAGTCATGATCTACCGCAATGACCGCTTTCTACGTGGTGGTGATCACACACCTTTTGTACAAAAAGGATATGCTGCCATACGATTCACAGAAATGAATGAAAATTTTAATCATCAACACCAGGACCTGCGAACAGAAAAAGGAATTGTTTATGGTGACCTTCCGGAATTTATGGATTTTGAATACTTAAGAAAAAATACAGGTATCAACCTTGCCTGCTTAGCTAATCTTGCTAAGGCACCCTCTATGCCACAGGATGTAAAGGTAGATGTCCGCAACCTTTCAAATTCCACTACCCTAACCTGGAAAGATTCAAAGAATGGAAAAGCAAAAGGTTATTATATTTTAATGAGAGAAACAACTTCCCCTATATGGCAAAATAAACGTTATACAAGCCAAACTTCTATAACACTTCCTTATTCGAAAGACAACTATTTTTTTGCAGTTCAATCAGTAAATGATAACGGTAACGAAAGTCTGCCCGTAGTTCCCGGTGTAGGACGTTAAATTCACGCCATGCAAATTCAATGGATGACTAAAAAGTTCGGAGAGCTTAGTCCGTATCAATTATATGCTATACTTCAATTGCGCAATGAAGTATTTGTGGTGGAACAAAATTGCATCTTTCAGGATGCTGATAATAAAGACCAGGAATCCTTTCATTTGATGGGTTATCAAGACGAAAAACTTGCTGCTTATACCCGACTTGTTCCTGCGGGTATAAGTTATGAAGAGGCATCTATAGGGAGAGTTGTGACATCAGCTTGTATTCGTGGCAGTGGCGCTGGAAGAGAGTTGATGCATCAATCCATCAAAGTACTATATGACTTGCTTGGTGAACAGCCAATAAAAATCGGAGCACAGTTTTATTTAAAAAAATTCTACGAGTCATTTGGCTTTGAACAGGTTAGTGACATTTATTTGGAGGATGGCATTGATCATATATACATGCTAAAAAAAGAGCGCTAGTAATTTTACGTGTAAACATTTCGTGTTTCCTCTTGTTTATCAAAAGATCTTTACGATACGCTTGTTCAATAAGCTTCTGCGGCCTACTTTAGCCACGATATCCAATTCCTAGTAAAACCAAAAAAATCCTATTTTATGAGAACAAATGTACCTGGCGTACGTACACTAGTACTCATCTTCGCATTAGCTCTTTCGTGTTTGCGAAGTTCTTCCCAATCTATTACTACTGGCAATGGCAAAATTGAATTAGGCTTAGGTATAGGCCCATTATTCTTTCTCGGAGACCTTGGCGGTAATTATGGTACAGGAACAAGATTTGTGAAAGACTTAAACTTCTCTACAACAAACCTTGTAAAAGGGCTTTATGTCAATGTATATCCTGTGGAGTGGCTGGGCTTCCGCTTTGCTATTAATCAGGGGAAGCTGGAAGGATATGATAGCATAATCAATAATAAAGGAGGTGCAGAATTGTATAGAGAAAAACGCAATCTGCAGTTTCAATCGCCCCTCCTGGAAGCATACGGTGCCATCGAACTTTATCCTACGGTGTTCCTGGAACAATACGATGGCATGCAAGGTAAGCTCCGTCCTTATGGCGTCATAGGTTTTGGAGCTTTTAAATTCAATCCCAAAGGAAAGTACTATGCATCTAATGGCACTTCAACATGGGTCGATTTAAAACCGTTGCGCCTGGAAGGGCAAGGTATGGGTGAGTACCCGGACAGAAAAGAATACAAATTAATGTCATGGGAAATTCCGCTCGGAGTGGGCTTTAAGTATTATGTAAAAGAAAACTTTTACATAGGGCTGGAGGTGATGCATCGTAAATCGTTTACAGACTACATAGATGACGTTAGTACCACGTACATTGACAATACGTTGTTCGCCAGCTATCTTACACCAGAACAAGCGGCTATGGCCAACCAACTTTATTTCAGAGAAGGAATGACGCCAACAGGCGGTGTGTCACGTACACCACCCGATGGAGAACAACGCGGCAACCCAAAACAGAACGACTCCTTTTTTTCAACCATAATCAGGTTGGGGTGGAGAGTAGGTGGGGGGAGTTCAAATGAACTAAAGCAAATGCGTTGCCCCGCATTTTATTAAACAACAATCATATGAAAGCAAAACTATCACTAACTGTTTTTCTTACCATGTGTTGCTTCTTAGCAAGGTCGCAAGCAACTAACGATGCATTTAGTTTTAGTTCGACAACAGAAAGCAAAAAGGTTTGGACTTCAAAAAACAATGTGATAAACATTTATCCTAACCCAAGTACGACCGGCGAAGTAAGTATTAATTCAAAAACAGACCAGCTGCTTCACTTTTACATTTTTGACCTGGAAGGGACATTGATTTACCAGGTGGTTCTCAAAACAAAGGATAAAAAAGCCGTAACCAATTTGAATAAAGGCACCTACATGTACAATGTATTTGCGAACGACGAAAGCATTGAAGAAGGAAAATTAATTATTAAATAAAAATACTTCCAATAAGCGGCAGAGAGCTTAATAAAATGCAATACCCTGGTTGATGAAACCTAATCCGTTCCCTATATTCGTACGCTAAATTTTATTAACTACTTTCTGCCTACCTTATTGGAGTTTTTCACTCCAATGAATCTAGAGATGTTTAATGCAGAACGTGAAAGCATCAAGCAAATTCGAGAATTTTAATCACACGTTACTATTTGTTCAATTCTCATCCTACTTCTCCTTTTCCTGTCAAATAATGGTGCAGTACTATACACTACTAACCTACACCATCTTTTTATGAAGCAATTCATCTTTCAGGAATTGCGCTGTAAAACTTCCTTTCACTTTAATAAGATCTTCCGGCGTTCCGTCAAACAAAATATTGCCACCACCTCCTCCGCCCTCAGGTCCGATATCAATTATATGGTCTGCCACTTTTATAACATCCATATTGTGTTCAATAACTAATACAGTATTGCCTCTATCTACAAGTTTATTCACTACTTCCAGCAAATGATGAATATC
>Ga0126307_10001007_pt1 | contig 18579 bp, 15 predicted proteins | sample Plot28_FD_89955 | JGI IMG/M metagenome (GOLD analysis project Ga0126307, IMG submission 89955) | Serpentine soil microbial communities from UC McLaughlin Reserve, CA, USA - Plot28 | ecosystem: Environmental > Terrestrial > Soil > Grasslands | place: USA: UC McLaughlin Reserve, Lake County... | reverse complement strand
TCGGACGTGGACGACATCGTCGCCGCCGTCCCCGGGTTCGACGCCGCCAGCTTCACCGCCGAGGTCGAGAGCGGGGTCGTCCGCTCGCTCTACCAACCCCAGGACGTGACCAGCCTCGAGGGGCTGCTGTTCCCTGACACGTACCGGGTCGACGAGAACGAGGACGAGCAGGCCGTCCTGGCCCGCATGGTGAGCACGCTCGACCAGGTGGCCACCGAGCTGGGCTACGCCGACGCCGCCGCCCGGGTGGGGCGGGAGCCGTACGAGGTCCTCATCATCGCCTCGCTCGTGGAGGCCGAGGCCAAGGTGGACGGCGATCGGGCCAAGATCGCCCGCGTCATCTACAACCGGCTGGCGCAGAACATGACCCTCGGGATCGATGCCACCGTCTACTACGCCCTGCAGCGACGGGGCGGCGGGCTGACCCGGAGCGACCTCGAGGTCGAGTCCCCCTACAACACCCGGGTCAACCCCGGGCTCCCGCCGACGCCCATCGGCCTGCCGGGCCGGGCCTCGCTCGAGGCGGCCATCAACCCCGAGCCCGGGCCGTGGCTCTACTACGTGCTCGCCGACGAGGAGGGCAACCACGCCTTCTCGGAGTCGTTCGCCGAGTTCCAGCGCAACGTGGCGGACGCCCGGGAGAAGGGCCTCCTGTAGGTGCTGCGGGCGTCGACCCGCCTGGCCGGCGTGATCGGCGACCCGGTGCGCCACTCGCTCTCGCCCCTGCTGCACAACGCCGCCTTCGCCGCCCTCGGGCTCGACTGGGCCTTCGCCGCCTTCCCCGTGCGCGCCGGCGCCGGGGCCGCCGCCCTCGACGCCATGCAGGCCCTGCGCCTCGAGGGCCTCAACGTCACGATGCCGCTGAAGGGCGAGGTGGCCGACGCCGTCGACCGCCTGGCCCCGTCGGCCGCCGCCCTCCGCTCGGTCAACACCGTGGTGTGGGTGGGCACCGAGCTGGTGGGGGAGAGCACCGACGGCCCCGGCCTGGTCGCCGCGCTGCGGGCCGACGAGGGGTTCGACCCGGACGGCCGGCGCTGCCTGGTGCTCGGGTCGGGAGGCGCAGCGCGGGCCGTCGTGCACGCCCTGGCCGAGGCCGGTGCCGCCGCCGTCGTGGTGGCCGCCCGCCGCCCGGAGGCAGGCGCAGCGGTGGCGTCGCTGGCCGGCCCGAGGGGGACGACCGGCACCGCCGAGGCGGCCGGCGACGCCGAGCTCATCGTCGACGCCACCCCCCTGGGCATGGCCGGCCACGAGCCGGGGCCGCCCTTCGACCCGTCCTGCCTGGGGCCCGGGCAGCTCGTCGTGGACCTCGTCTACGACCCCCCGCACACCCCCCTCCTGGAGGCGGCCCGGGCCGCGGGGGCGGCCACCGCCAACGGCCTCGGGATGCTGCTCCACCAGGCCGCCCTCTCCTTCCGCCTGTGGACGGGGGAGGACCCCCCGATGGAAGCCATGTCGGCCGCCCTGGTGGCCGAGCTCGCGGGTCGATCGACACCGGAGCGCGCGGAAACCGCCTGAAACCAGGCCTCTTCGGTGCCGATGAGCGCGGCGTGGCGCGCGCGCAGCTCGGCACCCTCCTCCTCGAACGCGGGCTGGTCTCGGCCGACCAGTTGGACGACGCGCGCGCCGAGCAGGGGCGGACGGGCCGGCCGCTCGGCCGGGTCCTGCTCGAGCGCCAGGCCCTGAGCGAGGCCGACCTGGCCCAGGTGGTGGCCGAGGTCGCCGGCCTCGACTACGTGGACCTGGACGACTACCCGCTCGACCCCACCGCCACCAGCGCCGTCTCCGACGTCATGGCCCGGCGCTACACGGCGCTCCCCATCTCGTGGGACGGCGATGCCCTGGTCGTCGCCATGTCCGACCCGTCGAACGTGGTGGCCATCGACGACATCCGGTCCATCACCCGGGCCGACATCCGGGTGGTCGTCAGCACCCCGGCCTGCATCACCTCGGCCATCGACCGGAGCCACCGCGTCGACGCCGACGTGGAGGAGACCACCTCCCTCGCCCTCGACACCACCGAGGAGGAGGAGGACCTCGCCCACCTGCGGGAGGTGACCGAGGACGCCCCGATCGTCCGGTTGGCGAACCTCCTCATCCGCCAGGCCGTGCAGGACCGGGCCTCGGACATCCACATCGAGCCGGCCGAGCGGGACGTCCGCATCCGCTACCGGGTGGACGGGGTGCTCCACGAGGTGATGCGCACCCCCAAGCGGGTGCAGAACGGCCTCATCAGCCGGCTGAAGATCATGGCCGACCTCGACATCGCCGAGCGGCGGGTGCCCCAGGACGGCCGGGTGTCCGTGCAGCTCGCCGGCCGCCAGGTCGACCTCCGGGTGGCCACCCTGCCGACGGTGTTCGGCGAGAAGATCGTCATGCGGATCCTGGACAAGGGCACCGCCATGCTCGACCTCGCCGACCTCGGGTTCCTCCCCGGCACGATGGCCCGCTTCGAGAGCGCGTTCAGCAAGCCCTACGGGACCATCCTCGTCACCGGGCCCACCGGGTCGGGCAAGTCGACGACCCTCTACGCCACCCTCAACCAGCTCAACGACCCGGCGAAGAACATCATCACCGTCGAGGACCCGGTCGAGTACCGGCTGCCCGACATCAACCAGGTCCAGGTCCAGAACAAGGCCGGCCTGACCTTCGCCGCCGCTCTCCGGTCCATCCTGCGGTCCGATCCGGACATCGTGCTGGTGGGCGAGATCCGCGACCGCGAGACGGCCGCCATCGCCATGGAGGCGGCCATCACCGGCCACCTCGTCCTCTCGACGCTGCACACCAACAGCGCCGTCCAGACCCCCACCCGGCTGGTGGAGATGGGCCTCGAGCCCTACCTGGTGTCGAGCGCCGTCGACTGCGTGGTGGCGCAGCGGCTGGCCCGACGGCTGTGCGACCGCTGCAAGGAGCCCTACAAGCCGACATCGGCCGAGCTGGCCGCGGTGAACTGGGACGACGAGGCCGACGGGTGCCCGGATGAGCTGTTCCGGCCCGTCGGCTGCGGGACGTGCGGGCGCAAGGGCTATCTGGGGCGCTTCGCCCTGCACGAGGTGCTGCTCGTGACCGAGGAGCTGGAGAAGCTCATCGCCGAGCGGGCCCCGTCCGAGGAGCTCAAGCGGGTCGGCGTGTCCCAGGGCATGCAGACCCTGCGGCAGGCCGGCCTCTCCCAGATCGCCGCCGGACTCACGTCCGTCGAGGAGATCCTGCGGGTGGTCGCGTGAGCGAGCACTTGGGCGAGCGAACCAGACAACCCAGCCCCATGCGTCATGGGGGCACCACCCGAAGGGTGGTGCAGTCATGACGGTCGCCGCCAGCACGGGGTCCTTCGCCGACCGGGCGCCGGCGTCGCTCCTGACCGATCTCGCCGCCGAGGGCGCCTCGGGCACCCTGCACTACGACGGCGAGCGCCGCGGCGCCATCCACCTGCACGGGGGTGCCCTGTACGTCGGCGCCTCGGAGCGCGGCGTGGCGCTCGAGGCGGTCCTGGCCGAGCGGGGTGAGGTGGGCCGGGGCCAGTGGGAGGACGCCGTGCGCCGCACCGGCGGCGAGCCGCGCGTCGGCGAGGAGCTCGTCCAGGCCGGCACCACCACCCGGGCGGCGCTGGAGGTGGTCCTCTACGGCCAGCTCCTCCGGGCCGTGCTCGAGCTGCTGCCCCTGCGGGAGGGCCGCTGGCGCTTCGTCCCCGACGAGCACCACCTGGTGGGGCCGGTGGTCACCTTCCCCACCGACGCGGTGCTGGCCGAGGCCCGCACCCACCTGGTGTCCATCGAGTCCGTCCTGCGGGTGGTCCCGTCCGTGCACCTGGTCGCCCGCCCAGTGGCCCGCCTCCCCGGGGGCCAGGAGGACGTGCGCCTCTCGCGCGAGGAGTGGGAGCTGCTCGTGGCCCTCGGCCCCGGGCGCACCGTGGCCGAGGTGGCCGCCGACCTGGGGCGCAGCCAGTACGCCGTCTCCCGGGTCCTGGTCCCCCTCGTGGACCACGGCCTGGTGGTGGTGGGCGGCTGACGTCTGGTGCATTGCCGTGTCCGAGAGACACGACGATGCGCCCAGACGCTGGGACCGTAGGACTGAAGGCCCAGCGAGATCTGCCGATGGGCGCCCCATGCTGAACGGGTCACGGCGCCTGGGTGAGTTCCTCGTGCAGCGCAAGGTGCTGTCGCGAGAAGCGCTCGAGGCCGCCCTGCAGCGGGAGGCCGCCGAGAAGCGGCCCCTGGCCTCGATCCTCGTCGCCGAAGGGATGGTGGGGGAGAAGGACCTGGTGGCCGGCCTGGCCGACCAGGTGGGCAAGCGCTTCGTCGACCTCACCCAGACCGTGGTGCCCGTCGAGCTCGACGGCATGGTCCCGGCCGAGCTGGCCAACCGCCACCTCGCGCTGGCCGTCGACGTGGACGGGACCGACCTCGTGGTGGCCATGCGCGACCCCGGCGACGCCTCTGCGGTGCGCGAGATCGAGCAGGCCACCGGGTGGACCGTGGAGCCGGCCCTGGCCGTACGCTCCGAGCTGCAGCGGGTGGTGGCGGCCATGTACGGGAGCGGGCAGGGGGTGCGCACGCCGGCCGACGACGTGGCGCTGGACGTGGCCCTCGACCCTCAGGCCGGACCGGGGGGCTTCGACCTGGACGGCCAGGAAGAGCTGCACATCAACGAGCTCCTGGAGCGCCAGCTCGATCTCGGCGGCTCGGACCTCCACCTGACGACGGGCAACCACCCGTGCGTGCGGGTGCACGGCGACCTCAAGCCGATGACCGAGTACCCGATCCTGAACGCCTCGGAGATCCGGCGGATGGTCTACGCCATCCTCACCTCCCGGCAGCGGGAGAAGTTCGAGGCCGAGCTGGAGCTCGACACCTCCCACGCCATCCCCGGGATGGGCCGGTTCCGCCTCAACGTGTTCCAGCAGCGCGACGCCGTCGGCGCCGTGCTCCGGGCCATCCCCTACGAGATCGTGCCGCTGGAGAGCCTCGGCCTCCCGGCCAGCGTCTCCCAGTTCGCCGAGCTGCCTCGCGGCATGATCCTCGTGACCGGCCCCACCGGCTCCGGGAAGTCGACGACGTTGGCGTCGCTCGTCGACATCATCAACCGGACGAAGGCCGCCCACATCATGACGGTGGAGGACCCCATCGAGTTCCTCCACCACCACAAGGCCTCGCTGGTCAACCAGCGCGAGGTGGGGGAGGACACCCACTCGTTCTCCAACGCCCTGAAGCACGTCCTGCGCCAGGACCCCGACGTGATCCTCGTGGGCGAGATGCGGGACCTGGAGACCATCCACACCGCTCTGACGGCGGCCGAGACCGGCCACCTCGTCTTCGGCACCCTCCACACCCAGGACGCGCCGCAGTCCATCGACCGCGTGATCGACGTGTTCCCTGCTCACCAGCAGCAGCAGGTGCGGGTCCAGTTGGCCTCGGCCCTCCAGGGCGTCGTGACCCAGCAGCTCGTGCCCACCCGGGACGGCCGGGGACGGGCGGTGGCGGCCGAGGTGCTCGTGGCCACGCCGGCCGTCCGGAACCTCATCCGGGAGGGCAAGACCCACCAGGTGTACTCGGCCATGCAGGCCGGCGGGAAGTACGGGATGGTGACCATGGACCAGTCGCTGGCCACGCTGGTGAACGCCGGGAAGATCAGCTTCGAGGTGGCCGTCGAACGCTGCGCCAACCCCGAGGACCTCCGCCGCCTGAGCGGGAGGTAGGCCGGTGCCCGCCACGTTCGCCTACAAGGTCCGCGACCGCGAGGGCCGCCTCGTCGAGGGGTCGCTCGAGGCCGACAGCTCCGAGCTCGTCGTCAACAAGCTCCGGCAGATGGGCTACGTGCCCGTCGCCATCGAGCGCACCGACGGCGTCGGGCTGAAGAAGGACATCAAGCTCCCCTTCGGCGGCAAGGCCAGCCAGAAGGACGTGGCCATCTTCAGCCGGCAGTTCGCCACGATGATCAACGCGGGCCTCTCGCTGATCCGCGCCCTCCACATCCTGGAGGAGCAGACGGAGAACGAGAAGCTCCGCGAGACGGCGCGCGCGGTGCGCACGGACGTCGAGCGCGGCTCGTCGCTGGCGCAGGCGCTGGGCCGGCACCCGAAGGTCTTCAGCCGCCTCTACGTCGCCATGGTCAAGGCCGGCGAGGCCGGCGGTGTCCTCGACTCGGTGCTGCTGAACCTGGCCTCGACCATCGAGAAGCAGGTCGAGCTCAAGCGCAAGATCAAGTCGGCCATGACCTACCCGGTGGCCGTCTTCGTGATCGTCATCGTCATCGTCTCGGCGATGCTCATGTTCGTCGTCCCGATGTTCGAGGACCTCTACAGCGAGCTGGGCGGGACCCTGCCGCTGCCCACCCGGATCCTGTTGGCGGCGTCGGGCTTCGTCACCGGGTTCTTCCCCTTCATCATCCTCGCGACCATCGTGGGCGTGTTCCTGTTGCGGCGGTGGATCGCCACCGACAAGGGCCGAGCCGTGTGGGACGCGATGAAGCTGAAGCTTCCGGTGTTCGGCAAGCTCGTGCACAAGACCGCGATCACCCGGTTCTGCCGCACCCTCTCCGTCCTGCTGCGCTCGGGTGTGCCCGTGCTGGAGTCGCTCGAGATCACCTCGGAGACGGTCGGCAACACCGTTGTGGCGACCGCGGTCAAGGACACCCAGGAGGCGGTGAAGGGCGGCGAGTCCATGGCCTCGCCGCTCACGAAGCACGCCGTCTTTCCCCCGATGGTCGTGCAGATGCTCGCCGTGGGCGAGGAGACCGGCGCCGTCGACGACATGCTCGACCGGGTCGCCGACTTCTACGACCAGGAGATCGAGGCCACCGTCGACGCCCTGACGTCGCTGCTCGAGCCCCTGCTGATCGTGGTCATGGGCTCGACGGTGGGCGGGATGGTCATCTCGCTGTACATGCCGATGTTCAACATCATCAACCTGATCCAGTGACGATCGGATGACGGCCTCAAGATCCGGGGTGCACCTGCCGTAGGGAGGCGTGCGAGCCGGTAGCTCCGGCATCGGCATCGCACCCATCCATTGCCCAGGAGGAACCTCTAGTGCTCAGCACGCTGCGGAAGCGGCTCGGTCACGACGACGAGCGCGGCTTCACCCTCATCGAGCTGATGGTGGTGGTGCTCATCATCGCCATCCTCATCGCCATCGCCATCCCGACCTTCCTCGGTGCCCGTGCTCGGTCGCAGGAACGGGCCGCGCAGTCCAGCCTGCGCAACGGCCTGACCGCGGCCAAGACCATGTACACCGACGACGGCAACTACAGCGCCGCCGACGAGAACGCCACCACCGGCCTGAAGACGGTGGAGCCGAGCCTCAGCTACGTGGCCACCGGCTCCCCCTCGGACGATTCCAAGGAGGTCAGCGTCTCCGCCTCCGCCGGCACGTGGGCGGGGGCCGTGTGGGCGGCCTCCGGGAAGTGCTTCCTCATCCGGGACGTGGCCACCGGCAGCGGTGCCGGCACGTTCTACGGTGAGACCGGCACGGCCGCCAACTGCACCGGCACCTACGCCGCCACGCCCGCCAACACCGGGGCGACGGAGTGGTAGTCCGGTCCTAGTCGCTTCGGCGAATCGGAACTGCAGGGGGGTGGGCTCCGGCCCACCCCTCTTGCCGTTCCCGAGCGCCGCCCCCGCCGCCTCCTAGCCTGACCCCGCCGTGACCCTCCTGCTGGCCGCCGCCTGCGCTGTCCTCGGGCTGCTGGTGGGCTCGTTCCTCAACGTCGTCATCGTCCGGGTGCCCGAGAAGCGCTCGGTGGTGACGCCCCGGTCGCACTGCCCCCGGTGCTCGGCGCAGCTGCGGGACCGGGACAACATCCCGGTCGTCTCGTGGCTCCTGCTGCGGGGCCGGTGCCACTCGTGCGCCGAGCCCATCCCGATCCGCTACCCGCTCGTCGAGCTGGCCACGGGCGCCCTCTTCGCCGCCATGGCCCTCCGCTTCGGGGCCGACTGGGCCCTGCCCGGCTACCTCCTCTTCGTGGCCACCCTCCTCGCCGTCTCGGCCATCGACCTCGAGCGCTTCCTCATCCCGAACCGGGTCGTGTACCCCTCGCTGTTGGCGTCGCTGGTGCTGCTGGGGTTGGCCGCCCTGCTCGACCACGACGGCGACGCCCTCGTGCGGGGCCTCATCGGCGCGGTGGCGGCGTCGGGGGGCCTCTTCGCCCTGGCCCTGCTCTACCCGCGGGGCATGGGCATGGGTGACGTGAAGCTGGCGCTCCTGCTCGGCCTCTACCTGGGCTGGCTCAGCCTGGGCCACGTGCTGCTGGGGCTCTTCCTCGGCTTCCTGCTCGGGTCAGTCGTGGGGATCGGCCTGCTGGTCACCGGCGCGCGGGGGCGCAAGGACCACCTGCCCTTCGCGCCGTTCCTCGCCGCCGGCGCCGTGCTCGCCGTCCTCGTCGGCGAGCCCCTGCTCGACCTGTACCTCCGGTAGCCGCGTTCGGGCGGTCTCCCGGCTCTGACCACGGTGAGTGGTCAGGAGCAACGGGGGCCACACGTTCAACATGTGCAACACGCGGCCGATGGAGGGGTCGGCGCTTCGGGCGAGGCGCCGTGCCCACCAGGAGGGGCCCGAATGCGCAGGGACGAACGGTTGCTCACCGTGCAGGAGGTGGCGACGCGCATGCGTGTGTCGAGCATGACCGTCTACCGCCTCATCAAGTCGGGTGAGCTCCGGGCCAGCCGGATCGGTCACAGCTACCGCCTCCGCAAGGCCGAGGTCGACGCCTATCTCGAGCGAGGGATGGTCTGATGGGACGCACGGTCGGTCTCGACGTCGGGACCAACGCGGTCCGCGCCGTCGAGGTGAACCTGGGCCGGTCCGGCCCCGTCGTCGAGCGGGTGGGCCAGGTGGCCCTGCCCTACGGCGCCGTGATGGCCGGCGAGGTGGTGGACGCCCCTGCGGTGGCCTCCGCCCTCCGCCGCCTCTGGAAGGAGGTCGGCTTCTCGACCAAGCGGGTCGTGGTCGGTGTGGCCAACGCCCGGGTGGTCGCCCGTGTGGCCGAGCTGCCGGACATGCCGGACAGCGAGATCCGGTCCTCGCTGGAGTACCAGGTGCAGGACCTGATCCCCATCCCGGTCAAGGACGCCGTCCTCGACCACCAGGTGCTGGAGCGGGTGCCCACCGTCGACGGCGGCGTCACCCTCCGGCTGCTGCTGGTGGCCGCCCACCGGGACATGCTGCGCAGCCTGCTGGCCGCGCTCGAGGGCGGTGGCCTGAGCCCCTCGCGGGTCGACCTCGTGCCCTTCGCGCTCATCCGGGCGCTCTACGACGCCGACGACCTCGCGCTCGGCGATGAGGCCGACGACCCCCGGCTGGCCCTCCCACAGGCGATCGTCGGGGTGGGCGCCGGCGTCACCAACGTCGTCATCCACGAGCGGGGCCTCCCTCGCTTCGTGCGCACCCTGCCCACGGGCGGGAACGCCGTGGCCGAGGCCCTGGCCGCGGATCTCGAGGTCGACCTCGACACCGCCGAGGGCCTCAAGCGCAGCCTCGACGCCCGGCACCTCGTGGGGCCGGACGGCGAGCGCGCGGTGGCCGTCGCCTCGTCGGCTCTGGCGCCGGTTGTCGACGAGGTGCGGGGCACCCTCGACTACTACGTCTCGTCGCCGGAGGGCGGCCCGCTCGGCCAGGTGACCCTGACCGGCGGCGGCGCCCGTCTCCCCGAGCTGGCCGACCGCCTGCGGGACTCCCTCGGGGTGCCCGTCGACTGCGGGAACCCCCTCGAGGGGATCGGCCTGGGGAAGACGGGCTTCCCGCCCGAGGTGCTCCGGGCCGAGGCGGACCTGCTCACCGTGCCGCTCGGCCTCGCCCTGTCGGGCGAGCCGGTGGCCAAGGGCGTCCGCCGCATCACCCTGCTGCCGCAGGAGGTCGTCGCGTCGCAGGCCCAGCGACGCCAGCTGGCGCTGGCCATGGGGCTGCTCGCCGGCTTCGGCGTGCTGTTGATGGCCCTGGTGCTCCTCCGCAACGGGTCCGTCAGCGACGCCCGCTCGCGGGCTGACCAGGAGGAGGCCCGCACGGCCACCCTCCAGCAGGAGACGGCCGGCCTCCAGGACGTCTCCGACCTCGCCGCCCGCATCGGCGAGCGCCGGGCCACCGCCGAGGGCGTCCTCGAGGGCGACGTCGCCTGGACCTCGCTGGTGCAGGAGGTCGCCGGGGCCATGCCGAACGACGTGTGGCTCACCTCGGTCACGGCCAACCGTGACACCGCCACCGGTGGTGCGCCGACCGTGACCTTCAACGTCACCGGCTTCGACCAGAGCGCCCCCGGTCGCTGGCTCCAGCGCATGGAGGAGGTGCCGTCCCTCCAGGATGCCTGGGTCACGAGCTCCACCTCGGCGGAGTCCGACGCCGGGGATGGCCTGGTCACCTTCACCTCTGACGCCACGCTCACCGAGCGGGCGTTCTCCGACCGAGCTGATCGACTCCCCGGGGAGGACTCGTGAACCGCCGAGCAGTCATCGTGGGGGTGGCGGGAGCCGTCGTCCTCAGCCTCCTCTGGTTCTTCCTCTTCTGGTCGCCCCAGGGCAAGCGCCTGGACGCGGCGGAGGAGCGGCAGGCCGCGGCCGAGTCGACCAACGAGCAGCTCCAGGTGACCCTCGACCGGCTCCGCGACCTCGAGTCCCGTCGCCCCGAGCTCGAGGGCCAGCTCGAGCGGCTCCGGCGGGCCGTGCCCGACCAGCCGCAGCTGGCCCGGTTCTTCCTCGCCGCCCACGATGCCGCCACCCGCTCGGGCGTCCAGCTGAACACGGTCTCGCCGAGCAAGCCCACGGCCGACGCCGCCGCGACCACCGCCACCACGGCAGCGCCGGCGAACGGCAGCACCACCACCACCACGGCGGCGGCGGGGACCACGGCCACCACCGCGGCACCGACCGCCGCGGCGCCCAGCGCCATCTCGCTGTCGCTCGAGGTGAAGGGCGGCTACTTCCAGGTCCTCGACTTCCTGAACCGGGTGGACGACCTCCCGCGGATCGTCGTGGTCGACTCGCTCGACCTCGGCGGCGGATCCGATGAGGACGCGGCCGCCACGGGCGCCACCGGGGCCGGAGGCGCCACCGAGCTGACCGCCAGCATCACCGCCCGGATGTTCACGGGCTCCGCACCGGCCGGCGATCCGGCCGCGGCGGGCGGCGCCACCACGGCGACCACCGCACCGACCACCGCAACGACCGCGACGGGGACCGACTCGTGACCACGCCCATCTCCACCACCACCACCACCACGCCCGGCGCCAACCGCAACCGGCTCGTGCTCTTCGGAGCCGTGGGCGTCGCCATCCTGCTGGCCGCCCTCTTCCTGCCGAAGATGCTCTCCGGCGGGGGAGGGGACGACGACCTCGGGGCCCCGCCCGCGGTGTCCGGCTCGAGCGGCTCGACCACCACGACGGCGCCCGACGAGCTGGCGGAGGTGCCGGCGCCCGAGGCGTTCTCGACGAAGAACCCCTTTGCCCCTCTGGTGGACACCGCTCCGGTAGCCGACACCACGGGCACCGGCACCACCGACGGCGCCGTGACCGACGGGACGGGCGACGTGCCCACGGACACCACGGGTACGGGCACGGGGACCGGCACGGACAGCACCGAGCCGGCCTCGGGGCGGTTCTCCCTGATCGACGTGTACGCCGGCCCCGACGGGGCCCCGGCGGCCACCGTCGAGGTGGACGGTCAGATGTACACCGTGGCCGAGGGCGACACCTTCGCCGGCGGCTACACGGTCGTCTCCCTCTCGATCGAGAACAAGTCCGGTGTGTTCACCTCGCCCTCGGACGGGAGCAACTTCACGCCGAGCGCCGGGGAATCCGTCCTCAAGTAGCCCGAACCGCTCAAGTCCGCCAGCCGTCGCGCCGATGGGGTCCGACGGAGCGGGTACCCGAGGGAGGCGCGACATGAGGCGACGAGGCGCGATGCGAAGCCTCCTGCCGCGCCCCGCCGGCGAGGACGGCATGACCCTCATCGAGGTGGTCGTCGCCATCACCCTGCTGGCCCTGCTCATGCTGGGCCTCGGCGCCTCCCTGGGAGCCGGGCTCCGGCTGATCCGCACCGACCGCCAGCGGGTGGTCGCCGCCAACCTCGTCACCCAGCAGATGGAGCGGCTGCGCAGCACGGCCTTCTCCTCCGTGCCGCTGGGTCGCACCGAGCTCACCGAGACCGTCGACGGCATCACCTACTCCGTGCGGCAGGACGTGGAGTGGCAGGACCAGGGCTCGGACAACGGCCCCTGTGACGGTGGCACCACGCTCGACTTCCTCCGTGCCGACGTGTCCGTCCGCTGGACCAACATGGGCGGGGTCAAGCCCGTGCGGTCGCAGACGCTCATCACGCCCACCGCCGGTTCCTTCGACCCGGCCAAGGGCAACATCGCCGTGCAGCTCCGCAACCGGGCCGCCGCCGACCTGGAGGGCGTGCCCGTGCGGGTGTCCGGGCCATCGGGAACCTTCACCCGCTCCACGACGGTCAGCGGGTGCGCGTTCTTCCCCAACCTCACCCCGGGGGCCTACACGGTCAGCCTCATCGCCACCGGGTACGTCGACGGCCAGGGCGTCGCCTCGCCGTCGCAGAACGTCACGGTCAGCGCCGGCGGCACGCAGTCCCGGCAGTTCGACTACGACCAGGCCGCCACCCTGGCCGTCACCATGACGGCCCCCGGGGGAGGCACGGTCCCATCGGCGCTGGCGGTGACCCTCGGGAACACCCACTACCCCACGCCGAGGTACAAGACCTTCACCGGAACGGGGACGAGCCGGAGCATCGGCAACCTCTTCCCGTACCCCGAGGGCTACCAGATGTGGGCGGGTGAGTGCTCCGACGCCGCGCCGCCGACGGCGACCGACGACGCCATCGACGGGCCGGTCGCCACCTCGCCCGGGCAGACCACCGCCGCCACTCTGCAGATCCCCACGGTGACCCTCCGGGTGCTGCGGGCCGGCGTGGGTGTGCCCAACGTGGCGGTCACCGCCGTGCATGACACGGCGACGTGCACGAGCTCGTTCGCCGTGGGGACGACCGACGCCACCGGCACGGTGCAGGCCGTCGTCCCGTTCGGTCGCTGGCAGTTCCGGGTGGGCACGACCAGCTCGGCGTTCACGACCGTCTCCACCATGTCGTCGTCGATGACGATGACGGTGCCGTGAGCGGCTTCCGCCGCGCCCTGCGGCGCGCTGCCGCGGAGGAGCGGGGCATGACGCTCGTGGAGCTCCTCATGGCCATGGGGCTGCTCTCGCTGGTGCTCGCCGCCGCCGCCGGCGCGCTCGCCCCGTACCAGCGGACGGCGGCCAGCTCCGACATCCGGCTCCAGAACCTCTCGGAGGCCCAGACCATCATGGACGTCGTCAGCCGCGACATCCGCACGGCCACCCGGCCGGCGCAGCAGCCGAACGCGTCGCCCTTCCTGCTGGCCGCGGCCAACGAGGTGAGGTTCTACGCCAACCTCGAGCTGGCGACCGGCCCGAAGCTCGTGCGCCTCTACGTCAACACGAGCACCGGCCAGGTCATCGAGGAGGCGGTCGAGCCCGCCGGTGCGTCGCCCTACACCTACACCGGCACGCCCAAGGTGCGCATCGTCGGCCGCCACTTCGCCAACGCCGCCTCCCAGCCGCTGCTGACGTACCTCGACGAGGACGGCACCGTCCTCGGCCCCGCGCCGCTCACCGCCGACCAGCGGCTCCAGATCGACTCGGTGCGCATCGACCTCTCGATCCGCAAGTCCAACAACCTCTCGGTCAAGCCGACCACCGTGCGCACCACGGTCCGGCTGCCCAACGTCGACTACAGCCCGGTGGTGACGACGCCATGAGGTGGCTCCGCACGCGACTTCTCGGTCCCCGGTCCGAGGACGGCATCGCTCTCATCACCGTGATCCTCGTCGGCTCGGTGATGCTGGCCCTCGTCGTCACCACCCTCTCCTACGGCGTGTCCTCCGAGCGCCTGGCCCGCCATGACCAGGACTGGCAGGCCTCGCTCAGCGCTGCCGAAGCCGGCATCGACGACTACGTGACCCGGATGAACAACAACTCGACCTACACGCAGTGGTCGAACAGCGCCGGCCGGCCGGACACCGCCAACCCGGCCATGAACGGCACCTTCGTGGACCTCCCCGGCGCGGCCAACGAGGGCACCTTCCGCTACACGATCGACTCCTCGAGGTTCACCATCGACGGGACCATCGCCATCACGTCCACCGGCCGGGTGCGGAACGTCAACCGGTCCGTGAAGGCGACGCTTCGCCGCCGCACCTTCCTCGACTACCTCTACTACACGGAGTACGAGACCAAGGACCCGGACGCCTACGGCTCGGGGGACAGCCTCACGCCGGCGCAGGCCCAGACCTACTGCGGCGAGCGCCACTACTACGACTCGCCGGCGCCGATCAGCGCCTGCACCGACATCCAGTTCGGGCCCAACGACGTCATCCGGGGTCCGCTGCACTCGAACGATGCCATGCGCATGGCCGGCGGCTCCCGCTTCCAGGGAGCGGTGACCACGAGCTGGGCCGGGACGGGCAACCCGGTCCGGCGCTACATCCCGACCAGCTCGAGCTCGCCCATCTTCGCCGAGGCCGGCGACCCCAAGTACGCCGAACCCATCACCATGCCGCCGTCCAACTCGGCGCTGAAGGCCGACGCCACCAGTGGCGGCTGCCTCTTCACCGGGCCCACCAAGGTCGTCGTCAACGCCAACGCCACGATGACCGTCACCAGCCCGCTGACGAAGTCGACCCGGTGCTTCACCGGGGCCATGGGCACGACGGCCCGCACCATTTCGCTGCCGGCCAACGGCGTGCTGCACGTGCAGTCGGTGCCGACGAGCTCGAGCGACCCCAACTACTGGGGCACGACGAGCTGCCCGGGCACCGCCGTCGGCGGTGCCACCAACCGCCACGTGCTGAACCAGCCCATCACCGGCGACATCACCACCTACGGGTGCCGGGACGGCGACCTCTTCATCGAGGGGACGCTCGACGGGCAGATGACGGCTTCGGCCGACAACAACGTGATCATCACCTGGGACCTCGTCTACGAGGACGGCGTGACCGGCGACGACCTGCTCGGGCTGGTGGCCAACGGGTCCGTGTACATCTACCACCCCGTCGACAGCAACGGGAACAACCTGTCGATCCCCGGCCGGACCTCGACCCGCCCCCGCTTCACCAACGCCACGGTGGACGCCGCCATCCTCACGCTGAACCACTCGTTCACCGTGCAGAACTACCGGCGGGGTGCCCCCCTCGGCAACCTCACCATCCGGGGCTCGATCGCCCAGCTCTACCGCGGCGTGGTGGCGCTGAGCGGCCAGACCGGCTTCGAGAAGGACTACATCTACGACGCGCGGCTGGCCTACATGGCCCCGCCCCGCTTCATCGACCCGGTGAAGTCCTTCTGGCGCATCGTCAGCTGGGAAGAGAGATAGCTCCGACCCCGCCATACTGAGCGGCAGGGTGTGCCGGGAAGCCTGGTCGGCGACGTCGTCGTCGCGCCAGGAGCCCCATGACCGATCGCCCGCCCGTCCGCCGCCTGCCCCGCCCCCTCGCCGAGTTCCTCTCGACGGAGGCGGCCGGGGGCGTCGTCCTGCTGGCTGCGGCCGTGGTGGCGCTGGTGTGGGCCAACTCGCCGTGGTCGGCGAGCTACGAGTCGCTGTGGTCGACGGCGCTCCACCTCACGGGAGGCGGGGCCGGTGCGCCCGAGGACCTCCGGCACTGGGTCAACGAGGCGCTGATGGCGCTGTTCTTCTTCGTCGTCGGCCTGGAGATCAAGCGCGAGCTGGTGGACGGGGAGCTGCGCTCGCCCCGGGTGGCGGCGCTCCCGGCCATCGCTGCCGTCGGCGGCATGGCGGCGCCCGCCGTCGTGTACCTGGCGGTCAACGCCGGACGCCCGGGCGTCGACGGCTGGGGCATCCCCATGGCCACGGACATCGCCTTCGCCGTCGGCGTGGTGGCGGTGCTCGGGTGGCGCGTGCCCCCGCCGCTCAAGCTGTTCCTGCTGACGCTCGCCATCGTCGACGACATCGGCGCCATCGTGGTGATCGCCGTCGCCTACTCCGAGGGCATCGAGCCGGTGGCGCTGGCGGTGGCGGGGGCGACCGCAGTGGGCATCGGGGTCCTGCGCCGGCTCCGGATCGACTCTCCCGCCGTCCACGTGGTCGCCGCCGTGGTCCTCTGGGGGGCCACCTACCGGAGCGGGGTGCACGCCACCCTGGCCGGCGTCGTGCTCGGCCTGCTCACCCCCGCCCGGCCGCGCCCCCCGGCCCGCACGTCACCGGCCGAGCGCCTCCAGCACCGCCTCCACCCCCTGACGAGCTTCGTCGTCGTGCCCGTGTTCGCGCTGGCCAATGCCGGCGTGGAGATCCGGGCCGGCGCCTTCGAGGCCCCGGGCACGGGGGCCGTCGCCCTCGGGGTGGGGGCGGGGCTGGTGGTCGGGAAGCTGGTCGGCGTGGCCGGCGCCACCGGCCTGGCCGTGCGCCTCGGCGTCGGGAGGCTCCCGCCGGGCGTGACCCCCCGGCACGTCCTGGGGGTGGGGGCGGTGGCCGGGATCGGCTTCACCGTGTCGCTGTTCGTCGCCGGCCTCGCCTTCCCCCCTCCCCGTCCGGGCGCCCCGGCGCTCGAGGAGGCGGCGACGCTCGGCATCCTCCTGGGCTCCGTGGCGGCCGCCCTCCTCGGCACGGTGCTGCTGGCGGGGGCCAAAGGTCAACGTTCTGCTCAAGTCGGACACCCCGGCGGCCGATGACCTGAGCTGACGGGCGAGGAGCCGGTCGGACGCGCCGCGCGGTGAGCCGTCCGGCCCATTGCCCCTGCAATCACCCGTCGTGATACTCCAGGTCAACTCGACCACGGAGCGTGACGTCACCATGTCGGTACCCCCCCGCCGACACCCCCAACCGAGCCGCCGCGCCCTCCGCCCGCTGGCCGCCGCGCTCGCCAGCCTCCTGGCCGCCACCTCCCTGGGCGTCGGCGCCCGGCCGGCCTCGGCCGCCCCCATCGACCCCACCCCCCGTGCCCTCCCGCAGTTCGGCGACGGGGAGGTGCGGGCCACGGCCCAGATCGGCAACCGGGTGTACGTGGCCGGGAGCTTCCGCCGCGTCGGTCCCCTCCACACCGGGAGCGCGGGGGTGGCCAACGCCGTCACCGGCGCCTTCGAGGGGGGGTTCCCGTCCGTGGACGGCATGGTCAACGCCGTCGTGGCCGACGGGGCCGGCGGCTGGTACCTCGGCGGGGACTTCGACGTCGTCGGCGACGTGAGCCGCCCGAACCTGGCCCACGTGCTGGCCGACGGGTCGGTCGCCGCCTGGGCCCCCGCCCCGGACGGGCCCGTCCACGCCCTGGCCCTCGCCCCCGAGGGCGACGCCCTCTTCGTGGGCGGGGCGTTCCCGACGATCGGCGGCGCCGCCGTGCCCGAGCTGGCCAAGGTGGCCACCGCCACCGGGGCCCTCCTGCCCTGGTCGGGCGGGGCCGACGGCACCGTTCGCACGCTCCTCGTGGAGGGGTCCGGCCTCTGGGTGGGCGGTGCCTTCGGCACCGTGGGCGGCACCGCCCACCCCCGCCTGGCCCGCCTCGACCGCACGACCGGCGCGGTGGACCCCGCGGCGGCGCCGGGCGCCACCGACGGCGAGGTCCGGGCCCTGGTCCGGCGGGCCGACGGCACCCTCTTCGTGGGCGGCTCCTTCACCACCCTCAGCGGCTCGCCCCGCAGCGGACTCGGCACCCTCAACGCCGGCGGCACGGCCGTCGTGGGCCGGGACGGGGGCGTCGTCGGGGCCGTGCACAGCCTGTCCCTGTCGCCCTCCGGCACCTCCCTGTTCGTGGGCGGGGAGTTCAGCCGCATCCGGGGCACGACCCGCCACAACCTCGCCGGCCTGGCCCTGTCGACCTGGGCCCCCACCGCCCTGGCCCTCAATCTGGAGGCCGGTCCGGTCGATGTGGTGTTGGCGGCACCGAACGGCACGACCCTCTACGTCGGAGGCAGCTTCGACATCCGCACCGGTGCGCCGCCGAACCCGATCCGGATCATGGCCCTGGACCTCCGCACCAACACCTTCCTCCCCTTCAACCCGGCGCTCTTCGAGCCGGCCGCCGACCGCGTCGGCGTGCGGGCCATGGCGCTCGTGGGCGACCGCCTGTTCCTCGGCGGTGACTTCGGGGCCTACGACGGCGTCGAGCGCCCCTACCTGGTGGCCATCGACCTGACCACGGGGGCGGTCGACCCGATGTTCGACCCGCGGCCCAACAAGCCGGTCCACGCCCTGCTGCCCTCGGCCGACGGCACGAAGCTGTACATCGGCGGCCTCTTCACCACGGTGGCCGGCAAGGGCCGCCAGCGCCTGGCCCGGGTCGACGCCGCGACCGGCCTCCCCGACACCTTCAACCCCAAGGTCGACGCCGAGGTCATGAAGCTGGCCCTGGCCGGCGACAGCCTCTTCGTCGGCGGCCGCTTCAGCACCGTGGGCGGACTGCCCCGCACGAACCTGGCCCGCGTCGAGGTCGCCACCGGCGCCGTCCGGCCGATGAGCCTCTCGGTGAACGGAGCCGTGCGGTCGCTCGACGTGACGCCCGACGGGCGGCTCCTCTTCATCACCGGGCAGTTCAGCTCGGCGGGCGGGATGACCCGCAACGGCCT
>Ga0126307_10001006_pt1 | contig 18581 bp, 18 predicted proteins | sample Plot28_FD_89955 | JGI IMG/M metagenome (GOLD analysis project Ga0126307, IMG submission 89955) | Serpentine soil microbial communities from UC McLaughlin Reserve, CA, USA - Plot28 | ecosystem: Environmental > Terrestrial > Soil > Grasslands | place: USA: UC McLaughlin Reserve, Lake County... | reverse complement strand
CGCGGCGCGGATGCGAGCGTCGTCCGCCACCCGGCCGCCCTCGAGCGGCACGTTGAAGTCGACCCTGACGAGCACTCGCTCGCCCTGCTCGAGGTCGAGGTCGCGGACGCTGCGCTTGCCGAAGGTCGTCGCTTGCGCCTCAGCCAACCGGCGCCCCCGCGAGCACGCGCTGGGCGAGGTCAACCACGCGATTCGAGTAGCCCCACTCGTTGTCGTACCAGGCGATGACCTTCACGAGCCTCTCGTCGATCACCATCGTCAGCGGCGCGTCGAAGATCGCCGAGTACGGCGAGGTCACGATGTCGCTCGAGACCAGCGGGTCCTCCGAGTACTTGAGGATCCCCTCGAGCGCGGCGCTGTCCGCCCTGTCGGCGAAGGCGGCGTTCACCTCGTCGACGCTCGTCGGCCGCGACATCTCGCATACGAGGTCGACCACGGAGCCGGTGATCACCGGAGCGCGCACCGAGATGCCGTTCAGCTTGCCCTCGAGCTCCGGGATCACGAGGCCGATCGCCTTTGCGGCGCCGGTGCTGGTGGGCACGAGGTTCACCGCCGCGGCGCGGGCGCGGCGCAGGTCCTTGTGAGGCGCGTCGTGGAGGCGCTGATCCGCGGTGTACGCGTGGATCGTCGTCATGATCCCGCGCTCGATCCCCACGGCGTCGTGCAGTACCTTCGCCACCGGCGCAAGGCAGTTCGTGGTGCACGAGGCGTTTGAGATCACGTCGTGCGACTGCGGGTCGTAGGCGTCGTCGTTCACTCCGAGCGCAAGCGTCACGTCCGGATCGGTCGCCGGCGCCGAGATGATCACCTTCTTGGCGCCCGCCTCGAGGTGCTTCGCCGCGTCCGGGCGCTTCGTGAAGAGGCCGGTCGACTCGATCACCACGTCCGCCCCGGCCTCGCCCCACGGGAGCGCCGCCGGGTCGCGCTCGGCGAACACGCGCAGCTCGTCGCCGTCGACCACGAGGCCGGTGTCGGTGTAGTCGATCTCCCCCGGGAACGGCCCAAGGATCGAGTCGTACTTGAGCAGGTGGGCGAGCGTCTTCGTGTCCGTGATGTCGTTGACGCCGACCCAGTCGATGTCGGCGCCGCGGGCGTGCGCCGCCCGGAAGACGTTCCGGCCGATGCGGCCGAAGCCGTTGATGCCGGCCTTCAAGGCCATCCGTAGTCCCTTTCGTTCGTCGGTCTCGTCGCGGGGTGAATCTACCGGGCCGCTGCCCGACGAGCCTGCGCGGAAACCGCGGCCGCGGGGCGCCGCGGCTAGGGGCGACGGGGCGGCTTGTCCGCGTCGCGGTGCACGACGTCGATCAGGTAGCGCTCACCCTCGCCGTAGACGCGTGCGAGGTGGTCGGCGATCACCACCGATCGATGGCGCCCGCCGGTGCAGCCGATGCCGATCGTCAGGTGCGACTTTCCCTCCCGCTCGTACGCGGGCAGCAGGTAGTCGAGCAGCGGGCGCAGCCGCTCGTAGAACTGGGCGATCCCGTCGGAGCCCTCCACGTAGTCGATCACCGCCGGATCGCGACCGGTCAGCTCGCGCAGCTCGGCCTCGTAGTGCGGGTTAGGCAGGAAGCGCACGTCGAAGCTGAGGTCGGCGTCGCGCGGCGTGCCGTGCTTGAAGCCGAACGCCAGGAACGTCACGGCGAGCCGCCCCCGCTTGCCGTGCGCGAGCATCTTGTCCGCCACGACCTTGCGCAGGCGCGCGGCCGACAGCTCGCTCGTGTCGATCGAGACGTCGGCGCGCTCCTTGAGGGGCGCCAGCAGCTCGCGCTCCGCGGCGATCGCCGCCTCCACCGAGCCCCCCGCTGCGAGCGGATGCCGGCGGCGGGTCTCCTTGAAGCGGTTGATGAGCACCGGCTCGCTCGCCTCGAGATAGAGCAGCCGGTAGGGCAGCGCGCGCTCGTCGAGATCGTGGAGGACCTTCACGAGCCCGTCGAAGTAGCCGCCGCCGCGCACGTCGCTCGCAATGGCGGCGCGCTCGACCTTGCTGCCCTCGTGCCCGAAGAGATCGGCGAGCGAGCCGATCATCTCGGGCGGGAGGTTGTCGACGCAGAAGTAGCCGGCGTCCTCGAAGGTCGCCATCGCCTGCGACTTGCCCGCGCCGCTGAAGCCGGTGATCACGACGAAGTCGCTGATCAAGGCCGGCGCTCCACGGTCACCGTCGGCCCGCTCACCGGATCTTGTTCACATAGGCGTGAATGTCGCGCGCGACCTTCCCCGGCAGCCCGGGCACGGCCTCGAGCTCCTCGCGGCTCGCGCGCAGGAAGCGCTCCGGCGAACCGAAGTGCTGCAGGATGCTCCGCTTCCGGGCGGGGCCGACGCCCGGCAGCTCGTCGAGCACGGAGCGGGTCATCGCGCGGTCGCGGCGGCCGCGGTGGAACTCGATGGCGAAGCGGTGCGCCTCGTCACGGACGCGCTGGAGGAGCTGGAGCTCGGGCGTGTCGTGCGGCAGCCGCAGCGGGCGCGCGCGACCTGGCACGAAGACCTCCTCGATCCGCTTCGCGAGGCTCACCACCGTCACGCCCAGGTCACGGAACCGCGCCAGCTCCCTGAGGCCGGCGGACAGCTGCCCCCTGCCGCCGTCGATCACGATCAGCACTGGCAGCGACGCGAAGCTCTCGTCGTACTCACGCTCGTGCGGGCTGCGCTCGCGCTGCTGCACGTACTGAGCCATCCGCCGTGCGAGCACCTCCCCCATCGCCGCGACGTCGTCCTGCACCGACTCGCGGATCCCGAAGCGGCGATAGTCGGCCTTCTTCGGGGCGCCCCCTTCGAAGACCACCATCGACGCCACGGTGTGCGACCCCATCAGGTTCGAGATGTCGAAGCACTCGATGCGCATCGGGATGGTGTCCATGCCGAGGGCACGCTGGAGGCCGTCGAGCGCCTCGATCCGCTGCGAGCGGCGGTGCTCGGAGCGAAGCCGGTCCTGGTCCAGCGCGAGCCGCGCGTTGCGCTCGGCCAGCTCGAGGATGCGGCGCTTGTCGCCGCGCTCGGCGTGGCGCACCTCCACCGGCGCGCCGCGCCGCTCGGCGAGCGCCTCGGCGAGCGTCTCGCCGTGCTCCACCTGGCGCTGGACGATCACCTGCGGGGGCACGGCGATCGCGCTCGCGTAGTACTGGAGCACGAACTCCTCAGCCACCTCGGCCTCGTCGCGCTGCGCTGCGTTCTCGAGGTAGAAGCTCTGGCGGTCCTGGAGCACTCCGTCGCGGACCTGGAAGACCTGCGCGTTCGCGTCGGTGCCCTCTGCCGCGACAGCGATCGCGTCGAGCGTCCCGACGGGCGCGTTCGACACGCGCTGGCGTTCGAGCAGCGAGCGAACCGCCTTCAGCTTGTTGCGGTAGCGGGCGGCCTGCTCGAACTCCTGCTCGTCCGAGGCCTTCCGCATCCCCTGCTCTAGCGCCTTCTCGATCTGCCGGTAACGCCCCGACAGGAAGGCGATGATCGTCTCGACGTTCTCGCGGTATTCCTCCTTCGAGACGTATCCCACGCAGGGCGCCTGGCAGCGCTTGATGTAGTAGTCGAGGCAGGGGCTGCCGCTGGCGCGACCGGGCTGCGGCCCATCGCAGGTCCGGTACTGGAACACCTTGCCGAGCAGGTCGAGCGTCTCGCGCACGCGCTTGGCGTTGCTGAAAGGGCCGAAGTAGGCGCGGCCGCGGCGGTGGCGCTCGCGGGTGAAGTAGATGCGCGGGTAGTCCTCGTCGAGGCTGATCCCGATGTACGGGTACGACTTGTCGTCGCGAAGCCGCACGTTGAAGACCGGCCGGTAGCGCTTGATGAACTCCTGCTCGGTGAGGAGCGCCTCGGCCTCGGTCTCGGTGGCCACGAACTCGATGTCCGCGACCTGGGCGACCATGTCCGCCGCCCCGCGCCCGGCCGGCTTCGAGAAGTGGCTGGCTACGCGCTTGCGGATCGAGCGCGCCTTTCCGACGTACAGAACCTTGCGGGCGGCGTCGCGGAAGATGTAGACGCCCGGTCCGTCGGGCAGCGAGCGGCGCTGCTCCTTCAGGCGGTTGTCGGCGATCTCGAGCTCGGTGGCGGCCACCAGCTTCGAGGATAGGTGGCGGCTCGGGCGGCCTCGGCGGCCGGTGGACGGGCGGTCGGCGGCGAGGCGACCGAGATCAGCGGTGATACCAGGGCTTCGCGCGGAGCGCCGAACGCAGCCGCTTCGTCCCTTCCTGCAGCACGGGCTGACCGTGCGTCACGAGGATGCGCGTGGCGCCGAGCTCGAGCAGTGGCTCCAGCGTCGGGTTGAATCGCTCCCGGTGGAAGCGGACGCGCTTCTCGTCCACGGGACCGGTCGCCCACACCCGCAGCCTGCCTCCGTGTTCGCAGACCGCGTCGCCGAACGCGATCGCGTCGTGAGACGCCAGATGGAAGGGCGTTTCGTTGCGACGCGGCTTGCCGATCGGCAGCGCCCGCGCTCCTCCTGGCAGCTCCTCCGGCGGCTCGATCGGCGTGAACCCGGCGCGCTTCTTCAGCCGCTTCGCCGCCGCGGGATGGCCGTGGATGGTCGCCCTCTTCCCGAGTCGGCGCCGGAGCTCCTCCGCACTGCGAACGTGGTACGGGATCGTGATCAGGATCGCCACCGGGTCAGCGTCTGCGAGCCCGTCGACCAGCTCGAGCACCGGCTCCGGGTCGGGCGGCAGCAGCGGGTCGATGAGCAGGCCGGCGCCGTCGGCGCGCACGGCGAACGACGCGACCTCGGCGCCGAACTCGCCCGGATGCCACTCCGGGTGACGCGCCACCCAGCGCCAGAGCCCGGGAACGAGCTCCGCGGGGCGCGTGCTCATCGTTCAGCGGGCGGCGCTGCCGGGCGCGCGACCGTCACGCGAGCATCCTTCCGACCGATTCCGCGACGCAGACCGGCTTCTCCGACCCCTCGCGCTCGACCGTCCACTTCTGGACCACCTGGTACCAGCCGCCGCCGACGTCCTCCACGGACTGGGTCTCGACGCTGGCGCGGATGCGACTGCCGGCGGGCACCGGCGCCGGGAAGCGCACCTTGTTCCAGCCGTAGTTCACGCCCATCCTGAAGCCCGTTGACTCGAACAGGCTCGGGCGAAAGCCGTCGATCATCGAAAGCGTGAGATTGCCGTGGGCGACCGTCATCCCGAACGGGCTCTCCGACTTCGCGCGCTCTACGTCGACGTGGATCCACTGATCGTCGCCCGAGACCTCGGCGAACCTGTCGATGTCCGCCTGGGTGAGCTCGCGCCACCCACTCGGGCCGATCGTCTCACCGACGAGCGCCTTCAGCTCCTCGATTCCGTTAACGGTGATCGTCATGGCGAGGAGCGTACCGGCGCCGTCGCGGACGCGGACTCGCGCCGCGCGGCGAGGTCACATGGCGAAGCGGCCGCCCAGAGCGGGGCGGCCGCGACGCGATGCGAGTAATCGTCAGCGCGCGAAGCGCTTGCGGAGCATGTCCTTGCCCTGCTCCGCGCCCTTGCGGCTCTCGCCCTGCGCCCGCCGGAAGAAGTCGGCCAGCTCGTTGTCGTTCTCGCGCTCGGCGTCGGCGATGTACTGCTCAAGACGCAGGACATTCGAGAGGCACTGCTCGGTGAACCAGATGATGTTGTAGTCCTTGTCCTTGGTGCCGGTGATTTCGCCGGCTTCTGTGGCGGCCATGGCTACTCCTTCGTCGGGTACTAGCGTCGGTCGTACCCGGGTGCGGAGGTGTTAGTCGGCCGCGTTACCGCGAATCGGAGGTCCTAATGAACTTCGCCGAGATCGGCTACGAGGTGAGCGCAGGCGTCGCGACCATCACGCTCAACCGACCCGACCGCCTCAACGCGTTCACCGCCACGATGGGTCGCGAGCTGATCGAGGCGTTCGACGCCACCGATGCGGACGACGACGTGCGCGCGGTGATCGTGACCGGCGCCGGACGCGCGTTCTGCGCCGGGGCCGATCTCGGATCCGGCGGCGACACGTTCGACTGGCGCGAGCTGCAGGAGGGCGACGCCGCCGTGCCGCGCGACACGGGCGGCCAGGTCTCACTCCGCATCTTCGAGTCGACGAAGCCGGTGATCGCCGCGATCAACGGGCCCGCCGTGGGCGTCGGCATAACCATGACGCTGCCGATGGACGTCCGGATGGCTGCGGAGGGAGCGAAGATCGGCTTCGTCTTCACGCGTCGCGGGATCGTGCCCGAGGCCTGCTCCAGCTGGTTCCTGCCGCGGCTGGTCGGCATCTCGCAGGCGATGGAGTGGGTGGCGAGCGGACGGGTCTTCCGCGCGGAGGCGGCGCTCGCGGCCGGGCTCGTCCGGAGTGTCCACCCTGCCGAGGACGTGGTCCCGGCGGCCCGCGCGCTCGCCGACGAGATGACGGGGAGCTCCGCGCCGGTCTCCGTCGCGGTCGCGCGCAGGCTCCTTTGGACGATGCTCGGCGCGGATCACCCGATGGAGGCGCACAAGGCGGACTCCCGAGCGATGTTCTCGCGCGGACAGTCCGCCGACGCACGCGAGGGAGTGACCTCGTTCCTCGAGAAGCGCGATCCGAACTTCCCGGACCGCGTCAGCGACGGCCTGCCCGAGTTGTTCCCGGGGCGCGAGGAACCGGCGTTCTCGTGAGCGCGGAGGGCGACGTCCCGGCGCCGCGCTGCTGCGCCCACTGCGGCGAGCCCTTCGGCTGTGGCGCTGGGACCGGCTCGTGCTGGTGCGCCGCCGTCGACGTCTCCGCCGAAGCCCTCGACCGTCTCGCCGCGCGCTACGACGGCTGCCTCTGCCCGTCGTGTCTGCGCGCCGCCGGAGGCACGCTGCGGGACGTGAGCGCGGAGCGCGGCGACGCGGCGAACGCTACTCCACCAGCCTGACCTCGAATGCGCCCGCCATCGGCAGGTCCCCGGAGCCGCCCAACAGCCCGAGGATGCGCGCGACGTAAGCACGCGTCTCGGCGAACGGCGGGACGCCGCTGTAGCGCTCGACCGCGCCGGCGCCCGCGTTGTAGCCGGCCAGCGCGAGCGCCACGCGACCTCCGAACCGCTTCAGCAGGTCGCTCATCAGATGCGCCTGAGCGTCGATTGCAGCCACGGGATCGAACGGGTTGTCGAGGCCGAGGGACCGCGCCGTGCCGGGCATGAACTGGGCGATGCCCTCCGCCCCGGCCGGGCTGCGCGCAAACGGGTTGAAGCCGGACTCGGCGTAGAGCTGCGCCGCCAACAGGTTCATCGGCACGTTCCACCGCAGCGCAGCGCGCGCGATCGGGTCGTGAAAGCGCGGCGGCACGAAGCTCGGCAACTGGTGGTGGATGCGGCCGTGGTCGCCGCCCGGCGGCTCCCACGAGCCCTGCTCGAAGTGAGCCGGGTGTGCGCGGTCGCGCGGATTCGGCCCGAAGCCGAAATGCCACGGCTCCCAGGCGTAGCGATTGATGAAGCCGAAGCGACCGGCGTTCGCCTTGAGCCAGGCCCAGGCCCCGGGCGGGCCGAGGTCGAGCTCGGTGCCGTAGCGGTGCAGCGACGTGCCCGGCGGCGCGACCCATTTCGGGTTTGGGTTCGCCGCGAACAGACGCGCCTGCTCCGCGTCCGAGCGGAAGCCGCTCGTGACCGACAGGAACAGCCCCGCCTCGCGCCGCGCCGCGGCCGCCATGTGGTCGAACGCCACGGCCACGTCCAGGCGCATCGGCTTGCCCATTCGGTAGGCGAGTGGACCGTCGTAGCCGCCCCCGGACCCGTATGCCGGCATTCCGTACGTCGCGCCGAGGCCGGGAGCCAGCTCGGCGGATGCCCGCGCCCGAACGGGCACGACCCGCCTGCGGTGCTCGCCCGCCAGCCGCACGTGCGCCTCGCCGCGCGCCACCACCGCCACGCGTGTGGGCGCGAAGCCACCGCCCGGGAAGCTGACATCGGTGACGGAGATCCGCACGCCGTTCCGCCGCGCCCCGCGAACGGCCGCCGTCCGCGCCCGCGCGAGGTACTCGGCCTCAGAGAGGTGCCGCGGGTTCGGGATCCCGCCTTCGAGGAACGGCGGCTCGAACAGCCGCGGATACAGGTCGCGCATGACCTGTGCCGCCGACACGGCCGCCAGGTCGGCGGCCCGCTGATGCTTGCCCTTGGCGCCGAGCGCCTGACCGAACGCGAACAGCACGAATGTTCCGAGGAGCACCAGACCGGCGACGACGAGGAGCATCAGCGATGCTTGTCCTCGCTCTGCTCGGTCCCGCCACGGCAACATGGCCGGTGACGATCCCGGGAGGCGTGTTACGGCTCAACGCGCGCGTGGAACAAGCCACCGACAGTGCCGTGACGCCGACTGCGTGAGCTGTCTCCCCTGCTCGTGCGGGGTCTCGAGGGCAGGACGGGCCCGGCAGGCCCGTTCGTTTCGGCGCTGCCGAGCGGTAAGACGCTGCCCGGGGCGTACACCGCCGTACGACATCGCCGCTTGGTCGTAGCTATCCGGCGGCGGCGAGCGAGCTGATCGCGGCGCGCTCCCTGGCTCGTTCGAGGCGGTAGCGGCGGCGCCGCACGTCGCTCGTCGCGCCGAGCGCGCGCTTGTATTCGGTCCGCTCGGATGGTGCGTATCCGAACGTCCGCATCTCGTCGCAGGTGATCGCCTCGATGTCCGCGACCACGCGCCCGGGAAGCGTCGCCTCCCACGAGCCGATTCGATCATCGCGCACGGGACCGTCCACGCCCTCCTTCCAAACCTCCCACGGCAGGCGCAGCGCGGCGCCCGCGGCCCGGAGCTGGTCTGGCACGCCGAGGAAGGCGGCGAGGCGGCGCCTAGCCCGAGCGGTTTCGCGCACCACCTGCTCATAGCGTAGGACGAGCACCCGGCAGCCTCCGAGCTCCCGCTCGGCCGCCAGAACCTCCTGTTGGTCGATCGCCCAGCGCTCGGCGAGAACACCATGCGGACGGGCGCCCCACGCGCTGAAGTACGAGTTGACGACCGCCCTCGGATCGCGCACGACGGCCACCAGCCGGATGCCGGGAAGCCACCGGCTCACCACTGGCCACCAGCGCAGGTGGCTAGGCGTCTTTTCGCCGTAGAGGCGGCCCGGGCCCGCGAGCTCTCGGACAAGGGTGGTGAACAGGGCGGCAGGCGTCGCGCAGCGGCCGCCGAGCCGGGCGGCCACCCTCTCGGGATCGAGCTGGAGCCCGCGCGAGGTGTCGAGCGCCATGAACTGTTCGACCTCACGTACGAGCTCGCGTCGGACGAGAGGGAAGTCTTGGCGCCGGAGCAGTCCGCGCACGAACGACCTGAAGAAGTGCGTCTCAGGAGGAAGGCGCACGCCCGGCAGCTCGGAGGCGAGCCGTTGAACGAGCGTGGTACCCGAGCGCGGCGTGCCGACGATCATGAAGTCAACCCCGGAGGCGCCGCCCGCCGGCGGCCTCCCTGGCCGGCGCTCGCCGTACGAAGTTCTCGCGCTCGGCGTTGTCACGACGGGGTGGGCTCGGTTGATCGCGAGTGGGCTGACGTCACGACGGAGCCGGAGCAAGATACCGGGCGACCACGCCACCAGCCGCGGCAGCGGCGCGCGGAGCTTCAACCTGTCTACGTGACGCGCCGTTTCCGCGCCGCCGCCCCGGGTACCGGCCGAAACGCCGTGCCGACCGGTTGACGCGCACCAGCGCGGAGGCGAGCCGAGGTTGGATGCCGCAGCCACATACGACCCGCCGCTCGACACCGGCTACGCCGGCGACCAGCCGGCAGTCCGGCTGGTCGTATCAAACGGCGGCAACTCGCTCGAGGCGTATGCGCGTGAACTGCTGCGCCGGCTCGACGTCGACGCGGTCGAAGCGCCCGGTTCGAGTGGATCGTTCGGCCACTCGCTGCTGAGTCTCGAGTGCCTGCGGCGGGCGTGGGTCGACATCAGGCTCGTCCGGACGCTGCGATCTCCGCAGGCGCAGTTGCTGCACTTCACGAGTCACCACCTCGCCCGCTACGGCCTCCTCGCGCGGACCCCCTACATCGTCACCGTTCACGACCTCTTCCGCCTCGCCGACTGTGACGCTCGGCGCGGTGACAGCCCGCTCATCTGCCGGCCGAACACCAGGGACCGGCTCCTCCTCGCCGCCGACGCGGCGGGCATCACGCGGGCGGCCGCGGTCATCGCGGTGTCGCAAGGCACCGCTTCCGAGGTGCAGGCGCGCCTCGGCGTCGCCGCCGAGCGGCTGCACGTCGTCCGCGAGGGTGTCGACCCGCATCGCTTCGCGCCGGCGGCGCCACCGACCGCCGCGTGGCCATATGTTCTCTTCGTCGGCTCGGAACAACCTCGAAAGAACCTCGCCACGCTGCTGCGCGCCGTTGGCCGGCTCGTCTCCGAGCCCGGCCGGAGCGATCTCCGCATCGTCAAGGTCGGGGGGCCCGGCGGACCGGAGGCCCCCTACCGGGAACGGCTCCGGAGTCAGGCTCGCCTGGCCGGTGTCGAGGACCGCCTCGTGGTTGCCGGACGCGTGTCCCACGACGAGCTCGTGTCGTGGTACTCCGGGGCCGTCTGTCTCGTGCTGCCGTCCGTGGCGGAGGGCTTCGGGCTACCGGTGGTCGAGGCGATGGCCTGCGGCTGCCCTGTGATCATCCCCGACCGCTCCGGGCAGGTGGAGGCCGCCGGTTCTGCCGCGCTGCGCTACGGCGCTCCCGCGGACGTCGACCGGCTGGCGGCCGCGATCGCCCGTATGCAGGACGACGCCGCGCTGCGCGCCGACCTGCGCCGCCGCGGCCTGCGCCGTGCGCGCGAGTTGACGTGGGAGCGCACCGCCGAGCGCACCCGCGCCGTATACCGCGCCGTGCTCGCGCGCGAACGCTCGCACGCGGGTCGCGCAAGCGAGCGCGAGCTCGCCGCACGGCTACGTCCGCAGGCGTCACCCCATCAGGGCGTCGCGCGCTAGCTTGACTTCGGCGAGGAACGCGGCGTCCGTCCGCCGTTTCGCGTCGCGCCGCCTGGGCACGAGCGCGCGGTGGGGGCCGTTGACGTCCATTGCCACCTGCTGCCGGGAGTCGACGACGGCCCGAGCACGATCGAGGAGAGCGTCGACTACGCTCATAGTGCCGCCCAGGCCGGCACCGACGTCGTCGTCGCGACCCCCCACGTCGAGGAGGTCGAAGTCAGCGAGCTGTCCGACCGCGTCGCGCAACTGCGCGACCGCCTCGAGCGTGAAGGCATTGCGCTCCGCATCGAGACCGGCGGCGAGCTGAAGCCGGCCTCCGTGCCGCTGCTCGACGACGGCGAGCTCGACACGATCGCTCACGGGCCTAACGGCTGTCGCTGGGTGCTGCTCGAGGTGCCCTTCGGCGGCTTCGCCGGCGATCTGCATGCCGCCGCCGCACAACTCCGCGAGCGCGGTTACGCGCCCGTGCTCGCGCACCCGGAACGGGCCGCCCACTTCGCCAGCGAGTCGTCGCTCCGGGCGCTCCGACACGAGCTCGACAACGGCGCCGCGATCCAGATGAACGTCGGGCCGCTGTGCGGGTTCGAGGGCGAGCCGCGCGAGACGGCCGCGCGCGACCTGCTGCGACTCGGACTCGCGGCCGCGATCGCTAGCGACGCCCACCCTCCAGGCCGCGCGTACACGATGTCGCTCGCCTGGCGCGGAATCATGAGCGCGGGCGCGGACACCGCCGAGGCGCGCGAGCTGATCGAGCGGGGACCACGCCGACTGCTCGAGCGCGGCCTCCCGCTGCACCCGTCCGCCGGCGCCGGGCGGGCTGCCGCTGGGCGCTGAGGCCCGGCGCGGCGGTCGTTCGGTACCGACCTCGTCAACCGCCGCCGGTGCCGGCAGCGTGCCGAGCCCGCAGCGACGCGAAGCGGCGGCCGGCCGACAGAAGCGTTCCGAGGTTCAGCTTCATCAACCCGGGTACCCCCCGCAGCAGCAACCAGCGGGGAGGTCATATGCGCGGCCATGTGCTCGTAACCGGGGGCGCAGGCTTCATCGGATCGCACGTGGCACGCGAGCTGCTTGCACGCGGCTACGCGGTGCGCGCATTCGACGCCCTCCAGGAGCAGGTCCATGGGGGAGCCGAGCGGCCGGAGTACCTCATGGAAGACGTCGAGCTCGCCGTCGGCGACATACGCGACCGCGAGGCGGTCGCACGAGCGCTCGACGGGATCGACATAGTGGTCCATTTCGCCGCGCGCGTTGGCGTAGGTCAGAGCATGTACGAGATCGCGGACTACACGAGCGTGAACGGCTACGGCACTGCCGTCCTGCTCGAGGCGATGATGGACAGGCCGATCCGGAAGCTGCTCGTCGCATCGAGCATGAGCGTCTACGGCGAAGGCCTCTACGTGGCGGCGGAGGGTCCGGTGGAGGCGGTCGAGCGCTCGCGCGCCCAGCTCGAACGCGGCGACTGGCAGCCCCGTGGACCCGGCGGCGAGCAGCTTCGGCCGGTCGCGACACCCGAGACGAAGCGGCCCGCGCTGTCGTCCGTCTACGCGCTCTCGAAGTACGACCAGGAGCGGATGTGCCTGATGTTCGGAAGCTCGTACGGCGTCCCCACCGTGGCGCTACGTTTCTTCAACGTCTACGGCCCGCACCAGGCGCTGTCCAACCCGTACACCGGCGTACTCGCGATCTTCGCCGGGCGGCTGCTGAACGGCCGCCCGCCGCTGATCTTCGAGGACGGCGAGCAGCGCCGCGACTTCGTCAACGTCGACGACGTCGCGAGGGCGTGCGTGCTCGCGCTCGACGCCGATGGGGCTGACGGAATGGTCGTGAACGTCGGCAGCGGCGAGAGCGTCACGGTGAGCGAGATCGCGAACCGTCTCGCGCGGGTGCTCGGGTGCGAACACATCGCGAGCGGAATCACCGGCAAGTATCGCGTCGGCGACGTACGTCACTGCTTCGCCGACACATCGCTCGCCGAGCGCACCCTCGGCTATCGGTCGACCGTCAGCCTCGAGGAGGGCATCCTGCGACTCGCCGGCTGGCTCGAAGGTCAGGTCGCGCACGATCGCGTCGACAACGCGACCGCGGAGCTCGCCGAACGGGGCCTCACACTGTGAGGCGGCGACCGATACTCATAACGGGCGGCGCCGGCTTCGTTGGGACGAATCTCGCGGATCGGCTGCTCCGCGAGGGCCGCGCGGTGCGCGTCCTCGACGACCTGTCGCGGCCCGGGGTCGAGCGCAACCTCGCGTGGCTCGAGCGGGAGCACCCCGGGCTGCTCGAGGTCGAGCTCGGCGATCTCGGCGACGCGGCCCACGTCGTTCGGGCGATGCGGAACATCGACTCCGTCTTCCACCTCGCCGCGCAGGTGGCGGTCACCACGAGCCTCGACGACCCGATGCGGGACGCGGCCGTGAACTTGCAAGGCACGCTCAACCTCCTCGAGGCGGCACGCCAGAACGCGGTGGCGTTGATCTTCACCTCGACCAACAAGGTGTACGGCGCGCTCGCGGGCGTCGAGGTGCGGGAAGGCGCACAGCGGTGGGAGCCGGGCGCTTCAGCGTTGCGACGGCGCGGCGTCGCGGAGTCCTGGCCGCTCTCCTTTTGCACGCCGTACGGTTGCTCGAAGGGAGCGGCCGACCAGTACGTCCTCGACTACGCGGCGAGCTTCGGGGTGCCGACGGCCGTGTTCCGGATGAGCTGCATCTACGGCCCGCACCAGCACGGGAACGAGGATCAGGGCTGGGTGGCGCACTTCCTGATCCGCGCGCTCGACCGGGAACCGATAAGGATCTACGGGGACGGCAAGCAGGTGCGCGACGTGCTCTTCGTCGACGACCTCGTCGATGCGCTGCTTATCGCGCGGCGACGGATACACCGGCTCAGCGGGAACGCGTTCAACATCGGTGGCGGGCCAGGTAACGCCGTCAGTCTCGTCGAGGTGATCGCAATGATCACCGCCCTGCTCGGCGAGCAGCCGCAGCTCAGCCTCGGCCCGTGGCGCACGGGCGACCAGCGCTGGTACGTATCCGATACCGGGCGCTTCTCCGCCGCCACCGGGTGGGCTCCCCGGATCGCGCCGGAGCAGGGTCTCTCTCTCCTGCACGAGTGGGTCGCGACCGAGCGTCGTGCGCGCGAGCCCACTGCCGCGTGATGCGCGCGGCCGTCGTGGAGGCGGCGGCGCAGGCGGCCGTCACGGAGCTCGAGCCACCGGAGCCGGGACCAGAGGAGGTGCTCGTTCGGCTCGAGGGCTGCGGCGTGTGCGGGTCCGACGTGCCCCTGTTCGAGGGCAGGCCCTGGTTCGAGTATCCGGCCGAGCCTGGCGCGCCCGGACACGAGGGCTGGGGCATCGTCGAGAAGGTCGGTCGCGCGGTCACTCGGCCGAAGGCCGGCACCCGCGTCGCCGCGCTCAGCTACCGGGCGTACGCAGAGCTCGACCTCGCGGCGGCCGACCAGGTGACCCCGCTTCCCGCCGCCGTCGACGGCATCCCCTTCCCGGGCGAGGCTCTCGGCTGCGCCGTCAACGTGTTCCGGCGCAGCGGCGTGCAGGCCGGGCAGAGGGTGGGGGTCGTGGGTGTCGGCTTCCTCGGGGCGCTCCTCGTTCAGCTGGCCGCGCGCGCGGGCGCGGAGGTGGTGGCGGTCTCGAGACGCCCGTCGGCGCTCGACGTGGCGCGGCGATTCGGCGCCGCCGATGTCATGCGCCTCGGCGAGCAGGATCTCGAGGACTGCGATCGCGTGATCGAGGCCGCGGGCAAGCAGGAGACGATCGACGCCGCCGCTCGGATGACGCGCACCCGCGGCCGGCTCGTGATCGCGGGCTTCCACCAGGACGGCCCCCGGACTGTCGACATGCAGCTCTGGAACTGGCGCGGCCTCGACGTCGTCAACGCCCACGAGCGGGACCCGCGTGTCTACGTGGACGCCATCCGCGAGGCTGCGCGGATGGTCGCGGAGGGCGAGCTCGACCCGCGTCCGCTATTCACGCACGTGTTCCCGCTCGAGCGGATCGGCGAGGCGCTGGCGTCGGCGAGCAAGCGACCGGACGGCTTCATGAAGGCGCTGGTGGTCCCATGAACTCCGCCGCGCCGGCCCGCACCGTACGGCTCGGGTTCGCCGGCGTCGGCTGGATCGGGCGCAACCGGATGAGCGCGCTGGCGGACAGCAGCGCCGTCGAGGTCGTCGCCGTAGCCGACCCTGTCGAGGAGCTGCGTGCGGCGGCGCTCGAGCGCGCCCCGGGCGCGCACGCGCTCAGCGACTTCGAGGACCTACTCGATCTGGATCTCGACGGCATCGTCATCGCGACCCCAAGCGCCCTCCATGCCGCGCAGGCGACCGTCGCGCTCGAGCGTGGTGTGGCGGTCTTCTGCCAGAAGCCACTCGGGCGCGACGCCGCCGAGACCGAACACGTCGTCGCCGCGGCGCGGCGGTCCGACCGACTGCTCGCCCTCGACCTCTGCTACCGCCACACCGCGGCGTCGCGCCGCCTGCGCGACCTGGTACAGGACGGCGCGCTCGGCCATATCTACGCGGCGGAGCTCACCTTCCACAACGCGTACGGTCCCGACAAGTCCTGGTTCACGGACCGGGCCCTCGCGGGCGGCGGTTGCCTGATCGACCTCGGCACGCATCTTGTGGATCTGGCGATCTGGCTGCTCGGCGCGCGGGACGTCTCGGTGAAAAGCGCATCCGTGCTCCGCCGCGGCGAGCGACTCCCGCGGGAGTCGTGTGAGGTGGAGGACTACGCGGTGGCGGAGCTCGAGCTGGACAGCGATGCTCGCGCACGTCTGGCCTGCTCCTGGTGGCTCCCCGTGGGTCGCGACTGCGCGATCGAGGTGGTGCTCTACGGAACCGAGGCCGCCGCCGCGCTTCGCAACGTCGACGGCTCGTTCTACGACTTCCGCTGCGAGCTGATGCGCGGCACGGCGACGGAGCGTCAGACCGAGGCGCCTGACCGCTGGGGCGGGAGGGCGGCGCTGGCCTGGGCGCACCGGCTCGCAAACGATTCGTCGTACGACCCGGAAGCGGACGAGCTCGTGCGCACGGCACGCGTGCTGGACGCGATCTACGAGACAGCTCCATGAGGCTGCTCATGACGACCGACTCCGTGGGCGGCGTATGGACGTACGCACTGGACCTGGTTCGCGGCCTGCACCGGCAGGGCATCCAAGTCGTCGTCGCGAACATGGGCGCGGACCTCAGCCCCGACCAGCGCGAGCAGGCCGCCGCCGCGGGACCCCTCGCGATTCACGAGAGCTCCTTCCGACTCGAGTGGATGGATGAGCCGTGGGAGGACGTGGTCGCAGCCGGTGACTGGCTGGTCGAGCTCGCTGAGCGGGAAGAAGCCGACGCCGTCCACCTGAACTCGTTCGCGCACGGCGCCCTCGCGTGGCCTGCGCCGGTGCTCGTCGTGGCTCACTCCTGCGTCGTCTCGTGGTGGCGTGCGGTCAAGGGCGAGGCGCCGCCGCCGCCGTGGAGGCGTTACCGCGAAGCCGTGCGCGCCGGGCTCGCCGGCGCAGACGCGGTCGCCGCTCCCACACGGGCGATGCTCGCGGAGCTCGAGGCGCACTACGGCGTGCGGGGCGGGCTCGCGATCCCGAACGGCAGCTCGACTGCGGCGACCGATGCTGCGCGAAAGGAGCCGTTCGTGCTCGCCGCCGGCCGCTTCTGGGACGAGGCCAAGAATCTGTCCGTGCTCGACGAGGCGGCCCGCGGGCTATCGTGGCCGGTGCTCGTTGCCGGCGACGGCAGCGCCGCGCGAAACGCGACGGCCCTCGGTGGGCTGCCGGCGTCGGAGCTCGAACGGCTGCGCGTGCGCGCGTCCATCTTCGCCGCGCCGGCGCGCTACGAGCCGTTCGGCCTCGCGGCCCTCGAAGCCGCGCGCGCCGGGTGTGCACTCGTCCTCGGCGACATCCCGTCGCTGCGGGAGGTCTGGGGCGACGCGGCGCTCTACGTCGCTCCTTCGCGGCCGGATGAGCTTCGGGACGCGCTCGACCGGCTGATCGAGGACGAGGCGCTCCGCACGGAGGCGGCCACGGCCGCGCGCGTGCGCTCGCGTCGCTACACGGTGGAGCGGATGGCGACGCGCTACGCCGGCCTGTATACGCGGCTCGCGCGAATGGGGCCGGTGGCGGCATGAGGATCGTCGTCTTCTGCCACTCGCTCGTATCGGACTGGAACCACGGCAATGCGCACTTCCTCCGCGGCGTGTGCGCCGAACTCGTCGAGCGCGGTCACGAGGTGCGTGTGCTCGAGCCGCGCGGCGGATGGAGCAGGAAGAACCTCGAGCGGGAGCTGCGCCGCGACCCGGCCGGCGACTTCGCGGCCGCCTTTCCAACGCTCGAAAGCGTCGAGTACGTGCTCGACTCCCTCGACCTCGACCGCGTGCTCGACCACGCCGACCTCGTGATCGTGCACGAGTGGAGCGACCGCGCGCTGGTCCGGCGACTCGGGCGCCACCGGCAGGGCGCCTCCTACCGGCTCCTATTCCACGACAGCCACCACCGCGCGGCCACCGCGCCGCGAGAGATGGCCCGCTTCGACCTCACGGGCTACGACGGCGTGCTCGCGTTCGGCGGCGTGATCCGCGACATCTACCTCGAGCGCGGCTGGGCGCCGCGCGCCTGGACCTGGCACGAGGCGGCGGACGTGCGCACCTTCACGCCGCTCGACGCGCCGACCGAAGGCGACCTCGTCTGGATCGGAAACTGGGGCGACGGTGAGCGCACGCGGGAGCTGCGCGAATTCGTCTTCGACCCGGCCCGGCGGCTGCGGCTGTCGGGCTCGATCCACGGCGTACGCTACCCGCGCCGCGCCCGCATCCGGATCCGGATGTCGGGGTTGCGGTACCGGGGCCGGATCGCGAACCACGTCGTTCCGCGGACGTTCGCCTCGCACCTCTTCACGGTCCACGTGCCGCGCCGACCGTACGCAGAGCGGCTGCGCGGGATCCCGACGATCAGGCCGTTCGAGGCGCTCGCCTGCGGCATCCCGCTGGTCTGCTCTCCGTGGGACGACGCGGAGGGCCTGTTCCGGCGCGGGGTCGACCACCTTGTCGCCAGAGACGGCCGCGAGATGGAGGAGCACATGCGCGAGCTGGTCGCCGACGACGATCTCCGGCGCTCGCTGGGCGACGCCGGTGTCGAGACGATCCGCGAACGCCACACGTGCGCCCATCGCGTCGACGCGCTCCTCGCCGTCCACGCTGAGCTCGAGAGCAACGAGGTGGCGGCGTGAGCATGCGGATCGCGTTCTTCGGCTCGAGCATCCTGTCGTCGTACTGGAACGGCGCCTGCACCTACTACCGCGGCCTGATCCGCTGCCTGCACGAGCGCGGCCACCGCACCACGTTCTACGAGCCGCGCGCCTACGGCCGCCAGGAGCACCGCGACATCGCCGATCCGGACTGGGCGGACGTGGTGGTGTACGAACCCGCCACGGCGCAGGAGACAGTCCGCCTGGCGCGGTCGGCGGACGTGATCGTCAAGGCGAGCGGTGTAGGAGTGAACGACGCGCTGCTCGAGCGGGCCGTCCTGGACCTGCCGGGCGAGCGACTCACGATCTTCTGGGACGTGGACGCCGCGGCCACGCTGACGGCCCTGGAGGCCGACCGCGAGGATCCGCTGCGCTCGCTCGTCGAGGAGTACGACCTCATCCTCACCTACGGCGGCGGCGGCCCGGTGGTCGCGCGCTACGAGGCGCTCGGCGCGAAGCGATGCATACCCGTCTACAACGCGCTCGATCCGACGACGCACCATCCCGT
>Ga0126307_10001005_pt1 | contig 18590 bp, 24 predicted proteins | sample Plot28_FD_89955 | JGI IMG/M metagenome (GOLD analysis project Ga0126307, IMG submission 89955) | Serpentine soil microbial communities from UC McLaughlin Reserve, CA, USA - Plot28 | ecosystem: Environmental > Terrestrial > Soil > Grasslands | place: USA: UC McLaughlin Reserve, Lake County... | reverse complement strand
GTTCCGCGCGGTCGCGAGCTTGCCGTCTTCGCGTACCTCACCTGGCTCCAGGAGCAGCTCGTGGACGCGCTCGCGCGCGGCGGGCGCTGAGGCGCGGCGCGCCCAAGGCGTCTCGGGTAGCGTCCCCGGCGTGTCGGCTCGGCTGAACGCGATCGGCATCGTCACGCGGGACATGGCCGAGGCGGTGCGCTTCTACCGGCTGCTGGGGATCGACGTGCCCGACCCCGACGGCCAGCATCTCGAGGCGACGCTGCCGAACGGGCTGCGGCTGATGTGGGACGACGTCGAGCTGGTCAAGAGTTTGCACGAGCTCTGGGTCGAGCCCACCGGCCACCGGACCGCGTTCGCGTTCGAGTGCGAGAGCCCGACCGAGGTCGACGAGGTCTATCGGGCGATCGAGGGCGCGGGGTTCCGCGGAGGGCGCACACCGTGGGACGCGCCCTGGGGTCAGCGCTACGCCTGGGTGTACGACCCCGACGGCAACCAGATCGACCTGTTCGCCGCGCTCGAGAGCTAGCGACTGCGTTTGCGGCGCGCCTTGCCCATCTGGCGGCGCTGCGCACGATTCGCGGGCTCGGGGAGCACGTCCTCTTGCTCCGCAGCCGCGAGATAGGCACGCCGCTCGGCAGCGCTCAACGTGCTCAAGGCCTGCTGCGCCCGTTGCGGGTCACGGCCCGCGTTCGCCCGCTCCAGCTTGCGGACCGCCGACGCGAGCTCCGGATTCGAACGCTCCAGCGCGGCCTGGGAGGCACGCTTGAGCGCGGGTCCGATCAGCGGCACGCGGAGCAGCGGTCGCAGGTAGCGGCCGCCTCGGAACCGTCCGAGAACGACGAACAGCCCGAGCAGGAGCGCGAGGACCGCGAGGATGAGGAGCGGGATGAGGAGGTACGTCAGCACCGGTGAGTCGAGACGACGAGCCGAACCCTAATCGCCGTGCTCTCGTTTCCGCGCGCGCCTCGCGGAAACCGCCGTCGCGCTACCGACCAGCGCCGACTCGGCGGCGCCGACCGCCGTCTGCAATGACCGGTCGACACCATTGGGTTGCGCCAAACGCTTCTGGGATCCCTGCGATAGTGACGGCGTGTTCGACCACGTCACCATCCGTGCGTCCGATCGGGAGGCGTCGGAGCGCTTCTACGAGACGGTGCTCGCCACGCTCGAGATCCCGAAGGGCTTCGCGGACGAGCACTACGCACACTGGAACGATTTCTCGGTCGGCCAGGCGACGGACGACAAGCCGGTCACGCGCCGCCTGCACATCGGCTTCCTCGCACCGTCACGCGAGCACGTCGACGAGTTCTGGCGTGTCGGCACCGCGGCGGGCTACCGGGACGACGGATCGCCGGGGCCGAGACCCCAGTACTCGGATGACTACTACGGGTCGTTCCTGCTCGACCCGGACGGCAACAGCGCCGAGGCCGTCAACCACCCCGCGGTCCGCCGAAACGGCTGGATCGACCACCTCTGGCTCCGCGCCGCCGACGTAACGGCGACCAAGCGCTTCTACGAGCTGGTGGGCCCGTACGCGGGGTTCGGCCTGCACGGGGACAGGCCAGAACATGCGCACTTCGCGGGCGCGAGCGGATCCTTCTCTCTTGTCGCCGGCGAGCCGACGGAGGAGACGCACCTCGCCTTCGATGCCAAGGAGAATGCGACGGTCGACGCCTTCCACCGCGCCCTTACGGAGGCGGGCTACCGCGACAACGGACCGCCCGGCGAGCGTCCGCAGTACCACCGCGGCTACTACGGCGCGTTTGTGCTCGACCCCGACGGCAACAACGTCGAGGTCGTGAACCACAACCGCTCCTAGGCGTCGGCCGACGCGTCGAGCCGGTCGGGTAGGAGAGAACGATCGTCACACGCTCGGCGCCGCTCGGTCACACATCTGCGCGCTCGCCCGCGATACCGTGTCAACCGTGGGGTGGAGGTCGGCGGCCCGGGAGTCAATCCCGCGGGGCCACGCCTCCGCCGGCCGTGGCCGCTACCAGATGTTGATGCCGCTGTCGACCGCGTAGCGGTCGATCTCTTCGAGCTCGTCCGACTCGAAGGCCAGCCGTTCGAGCGCGCCGAGGCTGTCGTCCAGCTGCTCGACGCTGCTCGCGCCGATCACGGTCGACGTCATGCGCTCGTCGCGCAGCGTCCAAGCGATCGCCATCTGCGCGAGCGTCTGTCCTCGTCGCTCCGCGATCGCGTTCAGCCCCCGGATCCGCTGCAGCGCGTCGTCGGTGATGAAGTTCGGCGACAGGGAGCTCGGGCGACTCGCTCGCGAGCCCTCCGGGATGCCCTCGAGGTACTTGTCCGTCAGCATTCCCTGGGCGAGCGGCGAGAAGCCGATGCACCCGGCACCGACATCCTCGAGCGTGTCGAGGAGCCCGTCGTTCTCGATCCAGCGGTTCAGCATCGAGTACGACGGCTGGTGGATCAGGAGCGGCGTCCCGAGCGCGCGGAGGATCTCGGCGGCGTCGCGCGTGCGGTCGGACGAGTACGACGAGATCCCGACGTAGAGCGCCTTCCCGCTCCGCACCGCCGTGTCGAGCGCCCCCATCGTCTCCTCGAGCGGCGTCTCCGGGTCGAAGCGGTGCGAGTAGAAGATGTCGACGTAATCCAGCTCCATCCGACGCAGGCTCTGGTCGAGGCTGGCCAGCACGTACTTGCGCGATCCCCACTCGCCGTACGGGCCCGGCCACATGTCGTAGCCGGCCTTGGTGGAGATGACGACCTCGTCGCGATAGGGCCGGAGGTCGGAGTCCAGAATCCGCCCGAAGGTCTCCTCGGCCGAGCCGTAGGGCGGCCCGTAGTTGTTCGCGAGATCGAAGTGCGTGACGCCGAGGTCGAAGGCCCGGCGGATGATCGCGCGGCTCGTCTCGAGCGGCCGGTCGCCGCCGAAGTTCCACCAAAGACCGAGCGCGACCGTTGGGAGCTTCAGGCCGCTGCGACCGCAGCGGCGGTACGGCATTCGTTCGTAGCGGTCGTCCGCCGGGACGTACGTCACTCGGTGGGCGTGTCCTCGACGGGCGCGCTCGCCGTCTCGTCGACCGGCGCGCTCGGCGCCTCATCGATCGCCGCGCTCTCCGTCTCGTCGCCGGCCTCGACGTCGGCGTCCGGCACGATTCCCGCCGCCTTGGCGGCCCGGGCGGCCTGCTTCTTCTCCGCCTTGAGCTGACGGCGTTCCTTGACGCGCTGCTCACGCTGAAGCTTCGCGAAGGTGGTCTGTCGTTTGGAGCTCGCCATTCGGTCCTTTCCGTCGCTTGCGCTGATCGTCCCGATCTCAACGGTATCGACTCGGCGCCGCGGAGCGGTAACGGGAGGGGCGCGCCCTATCCCGATGCGAGCCACCGCTCAGGGTTCCGAAGCGTGCGAAACGTGATCGAGTAGCGCCGCTGCTTCGCCGGCGGCACGTGGTGCTGCCACGCGGTTCGTGCCGGGCCCGCGAGTACGTAGCCCGACCGCGGCTCCACCTCGAGCTCGAAGAGCTGGCGCTCGCCGCCGCGGTCGCGCCGAAAGCGCATGCGGGCCGACGACAGAAGCGACACGCCGACGACGGTGCCGAACATCGGCGCATCGCGGTGCCACCCGATCTGCGCTCCTTCCGGGTAGTCCTGCACCAGCGCCTCGACCAGATCCTCCGCTGACACGCCTGCCAGCTCTGCGGCCGCGCCGCGGACCGGGAGCAACCAGTCCGGAATCGGGTCGACATCGGTCAACACTCCGCGCCGTTCGTAGTCGTAGTCGAGCCCGAAGTGGCGGGCGGTGCGCTTGGCGACGACGCCGTGCATCCGGATCGCGTGGAACTCGAGCCGCTCGACCTCCCGCAGGAGCGCGCGCTCGTCCTCCTCGGACACGAGCTCGGGCGTATAGACGAGGCCTTCGGGAGCGTCGTCGCCGAGCTGCAGCGGGGTCGCCGTCACTCTGCTTGCGCGAGCTCGGCCAGCTTCGTGACCGTTCTCCAGTTGCGCACGGTCGCGGCTACGCCCAGCTCCTTCTCGACCAGCGCGCCGGAGAGTCGCGCCCCCTGCACGCCGTTCGGGTAGTAGAGGTAAGCCTCGCTTCCGGCGACGTGGACGCGATCCGGCGCCACTTCGAGCGACTCGAGCGCCTTAACCTTCGTGGCGCTGGGTGTCCCATCCAGGAAGGCGACCTGCGTCCTGGAGGCGTCGGCGCCGAAGGGGTGCGAGCCGGCCACGTCCTGGATCTCGTCGAATGTCCGCAGGATGACGCGCGCCGCCACGCCGAAGCGCTCCTCGACCGCCTGCTCGAGCGCCTTCGCGAGCGCGGCGCGCCCTGAGCGCCGGCTTGTGAAGAGGACGTTCCCGCTCGCGATATAGGTGCGCACCCTCTCAGCGCCCGTCTCCGCGAACACCTGCCTGAGCTGAGCCATCGGCACACGATTCCGGCTTGCGAGGTTGATCCCGCGTAGGAGCGCGACCCAGCCGGCGTCGTTCATGGGAGTCAGTCTGACCGCCCGAACGCGATTCGAGCTCGGTTCTCCGGCTCGAACGCCTGGAGCACGCGGCCCGAGGTCGCCCCGTCCTCCGCGATCGTGATCTCGACGGCATGGAACAGGGCGCCGCGGTCCTCCGGACGACCGGCACCCGCGGTGCAGATGCCTTGGAAGTGCGAGCAGAGCCCCGTGCCGCCGCCACCCGACATCAGGAAGTGGATGCCGCCCATGACGTGATGGTCGTACGCGAGCCCGTGCGCGCAACAGACGAGGCTGACCCGGTGCCGTCGCACCAGCTCCAGGAATTCCGCCTCGCGCTGCCTGAAGCCCCAGTCGGGGTGTGGGGCGTAATGGCCGTCCAGGTACGGCGGCATGTGCATCAGGACGACGCGGTGCGGCTCGTCCACGTGCGTCAGCGTGCGCTCGAGGAACGCGAGATCCTCGTCTCTCGGACCCTCGGTGCCCTCTGCCGTGCCCTGGCCGGGCACGTCGATCTGGCCGACGACGCCGGGCTGCGCGTGGAGCGCGACGAAACGCGTATGGCCGCAGGCGAACGTGAAGTTCGGAAGCCCGTGGATCCGTGTGAACGTCTCGATCCCGGCGGGATCGTCGAGGTCGTGGTTGCCCACGACGCAGATGTCCGGCACCGGAAGCGCGCCGACGAGCTCGAGGTAGTGCTCATGGCGCTCTAGCGTGCCCGGGCCCGCGAAGTCGCCGAGGTTGGCGAAGAAGATGGGCGGCGGGTCCAGGGCCGCGATCTGGCGGACGAGCCCCGAGAAGATCGCGTCGGCCGTCGGATCGGGCCACGCCCCCGAATCACCCGCAACGACGAACCGCACGGGGCCGCGAACCGCGGCGGCCTCGATGCGCTCGATCATCGCGTCGTTTCGCGGTGCGCGCGCCAAGGGTCGTTCGCTTCCCTGATCCGACCTCGCTTACGCTCAATGACCGAGACGCTCGGGCGCGCCGAAGCGGCGACGGGCTGAGCCGGCGCCTCGTTCGGCGTTACGAGCGCGCTGCAGGCCGGCGCGCGTGCAGGCCGCGGCCCTCGACGCGCGGCACCTCGGCGAGCTCGTCGTCCCTCAGCTCCCACTCGGCAGCGGCCACGTTGGCGCGGACCTGCTCGGGCGAGGTGGCCCCGACGATCACCGATGCGACCCCGGGTGTCGACGCCAGCGCCGAGAGCGCCAGCTCGTGCAGCGTGTGCCCCCGCTCCTCCGCGAACGCTTCGAGCGCCTCAACCTCGTCGAACATGTCGTCGTCGAGCATGTCCTGCCGCGCTGCGAGCCTGGCACCCGCGGGCGCGCCCTCGCCGCGGCGGTACTTCCCGGTGAGCAGCCCGCTTGCGAGCGGGAAGTAGGGCACGAAGCCGATGCGGAGCTCGCGGCAGAGCGGCAGCACGTCGTGGTCGGCGTCGCGCTCCAAAAGGCTGTACTGGTTCTGCAGCGCGACGAAGCGGCTCGTCCCGCGCTCCCGCGCGACCTCGTCCGCCTCACGAACCTGCGTTCCGTCGAAGTTGGAGGCGCCGATGCAGCGGACCTTCCCCTCCTGCACGACCTCGTGCAGCGCGTCGAGCGTCTCCTCGATCGGCGTGACGCGGTCGGGGGCGTGGTAGTAGAGCAGGTCGATGTACTCCGTCTGCAGGCGCTCGAGCGAGCCGGCGAGGGCGCTCCGCAGGTAGTGGCGCCCGCCGAGCGCGGTCTCCCCGTCGACTCCACCGGGACCGCGTCCGAACTTCGTCGCGATCACGACCTTGTCGCGGCGGCCGCGAAGGACCTCCCCAAGGAAGCGCTCGCTCGCGCCGTCCCCGTAGGCCTCGGCCGTGTCGAAGTGGGTCACTCCGGCGTCGATCGCTGCCTCGATGACGGCTCGGGACCTGTCCAAGTCGAGCCGGCGGCCGAAGTTGTTGCACCCGAGCCCGACCTTCGAGACGAGCACGTCGCTGTCGCCGAGCGTCCGTCGCTCCATGGCGCTTCCGTAACCGATCTGCGCGCTTCTCAACCATCACGCGGTCAGTACCAGCCGCTCCCAGGTCTCGCCGTAGATGAGGCCGCGGACGTGGGACGACTCGAGGAAGTCGCGCGGGAAGCCGAGGCGCGGCGCCGCGACGGAGTCGAGCCGCTCGATCTCCTCCGGCGTCAGCTCGACCTCGAGCGCGCCCAGGTTGTCGAGCATCTGCTGCTCCGTCCGGGTGCCCAGGATCGGGACGATCTCCGGCGGCGCCGGCCGCGAGCGCACCCACGCGATCGCAACCCGCGCCGGCGAGCAGTCGTGCGCCGCGGCGACGGCCTGGAGCGCGTCGACGGCGCCCTGCGCGCGCTCCGAGAGCTGCCCTCGCTCGCGTAGGCGCTCGTCGGGACGCGTCCCGGACAGGATCCCCTGCTCGAGCGTGCCCCACGCGGTGATCGTGAGACCGAACGCCGCGGCCATCGGGAACAGGTCGCGCTCGGAGTCCCGGTCGAGCAGGCTGTACGGCAGCTGGAGCCCGACGAACGGCGTCCACCCGCGCAGCTCCGCCAGCGTGTTCGCCTGCGCGGCCACCCAGGCGGGCGAGTCCGAGATCCCCACATAGAGCACCTTCCCGGCGCGCACCTGGTCGTCGAGCGCGCGTACCGCCTCTTCGACCGGCGTCGTGGCGTCGCGCATGTGCAGCCAGAGCAGGTCGACGTAGTCCGTGCCGAGCCGGCGCAGGCTGCCCTCGAGCGAGCGGACGAGGTTCTTGCGGTGGTTGCCGCCCGCGTTCGGGTCGTCCCTCTGCGTCGTCAGCGTGTACTTCGTCGCCACGACCCAGCGCTCGCGCTCTGCGCGGACGAACTCGCCGACGAACGTCTCGCTCTCGCCCTCGGTGTAGTTGTTGGCCGTGTCGACGAAGTTGCCGCCCGCCTCCGCGAAGCGGGTGAAGATCTTGCGGCTTTCCTCGCGCGGCGCGCCCCAGCCCCAAGCCTCACCGAACGTCATCGTCCCGAGCGCGAGCTCGGAGACGCGAAGGCCACTCCGTCCGAACAGTCGGTAGCGCATGGCGTGTCCTTCCACTAGTATTCGAAAACGATCGAATGCATCCTACAGAATTCCAACCAACGATTCGGGATGTCATGCCGACCGGGCGGGACCGGGTCGAGGTCCGTTCCGGCACCGCGTTCGAGCTGCTCATCGCCCTCTACGCCGTCGGGAGCGACCGGCCCCAGGGCGCGCCCGCGTGGTTGCCGGACGCTTCGGACCTTTCGGCAGGCCTGCGTCGCGAGCTCGCGCGGGTCGGCGAGGAGGCCGGCGAGCTGTGGCTGCACCTGCTCGGCCTCGTGCTCGAGCTGCAGCCGGCGAGCGCCTGGAAGCTCGTGGAGCGGTTCGCCGACGTCGACGCGCTCGAATTGCGCCGCCATGTCTTGGGCGTGCATGTCCCGGCGTGGCGGAGCGTTGCGGGCGCCGAGACGCTGGAGGCCGCGGCGCGGGGCGACGCCACAGCGGCCGACCGGCTGCTCGCCAGCGAGGCCTACTACGCCGGGCGCGCCCGCGAGTCGCTCGAGCGGATCCTCCCCCTCAGCGCTACGCGGACGAAGCGCGTGCTGCTCGCGCCCCTGCGCCGCTTCCTCGACGAGGCGTTCGCCGCCCACGAGCCCGCCCTCGCGGCGCTGCTCGAAGAGGATGCCGCGCACAGGACGGACCTCACGCGCTTACTCACCCGCGAGGCGCTGATCGCCGCCGCCACCAACGGGTACGTGTACGAGCCGGAGCCAGAGCTCCCGCGCGTCGTGCTCGTGCCGCACGACGCTGCGCGCCCGTGGCTCCTGCTCTGCCAGCACCGCGACGCGCGGATCATCTGCTACCCGGCCGGCGGCGATCGCGAGCTCGCGGAGGCGGACGTCTCCGAGCGCGCGCTGAAGCTCGGTACCGCCCTCGCCGACGAGCGCCGCGTGCAGATCATCCGTCGGCTTGCTGCGGGCGAGGCGACGCTTGCCGAGCTGGCCGAGACGACCGGGCTGGCCAAGTCCACGGCGCACCACCATCTCGCCCACCTCCGCGCGGCCGGACTCGTGACCCTGCGCGGCAACGCGCGCGGTTACTGGTACGCCCTCCGCCTCGAAGGCGTCGCCGAGGCCCGCGAGCTCCTGGGGGCGCTGGTCGCTCCCGGATAACGCATCGCGCTACCGAGGCGCGTAGCGGCGGTGGAGCATGAGGGCGTTGCCGTCCGGGTCGCGGAAGAACGCCATGTGGCAGACGCCCGTGTCGAGCGTCTTGCCGTCGAACTCGACGCCCTTCGCCTCGAGGACCGCGCGGGCCGCGGCGACGTCCGGCACGCGAAGCGCAAGACCGCCCAGCGTCGGCGCGAACGGCTGCCCCTGGCTCGACGGGTCGAAGACATCGAGCGTCACCTGGCCGGCGCGGAACTCCATGTCGTGGTCGCCCTCGGTCTCGATCTCCAGGCCGAGCGTCTCGGCGTAGAACGCCTTCGCGCGCTTGATGTCCTGCGTCAGGAACGAGACGAAATCGACGTGCTCGACGCGCAGTGCTTCTTCCATGTCGCGAGCCTCCTCCGGCTGACGAGGGGCCGACGCTACACCAGCTGGCCAGGAGCGTTCGGCGAAACCCGATCGTGTCGACCGGTCATTGCAGACGCACGACGGGCCGCGGCTCTGCCGGCTGAAGGTCGGTGACCTTCGGTTGAACGGCCCGCCCGCTCCCAATGCCGGGCGGCGAGCGCGACGGGAAGCGGCTGAATGTCGTGCTCGCACAGGCGCTCCTAGCGCGCGACGCTGAAGCATCCGGGCGGCGACCGCCCGCCGTTACGCGCGCTCGCGCTCTCCCTCGCCGGCAAGTGCGTCCGAGGCTCGGAACCGCTTCGCGAGAATGCGGCCGAGATCGGTCGCCAGGCGGAGAGCGAGCCGCGGGTGCATGAGCCGGAGCCGCTGGAACGCGGTCGGCGTGAGGACGAGCGCCTCGGCCTCCTCTAGCGCGGCCACGTCGGCCGACCGCGGGCGCCCATCGAAGAACCCGACCTCGCCGAAGAGGTCGCCGGGCCGGAGCACGCGCGCTCGGTGCCGGCCGCGCGGCGTCCCGACGACGACTTCGAACGACCCCCGCGAGATGATGAACAGGCTGCGGTCGAGCTCGCCTTCGCGCACGACGAGCTCGCGCGCTTTGTAGAGCCGGGCCTGCGTGTGGTCGAGGACGACGGCGAGATCGGCGTCGTGCAGGTCGGCGAGGAACCCGCGCCGATCTCCCGCGATGTCCGCGGCGGCCGTCACCCGCTCGCGGCCCCTGAGAGCATCACGCCCTGGACGACCTCGTACGCCTCTTCCCAGGCCGCCGTGTACTCGGGCTTCCATGACTCTCCCGCGATGTCGGACATCGCGCCGATCAGTGCTGCGCCGACGTACGGGTAGTGCTCGGGACGCGCCCCGTAGCCGGCGTGACGCTCACCGAGATCCTCCAGGTCCGGGACGATGTCGTCGAGGTCGCGGAGCGATTCGCGCACGACCACCAGCATGTTGAGGAGCGCCTCGCGCTGGCGCTGCATGTCGACGTTCGCGAACAACGGCTTCACGGCGGGCGCGGCCTCGAAGAGGCGGTCGTAGAACCTCCCCATCAGCTCGTCGCCTTGGGGCGCCACCAGGTCGAAGCTCTCTTCCAGGGTCTCCACCGAAAGTGCCATCAGTCCCCCTCTCAGGTCGACGTCGTTCAGCGTGCGAGTGTCTCACCCTCGACTGCGCGCGACAAGGCTTCCCACTTGCCGCTCTCGAGCGCGTCCAGATCGGCACCGACCTGGATGCGGTTCTCGACCGCGTTCGTGACATCGTCGAAGAGCTCGGGGTTGCCCAGGATGATCGCGCCCGTCACGCGCCCGTCCTCCAGGATCAGCTTGCGGTAGCGGCGCGTCCCATACGCGGTCGTGACGACAGCATGCGATTCGCGCCCATGCGTGTCGACGACGCCGATCGAGAGCAGATCGATCCCGGGAACCTTGAGCCGCGCCGGGGGCGCCGCGAGCCGGTATGCCGCGGCACCCCCGATCATGTTCGTCGCCGCGACCTGCGCCTGCTCGACCGCCGCGGGCCAGAGTCCGTACCGTCGGCCGCCGTGATCGACGACGTCGCCGACGGCGAAGATGGAGGGGTCCGACGTACGCATGGCGTCGTCGACGGTGATGCCCGCAGCGACCTCCAGGCCAGCCGCCTCGGCAAGCGCCGTGTTCGGCTCGATGCCTGTCGCAACGATGCAGAGCTGCGCCTCGAGCTCGTTGCCGTCGATCAGCTCGACGCCGGTGACGCGCTCATCGGCGAGCACGCGCCGCGCCTCCGTCTTCGGCAGCAGCTCGATCCCGAGGTCCTCCAGCATCTCCCACAGGAGCGCGCCGGCCTGCTCGTCGAGCTGTCGGCTGAGCGGCCACGGCCCCCGGTCGAGCACGAGCACGCGGAGGTCGAGCTGGGCGACGTTGTACGCGGTCTCGAGTCCGAGGAGGCCGCCCCCGACGACGACCGCCGTCCGGCCGCGCCAGCGGCGCGCATACTGCTGGATTTGGACGGCGTCGTCGATCGTACGGACGACGAAACTGCCAGCAACGCCAAACCCCTCGATCGGCGGCACGTACGGTCGTGCGCCGGTCGCAATGACGAGCCGGTCATAAGGGATACGTCGTCCGTCATCGGTCTCTACCTGCCTGTTGGCGCGGTCGATCACCGTCGCTGCGACTCCGCGGCGGTACTCGACGCGCCGTGACTCGGCCCAGTCCCGCCGATTCAGATAGAGGCTGTCGATCGACGCGGACTCCGAGACGAGCCGAGTGATTGCCATTCGGTTGTAGAAGTCGTACGGCTCCTCGCCGATGAGCGTGAGGTGGGCGTCGGGCAGGACGTGCCGGAGCTCTTCGGCCGTGGTCACCCCGCCGGCACCGGCGCCGAGGATGACGACGTTGCGAATTGCCTGCTGAAGACTGCGGTCGGCGACGACGACCGGCGGCGTCGCCTCTTCGCCGTCTCGCTCGGCCGGCTCGGCGAGCAGTGGCTGCGGGTCGACGACCACCGGCCCCTGGAGGCGCGAGACGCATGCCATCCGACAGTCGCCGGCCACGCCGAGCCGCTCGAGCGTCCGGCGCTCGGCGGAGCGCACCGGCGAGAGGTTCTCCGCACCCTCGATGATTCGAACCGGATCGGAGCCGCACATGCCCATCCGGCAGCCCGACTCCAACGGGACCTGGCTCGCCTCGGCGATGTCGAGGAGCTTGTCGCCGATCTTCGCGCGCACCGTCGGCCCCGGCTTGAAGGCAACCGAGACCTCGCCGGCGTGAACGGCCTCTGCAACGCGCAGGAGGTCGTTGCTGCCCTGCGGCGTCCCCTGCGCGCCCTCGCTCATCGGGGGCCGAGCCTAAACCACTCGACAACAGGCGGGCCGGCGGTCGTCTATCGAACGTTTGTCGAGACGGGCGCTCGGGCAGCCAGCTCCGCGCGCACTGCGGGGGCCACCTCGGTGCCCATGAGCTCGATCGAGCGCATCACCTTCTCGTGCGGCATCGGGCCGACGCTGAACTGGATCAGGAAGCGCTCGTGGCCGAAGAGCTCGTGCTGGTACAGGATCTTCTCGATCACCTGCTCCGGCGTCCCGACGAAGTTCGCGCCGCGTAGGGTCGCGCTCGCCTCGTACTGCTCGCGCGTCAGCGGCGGCCAGCCGCGCTCCCGACCGATGCGGTTCATCGTCTCCGCGACGTACGGGAACGAGTCGTCGATCGCTTCGTGCGCGTCTTCTGCCACGTAGCCGTGCGAGTTGATGCTCAGCGCGGGCGGCGGGTCGTGGCCCGCGCGGCGGGCGGCCTCGCGGTGGACCTCTGCGAAGGGGACGAAGCGCTCCGGCAAGCCGCCGATGATCGCGAGCGCCATGGGCAGGCCCAGCGAGCCCGCGCGGATGGCCGACTCCGGGTTGCCGCCGACGGCGACCCAGATCGGCAGCCGCTCCTGAACCGGCCGCGGATAGACGCCGTGGCCGTCGAGGGCGGCCCGGTGCTTCCCGGACCAGGTGACGTGCTCCTGCTCGCGCAGCCGCAGGAGCAGCTCGAGCTTCTCGACGAAGAGCTCGTCGTAGTCGCGCAGGTCGTAGCCGAAGAGCGGGAAGGACTCGATGAAGGAGCCTCGCCCGGCCATGATCTCGGCACGCCCACCCGAGAGCAGGTCGAGCGTGGCGAACTCCTGGAAGACGCGGACGGGATCGTCGGAGCTGATGACGCTGACCGCGCTGGTCAGCCGGATGCGCTCGGTGCGGGCCGCCGCCGCGGCGAGCACGACGGCCGGTGTCGAGACGGCGAAGTCCGGACGGTGGTGCTCGCCCACTCCGTAGACGTCGAGCCCGACCTCGTCCGCCAGCGCCGCCTCCTCGAGCAGGTCGCGTAGGCGCTGCTCCGGGTTGACGGCGCCGTCGTCCGCGGGCGAGACCGGCGCGAAGGTGAAGGTGCCGATCTCCACTGGGCCGCGCGCCGCGGCTAGACGGCCGTCGCGGGCCGCCGCCTGCTGGCGCGAGCCCGGCGTGCGAGGACGGGGACCGCCTCGGCCGCGACCTGCGGATGACCGTCGCGGGGATGCGAGTCGCCCGACCGGACCTCGTGTGAGGGCGTATCGAGCCGGTCGACGTTCCAGCGCCCTGCGCGACGCGCGATTGACCCCCACGAGAGCAGCAGCGCGACCCAAGCGCCGGCACAGACGTAGAAGAAGCCGAGTGACGCGAGACCGCGGAGCCCGTAGGTGACACCGACGGTGATCGCGAGCCCAAGGTAGCCCGCGACGATCACGGACCTCCAGATCACGAGATCAAGCGTACCCTTCGGCTCGAGCCGGCGGTCGTCCGTGCCGGCCATGGTGCTGATCCGCATGCCGATGTTCCTCGTCCTGCTCTCCCGGTCCGGCCCTCAGTGGGATCGGTCACGGCCGATGGAGGAGCAGTCGGGCTGGCCGGAGCACGCCGCGTTCATGGACGGGCTCGTGGACGAGGGGTTGATCGTCCTCGGCGGGCCGCTTCGCGACGAGTACCGCGTCGCGCACGCGGTCGAGGCCGAGTCCGAAGACGCGATCCGCGCGACGCTCGCGCGCGATCCCTGGAGCGGGACGCACCTGCGCGTCGAGTCGATCGAGCCCTGGACGATCCGGCTCGACGGCCGGCGGCGCTAGGCGTCAGCGCTTTCGGCCGCTGCCGTGGCGCTGGCGCTCGCGCCACTGGTGCAGCAGCTTCGACTTGCGCAACGACTTCGCCGGCTCGGGCGCCGGCTCGGGATCGTTCTCGGAGAGCCACCGCGCCGCCTCGTCGTCGGCATCGATTCCCAGCGCGCGCTCGCGCTCACCGAGCTTCTCGGCGCCACGGCTCGTCGGTCCCCGCTTCTTCATGGCCGGAAGGTATCGAGGGTCCGCGCTATCCGGCCCGTTCGAGGAACTGGGCGAAGCGTGCGGCCAGGCGTTCCCGCTCGGGTTGCCACGTGCGACGGGTCGGGACGACGATCTGCCGTCCGTGAAACTCCTTCAGCACGTCGAGCATCGGCCCGTCCTCATCTTCGAGGAGGCGAGACGACAAGCGGACGTCGAGGTCGGGCGATACGCCGACCAGGTCACGATCGAATGCGCGGTGGTGAATCGAGCAGAGACTGAGCCCGTTCGACACAGCGGGCTCGCCCGCCGACTCGGCGTCGCCCACGATGTGCGCCGCTTCGAGCAGTCGTACCTCCCGGAGCCGGCAGATCGCACACCGTTCGCGGTACGCCGGAATCACCCGGGCACGAAAGCGCGACTGGTGGACCCGAACGCGAACCTCGCGGAACGTGTAGCGCCGCCCGATCGGGTCGTCGACGAGCACGGGCTGGGGATCGTCGATGGGTCCCGCCATCTCGCCGACGCGGATCAGTACCTCGCGCGTGGCGGGATCGTCCTCCGTGACGAACGCTGGGACGACTGGGTCGTACCAACCCGGCCGCGTTGCGATGAAGTACACGATGGGAACGCGTAGCGTAAACGCGTCTCTGAGTGCCCGGTTGTCCAGCTGGTCGATCGGTCCGGCTCGGTACGCGTATCGAAAACCGTCCTCGCTCGGCGCGTCGCCGTAGGGCGAGTTCGCCGACGTCTGGACGGAGAGCGCCGCAGTGCCTCGCTGCGCGGCCGCCCGGTAGATGCCCTTCTGGTAGTTGAGGAAGGGAACGCGGCTCCCCCGGAAGGCGAATCCGCGGTCGAGTCCGCCCGCGTACGGGATCTCGGTGCCGAACTGTGCCCGGAGCACCTGGAGAGCAGCGAAGCAGGCCGCGCGCACGTCGTCGTCCCGCTCCACTAGACGATCGTACGCCGAGCGTTGAAAGCGTGACCCGACTCGCTTAGGTTGACTGTCGGTGGGGTCCCCGTCGAGCGCCCCTTCGAGCTCGCCGGCGTCTGGATCGGATGGCCCAAGAAGCTGCGCGAGCTCGTAGGCGCGCCTGGCTCCCTCGAGGGTGAGCACGTGCGGACGCTAGCGAGGCGGGTTGCCGCAGCGCTCCCGCCGGCGTAGGCCGTGATAATCCTGCGCGTGAGCGCGTTCGACGACATTCGGGAGCTTTCGCTGAAGCCGATCTGGGACAAGATCGGCGCACGCGTCATCAGCGGGGAGCGGCTGTCGCTCGCGGTCGTCGAGCTCGATCCCGGTGCCGTCGCGCGCGAGCACTCGCACGAGCACGAGCAGCTCGGCATGGTGCTCAGCGGTTCGATGCGCTTTCGCGTCGGTGACGAGACGCGCGAGCTCGGCCCCGGCGAGACGTGGACGATCCCGTCCAACGTGCCGCACGAGGCGACGGCCGGACCCGACGGCGCGGTCGTGATCGACGTCTTCGCGCCGGTGCGGCAGGAGTGGGAGGCGCTGGAGCCCGCCGACGAACGCGAGCCGCGCTGGCCCTGACGGGTGTCGTCCGCCGTGGTACTGGAGCCTAGAGCTCCTTTCTCGCCACGAACACCAGGAACTCATCGTCGTTCGTCGGTTCGCTGTCGTTGTGGTCGCCCTGAACGACCACGTTCGTGAACCCGGCTTGCTCGAGCATCAACAGGAGCTCGTTCTTGAAGTACAGACCGATGTGCAGCATGGAGTCCTCCTCCGCGTGCAGCTCCGCGTCACGCCACTGCTCGGCGTGCATCGCGAGCGTCACGCGCTGCTCTAGCGGGTCGAGCGCGACGATGCGCCCGCGGAGGGCGTACTCGCTCCCGTCGGAGGCAGGCCGTCGTCCACGTGACGGCTCCGCCGGCTCGGGCAGCTCGCTTCGCTTCTCGCTCGTCCAGTACTGCCACTGCTTCGAGTCGGCGTATGGGACCTCGATGTCGAGGAGCAGCGTTCCGCCCGGCTCCAGATGCTCGTGGAAGCGCTGCAGCGCCTCGAGGTCATGCTCACGCGTGCTGCCGAGCCCGAACGATCCGCACACGAAGATCGTCTTGTACCTGCGAGGCGGGTCGAGCTCGTGCATCGCCTGCACGAAGAGGGTCGGCGAAAACCCTTCAGCGGCGGCCTTCTCGCGGCAGAGTTCGATCATGTCGGCGGAGACATCACAGCCGTCGACGTCGAGCCCCGCGCGGAGGTACGGGAGCAGCAGCCGGCCGGTCCCGCACCCGACGTCGAGCGCCGGCTGGCCGCCGCCCTCGAGGTAGCGCTGGAAGTAAGGCACCTCGTGGGGCCGAAAGTCGTCGTTGAACTCCGACCACCACTTCGCGATCAATCCGTAGTGCCACGTCTGAGGGGCATCGGGCATCGCTGGCCTCCGGTCAGGTTCGTTGCGAGAGGACAGTCTTCTACAAGCAGCGTTCACCGTAGGATCCCGCGCGTGGTTCCCGAGGCGCCGCTCGAGGAGACCGAGGCCGGGCTGGCGGCGGCCGGCGACGGCTGGTTCGTCCTCAACGCCCGCAACGCGCCGTGGTACGAACGCGAGGGTCGCGGCTTCTACTGCGAGTTCGAGGACCTGATCCACTTGCCGCAGGTGGGGGTCAATCTCACCGTCGTGCGGCCCGGCGAGCCCATGGCGATGTACCACTGGGAAGCCGACCAGGAGAACTTCCTCGTCTTGGCGGGTGAGGCGATCCTGATCGTCGAGGGCGAGGAGCGGCCGTTGCGGAAGTGGGACTTCGTCCACTGCCCTCGAGACACGAAGCACACGATCGTCGGGGCCGGCGACGGTCCGTGCGTGGTGCTGGCGATCGGCGCGCGAGACCACCAGGGTCGCGAGGGGTGGGGCGGGTACAGCGTCGACGAGGCCGCGATCCGCCACGGAGCCGGCGTGGAAGAGGAGACGACCGACGCAACGGTCGCGTACGCACGCTTCAAGGGGGGCCGAAAGGGCCGCTACCCCGACGGCCTTCTGGAGACCTAGATGTAGGCGAGCAGGCCGCGGAGCGGCCGCGGCACCTGCGCCGCATCGAGCGCGTCGACGAGAAAGCGCGCGTAGCGGATTTTCCGGCGGCCGCCGCTGCCCATGAAGCGGCGGAGCTGGTCCTGCTGGGGGCGACCCTGCCAGGCGGCCTGCTTCTGCAGCGTGCGCAACGGACGAAGGTCGCCGTGTTCGGCGACGACCTCTTCGACGACGTCGGGGCCGAGGGCGCGGATCAGCTCGTCCTCGAGGTCGCGGACGCAGACGAAGAACCCGAGCTTCTCCATCGCGGCACGATCGAGGCCGGTGCCGAGGCCGCCCCGCTCCAGGGCGCGCCGGAAGCCCGGCTCCTCGCCCGCGTCGCACAGTCCCGCGACCCGCATCTGCCCGCCCAGGCGGCCGAGGAAGTTGCCGATCGCCTGCGCGCCGCCGATCGCCACTACGGAGATGCCCTCTCCGTCCAAATCGCGCCCGAGCCTCGCGGCCAGCGTCTCAACCGCGATGCGGTCGCTGATCCCTTCGACGATGACCGTGGTGGGGCTGAGGACGGTGGTCACGCGTTGACGATACGTTCTGGCGGTGGAGGCGCTCGAACGGGAGCTGGACGATTGCGCGGCCGAGACCAGCTTCTCCGGCGTGGTCCGCGTCGACCGCCGCGGCGACCCGCTCGCGCGCGCCTACGGGCTCGCCGACCGGCGCTGGGGGATCGCGAACGAGGTCGGCACCCGGTTCGGCCTGGCGAGCGGCACGAAGGGGTTGACCGCGCTGACCGTGGTGAGCCTCGTCGAGGAGCGCGTCCTGGAGCTGTCGACCCCCGCGCGCGAGCTACTCGGCGACGACCTGCCGCTGATCCGGGACGACGTCACCGTCGAGCACCTGCTCGAGCACCGGTCAGGGATCGGCGACTACTACGACGAGGAGGTCGAACACGACGTCGACGCGTTCGTGCTCCCCGTGCCGGTCAACGACCTCACGACGACGGAGGCGTACCTCTCGGTGCTCGACGGCCACGCGACGAAGTTCGCTCCGGGCGAGCGCTTCTCGTACTGCAACGGCGGCTACGTCGTCCTCGCGTTGCTCGCCGAGCGCGCGACCGGTGTCGCGTTCCACGAGCTCGTCGTCGAGCGCGTGTGCCGGCCGGCCGGGATGCGCGACACCGCCTTCCTGCGCTCGGACGAGCTGCCCGGCCGAGCGGCCGTCGGCTACCTCGACGGCGAGGAGCAGCGGACGAACGTCTTCCACTTGCCGGTGCGCGGGAGCGGCGACGGCGGGATCTACTCCACCGTCGCAGACGTGCATTCGCTGTGGGCCGCGTTCTTCGCCGGCTGCGTCGTGGCAGCGCCGTGGGTCGAGGAGATGGTGCGACCGCGAAGCGACGCCGGCTCGAGGCGCTACGGCCTCGGCTTCTGGCTCGACGAGTCGACCGAGACGGTGAACCTCGAGGGGATGGACGCAGGCGTCTCGTTCTACTCGGCACACGATCCGCGCACCGACGTGACGTGGACGGTGGTCTCGAACACCTCGGCCGGCGCCTGGCCGCTGGCGCGCATGCTCCGCGAACGGCTTTCGTAGCCGCGCCTCCGGCGCGATCTCTAACGCAGTGCCGGCGCGATCTCGGACGTGAAGCGCTCGAGCTGCGCCTCGAGGTCGTCCTGCGCCCAGAAAACGAACGTGTCGAAACCGAGGTCCTGCGCGTAGCTCGTCAGCGTCTCGATCCAGTGCTCGGGCGGGCCGTGGAGCGGCTCCTCCACGGCGCCGTCGGCGATCCGGCCGGACACGTTCAGCAGGCGGCGGATCTCGGTCGCCTCGCGCCCGTGT
>Ga0126307_10001004_pt1 | contig 18603 bp, 16 predicted proteins | sample Plot28_FD_89955 | JGI IMG/M metagenome (GOLD analysis project Ga0126307, IMG submission 89955) | Serpentine soil microbial communities from UC McLaughlin Reserve, CA, USA - Plot28 | ecosystem: Environmental > Terrestrial > Soil > Grasslands | place: USA: UC McLaughlin Reserve, Lake County... | reverse complement strand
CAGGCCTGTCCCACATCTTCGTTCTGGACAGCGAGCGGCGCCTGGTTGGTCTTTGCGAAGCCGAAGAGGTCGCCAGGCTGGCCGAGCGCGACAAGCGCGAACTCAGGGACGCGGTTGACGACGCCCCGAAGGTTGGGCGGAGAACCCCGCTGCGCGAGGTCTTGCCGCTCTTCGTGGAAGATGGGGACGCGCCCGTGGCCGTGGTGGGCGGAGGTGACCGTCTCGAAGGCGTTATCGTCCGTGGCGCCCTCATCGCGGGGCTGACCACGAGCGTCGAGTCGCACGATGAAGGACCCGAAGACTACAGCAGCGTGGGAGCCGACGAGGACGGCGATCGGGTGCGCGTGCGTCGGGAAGGGGAGTAGAGGATGCTGGCTTTCTTGCAGTCGGAGCTGATCCCGAGCATACCGCTGGCCGAGTGGACCGAGAGCGGGGTCGACTGGATCACCGACACCTTCGATGAGGCATTCGATGTCCTAAGCTCCGCGATAGATTTCGTCGTTGGCTCGTTAGAGCATATCCTCCTCGCGCCCCCCGCGCTGGTCATGGTCGCCATCCTGGGCGTGATCGCTCTCCTGTTGGCGGGCTGGAGGGTGGCGTTGTTCACCGTGTTGGGTCTGGTATTCATAATCAGCCTGGATCTGTGGACGGCTGCGATGCAGACCCTTGCACTGGTGCTGGCGGCGACGGTCGTCGCGTTGGTGATAGGCATCCCGATCGGCATCATCGCAGCCAAATCGGATACCGTCGAGGCGATCATCCGTCCCATCCTCGACGTCGCCCAGACGATGCCGGCCTTCGTGTACCTGGTGCCCACCGTCGTGCTCCTGGGAATCGGTGCCGGTCCGGCCTTGATCGCCACGGTCATCTTCGCGATGCCGCCCGCCGTGAGACTGACGATGCTAGGTATCCAGCAGGTGCCCAAGGACACCGTTGAGGCGGCGCACGCCTTCGGGGCGACATCCTGGCAGACCCTCATCAAGGTGGAGCTTCCCCTATCGCTGAAGACGATTATGGCCGGGGTCAACCAGGTCATCATGCTCTCGCTCTCGATGGTGGTTATCTCCGGGCTGGTCGGGGCCGGGGGTCTGGGCGAGCCGGTCGTCGCGGGCTTGAGCCAGCTCGACGTCGGGATTAGCTTCGTCGGCGGGCTTGGTATCGTGGTCATCGCCATCATGCTGGACCGCATCACTCGCGCTCTGGCGAAGCGGGACAGGGAGAGTGCCTGGAGGATCTTCTCGCGCGGTAAGGGTTCCGGTACGGGTGCATCCGAGGAAAAGGCGTGATGAGGACTGCCCGACCGGGCGACGCTCCGCGGATACGTTGGTGGCAAGGGCGGAGAGGCACCAACATGTAAGAGATCTGATCCGGCAGTGGCACACCGACGTAGATACTTGTGTACAACAGGAATTGTTGGCTGAAGAAGGAAGGTTGATGAGCGTAAGCAAGAGGTTACTGGCGTTGATGTCCGCACTCGTCGTAGCGGTTCTCGTGTTGGCGGGCTGCGGTGGCGGCGGGGCTTCGTCCTCCTCGGGCGGAACCCTGACCCTTGGGGAACTCACCGGGTGGCCGGAGGACGTGGCCGTCGACAACGTGACGAAGGTGATCTTGGAAGAGGATCTCGACTACAAAGAGGTGAAGATAGAACAACTGGACCTCGGCCTGCTGTTCCAGGGCGTCTCCAGCGGCGACCTCGACGCCTTCCAGGACATGTGGCTACCGAACCACGAAAAGCTGTATGCCGAGGTCAAGAACGATGTCGAGCATCTGGAACCCCCCTGGTACACGGGCCAGACAACTTTCGGCCTTGCGGTCCCCGAATACATGAAAGGCGTTAACAGCATCGCGGATCTGAACCAGTCCGGGGCCACGGAGATCATCGGCATCGAGCCTGGCGCCGTGATCTCGGAACAGGTCCCCAAGCACGTGATCCCCGAGTACAACCTCAAGCTCGAGTACAAGCCCTCGAGCACGGCCGCGATGCTCGCGGAGGTGGAGCAGCTCTATAAGGACAAGGAGCCCTTCGTGTTCCCGCCCTGGTGCCCGAGTACGCACTGCGAGCAGTACGCACATCAGGATCCCAAAATTAACTACCGCTACCTCAAGGACCCGAAGGACGCCATGGGCAACCTCTACTACGGCCCACAGTCCGACACCTCTGCCTCTATCTCCACCATAGTCAACGAGGATCTCTCTGATGATGACCCCGTGGCCTACGCGTTTATGAGCCATCTCAGGCTCGACCAGGAGGAGCTCCTCGCGCTGGAGGGGGAGATCGACAAGGCGGAGACCCCGGTCGCGGGCGTCAAGGCCTGGCTCAAGGACAACCGCGACGTCGTCCAGCCCGCGATTGATGCCGCGAAGAAGGCCCAGTAGCCTGGAATCCGCGGCCTTTGGCCGCAGGACCTCTTTACGTTCGCGGCCGGAGCGCACTTTTCGCTCCGGCCGCGAATCGCGATTCAACCAGAGCTAGAGCCTCTCGCCTGTTGTAATTTCGTAGCGCACGAATTCTTTACTGGCAATACAAAACATTACATCTATGTGCTACGCTGCGGCCGTGGCAGAGTGCGGCGGCCTCGATCGGCGGACGATTAGTTTCGGTCCCGGATCTGGGCTACTTCCTTTTTCTGGCCGCGCCCGTTCCGGAGCTATTCACGTCACCGCGGAGGTGAAAGATTGACGGCCACGGTCGTCCTCGGACTGGCCTGGGGAGATGAAGGCAAGGGCAGGGTGTGCGACGCGCTCGCGTCCGACGTTGACTACGTCTCGCGCTACTCCGGCGGCAACAACGCCGGTCACACGGTCCGTGTTGGCGAGGAGGAGTTCAAGCTCCACCTCGTGCCTTCTGGCATCGTGCGCGAGGGTGTCGTCTGCACCATCGGCAACGGGGTCGTCGTCAACCCCGAGGTACTGGTCGAGGAGGTCGAGGCGCTCGAGAAGCGGGGCCTTGGTGTAAGGGACCGTCTCAAGGTCGACGGTCGGGCGCACCTGATCATGCCCTACCACATCGCGCTGGACTCGCACCGCGAGATCGCCCTTGGCGATGCCAGGATAGGGACGACGAACCGCGGTATAGGCCCGGCCTACGAGGATAAGGTCGCACGCTACGGCATCCGCGTCCAGGATATCTTCGACGAAGGCATTCTGAAGACCAAGCTCAAGGCGGCCCTGCGGGAGAAGAACGCGATCTTCGAGAACGTCTACGGCGAGGAACACTACGAGGTCGCCGACGTCGCCTCCTGGCTGCTCACTTTCAGAGACTTCATAGGGCCGATGGTCGCTGATACGGGGACGCTCTTGCGGGAGGCACTCGAGAACAGGGAGCGTGTCCTGCTCGAAGGGGGACAGGCGACCCTACTGGACAACGATCACGGGACCTATCCTTTCGTCACGTCATCTAACCCGACGGTCGGCGGAGCGGTCGTTGGTTCTGGCATCTCCGCGCGGCACCTCGAGTACGTCGTCGGCGTTACCAAGGCTTACACGACGAGGGTCGGCGACGGGCCGATGCCCACGGAACTCTTCGACGAGATGGGCGAGACCATAAGGAGCGTCGGGCGCGAGTACGGTACGACCACCGGCCGGAGCAGGAGGGTGGGGTGGTTAGATCTGCCCGCCGTCAAGTGGGCCGCGTCGCTCAACGGGATCACACACGTCGCCATCACGCTCCTCGACGTGCTCTCCGCCGTCGATGAGATAAAGATCTGCGTCGGCTATGAGGTCGACGGCGCACGTGTGGAAGGCTACCCGATGAACCAGACAGATTTGCACCATGCCAAACCCGTCTACAAGTCGCTGCCTGGCTGGGGCGAGGACATCACGTGGTGCAGGATGAGGGGTGACCTCCCCAGTGCGGCGCAGGACTTCGTCGGGTTCGTCGAGGCCGAGGTCGGGGCTCCTCTGTGCATGATCAGCGTCGGGCCGGAGAGGGATCAAGCGATCGTCGAGAGGATCGGAATCTAGAGTCGTGAGGCCTAGCCCATGAAGGTGCTCGTAGTGGGGAGCGGCGGCCGCGAGCATGCGCTGGCCGAAGCCCTGGCTGCAAGCCCCCTCGAGCCCGAGATGTACGCGGCCCCAGGTAACGTCGGCATCTCACGCATCGCCGAGACGGTCGACATCCCGGCCGACGACCTGGTCTCCCTAAGAGACTACGCCGCAGACAATGAGATCGACCTCACCGTCGTCGGCCCCGAGACCCCTCTGATAGGGGGTATCTCCGAGGCGTTCTGGGAGGCTGGCCTGAAGATCTTCGGTCCCTCGCGGGCCGCTGCCCGCATAGAGGGTTCGAAGGTCTTCGCCAAGGAACTCATGCGCCACGTCGGCGTACCGACGGCCCGCTTCGAGGCCTTCGACCGCGAAGAGGCCGCCCTCGCCTACCTGCAGGCGCACCACGACTACCCCACCGTCGTAAAGGCCGACGGGGCGGCGGCGGGGAAGGGCGTCACCGTGGCCCACTCCCAGGACGAGGCCGAAGATGCTGTGAGGGCCTCCTTCACCGGCAAGTTCGGCGCCGCCGGAGAGAGGATCGTAATCGAGGAGTACCTCGAAGGGAGGGAAGCCTCATTCTTCGTCGTCACGGACGGGCAGGACATTTTGCCTTTCCTGCCGGCCCAGGACTACAAGCGCGTCTACGATGGTGACGAGGGGCCGAACACAGGGGGGATGGGATCCTACTCGCCAATCATGTGGATGGAGCCGGCCACGTACGCGGCCATACTCGAAGATATCATACGCCCGACCATCAACCAGCTTGCCCTGATCGGGGCCCCCTACACTGGCCTCCTCTACGCAGGTGTGATCGTCACCGAGACGGGCCCGAAGGCGCTAGAGTTCAACTGCCGCTTCGGAGACCCCGAGACGCAGGTCATACTGCCGAGGCTGGGTTCCGACCTCCTCGAACTGGTGCTGGCGGCGGACAACGAGGACCTCGCCGGACGCGAGGTCGTCTGGTCGGCGGACAAGGCGGTCTGCGTGGTCCTGGCCTCGGAAGGCTACCCAGAATCATCGTCGTCTGGGGATGAGATCTTCGGCCTGGAGAACATCCCCGCCGGGGTCTACGTCTACCACGCGGCCACCGAGGAGCGCGACGGACGCTTCTACACCGACGGCGGCAGGGTCTTGAACGTCGTAGGTACAGGCCCGAGCATTATCGAAGCGCGGGCCCGCGCCTACGCCGCGGTCGAGCAGATCCACTTCGAAGGGATGCACTACCGTACGGATATAGCCCTCGAGGCGATAGAACTGGAGGACCTTTGAGCCCGAGCGTAGGAATCCTGGTCGGGAGTGAGTCGGACCTCCCCGTCCTCGAAAAATGCACGGCCCGCCTGGAAGGCTACGGTATCGAGTACGAACTCGAGGTCCGTTCGGCCCACCGTAACCCGGAAGGCGTCTCCGAATACGCGGGTATGGCCCGCGAACGCGGCCTCAAGGTGATAATCTGCGCCGCCGGCATGGCCGCCCACCTGGCAGGGGCCGTCGCCGCCCGCACGAACCTTCCCGTTATCGGCATCCCCGTCGCCTCAGGCGCTCTTAGCGGCTTCGACGCCCTCCTTGCCACCGTCCAGATGCCTTCAGGTGTTCCGGTTGCGACAGTAGCCGTCAACGGCGCCGCCAACGCCGGCGTGCTCGCGGCCCAGATCCTCGCGCTCTCGGATCCCGAACTCGCCGAGAGGTTAGAAGGATAGGTTTGATCGAACGCTACACACTCCCTGAGATCGGGGCGGTCTGGACCGAGGAGGCGAAGTACCGCGCGTGGCTCAGGGTGGAGCTTGCGGTAAGCCGTGCGAGGGCGCAGCTCGGGGAGATCCCGGCCGAAGAAGTGGAGGAACTGGCCGAGAAGGCGGACTTCACGGTCGAACGCATCCACGAGATAGAGCAAGAGACAGAGCACGACGTGATAGCGTTCGTGACCAACGTCGCCGAGCACGCCGGGGACGTCGCCCGCCACTTCCACTTCGGCCTGACGAGTTCGGATGTGCTCGATACGGCGGGGGCATTGCAGCTAAGAGAGGCCCTGGATCTCATCCTCGGCGAGGCGAGATCGTTGACGTTGCTTCTGGCCGAGATGGCCTTGAAGCACAGAGACACGATTATGGTCGGGCGTACGCACGGGGTCCACGCCGAGCCGACGGTGCTAGGGCACAAGTTCGCCATGTGGGCTTTCGAGATGGAGCGGAACCTGGACCGCCTCTCCCACGCGAGGGAAGTCGCCGCCGTGGGTAAGATCTCCGGCGCCGTCGGGACCTACGCGAACATCGACCCTAAGGTAGAGGCGATCACCTGCCAGGAGCTCGGGCTGTCCTCGTCGCCGGCCTCGACCCAGGTCGTGCAGCGCGACCGGCACGCTGAAGTTCTCTCGACGCTCGCCATCCTCGGCTCCACGATGGAGAAGATAGCGCTGGAGATAAGGGGCTCCCAGCGCACCGAGGTCCGCGAGCTTGCGGAGCCGTTCGGGCGCGGGCAGAAGGGCTCCTCGGCGATGCCCCACAAGCGGAACCCGATCCTGGCCGAACGCCTGTGCGGCATGGCCCGCCTTTTGCGCGCGAACGCCACGGTCGGCTTCGAGAACAACGCCCTCTGGCAGGAGCGGGACATCTCCCACTCCTCTGCGGAGCGGGTCGTGCTCCCCGACTCCACGATCCTGGCCTTCTACATGCTACGCACCACATCCCGTATCCTTCGCGGCCTCCAGGTCTACGAGGACCGCATGCTCGAAAACCTGAACAGTGGGGGCGGCATCGTCTTCTCGGGCCGCGTCCTACTCGCCCTCGTCGAAGCTGGTATGGCCCGCGACGACGCGTACGAAGTGGTCCAGGATGCCGCGATGCGTGCCTGGGAGGGCGAGGACGGCTTCAGGGAGTTGCTGGAAGCGGATGACGTACGCGAACGGTTGGGCGATGAACTGGATGATCTCTTCGACCCCACATACGCGCTGCGGAACCTCGGCGTGGTCTTCGGACGGGTAGAGGAACTGAAAGAGAGGTTGAAGTATGACTGAACAATTACTCTACGAGGGCAAGGCAAAGAAGGTCTTTGCGACGGATGACGAGAACGCGCTGCTGCACCGCTACAAGGACGAAGCGACGGCGTTCAACGCCAAGAAGCGCGGCTCATGGAAGGACAAGGGCAAGACCAACGCGACGATGAGCGCGGCGATCTTCGCCTACCTGGAGACGCACGGCGTCCCCACCCACTTCGTCGAGCAGGTCGACGACACGACCATAAAGACCAAGAAGCTCGACATGCTGCCGGTCGAGATCGTCGTCCGTAACGTGGCCGCAGGCTCCCTCTCGCGGCTGCTCGGCTTCGAGGAGGGTAGGAAGCTCAAGGCCCCGATCGTGGAGTTGTGCTACAAGGACGACGAGCTCGGAGACCCCCTGCTGAACTGGTACCACTTCAGGGAGCTCGGCGTCTCAGACGAGGATCTCGAGTTCTGCGAGGAACTCGGGTTGAAGGTCAACGAGACCCTCGCGCCCTTCTTCGACGAGCGTGGCATAACCCTCGTCGACTTCAAGATAGAGGCCGGGCGGGACGCCGAGGGCAGCCTCATGCTGGCGGATGAGATCTCCCCCGACACCTGCCGTTTCTGGGACAAAGAGACCGGCGAGAAGCTGGACAAAGACCGTTTCCGCAACGACATGGGAGGCGTCGAAGAGGCCTACGCTGAGATGCTTCGGAGGGTTACGGAGGCCACCCAGAGGGGAGCGGTGGATTGAAAATCCGCGTCCTCGTCCGTCCGAAGGCCGGCATCCTCGACCCGCAGGGCGAGGCGGTGAAGAACGCGCTTCCTGCTCTGGGTTTCGAGGGGGTCAGGACCGTCCACGTCGGGAGGCTCGTCGAGATGGAGGTCGAGAGCGCGGACGAGGTCGACGCCATGTGCCGCAGGCTCCTTTCCAACCCGACGATAGAGGAGTACGAGTGGGAGGTTGTTGGGTGAGGATAGGCGTTACGGTCTTCCCCGGATCCAACTGCGACAGGGACGCCCTTTATGGTGTACAGCGGACGGGCGTTGAGGCGGTCGAGTTGTGGCACGCTGACGCTGATCTCAAGGGTGTCGACGCCGTGATCGTCCCCGGCGGCTTCTCCTACGGTGATTACCTCAGACCCGGCGCGATCGCCCGCTTCGCGAACGTCATGGGCCCCCTCGAAGAGTTCGCGAAGGAGGGCGGTCCTGTACTCGGCGTCTGTAACGGCTTCCAGGTCCTGACCGAGGCGCACCTCTTGCCGGGCGCTCTGCTCCGAAATACGCATATGCGCTTTGTCTGCGATCGTGTGAGAGTTCGCGTCGAATCTGTCGACACGCCATGGACGGCGGGCTGTGATCCCGGCGAAGAGCTGATATTCCCCGTCGCCCACAACGAGGGGAACTATTTCGCCGATCCTCAGACGCTCTCGCAGCTGGAAGAAGAAGGGCGCGTCGTGTTGCGCTACCTCGAGAACCCCAACGGCTCGGCGAACAATATCGCTGGCGTCTGCAACGAGGGCCGCAACGTCGTCGGCATCATGCCGCATCCCGAGAGGGTCTCCGACCCTGCCCTGGGTTCCGACGAGGGTCTACGGATACTACGATCCGTGCTGGTGGGAGCAAGCGTCTGACTATCCAGGAGACATACAGCTCTCTGGGTCTCTCGGACTTCGAGTACGACCGCATCCTGGAGTTGATGGGCCGGGCGCCGAATTATCTGGAGCTCTCGCTGTTCTCCGTGATGTGGAGCGAGCACTGCGGCTACAAGAACTCGCGCCCCCTCCTCGGCCGTTTTCCGAATGATGGGGAGAGAGTATTACAGGGGCCGGGGGAGAACGCCGGCGTGGTCGAGGTGGGGGACGGGTGGGCGCTCGCGTTCAAGATGGAGAGCCACAATCATCCTTCCGCCGTGGAACCTTACGAGGGGGCCGCGACGGGGGTAGGCGGAATCATCCGCGACATCCTGGCGATGGGCGCACGGCCCGTCGCGCTGCTCGACTCGTTACGTTTCGGGCCGCTCGATGGGGAGCGCAACCGCTACCTCTTTCGGGAGGTCGTGCGCGGTATCGGGGGGTACGGGAACGCCGTCGGGGTGCCGACGGTCGGAGGAGAGGTCGAGTTCGGGCAGGCCTACTCAGGTAACCCGCTGGTCAACGCGATGTGCGTAGGCTTGATCCGGGTAGAAGATCTCGTCCGTTCGAGGGCTACTGGTGAAGACAACCTCGTCGTGTTGCTAGGCTCGAAGACCGGGCGCGATGGTATACACGGGGCCACCTTCGCCTCGGACGAACTCACCGATGAGTCCGAGTCCAAGAGGTCCAACGTGCAGGTCGGCGATCCGTTCTGCGAGAAGATGCTGATCGAATGTTGTTTGAACTTGCTGGATGAGGACCTGCTGGTCTCTTTGCAGGACCTCGGCGCCGCAGGCATCACCTCTTCCGCCTCGGAGATGGCCGCGAAGGGCGGGGTCGGCATCGAGATCGAGACCGACAGGGTGCCCCTTCGAGAGAGCGGGATGGAACCCACCGAGATCATGATCTCCGAGTCCCAGGAGCGGATGCTCGCCGTCGTCGAGCCCGAAAAGGTGGATCAAGTTCTGTCGCTCGCCGAACGTTACGAGCTCGTCGGTGCCGTCATAGGCCGCGTCGCAGGCCACGGCGACCTGCGCGTCATCCACCACGGGGAGGTCGTCGGCATGGTTCCCGCCGAACACCTCGCCGACGCCCCCGTCTACGAGCGCGACGTGGTACGTCCACAATACCTCGATGAAATCCCAACACTAAATGTGGACGAGCTTCCCGAGCCTGAGGACTACGGCGCCGTTCTTCTCGAGATGCTCTCTCATCCGAACCTGCGTTCGCGGCGTCCGATCTTCACGCAGTACGACCACCAGGTCGGCACGGACTCCGTGGTCTTGCCCGGCGCAGATGCCGCTGTAATGAGGATCAAAGGTACGGAACTTGGCTTCGCCGCTGCCACAGACGGCAGGGGCCGCCACTGTTATCTTGATCCAAGAGGAGGTGGAGCCGCGACGGTCGTCGAGGCTTACAGGAACCTCTCGTGCGTCGGTGCAAAGCCGGTCGCCGTCACCGACTGCCTCAACTTCGGCAGCCCGGAGAAGCCTGACGGCTACTTCCAGCTCGCCGAGTGCATAGAGGGAATGTCCGAAGCTTGCGAAGTCTTCGGGACGCCGGTCGTAAGCGGCAACGTCAGCCTCTACAACGAGACCGACCGTGGCGCCATCTACCCGACGCCCACCGTCGGGATGATCGGGGTCTTCGAGAACGTAAATCAGCATGCCACGCCCGGCTTCAAGCGCGAGGGCGACATGGTGATCGCCATTGGCAAAGGGTGGCAATCATCGCTCGCTGGTTCGGAATACCTCGAGGTGATCCATGACAAAGTCTCAGGGAAGCCCCCGGTCCCCGAGCTCGTCGACGAAACAGAGTACGCTGATCTCTTGCGGCGCCTGATCTCCGAGGGCATCGTGGATACGGCGCACGACGTCTCCAGCGGTGGAGAGATCGTCGCCCTGGTCGAGATGGCCCTGTCCGGCGGCCTCGGGGTGGTCTACGAGGAGGACATGGTAGAGGGTTTGATCGACGGCCAAGGTGGAGGCCGGGCCGATGCCGGCCTGTTTGGCGAGGGGGGCACAAGCTTTCTCGTTGCCGTTCAGGAGCAGCGATGGAACGATCTTCAGAACGCCTTGGGCGCCGTGCCTTACGATAGGATCGGCTATGTAGGAGGAGACAGCGTCAAGATAGGCGATCTGATAGACGCGAAGCTGTCCGATCTCAGGGCGGCGTACGAGCGCGACCTCTTCGAGGCGCACGCGCCGGAGGGCGGACACATTGGGTAACGTAGTGAAGGTTGCGGAGAAGTTCTCGCACGAGACGACGGTGACCGAGTTGGACAGGATCTGAGAGCCGGAAGGTGGGTGCCCTCGACATGGACTACCGGGATACGGAAGGCAAGCCGAAGGAAGCGTGCGGAGTCTTCGGGCTCTACTCCCGCGAGCTCTCGGGAGAGCTGGCACAGCGCACGTACTTCGGGCTCTACGCTCTCCAGCACAGGGGCCAGGAATCGGCCGGCATCGCCGTCTCTGATGGCGAGCGCACGACCGCGATGCGCGACATGGGCCTCGTCTCGCAGGTCTTCGACGGACCTCGCCTGGCGGCTCTTGAGGCCGGACACCTCGCGCTTGGCCACGTCCGCTACTCGACGACCGGCTCCGCCTCGTGGGAGAATGCTCAGCCCGAGTTCGGTGGTCGCGGTGACGTGAACGTGGCCGTCGCCCACAACGGCAACCTCGTGAACGCCGGGAAGTTGCGGGATGGCCTGGCTGAGGACGGCTTCAGATTCTACTCGACCTCGGATACAACCTACATCGCGGCGGCCGCCGTGAGGGAGCTGGAGAGGGGGCTCTCGGTCGGGGAGGCGGTCAGGGGGGCGATGCGCCGCTTCGAAGGCGCTTACTCTGTGGCCATGATCTTCCGTGACAAGCTCGTCGCTTTCCGCGACCCTCACGGTTTCCGTCCCCTCTGCATCGGTGAGATCGAGGGCGGTTACGCGGTCTCCAGCGAGACCTGCGGCCTTGACATCATCGGCGCCAAATTCCTGCGCGACGTGGAGCCCGGCGAGGTCGTCGTCATCGACGACGATGGCCTGACGAGCTACAGGGCCGAGACGCCGCGCCGTGCTCTGTGCGTCTTCGAGTACGTGTACTTCGCCCGTCCCGACTCGCGCTTCGACGGACGCGAGGTCGCCGACTCCAGGCACAGGATGGGCGAGCTTCTCGCGGAGGAGGCGCCGGCCGAGGCCGATGTCGTCATCCCCGTCCCCGACTCTGGGATGATGGCGGCGATCGGCTACTCGCAACGGAGCGGCATCCCTTACGCAGAAGGCCTCATAAAGAACCGCTACGTGGGTAGGACCTTCATCCAGCCGACCGACGGTATGCGCCAGCTCGGCATCAGGCTCAAGCTAAACCCTCTGCCAAGCGTCATAGAAGGCAACAGGGTGGTCGTCGTGGACGACTCCATCGTGCGTGGTAATACGAGCCGCAAGCTGGTAGAGCTGCTCTTCGAGGCCGGTGCTGCCGAGGTCCACTTCAGGGTCTCTTCGCCCCCGATCAAGGGCCCCTGCTACTACGGCATCGACATGGATAGCCCGGACCAACTGGTAGGCGCGAATTTGACCGTAGAAGAGATTCGGGCCCAGATCGGGGCCACCACCCTCGCCTACCTCTCCACAGATGCGATGATAGCCGCCACGAAACAGAGGAAGGACCGGCTCTGTCGCGCCTGCTTCGACGGCGACTACCCGATCTCGGGCACCGCGAGCAAGTTCGCCCTGGAGAACCGTACCCATTACGTTGCCACCGGGGGCGGATGAGCTTATCGCACGACTACCGCGGGGTGGAGCGCGGCAGTATCGGACGGTTCGGGTGTATCTTCTACGAGAGGGGTACCGTTGCCTGAAGATCGGGGCGGCTACGAAGCTGCGGGCGTCTCTATCGAGCGCGGCGAGCGGGCGGTCGACCTCATGCGCCCCGCCGTCGAGAGGACCCACGGCCCCGAAGTCCTCGGCGCGCCAGGCGGCTTCGCCGGACTGTACGCCCTCACCGGCTACCGGGACCCCGTCCTCGCTTCGACCATCGACGGCGTCGGCACGAAGGTACTTGTCGCCAGAGAGGTGGGACGCTACGACGCTTTAGGCGCTGATATCGTCAACCACTGCACGAACGACGTGCTCGCGACGGGCGCACGTCCGCTCTTCTTCCTCGACTACATCGCAAGCGGCCATCTCGACCCCGAGGCCGTCGCCGGCATAGTCAGCGGTGCCGCGGAAGCCTGCGGGCGGCTAGGTGTGGCCCTCATCGGCGGCGAGACCGCGGAGATGCCTGGTATCTACGACCAGGGAGACTTCGAAGTAGTCGGGGTGTGCGTGGGGGCGTGCGAGCGGGGCGAGGTAGTCGGCGGTGAGAAGGTGCGGCCCGGAGACGCCGTGCTCGGCCTGGCGTCCAGCGGATTGCACACCAACGGCTACACCCTGGCCCGAAAGGTGATCTCTGGCGCCGGCATCACCTACCATGACGTCCCGCAGAACCTGCACCGGCCCGTCGGAGAAGTCTCCCTCGAGCCACACCGGGCGTACTCGCGGGAGGTAGAGGCTCTGCGAAGAGCGGTCGAGGTTCGGGGGATGGCGCACGTGACCGGCGGTGGGCTCGTTGGGAACCTTCCGCGCGCGCTCGGGGGGTACGGGGCGCGCCTCGATGCCGGATCGTGGGAGGAACCGGCCGTCTTCGGGCTCATACGTTCACTCGGCGGCGTTCCCGAGGACGAGATGCGCATGGTCTTCAACCTCGGCGTTGGATTCTGCGCGGTCGTGCCGCCTGAAGAAGCAGAGGTGGGGCTCGAAGCGCTGCGTGGGGCCGGTTGCGATGCCTGGCGAATCGGTGAGGTTATGGAGACCGGGGGCGTCGAGTTTGTCTGAGCCGCTGCCCGAAGACTCGCGCTTCGCCGTGCTGGCGTCGGGTTCGGGGACGAACCTGCAGGCTTTGCTCGATGCATATCCCGAGAACCTTGTGGTTGTTGCGGGGGACAAGAAGGAGGCTTTCGCCTTGGAGCGGGCGCGGAGGGCTGGCGTTCCTGTCGAGCACGTCGACCCCGCAGGGTTCGTCGGCAATGAGGACTACGATCGGGAGCTTGCGGATAGGATCGAAGTCCACGACGTCGAACTGGTGGTTGGGGCCGGGTACATGAGGATACTATCGCCTGTCTTCCTCGAACGCTTCCCTGCTGTGTTGAACGTTCATCCTTCTCTCTTGCCCGACTTCCGAGGTCTTCGCGCCTTGGAGCGGGCGCTGGAGGCGGGGGTCGATGAGACAGGGGTGACGGTGCATTTCATGGTCGAAGAGGTAGACGCCGGCCCCGTCGTCGCGCAGGAGAGGGTGCCGATCCTGCCCGAGGACACGAAAGAGACGTTGCTCGAGCGGCTGCACCCTGTAGAGCACAGGCTGCTCGTCCGGGCGGTCGCAGACTATTTCCTTGGGAGGACGAAGTCATGAAGCGGAGGGCGCTGATCTCGGTGTCGGACAAGAAGGGTGTCGAGGACTTCGCGCGGTGGCTCTCCACGATGGGGTTCGAGATCATCTCGACCGGAGGGACCGCGAGGGCGCTCTCTAAGGCCGGCATCAAGGTCGTTCCCGTCTCCGAGGTGACGGGCGCGCCTGAGATACTCGGCGGGCGGGTCAAGACGCTGCACCCCAAGATCCACGGCGGCATCCTCGCCGACCTCACAGATCCCGACCACGTAGAGCAGCTCGTCGAGCATGATATAGGCCCGATAGATCTCGTCTGCATCAACCTCTACCCCTTCGAGGAGACCATAGCCGCCGGCGCCCCCGAGAAGGAGGCCATAGAGCAGATAGACATAGGCGGCCCTGCAATGCTGCGGGCTGCGGCGAAGAACTTCCGCTCCGTGACCGTCGTCCCCTCGCCCGAGCTCTACGAAGAGGTACTGGCGGCCCTGGAGAACGAGGGAGAGGTTCCCGAGGAGACCCGCCGCCGCCTGGCGCTCACGGCCTTCAGGCGGACCGCCGAGTACGACGCGGCGATCTCAGACTGGCTCGGAGAGCGGGTCGAAGGGGAGACCGCACCCTCCGAAAGCGAGACCGAAGGCTTCCCCGAGCGCCGTACGGTCCGCTACGAGCGTGTCTCGGGACTACGTTACGGAGAGAACCCGCACCAGGATGCGGCATACTACGCGGAGGTGGGTGCGGAGCATCTGCTCAGTGGCGCAGAAAAGTTGCAGGGGCGTGAGATCTCCTTCAACAACCTCTACGACCTCGACGCCGCCCGCACCCTTCTCGCCGACCTGATCGACCTAGGAGGTCCGGCCGCCGTCATCGTCAAGCACGCCAACCCCTGCGGCGGCGCGGTGGGGGAGTCGGTGGCCGACGCTTACCGCAAGGCATTAGCCTCGGACCCGCAGTCCGCGTTCGGGGGTATCGTTGCTCTAAGCGACGAGGCAGACGGGGATCTTGCGGCCGAGATCTCCAAGGTGTTCACCGAGATACTGGTCGCCCCCGGCTTCACCGAGGAAGCCAGGGAGATCCTCTCCGCCAAACCGAACATGCGGGTACTCGTCGCGCCTCCGCTCGTCCGTCCTGGCCTCTCGGCCAAGCACGTAACCGGCGGGGTTCTGCTCCAGACGTCAGACGCCATCGAGGACGATTCAGAGTACAAAGTCGTCACCGAGGCGCATCCTTCGCCGCAACAGATGGAAGACCTGATCCTCGCCTGGCGCGTCGCCCGCGTGGTCAAGAGTAACGCCATAGTCCTCGCCAGAGACGGGGCCACGGTCGGCGTTGGAGCAGGCCAGATGAGCCGGGTCGACTCCTCGGCGATAGCCGCAAAGAAAGCTGGAGAAAGGGCAGAGGGATCCGCTGCCGCGAGCGACGCCTTCTTCCCCTTCGCCGACGGCGTAGAGGCGCTGGCCGAAGCCGGCATAGAGGCCGTCATTCAGCCCGGCGGCTCCGTACGCGACGGTGAGGTCATCGAGGCGGCGAACCGTCATAGCCTTGCGATGGTCTTTACCGGACGGCGCCATTTCCTTCATTAGGCATCTCTCTCGAACCCCCAGCCACTAGGAGAGCTATGTTGCTGGCTCCTGCAGCCGACGAACCTGGGTTATCGCATGAATATGCGCCGAAGGGCCAACGCCATCAAACCGAATTGCAGGGGTCCTAAGATCCCTTCGAGTAATACGAAGAACTGCGTCCAACCCACCTCAGGTTCCGGGCTAACCTTTTGTCGAGTTATGACTCCAAAACTGTACAAGGTTGCCCGCCCGAATCCTGTCCAGAAGCTTGAATCCGAGGAGGCTTCCGGCAGAAGAGGAAGCTGCATGTAGAGCAGCGCGAAACCCAGGTATATCACTCCCAGTAGGCAGAGTGCACGAAGAGGCCGCTCACTGTATCCACTTAGTAGCCAGTACCACCAGGAGAGCCTCCATGGCACAAAGCCGTGGAACCTGTCCTTCCGCTGTGCCTCCATGGACCAGTAGTGGAACTCGTTGGCCGTCGGGTAGTCGCGGTTCTCTTCAGCATTGGCTGCAAGCCTTTGACAAGCCTGTGCTAGCCTAACGTAGGCTAGGCTGCTCTCTTCTATGTCTTCCGTCTCATCCTCTTCTGTGGTTTCCTCTTTTACGTTTTCCTCTTCCATGTGTTCCTTTTGTTGAACCCTTCTGACTTCATCGTCAAAGCTGCCACCGGGGACCTTACGCAGGCCATACCACTTCACTGCCGTGAAGTCGAACTTGCGTGCATCTACACCAACCAGCCAGCTAGGACGAAGGTCTACGGTGTCAAACGAGAATAGCTCTGGCTTGTCGATTCGAGCGCGTGTAAAGCTTACCTGCACATCAGGATGAAAGACCGGATTTGAATCTGTGCCTCCTCTTCGCACACCGCCGACGAACTTCGCGGCGTCCAGAAAGTTGGTCCTGTAGAAGTCTACGTAGCCATTCGATCCATCCTCCCCCCTGAACATGGCTTCCTTGAAATACACTTCTCCTCCGAAGGTGGCCCTGCGGAAATCTGTAGTACGCTCGCCGGTACCGGTGAATCTCGCTTTGGTGAAGATTGCGCCACGTTGGAAAGTAGCGCTCTCGAAGGTTGCGTCTCTGAGAATGGAATCGTGGAAGTCCGTTTCTCCGCTGAAGCAGGCACCCTGGAAAATGGCGTCTCCGCCCAACTTGGCATTCCCAAAGCCTGTTCGTTTCTCGCCAAATTTGGCTTTGCGAAAGCTCGTCCATCCAAACTTTGCGCCTTCGAAGCTCGTCTCCTCGTTGAATGCGGCTTCTATAAATGCCGCTGCTTTGAACTTGGCGTTTTGGAAGCTCACCTCTCCGTCGAATAGTGCTCCCTCGAAGGAGATGTCCTGCCCACCGACCGTCGCCCCTTCGAAGGTGGTTCGCTTTTTGCCAAATTTGGCCTTCGAGAAAGTCGTCATGATGCCAAACTCGGTACCTTAGAAGCTCGTTTCGCCGCCGAACCTGGCTTCTAAGAAACTAGACCAATCGAGCAGCTTGGCGGCCCGAAAGCTTGCCCACCTGCTAAATTCTGCTTCTACGAAGTCTGCGGAGGCGGTGAACCGGGCCCACACGAAAGCTACCTCCCCGCGAAATCTGGCGTGGTCGAAAACCGCGCGTTCTCCACGGAACTCGGCCCACTGGAAGTCCGTCTTGGACCTGAACTCAGACTTGCGGAAATCTGCCAATCCGTAGAAATTGGCTTCTCGAAAGGACCCTTCTCCACGGAACTTCGCCCCCGCAAAGCTGGCGTCAGTTTCGAATGCGTAGCCGACGAAATCTGAAGTACCCTCGGGAAGATCGAGCCGCCAAAATCGTAGTGCTTGTGTGCGAGCTTGCTTTCTCTAGCTTCCTCGAAATCGGCCACTTTGTGGTCACCCGGAAAGTGCAGTACGCAGTATCCGGTGTCCTGGTATTCGGACAAATCCTCACAAGCGGAACGGTAGCCTTCATCGATTTTGCAGGTAAAATCCGCCAACTCGATACTCCCCGATAGTCACCCTACTGGATCAGAGCGTCTTGGTTGTGCCTTTCCTCAATCCGTACGGTCCACTACAACAGACGGCGATGAATCCTGAGCCAGCTTCTTGGGCATCTCTTCTCCAATTCACTGACACTGTTACCGACAAGGAAGAAGATCCGGTTGGCGTAGGCACTGTTGAGTTTGCTGGTAAAATCGGAGATAGCCTGGGCCAGTAGCTCAGTGGCAGAGCAGGGGACTTTTAATCCTCGTGTCGTAGGTTCGATCCCTACCTGGCTCACCTGTTCTCCGGCGGCGAGAACTGTGCCTCATGCCCAGGACGATCTGTTAAACTCTCGACTGCGAAACCGGCAGTGCTGCAGAGCCCTACTCGTCTCGTGAGCCCCCATCGTCTAGAGGCCCAGGACACCGCCCTTTCAAGGCGGCGGCACGGGTTCGAATCCCGTTGGGGGCACTTACCAACCGGTCGGTGAGAGCAGATCAGAAGCTGACCAGCTGAAATGCTAATACGGGCGATTAGCTCAGGGGTAGAGCGCCTCCCTTACAAGGAGGAGGTCGCTGGTTCGAACCCAGCATCGCCCACTTTTAAATTACCTGGAAATGCGGATAATTCGAGAGAGCTGAGAAAAGGCCAGGGTGCGCACCCTGGCCTTCTTGCTGCAACCGTGCTGCAACCCGAGCAAGGTTGCCCTTACGATAGTGCTGCTTCCATCGCATCGGCCGCGGAGTCCTGCATGTCGGGGAGTACGTGAGAGTAGGTGTTCAGGGTAATAGTTATGGAGGCGTGTCCGAGTAGCTCGGAGACGACCTTCACGTTGACACCTTCGCTCAACAGCAGCGTGGCGCACGTGTGCCGGAGATCGTGGAAGCGTAGATCTCCCCGGACGTTGGCTCGAGCTTTGATACGCTTGAAAGAGCGATTACGCAAATTTGAGGGGTTGAAAAGAGAGCCGGTCTCGTTGGGGAATACGAGTCCCTGATCCTGCCAGAGCCCGGCCAAGCGCAGCCGCTCCTCGAGCTGGCGTTTGCGGTGATCCTTCAGGGTAGAGGCTGCTTGCCGGGT
>Ga0126307_10001003_pt1 | contig 18604 bp, 18 predicted proteins | sample Plot28_FD_89955 | JGI IMG/M metagenome (GOLD analysis project Ga0126307, IMG submission 89955) | Serpentine soil microbial communities from UC McLaughlin Reserve, CA, USA - Plot28 | ecosystem: Environmental > Terrestrial > Soil > Grasslands | place: USA: UC McLaughlin Reserve, Lake County... | reverse complement strand
CTGACCAAGCCAGAACGCTACGAAGGGCTGACCGGACGGTCCGCGGTAAGTGTGCGGGCGGTCTCCGGGCCAGTGCTTCTCCACTTCCAAATCAAGGAGGGCCTCATGGCCACGACAGGCGCCACGAGCCGCGAGCTCGACGGGCGTTCGACCGGTGTCGGCCGCGGCGTTGCGCGCAGGCTGGCGACCGAGACGAAGGCGGCGTTCAAGACAACCGAGTTTTGGGCGATGGTCGGTCTCATCGTCGCGATCCTCGTCAGCGCAGCCGTGATCAAGGGCGGCGACAACGGCACAGATGAGTTCATCGCACGCCAGGCTTGGCTGTATGTCTCGATTGTCGGCGGTGCGTACTTCATCTCCCGCGGTCTTGCGAAGTCCGGTAGCTCGGATCCCTACTGGGACAACCCGGGCGACCGGAACGGCCAAGGCGGGACACGCTAGCCCTTCCAACCTCTCCCCATAACCGGAAGGGCGGGGCCGGGCGAAGCTTCTTGCTGCGCCCGGCCCCCGCGCCGCCCGGCCGCCGACCTCACCTCAGCGCCCGCCGGTCCGATGCCGATGGGAGTGCCCCCGTGCGCTGCTCGAGGGGGGCGCGGTGCTGCTACGAGCGCCGCGGTCTGCGCAAAGGCGCTCGACCGGGCGACCGGCCGGATGCGACGAGTAGGGGTACGTCGTCCCGAGGGCCCGGAGCCGGAGCGTTGAGGAGCGCCAGTTCCAAGGGCCGCGTCCGCCGGCTCCCGCACTCGCAGCAGGTCCTTCGGAAGGTCCAGGTTCCGCAAAGTGTGCATTCGCGTCGCACGCAGTCCGCGTATCGGCGAGCAGACGCATTCCCTTTAATACCGCCTCTCGGAAAGACGCACGATCGAGGCGGTTGACGACCTCGCCACGCGGTTCGAGGCACGCCGTTCTTCGGGCTCCGCCCATCGGCGGTTTTGCTCGCCGGTCGAGCGAAACCGGCGCACGGCGGAGCGAGCGCTGATAGCTTGCCGCCGACCGCGAAAGGAGCTCTCAGATGATTTGCGCGCTTACCGTCCGCAAGCTGAAGCCCGGGACGTTCGATCAGTTCCGCGAGGCGTTCATGGAGGGAGAGAGCGAAGCACCAATGCCCTCCGGCTCTCAGTTCTTCATGGTCCGCAACACGCGGGATCCCGACGAGGTGATCTGCTTCGGCCTCTTCGACGGAACTCTCGAGGAGCTACGGTCCTCCGACCTCTATTCGGGCTATGACGAGCAGCAGGAGAAGATCGCGCCGTTCGTCGACGGCGTTGGCGCCGACGGCATGTACGAGGTCGTTGAGCACGACTCCGCCTGACGGGGCGCGGGGGCCGACGCGCATTTGGCTCTCTCGCCTGTTATTTGAGGCGCCCCGCCTGAAGCCGTCCGGCGGGGAATAACCGCCGCCCTCAGGCCGTCTTTCTAGGTGGACACCGCGGGCCCCGCCCCGCGTCCCACAGACCGATGCCGTACGAACCGGACGCATACGACGTGCTCGACGAGGCGCACGCGTTCTGGCTGCACAGCCCCGGGCGCGGGGAGATCCGGCCGGTCGCGCTCCCGAAGCCCGGGCACGGCGACGTGGTGGTCCGCACGCTGCGGTCCGGCATCAGCCGCGGCTCGGAGATGCTGGTGTTCCGGGGCGGCGTGCCGCGAAGCCAGTACGCGGCGATGCGCGCACCGTTCCAGGAAGGCGACTTCCCGGGACCGGTCAAGTACGGATACCTGAACGTCGGTGCCGTTGAGCGGGGGCCGCCGGAGCTGCGCGGCCGCACGGTCTTCTGCCTGTATCCCCACCAGACGGCCTACGTGGTGCCCGCAGGTGCCGTGACCGTGGTGCCCGACGACGTGCCGCCCGCGCGTGCCGTGCTCGCAGGCACGGTCGAGACCGCAGTGAACGCCCTCTGGGACGCAGCGCCGCTTGTCGGCGACCGCGTCGGCGTCGTCGGGGCCGGGATGGTTGGCTCGTGCGTGGCCCGCCTGCTCGCCCGGTTCCCGGCGCTCGACGTCACCCTCGTCGACGTGGACGTGTCACGGGCCGAGGTCGCGGACGCGCTCGGGGCCGGCTTCGCGCGGCCCGACGACGCCGCCGGCGGATGCGACCTGGTCGTGCACACGAGCGCGACGGCCGCCGGCTTGCAGTGCTCGCTCGACCTGCTCGCGCCCGAGGGCACGGTGCTCGACCTCAGCTGGTACGGCGACGCCGAGGTGCGGCTGTCGCTCGGCGGCGCTTTCCACGCGGGTCGCCTGGCGCTACGCGCCAGCCAGGTCGGGATGGTGTCCCCCGCCCGACGCATGCGCCGCACGCCGGGCGACCGCCTCACCCTCGCGCTCGAGCTCCTGCGCGACCCCGCCTTTGACGCGATCGTGACCGGCGAGTCGCGCTTCCGCGAGCTCCCCGGCGTCATGGCGCGCCTGGCCGCAGGCAGCCTGCCGGCGCTCTGCCACACCATCACCTATGACGGGGTGTAGCGCGTGTTCAGCGTGACCATCCGCGACCACCTGATGATCGCCCACAGCCTGCGCGGTGAGGTCTTCGGGCCCGCGCAGCGCCTACACGGCGCCACATACGTCGTCGATGCGACCTTCCGGCGCGCGAGCCTCGATGCGGACGGCATCGTGGTCGACATCGGCCGCGCAGCCGAGCTGCTGCGCGCCGTGGTTGGCGAGCTGAGCTATCGCAACCTCGACGACGAGGCGGCCCTCGCGGGCATGAACACGACCACCGAGGCGCTCGCTCGGGTCATCGCGGACCGACTCGCCGACCGCGCGCGGGCCGGAGCCCTGGGCGACGGCGGGCGGGACCTCGATGGATTGGTGGTGGCCCTGCACGAGTCCCACGTCGCGTGGGCGAGCTACGAGCGGCCGCTGTGACCGACGTCCACGTCGTCGTCCCGAAGGACATCGACGACCCGGCACGGCCGAGCGGTGGCAACACCTACGACCGCCGGGTCTGCCGGGGGCTCGCGGTGCTCGGATGGGCGGTGCACGAGCACGCCGTGCCCGGCCGCTGGCCGCGACCCGGCGAGGCGGGGCGCGCCGCCCTCGCGCGTGCGGTCCGGCGGATTCCGGATGGCGCCGTCGTGCTGCTCGACGGGCTGATTGCGTCCACCGCCCCCGAGGCACTGGTGCCACAGGCGCGCCGGCTGCGACAGGTTGTGCTCGTGCACATGCCGCTTGGCCACCGCCCGCGGGACGGCGAGGGCGCGGCCCGAGCGTGCGAGCGCGAGGTCCTCGTTGCGGCCGCAGCCGTTGTGACAACGAGCGCATGGGCGCGGCGCCGGCTGGAGGAGCTGTACGCGTTGCCGGCCGACCGCGTGCACGTGAGCGAGCCTGGCGTGGACGCCGCCCGCCTCGCGCCGGGGACCGCGGCCGGCGACGCGCTGCTCTGCGTCGCTTCGGTGACGCCCGACAAGGGGCACGACGTGCTGCTCGACGGGCTCGCGTTGGCGAAGGACCTGTCCTGGCGCTGCGCGTGCGTGGGCAGCCTGGTCCGCGACCCGGCGTTCGCGGAGCGCGTGCGCCGGCGCGCGCGACAGAATGGGCTTAGCGGCCGGGCGCGCTTCGACGGACCGCGCACCGGCCCGGAGCTGGAGCGCGCGTACGCCGCCGCGGACCTGGTCGTGCTCGCCTCGCACGCCGAGACCTACGGCATGATCGTCACCGAGGCGCTGGCTCGCGGTCTGCCGGTCCTCGCCAGCGACGTCGGCGGAGTGTCCGAGGCCCTCGGGCACGGACACGACGGCACCCGACCCGGGCTGCTCGTCCCGCCCGGCGAGCCGGCGGCCGTCGGTGCCGCGCTGCGGGCGTGGCTCGGCGACGCCGAGCTGCGCGCGCGCCTGCGCCGGGCCGCCCGAGAGCGGCGCGCGTCGCTGCGCGGGTGGCCGGCCACCGCGTGCGACGTCGCCGGCGTGCTTGCCGGAGCGGCGCGATGAGCGCGGGGGGCGTCCGGGTGAGCCCGGCATGGCTCCAACTCCGCGAGCCGGCCGACGCGGCGGCGCGCTCGCCGGAGCTCGCCGAGCGCCTCGCGGAGCACCTCGCCTGCGCCGGCCGCCTCGTCATCCACGACCTCGGCGGCGGTAGCGGCGCGATGGGCCGCTGGCTCGCGCCACGGCTGCCGGCGCCGCAGCACTGGGTTGTGCACGACCGCGACGCAGACCTGCTGAAGCTCGCCGTCGCCGACCGTGCGGGTTTGCCCCTGGTCACCCTCGAGGCGAGGCGGACGGACATCGCTTGCCTGACGCCGGCCGACCTTGCCGGGGCGAGCCTCGTCACCGCCTCCGCGCTGCTCGACCTGCTGAGTGCGCACGACCTGGCCCGGATGCTCCGCGCGTGCAGGGGGCGGCCGATGCTGCTCGCACTCACCGTGCTCGGTCGCGTCAGTCTGAGCCCGGCGGACCGTCTCGACGCGCGCATGGCCGCGGCGTTCAACGCCCACCAGCGCCGTGACCGCCGACTCGGTCCAGACGCCGTCGCGGCCGCGGTCGACGGGCTTCGCAGCACGGCCGCCCGGGTGCTCGTCCGGCCGAGCCCCTGGCAACTCGACTCGGCCCACGCCGACCTGGCGGCCGAGTGGCTCGGCGGATGGGTCGCCGCCGCCTGCGAGCAGGAGCGCGCGCTGGCCGCCGAGGCCGATGCCTACCTTGAGCGCCGCCTGGCACAGGCGACCGGCGGGGAGCTCGCCGTGACGGTCGACCACGCCGACCTGCTGGTGCTGCGATGACGACCGCCCTCCACTCCGAGCGCACGACCGCGGGCCGCCGGACCGGGTGGTGGTTGGCCCGCCTCGGCGCCGCCGCGACGCTCGCCGTCCTGGTGTGGCGCCTCGGAACCGGCCCGTTCCTCGACGGCCTGCGCGCGGTCGACGGCGGGGCGCTTACTGCCGCGTCGGGCCTGGCCGTGTTTACCACCGTGTGCTGCGCGTGGCGCTGGAGGATCGTGGCCCGCGGCCTCGGCGTCGACCTGCCGCTCGGTACGGCGGTGGCCGCGTACTACCGGTCGCTCTTCCTCAACGTCACGTTGCCGGGTGGGGTCGTTGGCGACGTCCACCGCGGAATCAGCCACGGCCGGGACGCGAGCGACGTCGCCCTCGGCCTGCGCGCCGTGGCGTGGGAGCGTTCGGCCGGGCAGGTCGTGCAGGTGGTCCTCGTGGTCGCCGTGCTCCTCGTGATGCCGTCGCCCGTGCGGCCGGTCATGCCGGTCGTCGCGCTCGCGCTCGTCGCCGCGGCAGCGGGCGTCGCGCTGGCGGCGCGGGCGCGACCCGGCGTCGGCCGGTCGCGGTGGGCACGACTGCGCGGCGCCGTGGCCCGCGACCTGCGGGACGGGCTGCTCGCGCGGCGGGCATGGCCGGCCATCGCGCTGACGTCGGCGCTCGTCGTTCTCGGCCACGCAGCCACCTTCATGATCGCCGCGCGGAGCGCCGGGGCAACGGCACCGGCGTCCCAGATGTTGCCGCTGGCGCTGATCGCGATACAGGCCGCGGCGCTGCCCAACGTCGGCGGCTGGGGGCCGCGCGAGGGTGTCGCAGCTTGGGCGTTCGCCGCGGCCGGGCTGGGCCCGTCGCTGGGGGTCGCCACCGCGGTCGCGTACGGCGTGATGGTTTTCGTGGCCAGCCTGCCCGGTGCCGTCGGGCTCGTCGCTGCCTGGATGTGCCGCTCTCGGACGGCGCCGCGACTCGCCCGCCCGCTGCCGTGCGGGCCTGGCGTCGTCGCAAACCTCGACGGAGCCCCGGATGCCTGACCGCCCATACACCCTCATGAGCTGCAGCGTGTCGCTCGACGGCTATCTGGGCGATCGGACGCCCCGCCTCGCGCTGTCCAACGAGGCGGACTTCGACCGGGTCGACGCGGTGCGCGCCTCCTGCGACGCGATCATGGTCGGTGCCGTCACCGTGCGCACCGACAACCCGCGGCTGCTCGTGCGCTCGCCGGCCCGCCGCGAGGAGCGCACCGCCCGCGGGCTTCCGGCGTCTCCGAAGAAGATCACCGTCACGAACCGGGCGGACCTCGACTCGCGCTCGGACTTCTTCGCCGCCGGCGAGGCCGAGAAGCTCGTCTACACCCCGAGCCCGCGGGTGGCCGTCGCCCGAGCACGGCTCGGGCCGGCGGCGACGATCGTGGACGCCGGTCCGCGCGTTCGCATGCGCTGGCTCACCGAGGACCTCGGCGACCGTGGCGTGAACCGGCTCATGGTCGAGGGGGGCGGCGTGGTCCACACGCAGTTCCTGGCCGACGACCTGGTCGACGAGCTGAACCTCGTCGTCGCGCCCTTCTTCGTTGGCGACTCGAGCGCCCCGCGCTTCGTGAGCGACGGGCAGTTCCCCTGGAACGCCGACAGGCGCGCCGCGCTCGCCGAGGTGCGCCATATCGGTGACGTCGTGCTGCTGCGCTACGCCCTCTCCCCCCGGTTCCGGGATGACTGAACAAACGACGATGCGAGCGCGTGATACGGGCCCGGCCGCCGGGCTGATCGCCCAGGCGCTGCTGCTGGCCGTCCTGGCGAGCACCGCCGGGCTCGGCGAGGTGGCGTGGATCGTCGGCGTCGTCTGCGGCGTGACGATGGCGACGGCGCTGGCACGCGGCCTCACGCGTCGTCCCGGGGCGCGGCTGGGGCCGGCGTCCTGGGTGACGCTCGCCCGCGCCACGCTCGCGGTCGGGGTCGCGGCGCTCGCGGCCGACTCGTACTCGGACGGCACACCCGTCGCGCTGCTCGTGACGCTCGCGGCGGTCGCGCTCGGGCTGGACGCGGTCGACGGATGGGTGGCGCGGCGGACCGGGACGGCCACCGCGCTGGGCGCGCGCTTCGACGGCGAGGTCGACGCGTTCCTGATCCTCGCCCTCAGCGTCTACGTCGCCCGCGCGTGCGGCGCATGGGTGCTCACGATTGGGGCCGCCCGCTATGCGTTCCTAGCCGGCGAGTGCCTGCTGCCGTGGATGCGCAAGCCGTTGCCGCCGCGCCGCTGGCGGAAGATCGTCGCTGCGACGCAGGGAGTCGTGCTGACGCTCGCGGCAGCCGCGGTCCTCCCCCGGACGCTGACGCAGGCACTGCTCGTCGCCGCGCTCGCGCTGCTCGCGGCGTCGATCGGGCAGTGCGTATGGTGGCTGTGGCGCAATCGACACAGCGCACAGGAGCTGGTGCCGGAGCGCGACGTCCGCCTCCCAGAGCGTCGGCCGCTTCGCAGCGGCATCGCCGTGGCGCTCACGGTCCTCGCTCTCTTGCTCGTCTGGACGGCGCTCGTCGCGCCGAACCACCCGAGCCGCCTCACCCTCGAGGCGTTCGCGAGGCTCCCCGTCGAACTTCTCGTCGTCGTCGCCGCGGCCGCCCTGCTGCCCGCCACCCCGCGCCGCGTGCTGGCCGTCGTCCTCGGAGCGATCCTGAGCGTGCTCGTGGTCGTGAAGGTGCTCGACATGGGGTTCTTCACGGCGTTCGACCGGCCGTTCAAGCCCCTCGACGACGCGAGCTACTTGGGGATCGGCATCGAGACGCTGCGCGACGCGATCGGAGGCTCGAGCGCGACCCTCGTGGTCGCCATCGGGCTCGTGCTCCTCGTCGCGATCCTCACCATCCCGGTCCTGGCGCTGATGCGCGTTACGCGCGTCGCGGCCGGCCACCGCGGCTGGGCGCTCCGGACGGCGACGACGCTGGGCGTGCTCTGGGTGGCGCTGCGAGTCGCCGGTGCGCCGGTCGCCTCGTCGGGCGCTGCCGCCCTGGCGGTCGACCAGGTGCACGCTGTGCGGGCCGCCCTGGCGGATCGCGCGGCGTTCGCAGGCGAGATCGCCCGCGACCGCTTCCGCGCCACTCCCGGCAACCGGCTGCTCACGGGCCTGCGGGGTAAGGACGTCCTGCTCGTGTTCGTCGAGAGCTACGGGCGGGTCGCGGTCCAGGGCTCGTCGTTCGCGCCCCGCGTCGACGCCGTGCTCGAGCGGGGCGGCGCGCAGCTGCGAGCCGCCGGCTTCTCGTCGCGCAGCGCCTTCCTCACCTCGCCGACCTTCGGCGGCCTCAGCTGGCTCGCACATTCCACCCTGCAGTCGGGGGTCCTGGTCGACGGCCAGCGCCGCTACGACCAGCTCGTCGACAACGATCGCCTCACGCTCACCCGGGCGTTCAAGCGTGCCAGGTGGCGGGCCGTCGGCGACATGCCGGGGAACCACCGGGCATGGCCGCAGGGCTCGACCTTCTACCACTACGACAGGGTCTACGACCGCCGCAACCTCGGCTACCGCGGCCCGAGCTTCGGCCTGCCGCCGATGCCGGACCAGTACACGCTTCTGGCGCTGCAACGTCGCGAGCTCGCCAAGCGTGACCGGCCGCCGCTCTTTGCCGAGATCGACCTCATCTCGAGCCACGCGCCTTGGACGCGCATTCCCCGGCTCATCGCGTGGGACGACGTCGGAGACGGCTCGATCTTCGACCGCCTCCCGGCGGAGGAGTCCACGAAGGCCTCGCTCTTCGGCGATGCCGAGCGGGCCCGCGCCGCCTACGGGCATTCGATCGAGTACTCGCTGAGGACCATCTTCTCGTTCGTGGAGCGCTACGGCGACGACGACCTCGTGCTCGTCGTCCTGGGCGACCATCAGCCCGCGACGCTCGTGACCGGCCAGGCCGCGAGCCACGACGTGCCGATCTCGGTGATCGCCCAGGACCGCAAGGTGATGGAGCAGATACACGAATGGGACTGGCAGGAGGGGATGTCGCCGAGCCCCCGCGCGCCGGTCTGGCCGATGGCCGCGTTCCGTGACCGCTTCCTGACCGCATTCGGCTCGGCGCGGCAATGAGACAGGACGACCGCGTGCTGTTCGACCGCGCGCTGCACCGCGCGCGCGTGTCGGCGTACGCCTCCGGCGAGTTCGTCGGACAGGAGAGCTTCATGACCGCAGGCGAGATCCGGGCCGTGGCCTCGCAGGTCGGCATCGGCCGCGCGACCGCGGTGCTGGACGTGTGCTGCGGCATCGGCGGGCCCGGCCGCTTCCTCACGCGGGAGCTGGGCTGCGCCTACCTGGGCGTGGACGCCAGCGCGAGCGCTGTCGCCGTGGCCCGCGAGCGCGCGGGCGACCTGCCCTGCCGCTTCGCGATCGCGCACGTCCCACCGCTCCCAGCCGGCACGTTCGATGTCGTGCTCCTGCTCGAGACGATGCTCGCCTTCGAGGCGAAGGACGCGCTCATGCAGGAGGTCGCCGCGGCGCTGCGGCCTGGCGGGCGCCTCGCGTTCACGCTCGAGGAGGGCCCCCCGCTCACGACGGCCGAGCGGGCGGCGATGCCCGACGCGGAAACGGTCTGGCTCGCCCCGCTCGACCAGATGGCCGCGTCCCTGGAGCGGGTCGGGCTCGTCGTCACATGGCAGGAGGACCACACTCGCGCGCACAGCGCGACGGCGCGGGCGCTCGCCGAAGCGTTCGCCGCCGACGCCGAGCGAATCGCCGCGCAGATCGGCCGCCGGGCGCTGGACGAGCTGCTCGCCGCTCACCGGCTCTGGATCGACTGGTTGGATGACGGCCGGGTCCGGAAGCTCGCGGTGGTCGCGGAGCGGAGCTAGCCGAGCGCCCGACCTCCTGATCCGAGACACTGAACGTGTGGCGACGCACGCGAAGGGTCGGGAGCGCCTGGGCTCCAGACAGTGGGCGAACGAGGCGATCCGTCGCGTCGAAGCCGACGCCAATCGCTCCGCCGACACCCATCTGCACGCGTTTCCGCTGCCTCCGGAGTGGGGGGTCGACCTATACCTGAAGGACGAGTCGGTCCACCCGACCGGATCGCTTAAGCATCGGCTCGCCCGCTCGCTGTTCCTATACGGCTTGGTCAACGGCTGGATCACCGAGCGGACGACGATCGTCGACGCCTCGAGCGGCTCGACGGCCGTCTCCGAGGCGTACTTCGCCAGGTTCCTGGGCCTGCCATTCGTCGCGGTGATGCCGGCGTCCACCAGCCCCGAGAAGATCGCGCTGATCGAGGCGGCGGGAGGCTCATGGCACCTGGTCGACGACCCGGGCTCGATCGTCGCCGAGGCGCGACGGCTGGCGGCTGAGACCGAGGGCCACTTCCTCGACCAGTTCACCTACGCCGAGCGCGCGATGGACTGGCGCGGCAACAACAACATCGCCGAGTCGATCTTCACCCAGATGGCGCTCGAGCGACACCCCGTCCCCGCCTGGGTCGTGGTGGGCGCCGGTACCGGCGGAACCAGCGCGACGATCGGCCGCTTCACGCGGTTGATGCGGCACCCGACACGGCTCTGCGTCGTCGACCCCGAGGACTCGATCTTCCACGCGAGCTGGACGGGCGACCTGTCGACATTCACCGGACGGCCGTCGCGCATCGAAGGCATCGGGCGCCAGCGCGTCGAGCCGTCATTCGTTCCTGACGTGATCGACAGAATGATCCGGGTTGCCGATGCCGCATCGATAGCGACGATGCGCCTCGTGCGCGAGCTCACGGGACGCAGCGTCGGCGGCTCCACCGGCACCAACGTCTGGGGGGCCTTCCTGCTTATTGCGGAGATGATTTCGCGCGGCGAGCGAGGCAGCGTCGTCACGCTGATCTGCGACGGCGGCGAGCGCTATGCCGGTACCTACTACAGCGACGCGTGGGTCCGCGACGAGGGCCTCGCGCTCGAGCCGTACAGACAGGAGCTCGAGACGTTCCTCGACAGCGGCGTGTTCCCCGCGTCGGGGACCGCGCCCTAGACCTCGGTGATCACGTCGCGGATCTGCTCGGCTACCTCCGGCGGCACCTCGTCCATCCCATGAGCGTCACGCGCGTGTGACTCGATGTCCTCGAAAAGCTCGTTGTCGTCGTCGTTGCGCGTGACCCACTCGCAGCCGGGCACCACATCGTCACACCTGAATTGCTTCACGGATCCTCCGGGCGTCGGTTGCGGCGATACTAGCCCGCATGTGCCGGATCCTCGCCTATCTCGGTGAGCCGCTGCCCGTGGAGCATCTCCTGTTCGACACCGACAACAGCCTCGTGCGGCAGTCATACAGCCCGCGGATGATGAACACGTTCCTCAATCTCGCGGGCTTCGGACTGAAGGCGTGGGACCCGACCTCTCTGCGGCCCGAGGATCCGTTCAGCTACCGCGCCACGACGCTGCCGAGCTTCGACCGCAACCTGCGGTTCATCTCGTCCAAGCTCGCACCGACGTGTCTCATCGCGCACGTGCGCGGGGTCACCTACTCCGCGGAGGCGGTCGTTGCCGAGACGAACCTGCATCCATTCCACTTCGCCGGCGCCCGCATCGTCCTCGCCCACAACGGGCACCTGCGGCAGTTCGCGTCCATGCGCTACGCGCTCGTCGAGCACGTGCGACCGGAGATCGCTCGGTGCATCGAGGGGACCACCGATTCCGAGTGGATCTACGCGCTCGTCCTGTCCCAGCTCGACGATCCGTACGGAGTGCCGGAGACCTCCGAGCTCGCCGATGCCACCGCGAACGCGCTCCGCATCCTGCGCACCGTCCGCGCCGCGCATGGCATCGACACCTCCTCGCCCGTGAACCTCTGCCTCAGCACCGGCCGCGCCGTGGTGGCCACCCGGATCTCGTTCGACTACGGCTGGTACCCGCCCGAGGACGAGATGCTCGAGACCGACCTTCCGTTCGTGAGCCTCTGGTACGCGCTCGGGGACGAGTACACCGACCGCGACGGCGGCTGGCGCATGACGCAGGGCGACCCACCCCGCTCGGTGATCATCGCCTCCGAGCCACTCACCACTGACGTCTCGACCTGGCTCGAGGTGCCGGAGTACTCGATGCTGACCGCCGAGCTCTCGCCCGAAGGGCTCGTGTTCGAGACACGCGACCTGGATGTCTGAGCCGGGGACCGTCGACTTCCTCGCCACGGTCCCGCTCCTCGAGGGCCAGGAGGAGGCGGACCTGGCGGAGCTGGCGCGGGTGATGCGCCGGCGGACGGTGCCGAAGGGCGAGACCCTCTGGCGCCAGGGGGACGAGGCGCGCGAGATCCTCTTCGTCGTCGAGGGCGCCCTGTCGGCATCCCTGGACGTGCCGGGGAATAGCACCGTGGACGTAGGGAGCGTTGGTCCGGGGGAGGCATTGGGCGAGATCGGGGTCCTCGACGGAAGAGGGCACACGATGAGCGTGCGCGCGACCGAGCCCACGACTCTGCTGGCGCTCGGCCGGCCGGATTTCGCAGCGATGTTCGCCGGCCTGCATCCGTCGGCGTTCAGGCTGAAGCGCCGCCTCGCTTCGCTCTTCACCGCACGCCTTCGCAATCAGCTGAGGCATCTTGCCGTGTCGCTTGGCGGCGAGACCGCGCCTCCGGCGGCCGAGGCCGCACCGGCGCTGGGCGATCTCGAGCAATGTCCGGCGCCCGACAGCACATACGTACGGCGCATGGCGACCTTCCACGATTTCGATCCGCTAGCGCTCTGGGGGTTCCTCACCTCCGGAACCTACGTCAGGTGCCCGGCAGGCCGGACGCTGCTCGCCGAAGGGACGCCCTCCACGATGTACTACCTCACGATCAACGGGGCGGTGGAGAAGGTGCTGGTTCGCGGCAACTGGCGCGTGCGCGTCGGCCTCGCCGGGCCTGGGAAGGCGTTTGGCTACGAGAGCCTCATCGACGGCCACGCATGTCCGGTCACGGCAATCACACGGGAGCGGGCGCTCCTTCTAGTCCTGCCGCGCGACGTATTCGGGCAACTGTTCAACGGGGAGGACGCGGTCTCCCGCGGCTTGCTCGATGTGATCCAGAGGGAGCTCGTCACGACGGTGCGGGAGACGTTGCGCCCATGCGCTCGCCTCGCAACGAGCGTCTAGCAATCCGATCGTGCTTGCCGGCGCGCCCGGCCACGCTCGCGGTGTCACCAGTAGCCTGCGTTCACGCCTTCGCCCATGTGGGATGACCGCATCAGAGTCGTCCGCGCCTTCGCGGACGCGATCACCGAGCGCGACGTGGAGTCCGCGCTCGAGCTGTGCCATCCGGAGATCGAGTTCTTCTCGCTGATGGCCCAGCTCGAGGCCAGCCCCTACCGCGGCTTCGGCGGCATCCGCAGGTACTTCCGGGACATCGAGGCGACCTGGGACGAATGGCGAGTCGAGGTTGAGGAGCTGCGTCCCACGCAGGACGGCCGCGTGATCATCGTCATGTCGACGCACATGCTTGGCAAGGGGAGCAGGCTGCCGTTCACCCAACGCGTCGCGAACGTGTGGGAGTTCAAGGACGAGAAGCTGTGGCGCGCGACGCTCCACCGCGATCCTGCGGAGCCCTTGAGCGAGGCTCGGCGCGAGGGCGCTACTGAGCGTCCAAGAACTTGACGACGGCTAGCACGCGCCGATGATCATCGGGCAGGCCGGCAGGCCGAGGGTCCCGAAGATGCTCTTCACGTGCTTCTCGACCGTGTGCTCGGTGATGAACAGGCGCTCGCCGATCGCCCGATTCGAGCGGCCCTCCGCCATGAGCGCAAGCACCTCGCGCTCGCGCTTCGTCAGATGGTCGAGCGGATCGTCGCCGCGTCGGCGCCGGTCTACGAGCTGGGCGACGACAGACGGGTCGAGCACGGAGCCGCCCTCGCCGATCCGCCGCACGCTTGACGCGAGCTCATCCAAATCGGACACACGGTCCTTGAGCAGGTAGCCCACCCGCTCGGTGCCCTCCGAGAGAAGCTCGACCGCGTAGCTCGGACGGACGTATTGGGACAGGACGAGGACGCCCATATCCGGCCAGCGCTCTCGCAGCAGCCTCGACGCGCGCAGGCCCTCGTCGGTGTGGGTCGGCGGCATGCGGATGTCGACGATCGCCACGTCCGGGCGGTGCTGCTTGACGATCGAGTACAGCTCGTCGGCGTTCGCGCCCAGGCCGACTACCTCGAATCCCGCCTCCGTCAGCAGCCGTGCGAGGCCCTCCCGAAGGATCAGCGAGTCGTCGGCGACGGCTACCCGCACGGGATCTCGGCACGCAGGGTCGTGCCACGTCCGGGCGGGCTCGACACCGTGATCTCCCCGCCGAGCGCCTCGATCCGGTCGGCGAGGCCACGCAGGCCACTGCCGCGACCGGGTGCGGCGCCGCCGATCCCGTCGTCGGTCACCTCGACCACCAGCGCTTCGCCCCTGAGCGACGCGCACAGCCGCACCTCGTTCGCATGGCATGCTTCGCCGCGTTCGAGAGCGCCTCGCTCGCGAAGAAGTAGGCGCCGGCCTCCACGGCCTCCGGCAGGCGCCGGTCCACGGACATCTCCAACCGAACGGGCAGCGCTGCCCGCCGAGAGAGCTCGTCGAGCGCCGGACCGAGGCCGCGCTCCACCAGAACCGCCGGGTGGATGCCCTGACTCAGCTCGCGCAGCTCTGCGAGCGCCTCGCCGAGCGCCTCACGGGCCTCGCGGAGGATCGGGCGCGCCGCCTCGGGCTGCGCGCCCAGCCTCGCCTCCGCCAGCCCGAGCGTCATCGCGATCGACACGAGCCGCTGCTGTGTGCCGTCGTGGAGGTCCCGCTCGAGCCTGCGCCGCTCGGACTCGGTCGCCTCCACCAGCCGCGCTCTCGAGGCACGCAGCTCGGCGAGCTTCGCGAGCAGCTCGGCGCGCAGACGTTCGTTCTCGAGCGTCAGGGCGGCGGCCGCGCAGACCGAGTCCACGAGTTCGGCGTTCTCCTGCAGCGCCTCGTCATGGACGAGTGCCGCGACCGGCTGACCGGCGCGGGAGACGAGCGTCGCGACTCGTCCGCCGGCTCCCTGCGGCAGCCGCATCGGCCGCCCGTCACCCGGCGACGTAGCCGTTCCGGCTCGGCACCCAATACGCGAGCTCGAGCCCTGGATCGCCTAGTGCGCGCCCGAGCGCCTCGCGCAGGTCGACCGCTGTCTCGCTCGCGCCGAGCTCAACCACCAGGCCGGCGACGGCGCCCCTGGCGAGCCGGCGCGGGAGCAGCACCGCGAGTACCGCGATCGGGATCGCCGCAAAGACGAAGGCGCGCGTCCAGCTCGGCGCGGGCCCGAGCGGCTCCCCGAGCATGCCGCTTACGATCGAGAGCGCGAGGGCGGAGAACATCGCGCCGCCCGTCCAGAGCACCGGCGCGACGATGCGACGCTGCGGCGCGCTCGCCCGCCGCCAACGGGCGACGAAGAGCGCCACGGTGAAGAGAGACAGCGCCAGTCCGGCGACGCGCTGTGTCTGCAGGAGCGCCTCCGCGAGGGCGTCGTTGCGCACGAGCTGCAGCTCGTTCGCCGGGCAGCCGTGGCAGAAGACCGCCTGCGGGTCGGCGAACAGGAGCCAGGAGAGCTCGACGACCGTCGTGAGCGCCAGCGCGCAGGCCAGCAGCACGCGCTCGACCCGGCCCCGCAGCGTGCCCGACGGGAACGTCAAGACCAGGTAGACGAAGCCCAACAGGTAGAGGTTCCTCGAGCGCGGTTCCGATCGTGAACGGCAAGGCCGCCTCAGAGTCCGCGAGGAAGGTCACGAACCACGCGAACCCGATGAAGACCATCACCGGGCCGAGGCGGTTCTCCGGCCGCTGTCGCCACGCGACGAGCCCGCTGCCTACGTACGCCCAGCCGACCAGCAGCGCGAGCACGGCCGACGCCTCCGTTGGCTCGGGCTCGCGGTCGCTGCCGAGCACCAGCACGGCTGTGGCGGCAGCAGCGCCGATCGCAAGGGCGGTGACCACGGCCTCACGCCTCACGCCCGCAGAGTCGCACGGCGGGCGCGGCGACGCCACCTGGGCAGCGGTAGCTCGACGAGCTACGGCTGGCCGGTAGTCGATCTCCGGTCAGCGGGCTGGTGGCCGTGGGGCCGCGGCCGGAGAGTGTTGCCCATGACCTCGAACCGACTCGCAGCCGCCATGCTCGCCATCCTCGGCGCGACCAGCGCGATCCCGATCCCGCTCGCGCAGCTCGACTTCGCGGGCGCCTTCAACATCTTCAACATCGACTCCGGCGACTCACCCGACGCCCTGCTCGCCATCGCCGGCGTCGGAGGAGTGCTCACCATCGGGGTGCTCGTCCTTGCGTTCGTCGGCGCCGGTCTCGTGCTGACGGGCGCGCCCGCGGCGCGCGCCGTGCTCATCGCTGCGGCCCTCTCCGGGCTCGCCACCGCCATGCCGCTCTGGATCCCGGCTGGGGTGCTGATCGCCGCCGCGGCGCTCCTCCTTGGACCTGCGATTCGCGAGGACGCCGCGCGCGTCCACCCGGGCTAGCCGCTCGTTCCGCGCGAGCGCGAAGCGCCACACGCGCCGGCCGTTCTCCTCGGCCTCGCCGTCGAGCCGGAAGCCGAGCTTCTCGAGCACCCTCGTGGACGCGTTGTGCTCGGGCAGCGTGTGGGCGATCACCCGTGTCACGCGCTCGTCGGCGAAGGCGTCCTCGACCATGGCACGAGCGGCCGCCGTGGCCAGCCCCCGGCCCTGGCGCGACTCCGCGATCTCGTAGCCGATCTCGACGGTTTCCCGCGTCGGCGGGCCCTTGAACCCTCCCCAGCCGACCAGTTCGGGCGGATCTTCGGTGACGAACAGGCGCGTGCCCCACTGCGGAGCGGCGGGAGCCGCGACGACCGCCTGGCGGGTGGTGCGCAGCGCGTCTGTGAAGCTGACCCACCCGGGCGCTACGCCGAACCCGAGCGCGCGGGCGAGCGCGTCGTCGCCCGCTAGCGCGGCGTCCAGAAGGCTCGCGTCGGGGCGGACGAGTCGCATCACGCCGTTAAGCCTCTCACGCCGCGTCGGCGAGCAGCGCGTGGCCGGGATCGGCGTTGCCGGTCAGGGCGCCGATCGCGTCGTAGAGCCGCTGCCCGGGAGCCGGGTCCGCACCCCACAGCCCGGCCGGGACGCCGTCCGGCCGCACTAGCAGCGCGCCGCCGGGGATCAGCCCCAGCGCTCGGGCCGTGAGCCCGTCGACTCGCCGCAGCTCGACGGGCAGCGGCGTGCCGAGCGACGCTACGGCGGTGTCCCAGCGTTCGGCGCCCGCGCCGGTGATCAGCGTGAGGCCGTCGCCGATCAGGTCGAGCGTGGAGCCGCTCCGCACGCCACCGTCCACCCACAGGTGAGGGATACGCCCGCCGAGGTCGGCGCGCAGCGCGTCGACGGCGCTGCGGCGCGACCCGTTCGGGTCGGCCGAGCGGGCTGCATTGTGCTCGGCGACGGGCCGCCGCTCGGCCTCGTAGCTGTCGAGCAGGCGTTGGGCAGCCCAGCCCTTCAGGACCCACGCGAGCTTCCAGGCGAGGTCGTAGCCGTCGCGAATCGCGGTGTTGAGGCCGGTGCCGCCCCGCGGCGTGACGCGATGCGCGGCATCGCCGGCGAGGAAGACGTCGCCCTCGCGGTAGCGCTCCACCAGCCGTACGGCATAGGCGACCGACGCGATTCGTTCGATGCGTGCCTCGAGGTCCCCGATGCCCGCGGCCTTCCCGACGAGCTCGTGCGCCCTCCGCTCGGTGAGCGCGCCGTCCCGGGCATCCCAGCTGGTCCCGAAGACCCAGCGGTCGGGCAGCCCGATCGGCACGAAGAAGCTGCCGTTGCCAGTCTCTGGCCCCGAGATGGAGTAGAGCGTGTAACGGACATCGCCGAGGATGTCCCAGAGCCGCCCTCTCAGGTACACGGCGGTGACCTCTGCGAGGTCCAGGCTGAGGCTGAGCGGAATCCCGAGCGCCTCGCGCAGCGTCCCGCGGATCCCGTCTGCGGCGATCACATACCGGGCGCAGATCAGGCGCTCCCGGCCGGTGACAAGGTCGCGCACCGTGACCTCCGCGCCGCCAGCAGCGGTCCGGACCGCGGTCACCTCGACGCCGCGCTCGAACCGCGCCGACGGCAGTGAGCGCAGGTGCTCTTCGAGCACCGGCTCCAGGTGGTCCTGCGGGATGCACGCGGGTGCCGCGGGACTCACGAGCGCGCTCTGCACCCGGGTCGGAAAGCCGAAGTCGAGCGGCTCCCCGGTACCCGCGCTGCCCAGCGTCTCGCACGACCACCCCTGCGACTCGACCACCACCTCGCCCTCGCGGAGCTTCGACTCGAGCCCCCACGAGCGCGCCAGCTCCATGGTTGAGGTACTGATCGAAGTCGCCCGCGGAACGCTCGAGGGCTGCAGCCGGCGCTCCACCACCACCGTCTCGACACCGTGCCGGGCGAGCGTGATTGCGGCGGTCAGCCCCGCCGGGCCGGCGCCGACGACGAGCACCGGCACGTCCGTGATCTGTGAATCCATGTTCCTCATTTCGTCGGACACTAAGTAGTGCGAAGTGCCCGCATCGTAGCACTTCATCGGACGGCATGTCCAGTGAACCTCTAGTCTGTACCGCCATGGGCACCCGGCGCTACCAGCAGCGTGCGCGCGCCGAGTCCGCCGAGCAGACTCGCCGGCGGATCCTCGACACCGTGATCGAGAAGCTGCGCCACGCGCCCATGGAGCCGATCTCCGTCGAGGACGTCGCCTCGGCAGCCGGGGTCGCGCGGTCGACCGTCTACGCGATCTTCGGCTCGCGAGCCGGGCTGTTCGAGGCGGTCGGGAGTGAGTTCTACGACCGCGCGGGCTACGAGCGCCTGCTCGACGCCGTGCGGCATCCGGATGCCCGCGAGCACCTGCGCGGCGGCATCCGCGCGGCCAGCGCGATGCTCGCAGCGGACCGCGACGTGGTTCGCGCCCTCTTCTCGATTGCCGAGCACGACGAGCACGGGGTCGGCCGGATAGTG
>Ga0126307_10001002_pt1 | contig 18604 bp, 20 predicted proteins | sample Plot28_FD_89955 | JGI IMG/M metagenome (GOLD analysis project Ga0126307, IMG submission 89955) | Serpentine soil microbial communities from UC McLaughlin Reserve, CA, USA - Plot28 | ecosystem: Environmental > Terrestrial > Soil > Grasslands | place: USA: UC McLaughlin Reserve, Lake County... | reverse complement strand
CCGCTTCCCGGACATCCACAAGCAGCCGATCGGCGGAGGATGGCGGGACCTGAGCGACCTCGACACGCTTGCCGAGGAGGTCGATCGCGCGTATCGCCCCCGCAGGCAGAAGCCCAACCTCTGGCTCTCCGAGTTCACCGTCCAGTCCGACCACACCTCGGCGATCTTCAAGGCCTTCGTGAGCCAGCCCTCGCAGGCGAGATGGCTGACGGCCGGGTACGAGGCCGCCGCCGAGGTCCCGCAGGTCGAGGGCCTGGGCTGGTTCACGCTCCTGGACGAGCCCGGCGGGGCGAACGCCGCCCACTGGGGCCTCCTGACGAGCAACGGCAAGACGAAGAAGCCCGCCTTCGGCGCCTACCAGGAGGTGAGCGGACAGTGACGGTTGACCCGTAAACCGAAGCGCGGCTAGCCTGATCGCTCAGCTTCAGCTATCCAGGGAGACGTCATGACTCGCACGACCCGCGTTCTCGGCATCTCAGCACTCATCCTCCCGCTCGGCGCACTCGTCGCGGCTGCGCCGGCTGCCGCCAAGAAGAAGAAGGTCCACGGCACGCTGACGATCACCTACGAGTTCAACCCGACCGGCACCGACCGCTTCTTCGGGGCCGTCAGTTCGCCGAACCCCCGGTGCAATCGCGGCACGACCGTGAATCCGGGCTTCAAGCCGGCCTTCGAGGGAGGCGGCGGCGGCGACGATCCGAGGACGACTGTGGCGAGCACGAAGTCGGATACAGCTGGCAACTGGCAGATCTTCTACGAGGTCCAGCCCAACGGGGTCTCGGACTTCTCCTCGTACGCCGCGCTGGCGCCGACGCGCACGCTGAAGACCAAGCACAAGGGCGTGAAGCTCGTCTGCAAGTACGCGTCATCAGAGCCGGTCACCCTCTTCCCGGGCTGAGATGCGCGTTCTCGTCACGGGAGCATCCGGCCTGCTCGGATCGGCCCTCTGCGACGCCCTGCTGGCGCGCGGCGATCAGGTCGTCGGGCTCACACGAGATCCCGACAGGGCACGGCCCAAGAACCCCACCGTCACCTGGCATGCGTGGCGTGCGACGACCGAGCCCGCGCCGGCGGCCGCGCTGGACGGGATCGACGGCGTCGTCAACCTGATCGGCGAGGAGATCAACCAACGCCTCACCGATCAGGCGAAGATCCGCATCCGCGAGAGCCGGATCATCGGTACCCGCAACCTGCTCCAGGGCGTCGAGGCGTCCTCGACCGAGCCGAGCGTCTTCGTCGGACAGTCCGCGATCGGGTACTACGGCGACCGCGGGGCGCAGATCGTCGATGAGGAGTCCGAACCCGGCGAGGGCTTCACGGCCGAGGTGCCGATCGACTGGGAGGCCGCGGAGCGCGAGGCCGAGGGCATCTTCGATCGCGTCGTGATCTTCCGGACCGGGCTGGTGCTCAGCAAGGACGGCGGTCTGCTCAAGCAGCTCCTCCTTCCATTCAAGCTCGGCGTCGGCGGCCCCATTGCCGGCGGGGACCAGTACATGTCGTGGATCCACATCGAGGACGTGGTCGGGCTCTTTCTCTGGGCCCTCGACGATCACCGCGTCTGGGGCGTGATCAACGGCACGGCCCCGAACCCGGTGACGAACCGCGAGTTCTCAAAGGGTCTCGGCCGAGCTCTACACCGCCCGGCGTTCACGCCGGTGCCGAAGTTCGCCGTGGCGGCCCTGCGCGGGGGCGAGCTCGCCGACGCTGTGGCGGGCGGCGCACGGGTCGTGCCACGACGCGCCCTCGACCTCGGCTACGAGTTTCGTCACGCCGAGCTCGACGAGGCCCTGCGCTCGGCGATGCGCTGATCGCTCATACGGTTCGACGTCGGTCCGGCTCGTCCCGGGGCTCGAGCTGAATCTCGCGCTCCGCGCCGGGGACGCCCTCCTCGAACTGTTGCTCGCGCTCGCGCTCCGCGTTGAGCTCGTGTCCGAAGAGGATCGCCAGGTTGGTGATCCACAGCCAGATCAGGATGATGACCACCCCCGCCAGCGAGCCGTAGACCTTGTTGTAGGAGCCGAACTGGGAGACGTAGAGACCGAAGCCCGCGGAGGCGAGCAACCAGACCACGAGAGCGACAAAGCTTCCGGGGCTGATCCATTTGAACCCGCGCTGCTTGACGTTCGGCGAGGCGTAGTAGATGACGCCGATCATCACGACGAAGAGGAAGGCGATCAGCACCCACTTGGCGTAGTTCCAGATCGAAACAGCGGTGTTGGAGATGCCGATCGGCTCCGCGACGTCGGAGACGATCGGGCCGGTGAGCACGACCCCCGTCGCCATCACCGCGAGTAGCAGGACCAAGACCAGCGTCAGGAGGAGCTGAAGCGGACGCAGCCTCCAGAACGAACGTCCCTCGCGTGTTTCGTAGATCACGTTCGAGGCGCGGATGAATGCCCCGAGATAGCCGGAGGCCGACCACAGCGCCACCAGGGTGCTCACAACCAGGGCGAACCCCGCGGTCCCGCGGCTGTCGGTCACTTGCCGGATCGGGCCCTCGAATGTGCTCGCGGCGGAGTCGGGGCCCACTCGCGTGACGATGTCAGTGAGCGTGTTCGTCGTGGACTCCGGATTGCCGACCAAGCCCACAATCGAGACCAGCACGATCAGTGCCGGGAAGAGGGCCAGGAGGCCGTAATAGGTGAGTGTTCCGGCCCAGTCGGTGAGGTTGTCCTCCTGGAACTCCAGCACGGTGCGCCTGAGAGTCGGCCAGACGCCGGTCTTGCGCTCCACCCCCTTCGGGACGTAGTCCCGCCCCCTCTGCTCAACTGGGCTGTCGTCGCCGTTTCCGGAGCGCTCCCGCTCCCTGCGGTCCGCCTCCGTGCCTGACTCGGCCATGACGGGCTACGCCCGGTCGGGCTGTTCCTCTCCGGGCCAGGCGCCCGTCATTCGCGCGAACCCACGTCGGGCGGCATGGTCGAAGAGACCCTTGACCAGCCGGAAGATGGCGCCTTCAATGACGAGAGCGATTGCGAGCTTCGCCAGACTGACCTCGCGATGCTCGGGCTGTGGCGGCTCTCGGTCATCGACCTTCCCCCAGATCGCATCGAAGACCTTCTGGCCGAGGAAACCCGCTACGAGCGCTCCAAGGACGCTGACTGGGATGAATACGAGCTTCATAGGGATCCTTTGCCCGTGCCCGACGCGGTGAAAACCCTTTCGATGCGGGAAGATGGGTGGGGATGAAGCTCGAGGGCGTCCACCACATCACCGCGATCACCGGCGATGCCCAGAAGAACGTCGATTTCTACGTCGGGGTTCTCGGCCTGCGGCTGGTGAAGAAGACCGTCAACCAGGACGATCCGACCGTCTACCACCTCTTCTACGCCGACGAGAAGGGGGATGCCGGCTCCGACCTGACTTTCTTCGAGTATCCCGGTGCGCCGCAGGGCCGCGCGGGCGAGGGGATGATCTGGGGCATCCGGTGGCGGCTCGGCACCGAGGGGGCCCTGGACTTCTGGGAGAAGCGCCTGGCGGAGCAGGGGGTCGAGGTGGACCGGGGCGACGACGGCGTCGTCCGGTTCGCCGACCCGGAGGGACTCGGGCACGCCCTCAAGGTCGTCGAGACGGATGACGAGCCGCTGGTGGCGGAGCATCCGGAGATCCCGGAGGAGATGGCGCTCCAGGGCTTCGACGGGGCGATCGCGTACTCCAGCAATCCCGAGGCGAGTCGGCCACTGCTCGAGGGTGCGCTCGGCTTCGAGCCGATCGGCGGCGAGCCTGGGCAATCGGGCTGGGAGGCCCGCGGCGAGAGCCGTGGCGGCCTCTGGGGCTATGCCGAGCCGCCGTCCGAGCGCGGCCTGCAGGGCGCCGGCAGCGTTCACCACATCGCCTGGGCCTCTCAAATGGACGACCACCAGGCCTGGCGCGAGCGCGTGATCGAGGCCGGAGGCCGGCCCACCCCGGTGATCGACCGCTTCTACTTCCGCTCGATCTACTTCCGCGAGCCGAGCGGTGTGCTCTTCGAGATCGCGACCCTGGGCCCCGGCTTCACGGTCGACGAGCCGCTCGAGTCGCTCGGCGAGAAGCTCTCGCTGCCGCCCGACTACGAGCACCTCAGGGAGCAGGTCGAGCCGGTCCTGCGCCAGATCAACAACCCACGTGTCCCTGCCTGAGCAGGGCGGCGGCCCGAGCCAGGATGGCGGGCTGGTCCATCTGGTCCGGGAGCCGGCGGGCGAGCCCGAGGGCGCACTGATCCTGCTGCACGGCCGCGGCGTCGACGAGCGCGACCTCCACCCCATGCTCGACGAGCTCGACCCCGAGCGGCGGCTGTTCGGGATCACGCCCGGCGCGCCGCTAACCAACGTTCCGCCCGGCGGCCGCCACTGGTACGTGATCCGTGAGGTCGGGCACCCGGACGAGCGGACCTTCGTGGACACGCTGACCGGGCTCTGCGGGTTCCTCGACGACGAGCTCGACCGCCGGGGGATCCCCTGGGAGAAGACGGCGGTCGGCGGGTTCAGCCAGGGCGCGGCTGTCTCCTGTGCCGTGGCGCTCGGCAAGGACCGCCCGCGCGCCGCCGGCCTGCTGATGATGAGCGGGTTCTTCCCGGAGGTGCGCGGCTGGGACATGGATCCTCAGTCGAAGAGCGGGACGCCCGCCTACGTCACCCACGGAGCCTTCGATCCGGTGATCCCCGTCGACTTCGGGCGCGAGGCTCGGGACCGGCTCGAGCAGGCGGGCCTGGCCGTCACCTACAGAGAGACGCAGATGCAGCACGGTGTCGACTTCGCCGTGATCCCGGAGATCCGCGACTGGATCGTCGCGGCGGTCTCGGGTCGAGCGGTGGCCGAGGAGCGCTAGTCCCGGCTACTGCGGCGGACACGGCGCCCCGAGGGCCACGACCGCCGGCCCGGCCGCGCGCCCGCCGATTCGCTTCGAGCTCTCGATTCGGTAGCGCTGGATCATGCACTCGGTGGTGTCGCCCTCCGAGGTGATCGAGTAGCTGCCGAGGACCGTATCGTCGCGATGGGCACCGATCAGTGCCCCGCGGACGTCGTCACGGAATGAGGAGGCATCGCTCCCGGCGTCTCCGATCGCCTGCAGGATCAGCGCCATCGCCTCATAGCCATAGGCGGCAGAGAACCCGGGACTGCCCTGAAAGCGCTGCGCGAAGCGCGTGTCGAACCGCTTGTCGGGGAGCAGCTTCGGGTGGAGCTGGGCGCTCAGCTCCAGCGTCTGCGGCGTGGGTCCGTAGATCGTGAGCCGCCCCGTTCCGGGCTCGTAGACCGCCCGCGCGGATCCGGACGGGGCCACGGCCACTTTGGCCGGAGGCTTGCCCGGGCTCACCTGGATGCCGTGCGCGGCCGCGGCCGACTTGAACTCGCTGGCAGCCAGGTCCTGGAACGGCGAGCCGTCGGAGGTCACCGCGGCGGAGGTCACACCCAGCTCACCGGCCCAGGCGGTGGCGGCGTCGATGACGACGTCATCCGCGGGAACCGTGCGGGCGAAGCTCACCGAGCCGGAGGGGCGATAGCGGTCAGGCGAGTCGGGATAGCCCGCGGCCGGCGCGGTGAGATCGATGGCGCCCGCGCCCGGCGAGACCTGGGCGATCCCGGCCTGGTTGGTGATCGGCGCCGAGCCACGCGTCGGCTCGGAGTCGAGTTCGCCGATATAGGCAGCCGTGGTGTGGTCCTGAACCGCTGCGCGCGCGTTCTCACCGACCGCGACCGGGTCCCACGGCTTTCCCCGCGCGTCGTCGAGAAAGTGGGCGCGAACCTCAACCGAGCCCGCTCTGCCTCCTGCCTCCTCGAGCGCAAGTCGCACGCCGTCGGCGGCGTCCCTTCCTTCGATCCCGCGCGGGCCGGTCAGCGGCAGGCTGACGTAGACGGCCACCGGCGCCTCGATCTTGGCGGTGCCGGTGATGCCGCAGCCGGCGACGGCAAGCGAGACCAGCAGCAGCGCCGCGAGCGCGCGAGGAGCCATGCTCCTAGCCGAAGAAGACCTCGGCCTCGCGGTAGAGCGACTCGGGAACGGTCTTGAGCTCCGCGGTGGCCTCGATGAGGTCGACGAGCTTTATATCCGTGCTGCGCAGCGCCGCCATCTTTCCCCACTGCCCCTCATGTGCGGCGTCGATCGCGTGCAGCCCGAAGCGCGTCGCCAGCACACGGTCGAAGGCGGTGGGCGTGCCGCCGCGCTGGACATGCCCGAGCACCGTCGCGCGGGCCTCATGGCCCGTCCGCTGCTCGATCTCGCCCTCGAGCCAGTTGGCGATTCCTCCCAGCCGGACGTGCCCGAAGGCGTCGGTCGGCGCTCCATCGCCGGACGGCATGCCGCCCTTAGGCTGGGCGCCCTCCGCCACCACCACGATCGGCGAGTACTGGCTCTCGAAGCGGCGAGCGATGTAATCCGTGACCCGGTCGAGGTCGAATTCGATCTCGGGAATCAGGATCACGTTGGCGCCGCCCGAGAGCCCCGCGTGGAACGCGATCCAGCCGGCGTTTCGTCCCATCACCTCGCAGATCAGCGTCCGGCGGTGACTCTCGGCGGTCGTGTGGAGGCGGTCGATCGCCGACATGGCGATGTTCACCGCTGTGTCGAACCCGAACGTGTAGTCGGTCGCCGAGAGGTCGTTGTCGATCGTCTTCGGGACCCCGACGACGTTCACGCCCTGCTCGAACAGTCGAGACGCGGCACCGAGTGTGTCCTCGCCGCCGATCGCGACAATGCCGTCGACCCCGTCCGACTTCAGGTTCTCCCCGATCCGGGCCGCGCCGCCATCCTCCTTCAAGGGGTTGGTGCGAGAGGACCCGAGGATCGTGCCGCCTCGGGGCAGGATTCCGCGGACCTCGGGGATGCCGAGCGGCCGGCTGTCCCGCTCGAGCGGCCCTTTCCATCCGTCCCGGTAGCCGAGGAATTCGTGGCCGTACTCGCCTACGCCCTTCCGGACGATCGCGCGGATCACCGCGTTCAGCCCCGGGCAATCGCCGCCGCCGGTGAGAACGCCTATCCGCACGCGGTCAATCTACCGGCGCGGGGGCACCGCCCAGCCTCAGCGCTCCGAGATCTCACCCTCGAGGACGGGCTTGATGTCGACGACCGGTGTGCCGTTGATGGCCTCCAGGTTGCTCACCTTCATCCGCGCTCCCGCGATCTCGAGCACCCGCACCGGGTGCAGGCCAATCGGGTTGGGCCGGTGGTGAGAGCGGGTGGAGAAGACGCCGGCCAGCGGCCGCGAGATCTCTCCGCGCGGGTGCACCGTGAGCACGGCGCGGTCTGCACGGTCGAGCCAGGTCAGGATCACCAGCCGATCGCCGTGCTCAACGCCCTGGAGAGCGTCGAGCACGGACGGCTCGAACTCGATCCAGGCGTCGGGTGCTCCCTCGTCACCCTGCCTGGGCGCAGACTCCATCTCGGCCAGCGGCGAGGAGACGTGCCCGATGACCCTGAGCTCGTATGCGGCTACGGCCGGGTCATCCAGTCGATGATCGGGCGCGCGACCCGCAGCAGGGCGCCGGTGAAGACGCCGCCCAGGAAGAGCAGACCGCAGACCGGGCCGGGAATCCCGAGCGCGTAGGCGATCAACATCACGCAACCGCCGAGGACCGTGAAGAGGACTACCTGCACGCGCGGAAGCCTATCCAGTGAGGCCGTCGCGGGTGGCGCGTAGATAGTCCGTGACGGCGGCGACCGCCGCCTCCTGGTCCGAGGTGTCCGCGACGGCTCGCACCAACCTCGTGCCGATGATCACGCCGTCGGCGGCCCTGCCGACGGTGGCGGCCTGCTCGGGCGTCGAGATCCCGAAGCCGACGGCGACCGGAACATCCGCCTCCTCCTTCGCGGCGGTGATCAGGCTCGTGAGCTCCGGCGGCAGCTGCTCGCGCTCGCCGGTCACTCCCACGGTCGAGACCAGGTAAACGAATCCCTCCGCGCCCTCGCAGATCCGCTTCCTGCGCGCCGTGGGGGTGGTCGGTGCGATCAGCGGGATCAGCGCCAACCGTCGGGCTCCGACCGCCTCGCGGATCGACGCCTGCTCCTCCAGCGGCAGGTCGGGGACGATCACGCCCGACGCCTTCGCCTCCGCCGCCCGCTCGGCGAACACAGCCGGGCCCGTGGCGAGGACCATGTTCGAGTAGACCATCAGCGCGACCGGGATCCGCTCGCCCACCGCGGCGCAGGTCTCCAGCACCGACTCGAGCGTCGCTCCCGCCGCCAGCGCCGCGGTGTCGGCGGCGTGGATCGTGGGACCGTCGGCCAGCGGGTCCGAGAAGGGCACGCCCAGCTCGATCAGGTCCGCGCCGGCGTCCGCGTAGGCGTTCGCGACCGCCGTGGCGGTCTCCTGATCTGGAAAGCCGCCCATCAGGTAAGGCATCAGGGCCGCACCCTCGGCTCCCTCGAAGGCCGAAGCGATACGCGCCGAACCCGTCGCTGTGGCCGTCCCCTCAGCCATCCAGGCCGGCGAGCTTCGCGGTGACCTCGTCCATGTCCTTGTCGCCGCGGCCGGAGAGGGTGAGGACGTCATATCCGTCTCCCCCTCCGTTTTCGAGCAGCCACGCGATCGCGTGTGCCGGCTCGAGCGCCGGGATGATGCCCTCGAGCCGGGCGAACTCGCGGAAGGCCTGGAGCGCCTCCTGATCCGTGGCGGCGACGTAGGTCGCTCTACCGGAGTCCCGCAGGTGGGCGTGTTCGGGGCCGACCCCCGGATAGTCGAGGCCGGCCGAAATCGAGTGCGCCTCCAGGATCTGGCCCTCCACGTCCTCCAGCACGGCCGAGAGGGCGCCGTGGAGGACGCCCGTGCGCCCGGCGGCGAGGGAGGCGCCGTGGCGGCCGCTGTCGAGCCCCTCTCCACCGGCCTCGACCCCGATCAGCTCGACGGGATCATCGAGGAAGGCGTAAAAGCTGCCGATCGCGTTGGAGCCGCCACCCACGCAGGCGATCACCCGCTGCGGCAGCGACCCCTCCGCCTGCAGCGCCTGGGAGCGGGCCTCGTCGCCGATCACGCGCTGCAGGTCCCGGACCAGTGCCGGATACGGGGCCGGCCCGACGACCGAGCCGATCACGTAGTGCGTGTTGCCGACCGAGGCGACCCAGTCGCGGATCGCCGCGCTCACCGCCTCCTTCAGCGTCCTCGCGCCGGCCTCGACCGCGATCACCTCGGCGCCGAGCAGCTTCATCCGCTCGACGTTGGGCGCCTGCCGGCGGATGTCCTCGGTGCCCATGTAGACCGCGCACTCGAGGCCGAAGAGGGCGCAGGCGGTTGCCGTGGCGACACCGTGCTGGCCGGCGCCGGTCTCCGCGATCACGCGGGTCTTGCCCATCCGTCGCGTCAGCAGCGCCTGGCCTACGGCGCTGTTGATCTTGTGCGCGCCGGTATGGGCGAGGTCCTCGCGCTTGACGTAGACGCGGCGGCCAACCCGCTCCGAGAGCCGCTCGGCCAGATAGAGCGGCGTCGGCCGGCCGACGAAGTCGCGCATCAGCGCGGCAAGCTCCGCCTGAAAGCCGGCGTCGTCACGCGCCTCCGCCCACGCGGCGCGGAGTTCGTCCAGCGCGGCGATCAGCGTCTCGGGGACGAACCGGCCCCCGTAAGGGCCGAAGCGCTCCTCGACCGAGGTGCTCATCGCGACTCGGCCCCGGAAGGAATCGCTACGCCCGCAGCTTCGAGGAAGTCCTCGACCTTGGCGTGATCCTTGCGCCCGGGCTCGGCCTCCACTCCGCTCACGACGTCGACCGCGAACGGCCTGACCAGCTCGATCGCCACGGCCAGGTTCTCAGCGGTCAGACCGCCTGCCAGGACCATCGGCACCCTCGAGCTTCGCTTGGCGACCAGGCCCCAGTCGAACCGCTGACCCGTGCCGCCGTGGATCCCGTGCCAGTAGGCGTCGAAGAGGTGGAAGTCCGTGCGAAAGGCCTCCGCGGCCTGGACGTCGGCCGCGCTCGTGACCCGCATCGCCTTGATCACCTTGGCGCCGGTCCGGCGGCCGGCCTCGACGCAGAACGACGGGCCCTCCTCGCCATGGAACTGCAGCATCGTTAGGTTCTCCCGCTCGGCGGCGTCGATCACCTCGTCGAGCGTGGAGTTGACGAACACGCCCGCGATCTCGCAGCGCCGCTTCAGGGCCGCGCCGATCTCCTCGGCGACCTCGGGCCGCACGAAGCGCGGGCTATCGGGGTGGTGAATAAGCCCGATCGCCCAGGCGCCGTGGCTCGCCGCGTGCTCGGCGTCGGCGAGATTGGTCATGCCGCAGACCTTGACCTTGGTCATGCGACAAGGGTAGGGGCACTGATGAAACGGGTTGCGCTGACGCGCACCCTCGCATCACTCCCTGCGACGGCCGCTGCCGGAGCGTAGGCTGCCGCTGATGACCGCGATCGAGGGCGCCTGCCGGCGGTTGGCTCTCCGGGTTCTCTCCTGCATGCGCGACGGCCGGCTGGTGCTGATCGAGCCGGGCGGCAGGCATTTTGGCTTCGGTCAGCCGGACTCCGACCTCGCTGCGACGGTCGAGATCCACTCGCCGGACTTCTACCGGGCGATGCTCGGTGGCAGCGTCGGCCTCGGCGAGGCCTACCGGGACGGCACCTGGGACTGCGACGACCTCGTCAGCCTCGCGCGGATCGCGACCCGGACCATGGGACCGCTGGACCGCTGGCGCCGTAGGCTGCATCCCGTGCTCGCCCCCGTGCAGCGCACCTTGTGGCGCGTCCCGCGCAACAGCCGGCGCGCCGCGCGGCGGCACGTCTCGGCGCACTACGACCTCGGCAACAACCTCTTCGCCCTCTACCTGGACGAGTCGATGATGTACTCGTCCGCCGTCTTCCCGACTCGGGACGCGACCCTCGCCGAGGCGCAGGAGCACCGCCTCGAGCGGATCTGCCAGGCGCTCCAGCTCGAGCCCGATGACCACCTGCTCGAGATCGGCACGGGCTGGGGCGCGATGGCCGCCTACGCGGCGAGCCGCTACGGGTGCCGGGTCACCACGACGACGATCTCGCAGGAGCAGCGGGAGGGCGCCCTGCGGCGGATCCGGGACGCCGGCGTCGAGGACCGGGTGACCTTGCTGCTGGACGACTACCGGGACCTTCGCGGCCGCTACTCGAAGCTCGTTTCCGTGGAGATGATCGAGGCCGTCGGCTGGCAGTACTTCGACGTCTTCTTCGCGCGGTGCTCCGAGCTGCTCGAGCCCGACGGCCTCTTCTTCCTGCAGGCGATCGTGATCGATGACCGGCTCTACGAGGTAGAGAAGGCGGCGCGCAGCTTCTCCAACGCGCTGATCTTCCCGGGCGGCTGCCTGCCGTCCGTCGAGGTGATCGAGCGCTGCATCGCAGCTGAGACCGACATGAGCATGATCTGGCTCGAGGAGATCGGCTCCCACTACGCCCGCACGCTCGAACTCTGGCGCGAGCGCTTCATCGCCAACACCGATCTCGCCGCAGAGCTGGGCTACGACGAGCGATTCCGCCGCCTCTGGACGCTCTGGCTGGCGATGAGCGAGGCGGGGTTTCGGGAGCGGCGCCTGCGCGACGTCCAGGTCCTCTTCGCGAAACCCGAGCGCTCGATCGGCACGACGGCTCCCGCGCGAGCGACGAGCGTGATGGAGTAGGGCCATGGCGGAGGGCGACGGCAAGACGGTCCTGGTCACCGGCGGCACCGGCTACCTGGCCGGCTGGTGCATCGTCGAGCTGCTCCGGCGCGGGTACCGCGTCAGGACGACGGTTCGAAATCCGGCCCGCGAGCACGAGATTCACGCCGCCGTCGCCTCCCAGGTCGATCCGGAGCACCGCCTGAGCGTGCACCAAGCCGACCTGCTGAGCGATGAGCACTGGGGCCGGATCATCGAGGGCTGCGACTACGTCCTGCACGTCGCGTCGCCGCTGCCGGTCTCGCAGCCGAAGGATCCCGACGAGCTGATCGTCCCGGCCCGCGAGGGGACCGTGCGGGTCGTCGGGACCGCGCTCGACGCCGGCGTCGAGCGGATCGTGCTCACCTCGTCCGTCGCCGCGATCAGGGGCGGCAACGAGGGACGCACGCTCGACGAGACCATCTGGACTGACCTGAGCTCGCCGGACCTGACGCCCTACGTGCAGTCGAAGACGATCGCCGAGCAGGCCGCCTGGGGGCTCGCCTCCGAGCTCGATGCCCGTGAACGGATCGCCGCGGTCAACCCCACGGTGATCATCGGGCCGACCCTCACCGATGACACCTCCGCCTCGCTGGAGGTCGTCCAGCGCCTGCTCAAGGGCATGCCCGCGATGCCGCGCCTAGGCTTCGGCTTCGTGGACGTCCGCGACGTCGCCGACCTGGAGATCCAGGCGATGACCGCCCCAGAGGCGGGTGGCGAGCGCTTCGTGGCCAACACCACGTGGCTATGGATGTCAGAGGTCGCCGCGGTGCTTCGAGAGAGGCTCGGCGAGCGGGCTTCGAAGGTGCCGACCCGGATCGCTCCCGATCTGCTGGTCCGCGCGATGGCCGTGTTCGATGGAGGCATACGCTCATTCAAGAGCTCACTCGGCAAGCGGACCGAGTACGGGACGACGAAGGCGCAGGACCTGCTGGGCTGGACGCCGAGGCCCATCGAGGACACGATCGCCGAGACCGCGGAGAGCCTGATCGACCACGGCGTGGTCGAGGTGCCGGCGGCGGCCTGAGACCTCCGCGGGCTTGACCTGGGCCGGCGGCTCCCGGATACCCTCGCTCGAATGGCAACTTCGCCCAGTCCGCTCAGCCCGATCCTCTCTCCGGGCCAGGTCGCCGCCCTCGCTGAGGTGGGTGCGGAGCGCACAGCCGCGGAGGGAGAGTTCCTGTTCCGGATCGGCGACAAGCGGTATCCGCTCATCATCGTGCTCGAGGGCGAGGCGGTGATCCTCAACGGGGCAGGAAACGAGATCGCCCGCCAGGGCCCGGGCGGCTTCCTCGCTGAGATGAATCTGCTCACCGGGCAGACGGTCTACGTCGACGCCGTCGTGACGGAGCCCATGCGCTACATCGCCGTGGACCGCGAGGCCTTGAAGCCGCTGCTGTTCGAGGATGCGGCACTCGCAGACGTGATGCTCAACACGTTCATCCGCCGGCGCGAGATCCTCCAGCAGCAGGAGGGTGTCGGGTTCGAGGTCATTGGGCCGCGGTCGTCGGCGTCCACTCGTCACCTGCTCGACTACGCGCGCCGCGGCCGCCTCCCGCACGTATGGCGCGACACCGAACGAGACGACAACCCCGACGCGGCGTCGATCGTCGCGGATTTCGAACCGAACGAGCTGCCGCTCGTCCGCCTGCCCGGCGGGACCGAGCTCCGCAACCCCAGCAATGGACAGCTCTGGCGAGCGCTGGGAATCGGACTGGAGCTCGAGCCCCGCGAGGATGTCGACCTCGCGGTGATCGGAGGCGGACCGGCGGGCCTCGGCGCGGCCGTGTACGGAGCCTCCGAGGGCCTCAAGACCCTGGTGGTGGAAAGCACGGTCCTCGGCGGCCAGGCCGGAGCCTCACGCCGGATCGAGAACTACCTCGGCTTTCCGGGGGGAATCAGCGGGAGCGAGCTGATCGGCCGCGCGATCACACAGGCTCGGAAGTTCGGCGCCCGGACGGCGACGCCGTACCGCGCGCTCGCGCTTGATCCGGGCGACGGCTCCCACCGAATCGAGCTCGAGGACGGCCGCGAGATCGCCGCGCGCGCCATCGTGATCGCCACCGGCGCCGACTACCGGCGCCTGCCCGTCAGCGGCCTCGAGGACTACGAGGGGCTGACCGTCTTCTACGCCGCCGGCCCGCCCGAGGCTCGCTCGTGCGCCGGCACCCGGGTAGGTGTCGTGGGCGGAGGGAACTCCGCGGGCCAGGCGGCGGTCTGGCTCGCCCGCGGCGGCGCCCTGGTGACCCTTCTTCACCGGCGCGCCCGCCTGCGCGAGACGATGTCCGACTACCTGCTCTGCGAGCTCGACCGCCACGGCGTCGCCGTGCGCGATCGCAGCGAGGTGGCCGAGCTGCACGGATCGGGCGGCGAGCTGGAGGCGGTGACGCTCACGGACGGTTCGAGGCTCCCGTTCGGCTCCCTGTTCTGCTTCCTGGGAGCGGATCCCTGCACCGACTGGGTCGGCGAGTCCGTGGCCAGGGACGAACACGGCTTCATCCTCACCGGCGAGGACGCCGGCGCCACTGCGCAGCTCGAGACCAGCGTTCCGGGCATCTATGCGGCCGGCGACGTTCGCGCGGGCTCGACGAAGCGGTGCGCGACGGCGGTCGGCGAGGGGGCGGCGGTGGTCGGTCTCGTCCACGAGCGGCTCACGAGCGTCCCCGCCTGAGCGGCTCCGCGGAGCCGCCAGCTCTACGGCTGGCTGCTCGAGCTCGAGTCCTGGACGTGGGCGGGGCGGTCGCCGAGCTTGACGCTCACGTCCCGCTGCTGGCCGTCCCGCCAGACGGTCAGGGTCAGGTCGTCGCCCGGCTTATGCTCGTTGACCGCCGAGATCACGTCGTCCATGCCCGTGGCAGGCTTCCCGTCGACCTTGGTGATGATGTCGCCGCCGATCGGGACGGTCTGCCCGCCGATGGTCGCCTGGCCGGTGGCGCCGTTGATGCCCGCATCGTCCGCCGGCCCGCCGTTCAGCACCTGCTCGACCAGCACGCCCTGCTGGATCGGCAGGTTGAAAGCCTGGGCGATGCTGGGCGTGATGTCGCCGCCGGAGAGGCCGAGGTAGGCACGCTGGACCTCGCCGCCGTTCTCGAGCTGGGAGACCACGTCGGCGGCGGTTTTGATCGGGACGGCGAAGCCGACGCCCTCGTTGCCGCCGCTCTGGCTCTCGATCTGGGAGTTGATCCCGATCACCTGGCCCGCTCCGTCGATCAGGGGGCCACCTGAGTTGCCGGGGTTGATCGCGGCGTCGGTCTGAACGACGTCGCTGATCGAGAAGCCGTTGGGGGCCTGGATCTGGCGCTGGAGCGCGGAGACGATGCCCGTGGTGACCGTCCTGTCGAGGCCAAAGGGGTTGCCGATCGCGACCACGGGGTCGCCGACCTGGACCTTGGTGGAGTCGCCGAGGGGCAGCGGGTTGACGCCCTCCGTGTTGTCGACCTTGAGGAGGGCGATATCGGTCGAGGGATCGGTGCCGACGATCTCGGCCTGCTGGGTGGCGCCGTCACCCAGCTGCACGTCGACCCGCTTCGCGCCGTCGACAACGTGGGCGTTGGTGAGGATGTGGCCGTCGTTGTCGATCAGGAAGCCCGAGCCGGTGGCCGTGCTCTGCTGGCGCTGGGGGAAGCCGAAGACGGACTGGGTCTGCTGAACGATCTGGGAGCTGATGAAGGCCACGCCCTGGGCGTCGCGCTGATAGATGTCGTGGACGGTGAGGCCGTTGCTCTGTGAACTGCTCGCCGGCTTCGCGAGGGCGGCTGGCGCGACGACTCCCGTCGAGGACGAGTCGTCGCCCGTATCCACGACCCCGGCCTCGATCAGGACGAGGCCGCAGATCAGGACGACGAGCCCGCCGGCGATGGCGGACCCGAAGCTGGTCGAGAGGAATCGTTTGACGCTCTGCACGCGACCAGTGTCAGCGGCGGCACTTAACCCTCTCTAAGCCCCTGCTACCGATTCGATAAGAGACGGGTGCCGGCTTCGGCCTAGAGGAAGTGCTCGCGGGTCGACTCCTCATCCGCCGTCAGCTCCCTGACCTTGGCCGCGGGGTCGTCGGCGCGCATCAGGGCCTCGCCGATCAAGACGGCGTCCACGCCGACCCGCTCGAGCTCCTCGAGGACCGAGCGGTCGGCGATGCCGCTCTCGGAGACGACGGTTTTCCCCGCCGGGACGTCCGTGATCAGCTCGAAGGTCGTCCGGACGTCGACGCTCATGTCGTCGAGGTTGCGGTTGTTGATCCCGATGACGTCGGCGTCGACGGCGAGCGCATTCTCCAGCTCGGACTCCTCGTGCACCTCGACGAGGCAGTCGAGATCCAGGCCTCGGGCCTCCGCGTGGAGCCCGGCCAGGACGTCCGGCTCGAGCGCCGCGACGATCAGCAGGATCGCGTCGGCCCCGGCGATCGCGGCCTCATAGAGCTGATAGCGCTCGACGATGAAGTCCTTCTGCAGCACAGGGAGCTCGCAGGCATGGCGCGCCTCGGTGAGGTCGGCCAGCGAGCCGCCGAAGTGCGCTTCGTCGGTGAGCACCGAGACGGCCGCCGCGCCGCCCTCCTCGTACGCTCGCGCGATCTCGCCGGGCTGAGCTCCGTCCCGGATCTGTCCCGCGCTCGGTGAGCGGCGCTTGAACTCCGCGATCACCGAGAGGCCGGGCCTGACGAGCGCCTCACCGAACGGTCTCTGTTCCGGCCGCTCACCTAGGCGCCCCTCGAGGCGCTCGAGCGGAACCTCGGCGCGCCGCCGCTCCACGCCCGTCCGCGAAACCCGGACCAGCTCTTCGATCATCGCCATTTCGTGCGAGGCACCTTAGCTCGCGCCGGACAGCTCGCGGGATCGGGCGACCAGCCGTCGGAGGACGTCGCGGGCCGCGCCGGAGTCGATCGCTGCCGACGCCTTGGCGGCGCCGTCGGCGAGGTCGCTGGCGCCTCCGGCTACGTAGATCGCGGCGCCCGCGTTGAGGACGGAGACGTCGCGAGCCGGGCCGGCCTCGCCCTCGAGCACCGCGCGCACCACCGCGGCGTTCTCCTCGGGTTCGCCGCCCGGAATCGCGTCGAGTGGCGCGGGCTCGAGGCCGAGGTCCTCCGCCTCCAGGAACCACTCCTCGGTGCTGCCGTCGGCAACCTCGACGACACGCGTGCGCGAGGAGATGCTGAGCTCGTCGATGCCGTCGTCCGCGGAGACGACCAGGGCCCGCGCGCAGCCGAGCTGCAGCAGGGCGTCGGCGATGATCTCCTGGTAGCTGCGGTCGGAGACGCCGAGCAGGTGGGCTGTGGCCCCTGCCGGGTTGGTGAGCGGGCCGAGGAAGTTGAAGATCGTTCGGATTGCGAGCTCCTTACGGACGGGGACGACGTGAGCCATCGCCTTGTGGTGCCTGGGCGCGAACATGAAGCCGAACCCGATCTCCTCGATGCAGGTGACGACCTCGGCAGGAGAGAGCTCGATGTCGACACCGAGGGCCTCGAGCACGTCGGCCGAGCCGGAGCGGCTCGTGGCCGAGCGGTTGCCGTGCTTGGCGACCGGACAGCCGGCCCCGGCGGCGATCAGCGCCGCGGTCGTCGAGATGTTGAAGGTCGTGGGCCCGCCGCCGGTGCCGGCGGTGTCGACGAGGCCGGGTCTGTCGATCTCGACGTGCGCCGCGAGCTGGCGCATCGTGCGGGCGAGACCGACGAGCTCGGAGACCGTCTCGCCCTTCGCGCGCAGCGAGACGAGGAAGGCGGCGGTCTGCACCTCGCTGGCCCGGCCCTCCACGATCTCGGCGAGTGCCGCCGAGGTGTGGTCGGCTGTCAGGTGCGTGCCGGCGCAGATCTCATCGATCGCGCGGGTGAGGATGTCGTTGGGCATTCCCGAGAGGTCCCTAGGCGCCGAGGAAGTTAGCCAGCAGTCGCTTCCCCTGCGGCGTGAGGACCGACTCGGGGTGGAACTGCACACCCTCCGCGGGCAGCTCGCGGTGCCGCACGCCCATCACCACGCCGTCATATGTCGAGGTCAGCTCGAGCTCATCCGGCAGGTCCGGGTCGGCGATCAGCGAGTGGTAGCGCCCGGCGACGAGCGGATCGGAGAGCCCCTCGTAGATCGTCTTGCCATCGTGGCTCACCTCGGCGTCCTTGCCGTGGATCGGGTCGCCTCGGACCACCTTGCCGCCGAACGCCGCGACCAGCGACTGGTGCCCGAGGCAGACGCCGAGCACCGGGGTGCCCGCCTGCGCGAACGAGCGGACGGCCTCGATCGAGATGCCCGCCTCCCTCGGCGTGCACGGCCCGGGTGAGACCACGAGGCGGTCGGGTTGCAGCTCTCGCAGCTCCTCCACCGTCGCCTTGTCGTTGCGAACGACATCCACCTCCGCCCCGAGCTCCCCCAGGTACTGGACCAGGTTGTAGGTGAAGGAGTCGTAGTTGTCGATCACCAGCACGCTCCTCGCACCTCTGCTTCGCGCTCCGCTTTGCTCCGCGCTCATGGCCACTCCGGGTGCTCGGCTGCGAGCTCGACGGCGCGGAAGACCGCCTTCGCCTTGTTGACCGACTCGTTGTACTCGTAGGCGGGCTGGGCGTCGGCCACGGTACCCCCGCCCGCCTGGACGTGGACGAGCCCGTCCTTGACCACCACGGTGCGGATGTGGATCGCCGTGTCGAGGTCGCCGGTGTAGGAGAGGTAGCCGATCGCCCCGCCGTAGGAGCCGCGTTTGTGCGGCTCGAGCTCGTCGATGATCTGCATCGCCCGCACCTTCGGCGCGCCCGAGAGCGTCCCGGCGGGCAGCACCGAGCGCAGCACGTCCATCGCGCTCACTCCCTCACGCAGCCGTCCGGAGACCTGGCTGACGATGTGAAGGACATGCGAGTAGGTCTCGACGACCATCAGCTCGTCGACGTTCACCGAGCCGTACTCGCACACCCGGCCGAGGTCGTTGCGGCCGAGGTCGACGAGCATGACGTGCTCGGCGCGCTCCTTCGGGTCCTGGAGCAGGCGCTCGGCCTGGCGGCGGTCCTCCTCCGCGTCGCCGCCGCGCGGGTAGGTGCCAGCGATCGGCCGTGTCTCGACCCGCCGGCCAGTCACCTT
>Ga0126307_10001001_pt1 | contig 18604 bp, 18 predicted proteins | sample Plot28_FD_89955 | JGI IMG/M metagenome (GOLD analysis project Ga0126307, IMG submission 89955) | Serpentine soil microbial communities from UC McLaughlin Reserve, CA, USA - Plot28 | ecosystem: Environmental > Terrestrial > Soil > Grasslands | place: USA: UC McLaughlin Reserve, Lake County... | reverse complement strand
GGCAAGCAATGCTCGGACTTCCTCGCCTTCCACGCCGAGATGCTCCAGGGCGGCGTCGAGCGCGGGCTCGACGGCACCGTGACCCGCACGCTCATGGGCAGCGCGTACCCGACTCCCGGGCTCTACGGCAAGTTCTACGACGCCGACATGGTTCCGCTCTGCGAAGTCGTGCGCGACACCGTGGGGCGCCACGACACGTTCGCGTTGGCGTGCACGGCGCGGTACTACGAGGACCTCGGCTACCCCGGGCACATCAACTGCACGGACAACTTCAACCGGCAGCTCGACGCCTACGGCATCGCCGCGCGCAAGGGCTGGCCGGCGCTGAACTTCTTCTACAACACCGAGTTCGACCCCGACCTCGTACTGCTCTCGGACGAGCCGTGGTCGCGCCCGGGCGACTACGTGCTGCTGCGCGCGCTGAGCGACCTGGTGTGCGCCTCGTCGGCGTGCCCGGACGACATCGACCCCGCCAACGGCTGGCAGCTGAGCGACATCCACGTGCGCGTCTACGCGCCGGAGAACCGCTTCTCGATGGCCATCGCCCACCGCGTGACCCCGGAGGCCGAGCCCGTGCTGACGAAGGAGACGGCGTTCCATCCGCGCACGGCGGCGCTCACGCGGCGCTTCGTCGAGTACCGCGGCTACTGGCTGCCCGAGGCGTTCGTCGGCGAGGGCGCCGTCGCCGAGTACTGGGCCTGCCGCGAGCGCGCGGCCGTCATGGACCTCTCCCCGCTGCGCAAGTGGGAGATCCTCGGGCCCGACGCCGAGGCGCTCGTCCAGCGCGCCATCACGCGCGACGTGCGCCGGCTGGCGGTCGGGCAGGTCGTCTACACCGCCGTCTGCAACGACACCGGCGGGATGATCGACGACGCGACCGTCTTCCGGCTGGGGCAGGACAACTTCCGCTTCGTCGGCGGCGACGCCTACGACGGCGTGCACCTCGAGGAACTCGCGGCGCGCGAAGGGCTGCGGGCGTGGATCAAGCCGACGACCGACGAGCTGCACAACCTCGCCGTCCAAGGCCCGCAGAGCCGGGCGATCATGCGCGAGCTGCTCTGGAGCGCGGCGGCGCAGCCTGATCTGGACGAGCTGAAGTGGTTCCGGTTCCTCGTCGGGCGCATCGGCGACTATCAGGGCATCCCGGTCATCGTGTCGCGCACCGGCTACACCGGCGAGCTCGGCTACGAGATCTTCTGCCACCCCGGCGACGCACCGGCGGTATGGGACGCGATCATGGCGGCGGGCGAGCCGCAGGGTCTCAAGCCGCTCGGGCTCGAGGCGCTCGACATCCTCCGCATCGAGTCCGGGCTGATCTTCTCGGGCTACGAGTTCGACGACCAGGTCGACCCGTTCGAGGCCGGCATCGGCTTCACGGTGAAGCTCGACGCCGACGAGGACTTCGTCGGCAAGGCGGCGCTGGTGGCGCGTGCGGCGCACCCGCAACGTCGGCTGGTCGGCCTGGAGCTCGAGGGCGGTGAGACGGCGGCGCACGGCGACTGCGTGCACGTGGGCCGCCACCAAGTCGGCACGATCACGAGCGGCACACGCTCGCCCGTGCTGCGCACGAACATCGCCTTGTGCCGCATGGCCGTCCAGTACGCCGAGCTCGGGACCGAGGTCGAGGTCGGCAAGCTCGACGGGCACCAGAAGCGCATCCCGGCATGCGTCGTCCGCTTCCCGTTCTACGACCCGGACAAGACCCGGCCGCGGTCCTAACTACGAGAGGCGGCGGTAGCGCCCGCCGTGGAAGAGCAGCGGCGCGCCGGGGCGGTAGCGCGCGCACTCGACCTGTCCGAGGAACAGCGAGTGGTCGCCGCCCCAGTACGACCGTGCGACGCTCGCCACGAACGTGGCGAGCGCCCCCTCCAGCACCGGCGTCTCGTAGACGAGGTGGAAGCGCGGCTCGGGCCCGCCGTCGACGGCGCGGCGGGCGAAGTGGTCGGAGAGCTCGCGCTGCTCCTCGTGCAGGATGCTCACGCCGTACCGGCGGCCCTCGTGGAGGAGACGGCACATCGTCGTGCGGCGGTCGATCGAGACGAGGATGAGCGGCGGCTCGAGCGAGACCGACATGAACGCGTTGGCGGTCATGCCGTGGACCTGCTCGCCGACTCGGGTCGTGACGATCGTCACGCCCGTCGCGAACAGGCCGAGCATCTTGCGCAGGGCCAGCCGCGAGTCCGGGCCGAGCCCCTCCGGCAGATCGACGCCCGGCGCCTCGGCGACGTCCTCGAACGCGGTGTCGCCGATGCCCTCCGGACCCGCCCACACCGCCACTTCGGGGAGCGGCAGGGCGAACTCGGGGGGCTTGGGGGGCTGGCTCACCTGCGCATGTACGCTACCCGGCCCCAGTTGGGCTCGGGCGAGAGCTCGATCGGCTCCCGGTCGTGCTCGGGCTGCACGTAGCCGAAGGTGTGGGTCGCGTCGTCGAAGACCACGTCGAGCTCGCCCTCCTTGACGCGCTGGTCGAGCCAGGCCGAGCGGAAGACGAGCCGGCGCAGCCAGTGCACGAGGCTGCGTTCGGACGGGCCGACGAGCTCGGGCCAGCAGTCGTTGACGTGCTCGCCCAGCGCCGAGGCGGGATCCTGGATCTCGCCGTTCACGGTCAGGTTGACGAGGTCCTCGCGCTCGTTGCCGTCGAGGCGCCCGCCGACGAAGCCCAGCTTGCGCGCGGCCTGCTCCACCCGCTCGGCGAAGTCGCGCTCGTTGAACGTGAAGCGCAGTTCGCCGTACTCGAGCACGTAGTCCTGACCGGAGTCGTAGTTGCCTCGGCGCATCGGTTCCATGGGTGTATCGGCACCGGCGCGGCCGGGCGTCTGGATGTTATGCCCAACTCCTGCCCGAGCGCAGGCTCTGACAGCGAACTTTCAGCTGCAGCGGTCGCGCAGGTCGAAGGCGCGCACGGCGTCGGGAGCGGCGTCCGGCCAGTCGAAGAAGCGGGGGTTCACGCAGCGGTAGTCGGCGGTCCCGTCGCCCCGGTAGGCCTGCTCCACCGTGAACGCGCAGCGGGCCAGCGGCGTGCGCGCCAGCCGGACGTGACCGTAGCCGGTACGGGTGCGCTCGGCCTGCCGGAACAGCTCCACGTCGATCTCCGCCGAGAAGACGCCCTGCATGCAGCCCATGTAGCGGCGGCCGTCCAGCGGGTCGTCGTAGGCGTAGAGGAACGGGCAGCTCTGCGCGACGCAGGCTGACGGCGCGATCACCCGATCGCAGTAGGTCGCGCAGCGCCGGCACTCGTTGACGTCGGCTCGACGGACCGTCCGTCCCATCGCGCGAGTGTACGCCCCGCCAGGCGCAGACGTGGACGCGGCGCCGCGTGTCCCAGGCGCTCAGCGTGCCCGTGTCGTCGGCCGCGAGGTCGCGGACCACGAGCTTCCACGTGCCCGTCGCCCGCTGCGACTGCCCCGCCGCGGAGAGAAGTGTTCGTCGTCTGACCTTTCCGCGGTGACCGTGCACCGGCGGCGGCGCGGCACGAAAGGGGGCGGGGCGAGGACTTGCCGGGAGTGGCTACGGCAGGCATGAGCGACGGCCCGACGATCCTGCTGGTGGAGGACGACCCCGCGCTGCGGACGTTCCTGGCCGACAACCTCACCGCCGACGGGCACGCGATGCTCGTCGCCGAGACGCTACGCGACGGGCTCCGCCACCTCGAGTACAAGCGCCCGGACCTCGCGCTCGTGGACATCGGGCTGCCCGACGGGTCCGGGCTCGAGCTCGTCGAGCGGGTGCGGGCGGCGGACGGCGTCGGCTCGCGCCTGGACCCGAGCGTGCCGCTGGTGGTGCTGACCGGGCGCGGCGCGGAGATCGACCGGCTGCGCGGGCTCGAGAAGGGCGCGGACGACTACGTCGTGAAGCCGTTCTCGTATCCCGAGCTGCGGCTGCGGATCGCGGCGGTGCTGCGGCGCACGCGGGAGCGGCGGGGGCGTGGCCGCCTGCGCGTGGGCGAGCTGGAGCTCGATCCCGCGTCGCGCGAGGTGCGCCTGCGCGGCGAGCGGGTGTCGCTGTCGCAGAAGGAGTTCGCGTTGCTGAAGGCGCTCGGCGCGGAGCCCACGCGGGTGTTCACCAAGGAGGAGCTCCTGCGCGACGTCTGGGGCTTCCGCTCGATGGGGACGACGCGGACGCTGGACTCGCACGCGTGCCGGCTGCGACACAAGCTCGGCGGCCAGGGCGACCGCTTCGTCGTCAACGTGTGGGGCGTCGGCTACCGGCTGATCGACGGGCCGGCGGAGCCCGCTGGCCCTGCCTCGCGGCTCGCGCCGGTTCGGTGACCCTGGCGGCGTGGTTCGTGGCGGCCGCCGCGGCGGTGCTCGCGGCGACGTCCCAGCTGCGCCTCCGCCGGCAGCTCGTGCTCCTCGCCCGAGCGGCCCATGAGCTGCGCGGCTCGCTGTGCGTGGTCGAGCTCGCTCTCGACGCTTCGTCGTCGCCACTCGATCGGCTCGCGCCGGTGCGAGCCGAGCTGCGCCGAGCGGCGCGGGCGCTGGACCATCTCACGCCCGCGCCATCGGCCCCGCCCGCGCCGGTCGACGTCGCCGCGATCATCGGCCACTGCGAGCCGGCCTGGCGAGCCCTCGTCCACGCCCACGGAGCGACGCTCCGCACCGACCTCGGCCCCGGCCCGCTCGTCGCCCTCGCCGAGCCCGACGACCTCGCCCGCGCCTGCCGCAACCTGGTCGCCAACGCCGCCGAGCACGGAGGAGGCGCGGTTCGCGTCCGCGCCTCTGCGACTGCGCACGCGGTTCGCATCCAGGTCTCCGACGACGGCCCGGGCCTCGGCGTGCCGCTCGACCGGCTGGTCGCCGCCGCGCGGTGGCGGCGAGGCGCGCGCGGCCACGGACTCGCGATCGTGGCCGACTTCGCCGCGCGACACCGCGGCCGCCTCCTCACCGCACCGTCCGCCCGCGGCGCCCGCCTCGTGCTCGAGCTGCCCGCGGCGCCCGTTCCCGTGCCGCCCGCGTCACGCCGACGGCCGGCGCTCGCCGCCTCGTGAGCCGCCGCCGCCGCGCGATCGTGCTCGGCGGCTTGGCCGTGGCGCTGGGCACGCTCTCCGCCGCCGACGTCGCCCAGCGCGAGGCGACGCTTCGCGCGCAGGCCGGCCCGCCGGTCGGGTTCCTCGTCGCCGCACGGCCGCTCGACGCCGGCCGCCGGCTGCGCGCCGGCGACCTCGAGCTGCGCCGCGTCCCTGCCCGCTTCGCGCCGGCCGGCGGCCCGGATGAGCCGGCGCTGCTCGTGGGTGGGCGCCTCGCCGTGCCGGTGCCCGCGGGCGCGCAGGTCACGCCGGCGCAGCTCGCGGGCGCGGCGCGCGCGCCGCTGATCCGCCGCGGCGAGCGCGCCACGGACGTCCTCGCCTCCGGCTCGCCCGACGCGATCGTCACCGGAGCGCACGTCGACGTCCTGATCACACGCGAGCGCGGCGACGGCGGCGCCGGCGCCACCGAGCTCGCCCTCGAGGACGTCGAGGTCCTCGCCGCGCGCCCGGCGCCGGCCGTCACCCGCGCCGAGCACGGCGGCCCCGCCGTCGCCGCGACGCTGCGCGTCAGCGTCCGCCAGGCGGTCTACCTCACCGCGGCGCAGTCGTTCGCGCGCGAGATCCGCCTCCTGCCGCGCGCGCCGGGCGATCGTCGGCGGACGGGCGACGTCGCGATCGGCGACGACCTGCGCTAAGCGGAGCTGCCGAGCTGGCGGGCGACGGCGTCGGCGTGGCGGCCGCCGGCGTTGCGGCGCTCCAGGTTCGCGAACTTGCGGGTGAGGCGCTCGGGGCCGCGGAGGGGGGCGAGCTGACCGGACTTGCGTCTACCCCGTTGGATGCGCGAGCTCGAGATCCTCGCCGCCGACCTCAGGGAGCGCCTGGTGGCGGAGTCCGGCGACGGCACGGACGGCGACCTCGCCGCCCGGATCCGCGCGCTCGTCGAGCGCGAGGCCGGCGTGCTGGACGCCGGCGCGCGGGAGCAGCTCGCGGAACGGATCGCGCAGCGGGCGTTCGGGCTCGGCCCGCTCGAGCCGCTGCTCGCCGATGCCGCCGTGGAGGAGGTGATGGTCTGCGGCACGGCGCCCGTCTGGGTCGAGCGGCGCGGCCGGCTCGAGCGGACCGCGGTGCGGTTCGGCGGCGAGCGCGAGCTGCGCGACGCGATCGAGCGGATCCTCGCGCCGCTCGGGCGCCGCGTCGACGAGGCGGAGCCGCTGTGCGACGCGCGCCTGCCCGACGGCTCGCGGGTGAACGTAGTGCTCCCGCCGCTGGCCGTCGACGGGCCGGTCCTCACGATCCGCCGCTTCCGCCGGCGCGGGTTCACGCCCGACGAGCTGGTCGCGGCTGGAACGCTCACCCAGCCGCTGCGCGATTTCCTCGCCCGCGCGATCCGTGCGCGGTGCACGCTGCTGATCTGCGGCGGGACCGGCTCGGGGAAGACCACGACGCTCAACGCGCTGTCCTCGTTCATCGACCCGCGCGAGCGGGTCGTGACGATCGAGGACGCGGCGGAGCTGCGGCTGCGGCAGCCGCATGTCGTGCGGCTGGAGGCGCGGCCGCCCAACCTGGAGGGCCGCGGCGAGGTGACGATCCGCCGGCTGGTCCGCAACGCGCTGCGCATGCGGCCGGACCGGATTGTCGTCGGCGAGGTTCGCGGGCCGGAGGCGCTCGACATGCTCACCGCGCTCTCCACCGGCCACGACGGCTCGCTCAGCACGATCCACGCCGGCTCGCCGGCGGAGGCGCTGCGCCGCGTCGAGACGCTCGCGCTCATGGCCGAGCTCGGCCTCCCGCACGCCGCCCTGCGCGATCAGGTCTGTGACGCGTTCGATCTCGTCGTCTGCCAGTCGCGTGCGGCAGACGGTACGCGGCGCGTGGTCAACGTCGCGGAGGTCGTCCGCGCGGCCGGCGGCCCCGCGGTGCGCGAGGTCTACGCATGGCGCGCCGGCCGGGGCCACTGGCGAGCCGCCCTCACCGACGCCCTTGCCACCCGCGTCGCCGCGGTCGGGCCGACCCCGCGACCGGCGTGACCGCGCCGGCCGCGCTCGCGTCCCTCGCCGCCGTGAGCGCCGCGGCGCCGCTCGCTTCCCTCGCCGGCGTGACCGCGCCGGCGGCGCTCGCGTTCCTCGCCGCGGTGGTCGCCGTGCTCGCCGCCTGGGAGCTCGTCGCCGCGATCGAGCCGACGCGGGCGGCCGCGCGGATCGGTGGCGTGCTGGCGCCGCTTGTGCGCGCGGGCAGCGAGGGGCGGAGCCCGTCCGCGCGCGAGCAGCAGCGCCTGACGCTCGTGGCGGCCGCCGCGCTCGCCGCGGCGGGGTGGCTGGTGGGTGGCGCCGGAGGTGGTGTCGTGGCCGCGATTGCGGGGCCGTCGGTCGCCGTCGCCGCGGTCCGGACGCGAAGGCGGCGCTACGCTGCCGAGCTCACGGCCGGCGCGGCGGGTGTGGCGCGCGCGCTGGCCGACGGCGTCGGCGCGGGGCACTCGATCCGAGGCGCGGTGACGGAGGCCGCGGGTGGTGTGCCGGGCGCCGCCGGGCGGGAGCTCCGGCGCGTCGCGGCGTCGTTCGCGCTGGGCGAGCCGACCGACCCGGCGCTCGAGCAGCTGCGTCGCCGGGCGTGCTCGCCGGCGTGGGACACGATGGTCGCCGGCATCCTGCTCCAGCGCGACGCCGGCGGCGACCTCGCCGGCCTGCTCCGCGACCTCGCCGCCTCGCTGGAGGCGGCCGATCGCACCGACCGCGATGCGCGTACGGCGACGGCACAGGCCCGGTTCACGGCCTGGCTCGTGCTCGCGCTGCCGATCGGCGCCGCCGGGCTCGCGGAGCTCGCCGCACCCGGGTTCGTCACCCGCCTCGCGGGCGAGCCGGTCGCGGCGGCGCTGGTGCTCGGCGCGGTGCTGCTCGAGGCCGTCGCCATGGTGGCGATCCGGCACATCGCCCGGAGCGTCGCCCGGTGACGCGGGCGGTCGTGGTCGCGGGGCTCGCCGGCGTCGTCGCGGCGTTCGCGGCGGTCGACCTCGCCGCCGTGCTCACACGCGGGCGCTCGCGCCTGGGCCCCGCCACCGCGCGGCGGCTGGCGTGGCTGCGCGTTCTCGCGCGGATCGGGCGCCCGGCGCGCGGCCGGGCGCCCGTGGACCTCGACGGGCGGATCGCCGCCGCCGGGGTCGACCTGTCGAGCGCCGACGTGATGGCCGTCAAGGCGGGAGCCGCGCTGGCGGGGCTCGGCCTCGCGGTCGTCGCGCTGCCGGTCGCGCCCGGGCGGGCGGGGGTCGCCGTGCTGGCGTGCGCGCCCGCCGCCGGGTTCGCCGCTCCCGACCTGTGGCTCCGCCGCCGTGCCCGCGACCGCGGGCGGCGGATGGCGCGCGAGCTGGCGGATGTGCTCGACCTGCTGCGCGTCGCCGTCGCCGCGGGCCTGACGCCGGCCCGGGCGGTCGCCGAGGTCGGTCGCCGGCATCCCGGCCTGCTCGCCGGCGAATTGCGGCGCGCCGCCGCCGCGCGGGCGCTCGGGGCGCCGGGCGACGCGGTCGTCCGCGAGCTCGAGCGGCGCTGCCCGGCGGGCGGCATCGGCCCCCTCGCCGCCGCGCTGCGCCGTGCCGAGCGGCATGGCGCGCCGCTCGGGCCGGCGCTCGCGGCGCTGGCGGCGCAGGCGCGGGCGGGCGAGGCGCGGCGGCGGATGGAGGCCGCGGCCCGCGCCGGCCCGCAGATCCAGCTCGTCGTCGCGCTCCTGCTCGTGCCCGCCGTGCTCGCGCTGGTCGCGGCCGCGCTCATACCGGCGGTGACGTGACCGCGTGGCCGGGTCACAGTGGCGTAACCGCCGAGATCCGGGTACGTTTCCCCTCGAGTGGCCATGTTCAGGTCGGTCCTCGTGGGGGTGGACGGCTCTCCGTCCGCCAGGGATGCGCTGCAAGAGGCGATCGGGGTCGTCACCGGTTCGCACGGGCGGCTCGGGCTGATCTGCGCCGTGCCGCCGCTGAGCCCGCTGACGTTCGCGTCGCCCTTCATCCCCGCCGTCAGCGGCGACGCGCTGGAGGACCAGGCGCTCGAGTGGGCGCAGGACGTCATGCGCGCCGCGGTCGCCGCCGTGCCCGATGACGTCCCGGTCACGACGCAGATCGTCCGCGCCAAGCCCGCATGCGCGCTGCTGGAAGCGGCGGCCCGCGGCTGCTGGGACCTCGTCGTCGTCGGGCAGCGGGGCGTCGGCAGCCGGCTCCTGCGCCGCTGCACCGTCCCGGTGCTGGTGGTGCGGAGCCCCGAGCCGCGCGCTCAGCGCAGCCCGACTGCGAACCGCGAGTGGCTGCGGTCGCCGTCGACCTTGCCGCCGCCGGCCACCACCGAGAGCGCCTCGAGGTAGGGCTTCACCTCGGCCCACTCGGGATCGCCGGCGCTGGCCGCGTCGGCAATGGAGACGATCTGCTCCATCGCCATGAGGAACGTCGGCTCGAGGTCGTCGCCCAGCACGGCCTCCGCGTCGGCGAAGGTCTGTGAGTCCGACAGTTTCTCGCTCGAGCTGAGCCCCGCGGCCGCGGCCTCTCGGCCGTACGCGCCCACCACGCGCCCGTTGCCCCGCGCCAGGACGATCGGCGCCGGCGCGTCGGGCGCCGGGATCGCGAACGCGGCATCGGCGCCGTCGACGTCGATCGGCCGCGCCGCGGCGCCGCCCCGTGACTGGATGAGCCCGACGAGCTTGCCGAACGCCGCCGTCGCGCGGTCCTCGTCCGTGACGTCGATGACGAGCGCCCCGTCGATGGTCGCCGGACTGTCGCCGCGGACGAACGCGCCGACGTCGCCGATCCAGGAGAAGACGTCCTCCTCGAGGTCGAGCCCGAGTTGGCTGCGCAGCTGCTCGCGCAGCGCCGCGCCGCCCAGCGCGCCGGCCGCGCGCTCGTAGACCTGCTTCAGCGTGGCGCCGAACTTCGCCGCGGCGAAGGCGCCCCAGGCGTCGCCGGGCAGCTCGCCGAGCAGCGCGCTCGCCGGCGAGCCGGCCGCCCCGAACAGCGCGGACGCCTCGCCCGACACGGTCTGGAAGGCATCGATGGCCAGCCGGTCGCCGTTCGCGGTGAACCCGACAGCCGCCGGGCCCATGTCGTCGATGGCGTAGAGCTGCCGGAACTGCTGGAGCTGGGGCCCGGCCGACGAATCGCGTTCCGCCAGATCGAAGATCGCGCGCGGCTCGAGGTAGACCGTGGCCAGGCGGTCCTCCGCGAGCCCCTCGAGAGCCTTCTCGTAGGTGTCCGAGCCGCCGAGCCCGTCGCCGTCGCGCGCGTCGATCGTGCGCTTGAACTGCGGCTCGTCGCCCGCGACGACGAACCCGTCGTAGATCGCCCACGCGTCGCCGTCGGCGCTCACCTTGTAGTCGACGCCGCCGTAGGAGCGATCGGTCTCGCGCTCGCCCGATTCCTTGCTCAGCCGCTCCAGCGCCGAGCGCGCCTCGTCCTCGTCCTTCGTGGCGATGACGCCCGCACCGCCCACCTCACCGTCACCGCCGCGCACCGGCTCGAACCAGAAGCCGGCGCGCTCGCCGAGCCACGGCTCGATGTCACGCCCGAAGTCCACCTTCGGGTCGGATGTCTTCGCGAAGGCGTGATCGACGAGCTCGCGGATCCGGCCGGCGGGATCCGGCGTCCGGAAGAGCTTGCCGGCCGCCGCGAGCGCGTCCTCGCGGAGCTGGCCCTCCGGCCGCACGACCACCTCGAAGTAGATGGGCGCGTCGCGCGGGATCGCGCTCGCGACGTCCGTCCCGTCCGACGCGCTCGACCCGCCGCACGCCGCGACGAGGCCCGGCACGGCGAGGACGGCGAGGATCAGGAGGAGGGCTGAACGCGGCATCGGGGACGCCGCGGGCCTTCCCCACGCGGCCCCACGGATCCTACGGACCGGCCCGGCCGGACGGCAAGGCGGCATGCAGCGCGCGCTCCTGCATGTCGCCGTGCAGGAATCGGCGCGCCGCCGCGCAATCCCGCAACGCAGGAAACCGCTGCAAACCAGCCACTTCTGGAAAAGTCCTCAAGCGAAGTGGGGCGATTGACGATAATTGTGTTGCAGAGTGGGGCGTTGTGGGGTACGTTCCCCACGCGAAGCCGGTCCGGGGTGGCGGGGCTCCTCCCACTCCGCCACTCCGGATCGACTGACCCACCTTCGCCCCCTCGGGACCAGATGAGCCTTGGCTTTCAGCGGCACCTTCGAACACACGCTGGACGCGAAGAACCGGCTGACGGTCCCTTCCAAGTACCGCGCGGCCCTGGCGGGGACGGTCTTCCTCGTCAGAGGGGTGGACCCCTGCATCGAGCTGTACCCGGCGACCACCTACAGCGCCATGACCGAGGCGACGCTCGCGCGGGTCAACCCGCTGTCGCCCCAGGGCCGCCAGCTGCGCCGCGTGCTGCACGCGTCCTCCGTCGAGCAGCAGCTCGACTCGGCCGGCCGCGTGGTCCTGCCGCCGCGCCTGATGGAGCACGCCGGCATCGCCAAGGACGTCGTGATCCTGGGCACCGGTCCGTGCCTGGAGCTGTGGGACCGCGGCGCCTGGGAGGACTACGACCGCGAACTCGTCGCCCGAGCGCCTGAGCTCACCGAGCAACTTGGCCATCCTGCTTGACATGCCCAAGACCCACGTCCCGGTGCTGGCCGGCGAGCTCGTCGAGGCGCTCGACCCGCGCCCCGGCGACGTGGCGGTCGACTGCACGCTGGGCGCGGGCGGGCACGCGCGCCTGATCGCCGAGCGCATCGGCCCGGCCGGGACGCTCGTCGGCATCGACCGCGACCCGCTCGCCGAGGAGGCGTTCGCCGCCCTCGCGGCGGAGGTGCCGTGCGCCACGCGCTTCCTGCGCGCGGACTTCGACTCCGGCCTCGAGACGCTCCATGACGAGGGCCGGGAAGCCGACCTCGTCTACCTCGACCTCGGCATGTCCTCGATGCAGGTCGACACGCGCGAGCGGGGGTTCTCCTACGCCTACGACGCGCCGCTGGACATGCGCATGGACCCGGCGCAGGAGCTCAGCGCCGCCGAGCTGCTCAACACCTGGGACCGCCGGCGCATCGCCCGCGTGCTACGCGAGTACGGCGAGGAGCGCTACGCCGACCGCATCGCCGCGGAGGTCGAGCGCCGCCGCCCGCTGCGCACCACGTTCGAGCTCGTCGACGCCATCACCGCCGCGATCCCCGCGCCCTCGCGCTTCGCCGGCGGCCACCCGGCCAAGCGCACGTTCCAGGCGATTCGCGTGGCCGTCAACGACGAGCTCGCCCAGCTCGACGCGGCGCTCCCGCTCGCCTGGGACCTCCTACGGCCCGGCGGCCGCATCGCCGCGATCTCGTTCCACTCGCTCGAGGACCGGCGCGTGAAGCGCTTCCTCGCCGATCGCGCGCGCGGCTGCATCTGCCCGCCGGACCTGCCGGTCTGCGCGTGCGGGCGCACGCCCGAGGCGGAGCTCGTGGCCCGCGGCGGGGTCGTGGCGACGCCGGGCGAGGTCGCCGCCAACCCGCGCTCGAAGTCGGCACGACTGCGTGCCGCCCGCAAGCTCAGGGAGGAGCCCTAGATGCCCGCACGGACCGCGACCGCCCGCGCGCGCGGCCACGCCACGCGCGCCCCGCTCGCCCCACGCCACCACCGTCGGGTATCCGGCCCCGCCCGCCCCGTGCGCCGGGCGGCCGTCGCGCTGCCGGCGCCCGCGCGGCGCGGGAGCACGTCGGCGTTCGAGCGCATCCGGGCGCTGCCGGACCATCGTGTCGTCGACGGCCTGCTGCGCGGCCGGGCGTGGATCTGGCTGCTCGGGCTGCTGCTCGGCGGCATGGTCGCCATGCAGGTCTCGTTGCTGAAGCTGCACTCCGGCATCTCGCGCGCCGTTCAGACGTCGAGCACGCTCCAGCGCGAGAACGCCGAGCTCGAGACGACGATCGCGCGGCTATCCTCGGGCGAGCGCATCGAGACCGCCGCGACGGGGATGGGCATGGTCGTCCCGGCGGCCGGCGCGGTCGAGTACCTGAAGTCGCGGCCGGGCGATGCGACGCGCGCCGTCCGCACGATGGCGCTGCCGAGCGAGACTGCGGCGACGGTGATGGCCAACGACGGCGTCGACCCGACGGCGACGCCCGCGCCGGCGCCGGTCGCCACCCCCGCGCCGGTCGCGACGACCGCGCCCGCGCCGGTCGCCACCCCGGCGCCGACCGCCGCGCCCGCGCCGGTCGCCACCCCGGCGCCGACCGCCGTGGCCGCGCCGGTCACCACGCCGGCGCCCACCGCCACAACCATCCCCGCGGAGTAGCCGCTTGCGGCTGATCGAGCGCCGGACCGGCCTGCTGTTCGCGGTCTTCCTGACCCTGCTCCTGATCGGCGCGGGCAAGGCGGCGTGGCTCGGCGTCGTCAAGGCGGGGACGCTCAAGCGCGCCGCCTCCACGCAGCAGGAGGCGGACATCGTCGTCCCGGCCCGCCGGGGCGGGATCGCCGACCGCAACGGCACCGAGCTCGCCGTCTCCCAGCCCGCGGTGACGGTCGCCGCCACGCCGTACCTCGTCAAGGACGCGCCGGCCGCCGCCGCGCGGATCGCCGGCGCGCTGAAGGTGCCCGAGGACGAGGTGCTGCGCCAGCTCGCCCGCCGCGACACCGGCTTCGTCTACCTCGCCCGCAAGGTCCCCGAGTCGCGCGCTCGCCGCCTCGAGAAGCTGGAGATCGAGGGCCTCGAGTTCATCCCCGAGTACCGCCGCGTCTACCCGCGCGAGTGGATGGCCTCGCAGGTCCTCGGGGTCACGGGCACCGAGGGCCACGGCCTCGCCGGCCTCGAGTTCTCGCTCGACAAGCCGCTCGCCGGCCGCGAGGGCCACCGCCGGCTCGTCAAGGACGCGCTCGGCGACCCGATCGAGCTCCAGGAGACCCAGCGCGGCGTCCCGGGCGAGGACGTGCGGCTGACGCTCGATGCCGCCGTCCAGGGCCGCACCGAGGAGGTGCTCGCCGAGATCGGCCGGCAGTGGCGCCCGCACGGCGCCAGCGCGATCGTCATGGATCCCCGCGACGGCTCCATCCTCGCGCTGGCGAACTGGCCGCAGGTCAACGCCAACGACCTCGGCGACGCGCCGGAGTACGCGCGCCAGAACCGGGCGATCGGCTCCACCTACGAGCCGGGCTCCACCTTCAAGGCGTTCACGGTCGCCGGCGCGCTCGAGGACGGCAAGGTCACGCCCGACACGCAGTTCAACCTGCCGCCGACGATCACGGTCGCCGACCGCGAGATCGGCGAGTCGCACGCGCGCGGCTGGACGACGCTGACCACGGCCGGCATCCTCGGCCAGTCGAGCAACGTCGGGGCGATCATGATCGGCCAGCGGCTCGGGGCGGAGGCCTTCGACCGCTGGGTGCGGCGCTTCGGCTTCGGCAAGCCGACCAGCGTCGACCTGCCGGGCGAGGAGCGCGGCATCGTGCTCGACCTCGAGAGCTACTCGGGCTCCTCGATGGGCAACCTACCGATCGGCCAGGGCATCGCGGTCACCTCGATGCAGATGGCCGCGGCCTACGCCGCGATCGCCAACGGCGGCGTCCTGCGGCCGCCGCACATCGTCGCCGCGGTCGGCGGCCGGGCCGCGAGGACCCCGCCCGGCCGGCGCGTCATCGGCGCCGCGACGGCGGCCTCGATCCGGCGCATGCTCGAGGGCGTGCTCGGCCCGGGCGGCACGGCGTCCGGCGCGGCGATCGACGGCTACGTCCTCGGCGGCAAGACCGGCACGGCGGAGAAGCCGGACGAGTTCGGCGGCTACTCCAAGACCAAGTTCGTGTCCTCGTTCGTCGGCTTCGCGCCCGCCGAGCACCCGCGCCTGCTGGTCGCCGTCATGGTCGACGAGCCGCAGGGCGACATCTACGGCGGCACGGTCGCCGCGCCCGCCTTCCGCGAGATCACGAGCTTCGCGCTGAACTACCTGCGCATCCCGCCCGACTGAGGCGGGGCATCCGTGAACCGTGATTCACTGCGACGGTGCCGTACCGCCCGACCGACCGCACGCGCGCCCGGCTCGCCGCCGCGCGCGAGGCGATCGTCGCCGCCGCGCTCGACCAGCTCGCCGACGGCGGGTACGCCTCGGCGTCGGTCGTGACCGTCGCCCGGCGCGCCGGCGTCGCCACGGGCACGGTCTACCGCCACTTCCCCTCGAAGTCGGACCTCTTCGCCGAGGTCTTCCGCCGCGCCTCTCAGCGCGAGGTCGACGTGCTCAGCGCGGTGCGGGGCGAGACCGTGGGCGCGCGGCTCGCGGGCATGGTCGAGGCCTTCGTGCGGCGCGCGCTCGCCGAGCCGGTGCGGGCCTACGCGCTGATCGCCGAGCCGGTCGACCCCGTCGTCGAGTCCGAGCGCCTCACGTTCCGCCGCGCCTACGCCGCCCTGTTCGCCCGCGCGGTGGCCGACGGCGCCGACCGCGGCGAGCTGCCCGCTCAGGACGCCGAGCTCTCCGCCGCGGCGATCGTCGGCGCGCTGGCCGAGGCGCTCGTCGGCCCGCTCGCCCGCCGCGACACCGGCGCCGACGCGCTCGCCGCCGGCCTTCAGCAGTTCGTCCTCAACGCCACCGGAGCTCATGAGCGCCAGCCGCAGCCTGCCCTCCCATGAGGTGATCAACCAGGCCGTCCCGTTCGAGGACGTCGACCTGCTGGCGCTGGACGTCGCCCTGGCCGAGGGGCTCGAGCGCGAGGGCGCCGCCTGGGCCGTGGACCGCGTGCGCGACGCCGGCGTCGCCGCCGGCTCGGCGGAGGCGCAGGAGCACGGCCGTCGCGCCGAGCGCAACGAGCCGCGGCTGCTCACGCACGACCGCTACGGCCACCGGATCGACGCCGTCGACCTCGATCCGAGCTGGCATTGGCTGCTACGCGGCGCGGTCGAGCGCGAGGTCCACTCGCTGCCGTGGCGCGACGACCGCGGCGGCGCGCACGTCGCCCGCGCCGCGCTCGAGTACCTGTGGACGCACGCGAACTCCGGCGTGATCTGCCCGGTCTCGATGACCTTCTCGGCCGTCCCCGCGCTGCGCCGCGACCCGGAGCTCGCGGCGGAGTGGGAGCCGCGGCTCACGCTGCCCGACTACGACCGCGGCGCGCTGTGCGGCATGGCGATGACCGAGAAGCAGGGCGGCTCCGACGTGCGCGCCAACACGACGCGCGCCGAGCCGGCCGGCGAGGGCTGGTTCGAGGTCACCGGGCACAAGTGGTTCTGCTCGTATCCGCCCTGCGACGTCTTCCTCGTCCTCGCCCAGGCGCCCGCGGGCCTGTCCTGCTTCCTGCTCGAGCGCGGCCCGGGCATGCACTTCCAGCGCCTGAAGGACAAGCTCGGCACGCGCTCGCTGCCGTCGTCGGAGGTGGAGTTCGAGGCCGCGCCCGCGCGGTTGCTCGGCGGGGAGGGCCGCGGCGTGGCCACGATCATCGAGATGGTCACGCACACCCGGCTCGACTGCGTCATCGGCTCCGCCGCCGGCATGCGCCGCGGCGTGGCCGAGGCCGTGCACCACGCGCGCCACCGCAGGGCGTTCGGCCGCCGGCTGATCGAGCAGCCGCTGATGGTCAACGTCCTCGCCGACCTCGCCGTCGAGTCGGAGGCCGCGACCGCGACGACGCTGCGGCTGGCGCGCGCCTACGACGAGGGCGACCACGCGCTGCGCCGGTTCGCCACGGCCGTGCTCAAGTACTGGATCTGCAAGCGCGGGACGCCGCACGCCGCGGAGGCGCTCGAGTGCCTGGGCGGCAACGGCTACGTCGAGGAGTCGCCGATGCCGCGGCTGCTGCGCGACGCGCCGCTCAACGGCATCTGGGAGGGGTCGGGCAACGTCATGAGCCTCGACGTGCTGCGCGCGCTGGCGCGCGAACCCGAGGGGCTGCCCGCCTTCCTGGCCGAGTGCGAGCTCGCCCGCGGCGCCGACGCGCGCCTGGACGCCCATCTCGACTCGCTGCCGGGGATGCTCGGCGAGCTGGCCGGGGAGGACGCGCAGTGGCTCGCCCGCCGCGCCGTCGAGGACCTCGCGCTCGCCTTCCAGGCGTCGCTGCTCGTCCGCCACGCGCCGCCTGCGGTGGCCGACGCGTTCTGCGCCGGCCGCCTGGGCGAGGCCCGCGGCCGCGTGTTCGGCACGCTGCCCGCGGGCGTCGACGGCCACGCGATCGTCGCGCGCGCGCTGCCGGGGTAGGCGACGCCTGACCCGCTCGTAGACTCCGGCGCGATGACCCTGCGGGAGCTGCTGGGCCGGGGCCCCGACGTCGAGATCGCCGACCTGGCCTACGACAACCGCGCGGTGTCGCCGGGGACGCTGTTCTTCTGCGTGCCCGGCTTCACGCGCGACGGGCACGACTTCGCGCCGGACGCGGTCGGCCACGGGGCGGCGGCGCTCGTCGTCCAGCGCCCGCTCGGGCTCGGCGTGCCGGAGGTGCAGGTCGACGACGTGCGCGCCGCGATGGCCACCGCGGCGGCCCGCTTCTTCGGCGACCCGACGGCCCAGCTGGCCGTCGCCGGCATCACAGGGACCAACGGCAAGACCACGTCCGCCTTCCTCCTGCGCGGGCTGCTCGAGGCGGCGGGAATGCGCTGCGGGCTGCTCGGCACGGTCAAGTCGGTGGTGGCCGGGGAGGAGCGGCCGGTCGTGCGCACGACGCCCGAGGCGATCGACCTCCAGCGGACGTTCCGGGAGATGCGCGACGGGGGCGACGCGGCCTGCGCGATGGAGGTCTCCTCGCACGCGCTCGAGCTGCGGCGCGCCGACGGCATTCACTTCGCCGTCGCCGTCTTCACCAACCTCACGCAGGACCACCTCGACTTCCACGCGACGATGGAGGACTACTTCGCGGCCAAGCGGCGGCTGTTCGCGTCGCCGCTGACGGGCGCGCGGGTGGTCAACGTCGACGACCCCTACGGCCGGCGGCTCGCCGACGAGTACTCCGGCGCCGTGACGTTCGCGATCGACCGCGACGCCGACTACCGGGCCACCGACGTGCAGGGCGGGCCGGCGAGCTCGTCGTTCACGGCGCTCACGCCCGACGGCGAGCTCCCGGTCACGCTCTCGCTGCCCGGCCGCTTCAACGTGCTGAACGCGCTGGGCGCCTGGGCGGCGGCGCGCGCGCTGGGCGTCGCGCCGGAGACGATCGTCGCCGCGCTGGCCGACGCGGCCCGCGTTCCAGGGCGCTTCGAGCCGGTCAGCGAAGGCCAGCCGTTCGCCGTGATCGTCGACTACTCCCACACGCCGGACTCGCTCGCCAACGCGCTGCAGGCGGCGCGCGAGCTCACCGAGGGGCGTGTGATCGCGGTCTTCGGCGCGGGTGGCGACCGCGACCGCGGCAAGCGGCCGCTGATGGGCGAGGGCGCCGCCCGGCTGGCCGACGTCGCGCTCGTCACGTCGGACAACCCGCGCTCGGAGGACCCGGAGGCGATCATCGCGGAGGTCCGGGCGGGCATGCACGGCCCGGCGGCGGTCGAGGCCGACCCCGACCGCGCGGCCTCGATCCGGCGCGCCGTCGCGCTGGCCGAGCCCGGCGATGTCGTCGTCATCGCCGGCAAGGGCCACGAGCAGGGCCAGGAGTTCGCAGGCGGGCGCAAGGAGCCGTTCGACGACGTCGCGGTGGCGCGCGAGGCCCTGCGAGCGCTGGCGCGGGCGTGAGGGCCTGGGACGCGGAGCGCGTCGCCGCGGCCGCCGGCGCCCGGCTCGTGAG
>Ga0126307_10001000_pt1 | contig 18614 bp, 16 predicted proteins | sample Plot28_FD_89955 | JGI IMG/M metagenome (GOLD analysis project Ga0126307, IMG submission 89955) | Serpentine soil microbial communities from UC McLaughlin Reserve, CA, USA - Plot28 | ecosystem: Environmental > Terrestrial > Soil > Grasslands | place: USA: UC McLaughlin Reserve, Lake County... | reverse complement strand
GCCCAGCCGACGAGGTTGTTGAGGACGATGTCGACGCGGAGGCGAGGAGACGCTCCGTACGCCGTCGCGTTCCGCATAAAGACCGGAGCGAAGTCGTCCGAGGCGAGCTCCGCGAGTGCCTCCTCCGACCGCACCTTCGACTCGGCGTACGCCGTCAGGGGTTTCAGCGGAGCGGTTTCGTCGACCGGCCGGTCCGAGGCGGCAGCGCCGTACATGCTGCAGGACGACGCAAAGACGAACCGGCCCACACCCGCTTCCCTGGCGGCGCGTGCCACCCCGACCGTCGCCTCGTAGTTGATCGCAAGCGTCAACTCGCGGTCGAGATCACCCAGCGGGTCGTTCGACAACGCCGCGAGGTGGACGACGGCGTCGAAGCCCTGCAGGTGGCGAGGCTCCACGTCTCGGACGTCGCGCTCCACCGTCCGGGGCGCCGCCGCCGCGTAGAGGTCGCACCCCTCGTAAAACAGCGTGTCGAGGCCAGTTACGTCGTGGCCTGCCGCCTCAAGGACGGGGATCGTGATCGAGCCGATGTAGCCGTGGTGGCCGGTGACGAGAACCTTCATGCGCGTTCCTGTGCGCGCGCGAGCGCCTCCGGCGTTCCGATGTCGAGCCAGCTGTCGGAGAGATGCACGGCGCAAACTCTGCCCGCTCGGGCGAGGTCGTCGAGCAGGTGGCCGACCTCATCGTGCTCGGCGAGGCGCTCGAGCGCCGACCGGCGAACGGCGGCGCAGCCCCAGATCAGCTCCGACGGCGGCTCTGCCGGCTTGACCGCGATCGCACGGACCCGCTCTCCCTCGGCGACGACGACGTCGGAGCGAGCGAGGTCGGGCGTCCTGAAGAGGCCAAGCACTGCATCGTTCCCCTCCAGCGCCCCGAGCAACTCGGCAAAGCCGGACAGCGGCTCCCAGATCGTGTCCGGGAACCCGATCAGCACGACATCGTCGGCATCGAGGTCCTCGACGCCGAGCCTCACGGATTGCGCAACGGACGAGGGGGTTCCCTCCACAACGCGTGCGCCGAGGCGGCGGGCGTGGAAGGCGACGTCGGGCTTGTCCGGCCGCGTCACGACCCGCAGCTCGTCCGCGGGAGTGGCTCGCATGCGGTCGACCAGGTAGTCCATCACCGGCCGGCCCCGGACGAGCAGGAGCTCCTTCGAGCCGGGCAGGGGCTGCAGTCGGAGCGCCCGGCCGGCCGCGGGGATGACGCCGACGACCCTCAGCGCAGGTAGAGGACGACCTCGCCCCTGAAGGGCGACGAGAGCGTCCGTCGGCCGCCGCCGCGCACGAGACCCGGTGTGATGCGCTTCCCTGTCGACGGCTCGAACCACTCGATCCGGAAGCGCCGGCGAGATGCCCGGAGGTCGATTGAGACCTTGCCGCGGCCCGGCCGGTAGACGAGATATTCCCGGCCCGGCACACCCAGGCAAAAGTGCGTCGAGGCGAGCTGGGGGAGGGGGACTGCCGCTGCGAGGTTCATTCGCTGCGCATAGTGGCGCGCGTTTCCGAGCGCCCAGCGAATTGCCTCGCGCTGCGGGTTGGCGTCCATCGGATCCATGAAGATCGGGTTGTAGCCGCGCGTCAGCGCCCGCCAGGGGAAAGTGGCATCGCCGCAGAGGCCGCAGTGATGGTCGGTGTCGCTGAGCTGGACGCGTGGCGGCGCCGGCGGCGGGTCGGAGAGGAAGGCCTGGCCGCCCGCGGGCGAGATCCAATCGGCGGGACTGCGGAGCAGCGTCTCGTTGGCGCCTCCCGGCGCCTGGAAGGTCATCCCGACGGGGTGCTGCTTCGGCCTCCCCGCCTCGTAGCTCTTGATCAACCGGGTCATGTGGTACTGCCACGCAGTCGACTCCGGGCCGCTCTCGTTGACGACCTCGTAGAGGACGTTGTCCAGGTCGCCGAGCGCGTCGACGACCCTGCGGACATACGCCTCCTGCACCGCAAGCACGCGGCTGTTGCCGAGCGTGTGGATCTCCGTTCCGGAACCGTCGCCGTTCGCGTCCCCGTCGATGCGGTTCACGTTGTTCGCGGCGTTGAACGGGTGAGCGGCCCAGTTCCACGGCGGCTCGGCGAACTGCAGCGACCAACCCTCGAAGAGCATGACGGAGACGTACATCCCGCGCGCCGCGGCGCGGACCACCCGGTCGCGCAGCCGGGCGAAGTACGCGTCGTCGAAGCGGTTCAGGTCGAACCGCGGGCGCCCGTCGAGCCCGTTGCCGGGGCCGATGCGGAGCCACGGCTGCGGCGCGAGCTGCACGTCGCTGCCTCCGCACTCGCGCCAGCGCGTGAGCTCGAAGGTCCAGAGCCGGAAGAAGTTGTGATGGTAGTGCGCGAGCCGTCGCAGGTAGCGGCCGTAGTCGAACGGCTGGCGTCCGGAGGTGTAGCAGTCGGCCGGCCAGGTCCGGTCCCCGAGCAGGTTCCACCACACGTGCGACCCAGTCAGGTACACCGCCTTCCCGCGGCCGTCCGTGAAGTAGCGCGGGTTCGAACGGAGGACTCGCAGCGGGCCGGCGGGCTGCGTCCGTGGGCTGACGGAGTCGGTCTCGCCACCGCAGCTGCCGAGTGCAATCGACCCAGTCGCGGCCGCCAGGACCGCAAGCGCCGCCACCAGTCTGCGACCCACCCTCCACCGAGGATACTGCCGCCGTGAGGGTCTTGCACGTCGCCCAGCCGACCGAGGGCGGGCTCGTCAGCTGCGTCGGCGATCCGGTCGCGGACCAGGTGCGCCGCGGCTGGGAGGTCTTCGTGGCCACCCCGAAGGCCGGCCAACTCCCCGGGGTGGTCCGGTCCGTGGGCGCGACGCACGTGGAATGGAAGGCCGAGCGATCGCCGGGCCCTTCGGTGCCGAGTGAGACGTTTCGTCTTCGTCGCCTCGTCGGCGACCTGAGCCCTGACCTCGTCCACCTGCACTCCGCCAAGGCCGGCCTCGCGGGCCGGCTCGCGCTCCGCCGCAGGCTTGCAACGGTGTTCCAACCACAGGCCTGGTCGTTCCACGCGGTCGACGGCGCGGTGCGGAGCGCGGCTGTCCAGTGGGAGCGGCTCGCCGCGCGCTGGGCGGACAGGGTCGTCTGCGTCAGCGAGTTCGAGCGGAGCCAGGGCGAGGAGGCCGGCGTCAAGGCGGAGTGGCGGGTCGTCTACAACGGCGTGGACGTCGAGCGGCTGACGCCCGCAGGGGACGACGACCGCGCCGCGGCGCGTGCCGCGCTCGGGCTCGGCCCCGACCCGGTGGCCGTCTGCGTGGGACGGCTGTCCCGACAGAAGGGCCAGGACGTGCTGCTGGACGCGTGGCGTGCGGTGCGGACGGCGGTGCCGGCTGCCCAACTCGCGCTCGTCGGGGACGGCGAGGATCGGCCGCAGCTCGAGCGACGAGCGGCGGACGGCGTCCTCTTCGCCGGCCACCGCATCGACGTTCCGGACTGGCTGGCTGCGGCAGATCTCGTCGTGATCGCTTCGCGCTGGGAGGGGATGTCGCTCGTGCCGCTCGAGGCGATGGCCCGTGGCCGCAGCGTCGTCGCGACCGACGTCGCCGGGAGCCGCGAGCAGCTCAGAGACGACGCCGGCGCCGTCGTCCCACCGGAGGACGCCGCTGCACTCGCCGAGGCGGTCGTAGAGCGGTTACGAGACCCTGCGCGGGCAGCCGCCGAGGGCCGCGCGGGCCGTGCAAGGGTCGTCAGGTCGCACGACATCCGGCAGACGACCGAGCAGCTCGCTGGCGTCTACGAGGAGATCCTGGCGCGCCGTTAGGAGGGCTCGGCCGTCGCGACCACGAAGGCGCGGCTACGCGGGGGGTGCGTCGGGTCGTCACGGATCTCCGTCACCGAGAGGCCAGCCGAGGCGAGGAGCTCGGGCAGCTCCTCGCGCGGGAGCGACTCCGCGCCGCGAAACGTACTGTCGCTGGCGAGGTCGTCCCCGCCGACCGCCCGCTTCGCTGCCCTCGCAACGCTGTCCGGCAGCATCCAACCCAGCCGCGCGCGGATACCACGTCCCTCGTCCTCCGTACGAACGTGAATCAGGGCCACGCCGTCAGGCGAGAGCACCCGCCGCACCTCCGCCAGATTCGAGCGAGTCACCTCCAGTGTCGGCATGTGCTGGAAGACCTCGTACGACCAGACGAAATCCGCGGACGCCGAGGGTGCCGGCAGCCGGAGGCCGTCTCCCAACTCGAAGCGGAGGTTCGGGAACTGCTCCGTGGGGTTGAGCTCGCGCGCTTTCGCCACCATCTCGGTGGAGACGTCGACGCCCACGACCTCCCGAAAGCGCCGCGCCAGCGCGCGACTGAAGCGACCGAGCCCGCACCCGACATCGAGCGCAGCCGAGCTGGTCGACGGCTGCCGAAGCCGCTCGAGCACAGGGTCGATCAGGATCGCGGCGCGCTCCTCTCCGAGGGCGAAAAATGCATCGACGTCGCCGTCCCAGTGCGCCGTCTTGACATAGTAGAAGGCGTCCCGCCGCGCACGCCGGTCCCAATTCTCACGCATCCGGTGGCTCAGGCCCACGAGTCGGCTCCGACTCCGACGAGCAGCTGCGCCGGAGCCTTCTCGGTCAGGTTGTGCGCGACGCCGGCGCCGAGGCGTTCGCCCACCGTCTTTCGCGCGCGGGCGAAGTACGCCGCCGGCCGGCGGCGCCCGTGGGCGTCGCTGCCGAGGAGATCGGCGCGCCCACTCTCGATCAGCTCCCACGCGAACGACGCCACAGGCTCGCCCCAGTACCCGACGACACCTGCGGCGAGCACCTGCACTAGCCCGCCGGCGGCGCGTACGTCGTCGAGCGCCTCCGGATGCCGCTCGACCGATCGAGCCAGCTCCGGATGGGCGACAACGGGCCGCAGGGCACGCTCGGCGAGGCGCTCCGTCACCGTCGCGAGGAAAGGCACGGGCGTGTCCGCCAGGACCTCGACGACCACATACCCCGAGATGCTTCGCTGCTCCAGCTCGTCGAGCGAGGCGCTGACGGCCAACGTTGGGCTCACCTCGGCCGCGACGCCGAGCGTGAGCGGGATGCTCTCGGCCGCGAGCGCCGACCGCAGCGACCGCGCCGCGGCCTGCGCCGCTTCGCGCGTGACGGGGAACTGGCGCGAGTAGTGGGGCGTGCAGACGACGGCGCCCACGCCGCAGTCGCGGAGCTCCCGCGCCAGCTCGAGCGACCGCGCGATGTTTCGGGGCCCGTCATCCACACCGGGAAGGAGGTGGCAGTGGGTATCGACGATCACGCCTGCTCCGCGAAGAGCGCGCACAGGCGGCGGGCGGTCTCGTCCCACGAGTAGCGCGCGACGGTCGCCGCGCCGCGAGCGCGGAGGTCGCTGAGATCCTCCACGGCGACGCGCCGGAGCGCGTCGACCCACGCGTCCTCCTCGAGCGGGACGAGCAGCGCGCCGTCGCCCGACACCTCGCGCACCGCGGGGATGTCGCTCGCGACGACCGGGCAGCCTCGCGCCATCGCCTCGAGCGGCGTGAAGCCGAAGCCCTCGTACCTCGAGGGGAGCACAAGTGCCGTCGCGGAGCGGTACAGCGCTTCTATCTCAGCGTCGGATGCCGACGTCCGCAGCTCGATGTCCGCGCACCGGGGGCTCCCGTCCAGCTCGTCACGTAGATCCTCGAACCCCTCCCCGGGCCTGCCGGCAAGAACGAGACGGCCCGGGATCCCCGAAGCCGCGAACGCGCGGACGAGGAAGGGCAGGTTCTTATTCGCGGCCAGGTTTCCGACGTAGAGCAGGAACGGCGTTCCGGTTCCGTCGGTGTCCTGCGGCGGCTCCACGTCGGACGGCGGAGTCAGGCCGGGGCCGGAGTGGATCACCCTGATCTTCGCGGGATCGGCACCGAAGTGCCGCGCGACCTCGTCGCCGGCGAAGGCCGAGACGGCGACGATCGCCCGCGCCCGCTTCAGCGCCCACGGGTACAGCCGGAGCTTGTAGCCGCCGCGCCGCGGGTTGAAGCCGTAGGCGATGGTCGCGTCGTGGGCCGTCGTGACGAACGGCTTCGAGGGGGCAAGAACGGGCCCAGTCGTGTCGAAGAAGTGGAGGAGGTCGGCGCGTGCGCGGCGCGCGAGCACGTGCTCGAGCGCGAGTCGCAGCGGCCCCTGCTCGGCGCGCCGGCCGCCGAAGCCGACGACCTGCACGGCGATTCGTTCCACACGCACGGCGTCGGCGCCGCGCGGGTTCGTCAGGAGCGTCAGCCGCAGCTCCGGAAACTCGCGCTGCACGCGGTCGAGGCCGTGCGTGAGCGCGGCCGCGTACCGCCCGACGCCCGACGAGCCGGCCGCCACGAGCCCGACGAGCGTGACCGACAGCGGCTGGCTCAAGAGACGGGAAGCGAAGCCTCGGCGTCCTCCAGCTCGGCGCGGTTTGCGGCCGCGCTCGCGAGCGCCACTCCGACGAGCAGCAGGCAGAGGAAGGCGGTCGGGAAGCCGGTGAACGACGAGCGCGTGGTCGCATCCAGGAGCAACACGGCCAGCGCGCCGATCGCGAAGCGGCCTTCGGCGAGGCCGAACTGCGCAGCACGCCGCGCGAGTGCGAAGAGGCGCCCGATCAAGAGCAGGAGGAGTGCGAGCCCGGCGAAGCCAACGTCGGCGATCGTCGCGAAATAGCCGGAGTCGACGGCCTCGACGCGCGACGCCCTGGCCTCATCCTGGCTGCGGCTGACCGAGTACGTGGCGCGCTCGGCGGCGGTCCCCACCTTGCCCACGCCGCGGCCGAACGGCCAGTCCGTCGGGCCGCCGAGCGCGACGCGCCACTCGTCGGTCCGGCCGTTGAGGGTCAGATACAGGCTGCCCGACTGGACCGTCGTCGACTCGGTTCCGCCGGAGCTGGAGAGCAAAGCCACCGCCGAGCCCAGGATCGCGGCGGCGAGCAGGAACGCCGCCGGCACCGGGTGGCGCCGCGAGATCAGCCAGAGCCCGATGAGCGCGATCGCGACGAGCAGCGAGGTCCTGACGAAGCCGACGGCGATACCGGCGGAGATGACGACCCCGGCGAAGATGGCGGCCGCGCCGCGCTGCATCCAGAACAGGACGGCGCAGAGCCCGAAGAGGAGGAAAGCAACGTACAGGAAGGCATCGTCGAGCGTGCCGAAGCTCCGCAGGCGATCGCCGATCAGCTGAACCTCGACGTCCCATGCGTACCCGAGCGCCACCAGCCCGCTCGGGCCGATCACCTGCTGCGCCAGGCCGTAGAGCGCGACGACCACGGAGGTTGCGACGAGCGAGGACATCGCCCAGCGGAAGACCTTGCGGGGCTGCTGCAGGTTGAGGCCGACGAGCAAGAGCAGCAGCGGCTCGATCACGAGGCGAACACCGTGGAAGTACGCGATCCCATAGGCGCTCCGGTCCAACCCGCCGCCGAGGTTGAGAATGTAGAGCGCGCTCAGCGCGATCACGCAGACCACGACGACCGTGTCCACCGACCGACTCGTGCGGGTCCGCTGCCGCTCGAGCGTCAGCAGGCCGACGGCGGCAAGCGCGGCGAGTGCCACCACGTCCTTCGTCGGCCCCGCGTCCGGGAAGACGAACGTCTTGAAGATCGGCAGCAGGGCGTAGAACGGCACCAGCAACGCGACGGCGAAGTGCGGGACGACGATGAAGGCCGCAACGAGCCCAGCGAAGATCAAGAGCGCCATCAAGCCGCCGAGCGGGAGAGTCGGCCCCCGACTCGCCGCGATCGCGGCCAGGAAAATGGTCAGCGGGCCGCCGATCAGCAGCATCGGCGCGTCTCCACCGAGCGCAACGGCTCTCAGCCGCTGGGCCATCGAGCCTCTACCCGGTCCGGGAGTAGTACGAGTGCCGCTCCTCGAGCGGCGTGTCCGTGAGGACGGCGCCGGCGAGCTTCGAGCGCCAGCTCTGCATCTGGCGCGACAGGGCGCGGAGGCTGCGGCGCGAGACACGGCCCTGGCGGACGACGACGATCACCGAGTCGACGTTTCGCGCCAGCTCGGCCATCTCCACGGTAACGAGCGCCGGCGGCGTATCGAGCAGGAGGATGTCGGCGCCTGCGCTCTTGCGGAGCTCGTCGAGAGCGGACGCGACGCGCGGCGACTGCGAGAGGCTGCCCGAGCGCAGCGCGGAGCCGGCAGGCACGACCGAGAGCGAGCCCTCGAGCGACGAGGCTTCGTTGCCGTTCGTGGCGATCAGCCCCGGTGCGATCGCGGCGGGCACGTTCTTCCCGTTCAGCGAGACGCGCCAGAGGACCTCACCGGGAGCGGCCCGGCCGCTGACGAGCTGCGTGACGCCGGGCGCGTCCGCGGGGATGCGGAACACCTCGGCCAACGACGGCTTCCGTACGTCGAAGTCCGCGAGGACGACGTTGGCGCCCCTGCGCGCGAGCGCCACGGCCAGGTTGGCGATCGTGGACGTCTTGCCCTCGCTCGCGATCGCACTTGTGACGGCGATCGTGAGTCCCTCGCTGGCGCGGCTGGCCTGGACGAGGTTGGCCGCGAGCAGGCCGTAGGCGTCCCCATACAGCCCCTCGTTGCGCCCGAACATCACGAGGCGCGCGCGCCGAGGGAGGCTCTGGACGGTGGCGAGGACCGGTGTATCGAGAAGCTCCTCGATGTCTTCCTCGGAGCGGATCTTGGTGTCGAGGCCTTCACGGATGCCGACGAGGAGCAGCGCCAGCAGCAACCCGATCATCGCGCCCAGCAATGTGTCGCGGATCGGCGCCGGGCTCGTCTGCGGCGCCGACGTGGCGCGCTCGACGAGGACGGCGTTGGCCGTCGGCACGCTCTCGAGCACCTGGAGCTCGGTCAGGCGCTGCTCGAGGTCGGCACGTCTCGCGGAGCCCGCGGGCTGGCGCGAGATCCGCTGCTGCAGCGCGACGATCGCGCGCCGGATCTGGTCGGTCTGGAGCTCCTCTCGCCAGCGGATGTACTGACTGGCGACGCTGTTCGCGACCGCAACCGCCTTCGTCGGGTCGTCGGAGGTGACGGTGAAGCCGACGATGTTGTCGTCCTGGCCGCTCACCTTGGTCATCGACTCGACCTCGGTGGCAGAGCCGTAGCGGCCCGCATCGGCCTTCGCGACCCGCGCGTACAGCTCGGGCGACCCCGCGAGGGCGACGGCGGTGTCGTGAAGCTGCGTCGGGTCGACGAAGACGGGCTGTGTGCCCGTCAGGAGCGACGTGACCTCGCTCGTCGTCAGCAGCACGCGAGTCGTCGCTTCGTAGCGCGCGCCGCGCAGCTGGGTGAAGGCGTTCATCGCGATCGCGCCCAGGGCGACGAGGATCAGGATCAGGGGTAGCGAGCGCCGCAGGGCGGCCTTGATCGCTTCGGCTCCGCCGCGCGTCATGGCCGGTTACCCCCTCCTTGGCTCATGGGCGATGGACGAAGCGAGGCGGTCACAGTTCTGATCTTCCACACCTTACCCTCGGCGCCTTCCGGAACCCGCGCGCCGAAGCCGCACGTTTATCCCTCGAAAGAGGGACACGCCGTCGGCTGCGTCGCCCGATGCGTCAGGCATGCGCTTCTGTCGCATCCGCCGGGGCGCGCTGGCGACGGCTGCCATTGCCGCCCTTGCGGCCGGCACTCTGATCCTTGGATCGGATGCGACCGCAGCGTCGCGCGCCGACGCCTCCGGCGGCGCAGCGAATCGAGCGACGAGCGCCTCGCTGAAGCGGATCACGCGCCGGGTGAGCCTGCTGAGCAAGCACCGCCGCAGCCGGCCGAGGCAAAAGCCCTCGCGCCGCGGGCCCGGCGTCGGGAGACGGTCGTCTCCGAAGCCGCAGCCACAGCCTTCGCCCCGGCGGCCCGCTCCACGGGGCGCGACCGGCAGCGTCTACGGGATCTCGTTCGACAACCCCGAGTACCTCGACGCCGCGACGCGGAACCGCGAGCTCGACGCGATCGCCGGGATGGGGGCGCGCTGGATCCGCTTCGACATCAAGTGGAGCGACGTGCAATGGGACGGTCCTGCCTCGTTCAACTGGAGCAAGTACGACCCGCTGGTCGATGCCGCGCGCGCACGGGGCTTCACGATCCTCGCCGACCTGGCCTACTCGCCGACCTGGGCCCGGCCCGCGGGAACGAATGACAAGTTCGGGCCGGACACCGACGGGCGACGGTCGGCGTTCGCCGCGTTCGCCGAGGCGGCGGTCCGGCACTTCGCCGGCCGCGTCGGCCACTGGGAGGTCTGGAACGAGCCGAACGGGCCGATCTTCTGGGCGCCGCGCCCGAAGCCGGCCGACTACGCGGCGCTCCTCGACGTCGCCTATGCGCGCATCAAGGCCGCCGATCCAGGCGCCTACGTCCTCGCCGGCGCAACGGCTCCGGCGTCGAGCGACGGCACCTGGATCGACGAGGTCGAGTTCGTCTCCGCCGTCTACGGGTCAGGCGGGAAGGGGGACTTCGACGGCTGGAGCCATCATCCGTACACGGTCTCGCCGACGTTCGCCCACAACGACAACGCCTGGTATCAGGTGTTCGGCACCTCGCCCAGCATTCGGAGCGTGATGGCGGCCAACGGCGATGCAGGCAAGCTCGTCTGGGGCACCGAGTTCGGCCCGCCGACGAGCGGCGGCCCGAACGCGATGTCCGAGGCGGAGCAAGCCGACCAGGTCACCAAGGCGTACGGCCTCTGGCGTTCCCACTCCTGGGCGGGACCGCTCTTCGTCTACACGCAGCGCGACAAGCGTCCCTACGGGGCGTCGGCGGATTCCTTCGACTACTACGGAATGCTCCGGTACGACTTCTCGCCCAAGCCCGTCTGGACGGCCTACCGCGCCATGGCCGCGACCTGAGCGAGGGCGTGCTCCACGCGCTCGACGTGCCGCGGCCAGAGAAACTCGGCGCGGCGCTCGAGCAGGCGCCGGCTGCGCTCCGCGAGTAGCTCGGGCGTCTCGAACACGCGGCGCGCCGAAGCCACCAGCGCACGCGGGTCGCGTGCCGTGAAGACCTCCGCCTCGGTCGTCTCCGGCAGCCCACCCCGGTCGCTGACGAGCGCGGGCAGCCCGCGCATCGCGGCCTCGACGGCGACGAGCGGCGCGTTCTCCTCCCATTCGCTCGGGATCGCGAGCAGGTCGACGGACGCGAAGAACCGCTCTTTCGCCTCGCCGTCGACGTGGCCCCTGAAGTCGATCCGCGGATCCGCGGCGGCACGCTCGCGGACCAGCGGCTCGAGCTCCCCGCTGCCGGCGACGACGAGTCGCCACGTCTCCGGCGCCGACGCAAAGGCGTCGAGGAGCGTGTGGATGCCCTTGACGCGCGAGAGCGTGCCGATGTAGCCGAGCGTCGGCGTCGCGAGGTCGTGCCCGCGCGCATGGCCCTGCGCCGCGTGCGCTCCCTGTCGGATCGTGATTGCGCGTGAGGCCGGGATCACGCCCGCCTCGACGTGCCGGAGACGCACGTGGTCCGACGGCGAGACGAGCAGGTCGAGGCGCGAGGAGGCCGCGCGAGCGCGCACGACGCGTTGGACGCGGCAGCTGACGCAGCGCCCGCCGCAAAACTCCCCGCCGCGGGTCATCGTCACCCGCGCGCAGAGGAGGCCGAGGTCGTGTGCCGTATGCACGTGTGGCGTCCGAGCGCTGCGGATCGCCGTGAAGGGGGCCGCGGAGAGGCCCTGGACAGCGTGCGTATGAACCACGTCCGGTCGCAGCTCGGCAAGGGCGCGCTTGACTGCACGATGCGTCGCGGGGAGCCACTGGTCGCGCGCATGCCAGAGCGCCTTTCGCGCCGGGTCCGCGTCCCGCGCGAGCGGCGCGAGGCCGGGGACGTGGATGGTCTCGACTTCGAGCCCGCCCCCTGCTCCCGTCAGGACGACGACCTCGTGCCGGTCTGAAAGGTCGTCGGCGAGCGCGGCCACGTATGCCTCTGCGCCGCCACGACCCTCGGGCGGGAGGGTGTTCGTGACCAGTGCGAGCTTCATCAGCGGCGGGCGAGCGAGCGGGCGTAGTCCCGCGCCTTCGCGACGAACGTCCGGAAGCGGAAGTGGATCAGCAGGCTCGCCGCGCGCATGATCTTCCCGCGCCAGTAGGTGCGGAAGAGGGGGGAGAAGAACGTGGCGCCGTGGGCGCGCGTCATCCGTCTGCCTTGTCGCCAGAAGGCGTACTTGTGGATGTCGGAGCGCTGGCCGCGGCTGACGCGGAACGCGGCCCACCAGTCGTCGACGTGCACCACGGGGAACTCCTTGCTGATGCGAATCCAGAGGTCCCAGTCCTGCACGAGGGGGTAGCGGGTGTCGACCTCTCCGATTCGCTCGATCGCCTCGCGACGGAAGAACGCAGTCTGGTGCGGGATGTAGTTGCGCTCCTCGATCAGCTCTCGGAAGCCCACCTGCTTGCTCCGCTCGCGGTCGACCTCGACACTGTTCTCGTCGACATGCAGGAAGTTGCAGTACACGAGCGCGGCCTCCGGGTGCGTGCGTAACGCCGTGACTGCCTTCGTGATCGCACCGGGCAGGTAGTAGTCGTCGGCGTTGAGCCAGGCGAAGACGTCGCCCTTCGCGATCGAGAACCCGAGGTTGACCTTCTCCGTGATCCCGTTCGGCGCCGGGGAGACCACGCGCACCGAGGGGAACCGGGCCAGGATCTCCGGCGTCTCGTCCGTGGAGCCGGAGTCGAGCACGATGTGCTCCACGTGCGGGTAGTCCTGCTCCTGCACGCTCCGCAGCGTCTCCTCGATGTACCGTCCGGTGTTGAACGACGGCGTGACGACCGACACGAGCGGCGTTGGCGGCAGAGGCTTCAAATCGAGGTTTCCGGCCGGAGCCTGTGTTGCTCCTCGCTCCGCACTTCGACGACGCTGCGCTCTCCTGCGCCGCGGTGGTCGCCCGGCCCGAGCCCGTTCACGTGACGACCGTCTTCGCGCGTGCGCCCCGGCCGCCGCTCGGCTCGTGGGACGGTTGCGCGGCTTCGCCGACTCCGACGAGAGCGTCTCCACGAGGCGTGCGGAGGAGGAGGCGGTGCTCCCGGCCACGCCACACGGCCTGACCTTCCTCCCGCTCCTCGAGCGGCGGTACGCCGAGCAGGGAGGCAGGCAGGATTTCACGGCGGTCGTCGCGAGTCAGGTGCCGCACATCTCGCCTCCCGGCCTCGAGGTCGACGACCCCGAGCTCCTGCCGCCCTTCGAGCGCTACTGGTTGCTCACGGGCTGAGTGCACTCGCGGGCGAGTCTAGATGGAGAACACGCGGTGCTTGAGGCTGCCCGAGTACCGGCCCAGCTCCCAGCCCACCAGCCAGGCGAGGCGCGCGCGGCCGCCCTTCGTGTGGACGCGCGGCAGGCTCCTCGCGATCGCCGGCCAGTAGCGGATCGGCCACCGCCACGCCTTTCCGCGACGCTCGCCGCGCCGGCGGTACTTTCGCTGGAGCCGCGCCGTCTCCTCGGCGTAGAGGAATGCCTGCCGGAAGATGCCGCGGATCGTGTCCTTGAGGCGGTAGTAGTAGACCGCGCCCTCGACGGTGCCGAGCTTCCCCCCGGCGAGCTGGATCCGGAAGCAGTAGTCGTTGTCCTCGCAGGCGACGAACGTCTCGTCGAAGCCGCCGAGCGACTCGTGGATCTCGCGCCGTACCGCCATGCCGCCCCCGGCTGTGTGCGGGAGGTAAGGGGGGAACCAGTTCTGCTGGAGCCCGTCCGGCGTCGGCGGGTCCCGCGTCTCGCGCACCCAGGGGGCATTGAGGCGATCGTGGTCGTGCGGCGTCGCCGCCGCCTCGTAGCGGTCGAGTGCCTTCGCGACAGCGTCGATCCACCCTTCCTCGACCTGATCGTCGGAGTCGACGAAGGCCAGGTAGCGCCCGCGGGACACGGCGCTCGCGCAGTTGCGCGCATACGAGATCCCGCGCCGGTCGGAGGCGTCGAGGACGGTGAGGCTCGGCAGACGGTCCCGAAAGGACTCGATCACGGCGACGGTGTCGTCGGTCGAGCCGTTGTCGGCGACGACGACCTCCCAGCTACGGGCGGTCTCCTGCCTGGCGAGCGACTCGAGCGTGCCGCCGATGGTCGGTTCCGAGTTGAACGTCGGGATCACGACGCTGACCTCGACCTCGCCCGCGGTCATGGCCGCAGCGCTCGCGCGACCTGGCCGAAGCCGACGCGGACGGTGCCCGGAGCCGCCAGCACGACCGCGCTGTAGGCAGCGAGCGCGACAGTCGCCACGAGGAGCGGCGGTCCTGGCAACGCGACGACGACGACGACCATCCCGGCGGTCGCGAGCGCGAGGATGGGCAGGTAGTCCAGCCGCGGCAGGAACGTCATCTGCCGACGCATGAAGACGGCGGCGAGCGACAGCGAGAACAGTTCCGAGACGACGGCGGTGACGGCGGCGGCGCGGAAGCCGTAGGCCGGGAGCAGCGCGACGTTGAGCGCGACGTTGACCGTCAGGACGACCCCTGCGATGCCCAACAGGATCCGGTCCGCGCCCGCGGCGATCAGAACGCGCCAGAAGAGAGCGTTCACGATTGCCAGCATCGGATAGGGAGCCAGGATCCTCAACGCGTCGGCTGCGCTCTCGAACTCGGCGCCTGCCGTCACCGCGATCAGCGGCGCGGCGAAGGCGAACATCAGGATCGAGAGCGGGATCGCGACCGCCAGCATCGCCTCGAACGATCGCTGAACGACCTCTCGCAGCCGCGGGTTCCCGGTCGCGGCGAAGTGCGTGAGCGTGGGGAAGACGGACAGTGCGATCGCGGCGATGACGACATCCGCGAGCTCTAGGAACTTGTACGCGGCGCCGTAGAGCCCGACCTCGAAGCTCGGCCGGACCAGCGCGAGGATCACCCCGTCGATCTTGAAGAAGACCTGGCCCAGGCCGGTCGCGAGCCCGATCACGATCGACCCGCGGAGGAGCTCGCGCCAGAAGCCCACGTCGACGACAGGACGGAGGGAGACCATCCTGTTCACGACCACCAGGTCGACGAGGAACGTAACGACGACCCCGAGCACCTGCGCCCAGACCACGCCGGAGAAGCCGAGGTCGAGCGAGAGCGCCGCGAGTGTCAGGGCGAGGGAGACACCCCGGCCGGTGACGTTCGCGAGTACTGCCCAATGCATCCGCAGCTGGGCCTGCAGGACCGGCAGGACGGCGACGTTCATGAGCGTCGCGTAGGCCCCGACCGACCAGATCAGCACCGCCACCTTCGTCCGGTCATCGAAGGGCATGAGCAAGCCGGCCACGACCATGACCGAGACCGCCGCGGCGGAGACGAGCGCCCGCAGCGGGAGCGACCGCCGCATCACCGACTCCGTCACCTCCGGCTTCGCGGAGATGTCTCGCAGGACGGTCGTCGCGAGGCCGAGGTCGGAGAGGACGACCGGCAGGAACAGGAAGCTCGTCGCCGCGACGTAGTCGCCGTAGGCATCGGGGCCGAGGCCGCGCGTCATGGCGACGAACGTGAAGAACGAGATCCCGGCAGCAATCGCGCTGCCGACGATCTGCACCAGTGAGTTCGTCGCCAGGCGGAAGGCGAGGCGATTGGCCGGCGCCGACTCGCTCACGCGCTCGGCGGCCCAGCCGCGCGGACGTTCGGATTCTGTGAAATCTGGAAGATGCCGGCCTCGGTTGCCGTTAGATGATGGTGGGAGACGCGGCCCCTCCCTCCCCGAGCAGCGCTTCCCGAGCCACGGAGTCTGAGCCTAGATGTTCCTACTGATTTCTGCGCTTTCCGCGAATTTCACTCGATTGAGGGAGCCCGAGACGTATCTCAAAGGCTTGCGGTTCCGTTGTGACCTCAGCAAGATGAGAACTGGCGGCTAGGGACAACCCACCTCGTTGGGAGAAGGAGCGGCGTTTTGACAGCACGGCGGCCCGTGCTTGGACTGATGATTGTCGCGCTCGTGGCGGCCGGCCCCGCCGCGGCTGCGTCGCCGCAGAAGATTTACAAGGATCTTGCAGATAACGGTAGACTTGACGCGAAGTACCGCCGAGCGGACATCGCGCGTGCCTTCAACCTCCCACAAGTGATCGCAACTGACCAAAAGCGGCCGGTCCGTCGACCGGCGTCGATGAAGCCGGCGCCGACCACCGACAAGCGGTCCGGCTCCAAGCTTCCTTTCACGGGCCTCGATCTCGCCCTCCTCATCGTTGGCGGAGGCCCACTCCTCCTGTTCGGCATCGGCCTGCGGCGTCGCGTCTCTCGAGCAGCGGCCGAGGCGGTGGTAGGCGGATAGATTGCGGCCGACGGCGACAACTGCGGCGGCGCCTGAGGCGGTTACAACCTCAGCTCCGGCCCAGCCGGGCCGTCGAGAGCAACTCGCTGCGCGCTTGCAGCTCCGCCCGGACGCGGCGTGGGCCCTGGGGCGCTTCTGCCTCGACGCCACGATGCTCGCTGCGGCTGGGCTCGCGTCTGCGCTCGGGTCGCGCGCGGCAGGCGTCGACGCGGCTCCGGTCGGCTGGCTGACGGTCTTCGGCGCCTTCGTCATCGCCGCATTTGCGGCGCGCGGGATGTATCGCCCGCGGCTGAGGGCCGAGCTCCTCGAGGACCTTCGCGGGGTCGTCGTGGCGACGTCGCTGGCGGCGATGGCGGTGCTGACGCTGCGCGCGGTGCTAACGGATCCGCCTGAGCTTGCAGCGCAGGTGCTCCGGCCGTGGGCCTTCGCGACGGTCTACGTGGCTGCAGGACGCATCGCGCTCCTCTGGTCTCAGACGCAGGCCCGCCGCCACGGCGAGGCGCTCCGGCCGACGTTGATCGTCGGCGCCGGGCGGATCGGCCGCCTCACGGCCAAGCGCCTGCTCGAACATCCGGAGCTCGGCCTGCGGCCGATCGGCTTCCTGGACAAGGAGCCGATGGACGCGCAGGAGGGGTCGTCGCTCCTCCCGGTGCTCGGCGCCAGCTGGGACCTCGACCGAGTCGTCGAGGAGCACGGCGTCCAGCAGGTGATCGTCAGCTTTTCGACCGCGCCCGACGAGGTGCTGCTACGGCTCTTCCGCCGCTGCGAAGAGCTCGGTGTCAACGTCGCCTTCGTGCCGCGCCTCTTCGAGAAGGTGACCGGCCGGCTGACGGTCGACCACCTCGGAGGCCTGCCGCTGATCGCGGCGCGCGCGCCGAACCCGCGCGGCGTCCAGTTCGCGATCAAGTACACCGCGGACAGGCTCGTCGCCGGCATCTTGCTCCTCGTCACCTCGCCGCTGCTGGCCTTGGCCGCGCTCGGGGTCGCGCTGTCGCTCGGACGTCCGATCTTCTTCCGGCAGCGGCGAGTCGGCCGCGACGGCCGCGAGTTCGAGATGCTCAAGTTCCGGACGATGCGCGCCCAGCCCCAGCCGAGCGCGGTCGCGCTCGAGCTCCCGCCGGACACAGCGCCTGGCGGCGTCGAGGGCGAAGACCGCCGCACGGCGTTGGGTGCATTCATCCGCAAGGTGTCGATCGACGAGCTGCCACAGCTGCTCAACGTCGTCAAGGGCGACATGAGCCTGATCGGTCCCCGTCCCGAGCGCCCGAACTTCGTCGGCCTCTTCGAGCAGAGCGTCTACCGCTACGGCGACCGCCATCGCGTCAAGTCCGGGATCACGGGCTGGGCCCAGGTGAACGGCCTGCGCGGCAAGACCTCGCTGGTCGACCGGGTCGAGTGGGACAACTACTACATCGAGAACTGGTCGCTCTGGCTCGACCTGAAGATCCTCATGCTGACGGCCGTCGCCGTCCTCGGCTCCACGCGGACGGTCGAGTAGCACCGGGTCGCTCGAAGCTTTCTAAACCATTTCGAGCCGCCTGCCGAAGTCTCTACGAGGATGCGGTCACGACCTCGTAAAGAGTTTTCGTACCGCCCACCGAGGACGACGTGGGCGCCGACCCCTGAGCTACGATGGGCCGACCTTCGAGCTGTGGGCGGCTATCCCGGCCGCCAGGTCAAATCGTCGCGGAAGGGGGATTCGGAGGTTGTTTGAGCGCTTCACAGAGCGGGCCCGCCAGGTAGTCGTCCTTGCCCAAGACGAGGCGCGGGCGCTGAAGCACAACTACATCGGCACGGAGCACATCCTGCTCGGCCTGCTCCGCGAGGAAGAGGGCCTCGAGGCCCGCGTCCTCGAGTCGCTCGACATCACCGTCGAAGAGGTCCGCGCCCAGGTCGCACGCATCGTCGGCCAGGGCGACGAGGTCACCACCGGGCAGATCCCGTTCACCCCGCGCGCGAAGAAGGTGCTCGAGCTCGCGCTGCGCGAGGCGCTCTCGCTCGGCCACAACTACATCGGCACGGAGCACATCCTGCTCGGCCTCGTTCGCGAGAACGAGGGCGTCGCCGCTCGCATCCTGCTCGACTTCGACGCCGATGCCGAGAAGATCCGCAACGAGATCATCCGGATGCTTTCGGGCCCGGGGCGCCGCCAGCAGGGCGGGGGCTCCGCCGGCGAAAAGGCGAAGAGCTCGAAGCTGCTCGACCAGTTCGGCCGCAACCTGACGAAGCTCGCGGCGGAGGCGAAGCTCGACCCCGTCGTCGGGCGCCAGACCGAGATCGAGCGCGTGATGCAGATCCTCTCGCGCCGCACGAAGAACAACCCGGTGCTGATCGGCGAGCCGGGCGTCGGCAAGACCGCCGTCGTCGAGGGCCTTGCCGCCCGGATCTCGTCGAACCAGGTGCCCGAGCTCCTGAAGGGCAAGCAGATCTACACGCTCGACCTCGCCGCCCTCGTTGCCGGCTCGAAGTACCGCGGTGAGTTCGAGGAGCGCCTGAAGAAGGTGATGAAGGAGATCACCCAGCGCGGCGACATCATCCTGTT
>Ga0126307_10000999_pt1 | contig 18621 bp, 17 predicted proteins | sample Plot28_FD_89955 | JGI IMG/M metagenome (GOLD analysis project Ga0126307, IMG submission 89955) | Serpentine soil microbial communities from UC McLaughlin Reserve, CA, USA - Plot28 | ecosystem: Environmental > Terrestrial > Soil > Grasslands | place: USA: UC McLaughlin Reserve, Lake County... | reverse complement strand
TTGTCGGCAACGCTGTGCTGTCGGGCGCGAGCGAAGAGCTACTGGCTGTGCTGCTGTCCTTCGCTGGAGGCGCCGTTTTAGCCTCGCTGGCCGACACGCTTATGCCTGATGCCTAGCGAGAGGGTGGTCCTTTGCTAGCCTTCGCTACGGCCGCTGGGTTTCTACTCTCCTTTATGATCGCGGTTTAGCCATCTAGGGCCGGGGACCTATTGAGGGGCTGCGGCTCTTTTCGATCCCCAAGTGGTACGGATAATTAGACATACTCCCACCTCTGGTACAGAGGCAGAGGGAATCTAAGAGGGGTTGGCTCCTATCATCTGCTGGCCCTTCGTCTACTGTGGAGGACCCAGGTTGGGCAGCTTCTGGGGTAGACTACTGGCATTCATTGTAATGGTGGCAGTCAATTTCCGCCGTGCAAAATGCCAAGCCCGTGGTTAGTAGGGGGAATCTTGGGCAGTAAAGGCTTGAAACTTACGGCTGCAGATACCGTCCATGAAATCTTAGGGTTTAGGAGGGGACGTGTGAACCGTTAGGGGGCGGCCTAGGCGGCCCCACTCATAGTATCCTTACACCCTTCTCCTACCGCCCGCGAACGCTCTGTAGAGGGCCAGCAGTATGAACGCTCCAAGGGTAGCCACCAGAATCGACCAGATGTTGAACCCGGTAAGCCCCGTGCCACCGAGCAACTGCACGACGAACCCTCCGACCAGTGCTCCTATCATCCCGATGACGATGGTGAGCAGGAAGCCGCCGGGATCCCTGCCTGGCATGATCAGCTTGCCCAAGATCCCCGCAATAAGCCCGATGACGATCCAGCTTATGATGCCTATACTCATCTTCTTCTCTTACCTCCTTTCCATCCGGCGGTGCTCTTTCTGCCCACCTGTTCCTTCTCCCTTCCTTTCAGTCATCACTGCGAGCCGCTGTAGGCTTCTTTGCCCCTTTGCGAGAAGACGTAGAGGTGGTAGCCGACCAATATCCACCCCAAACCGAACAGCGTCCTTAGCGTTACGGTAAGGCATGTCTCGATGACGCCGTCGGGCGGGACTCCCAAAGGGAAAGAAAAGATGCCCAGCAAGCCGATGACGAACGGCAAGACACTCCAGTAGTGCGGTAGAGTCCTTACCTGTGCCCGTGAGGCGGCAGCGCCGAGGGCCATCAAACCGATGCACTCGACCGCACACCCCACTCCAAAGACGAACCATGCCACCTCGCTTGCGAGCAGGCCGAGCAAGCCAACACAGCTTGCGACAACCCCGACCGCGCTTAGGGCGAATGCTACCCCTCCCTCCGACTCCTCCTCCGATCCCTCCAATCCGTCCTGGTAGCGGGCATAGAGCCCCGCTATCCCGGCCAAGAACAGCAGCTGCACAACGACAAACAGATAGTCCGGGCTCTTGGCAGGCCACAGAGGGGCACACAGAGGGCCAACGGCTGTGTCAATAAGGGCCTTTATGCTCCACAGCACGCCGCCCGCCGTGGCTGCTAGGCCACCCAGCCATACTAGAAAGCCCGACCCTGCCACCATAGAGTAGTGCCTCTTACTTATCTCCCTTCTCCTTCGAGGTAGCCATAGCAACTTCGATAACACTATCGCCCGGAAGTCAACACGATGGCCAGGAAGCCCAGCGAATAAAAGAAGACCATCATACGGCCAAAGAGCCGGGCGCTCTCTTGCTCTTTATGCTCCATGGCAGCTCCCCAAAGAGCCCCAGAAATGGTGCCACAAAACCAGGCCAGCACGAGCACACCATCCAGCACCTTCTCCATAGCCTCTGTCCATACTACTGGCCGATTCTAAGAAGCTGCTAAATGCTAAGAGAGTCAAGGTTCTTACGCGAGCTTGGGCTTTTTTCTGTTATGGTTGCGTTTGGAGGGATGAGGAGGAGTATGCGTGCGTAGGGAGAGGGGTGGCCGCACAGCTTGCAACTCGAACTGATAAACCAATAGAGACCGAAAATTAGCCAACAGGAAATAACGATGTATTGCACCATGAGATAAACCTGCTTATCTCTAAGTCGAGCCTTCTAAGCCCAGCTATCTGTAGCTACGCTTCAATTGTTACACCCTTTTCTAAGAAAAGAATGAGACATCGGAAGCTAAATGAGTTCGACCACTCAAAGGGTTCCCGTCAGACGACGAAAACGCCAGTCGGACTAACGAGTAGCGGCAACAAAAATCCCCCGTTTGCAGGGGGATCGGCTCTTTCTCAGTAAATAGTAGACGACGACCCGTACCCCCTCGGCTTCTTGCACGACCTTCTGGTTGTGCTACTCAACCCATGAGTGAAAGAGCTTGCTTTCGTGACAGTTGGCGTTCTAGATCGAAAGCAAACTCTTTTTGCCTTCCCGTAGCTCGAAGGTCCCGTAACCAAAAGCAACTTCCGGGCGTTGGTCTCTACTTGTCCTCCATCAACACGTCTATGAGCAGGGCTGCCATCCAAGAGAAGAAGTCGGAGCCATGTCCCCTCCCGGTCAAAGGATCGAAGTATTCAAAGAATCCATACTTCTGACACAACTCGATAATCACCTGTCGTAGGCGCTGGGTATGCTCTTCAAAGCCGTAGCGCTTTAGCCCATGCATCAGAAGCCAGTTTATGTTGATCCAAACGGGGCCTCGCCAGTACTGGACCGGGGAGAACCCGAAGCCGTAGCCGTCGTAGCTGGGCACGGGGTAGTAGTCCGTTGCTCCCAGCCCGAATCCGGTGTTCTCCATGGTTTCGATCATGTGCTTCGCCCGGCCTTCGTCCGGGATGCCCGCAAACAGGGGAACGAAGTTGGGGGCCACGTAGACGTGGATCTGCCGGCCAGCGACCAGATCGAAGTCCAAGTAGATGCCGTGCTCCTCGTCCCAGAACTTGCTTTCTATGGCTCGGGCGGTCTTTTGTGCCTGCTTCTCGAAGGTGGAGGGGTCCTCCCCAAGGATGCCTGCAACTTCCGCCAGGTCTCGATTCGCCTGGCACAGGAGCGCGTTGAAGAGCACGTCCTGCACCAAGAAGGGACAATCAGGGCGAATCCGGGCCTCGTCGTAGTCGCACTCGGCAAAAAGCTGGACGAGATAGGCGAACCTGTCGTACTCGGTGCTCACCGGACGGTCCTGGGCGGCTACCAGTTGGGTGTCGACCCGATGGTAGCTGGGTATCTGGTCTCGGCGAAGCTGCAGACGCTGCATGAGCTCGTCCCATTTCGGGGAGTTGTCCATCCCCGACTCCCAAGGATGACGAATATATACGAGTCGCTCCCTTTCGGGATCTCGTTCCCTGTAGAGATACTCATGCCAAGCTTTTAAGCGCGGATAAGCGTACTCGAGGAATTCCCGCGCCCTCCCAGAATCCCTCAAGCATCGGTAGAGTCGTAGCGTGGCGGCGGCATGCAAGGGAGGCTGGACTATCCCCGAGGTCTTGCGGTCACGGGGAGCATCCAGGCTATGCTCAGCGTGCCAGAAGTCAACCCTAGGAAAATACTCGCCGAAGTGCGGGTCGAAGACGATCTGGGGCAAGAGGCCGTTTTTCCACTGGCTGTCGAACAGATGGGTTAACTCCTTGATGGCTCGGCGCTGGTCCCAGTGGGCGTAGCCGATCGCCGTAAAGGCCGAGTCCCAGGACCACTGGTGCGGATACAGCCTGGGGCCTGGTCTGGTGTACTCACCCGTCCAGTTGAACTCCAGAACCTTCTGCGCCTCTTGGACAAGCGTCGTATAGTCCTGTGGCATCGATCTCGCCTCCTAGTTTTTTTGCTTTAATTATTCAGATTTTGGTTCCAGTAACACTAATCCCCATCGTTCCAGAAGATCGCAAAACATAGGCAACTCTGTTTCCAGAAGGGGAATCAGCCTGTCTCAAAAATGACGGTTATGACACGCCTGGTCGGACAATCTGCCTTTCTGCGAAGAGCACTGCCGTTGCTGCTTTGAGACGAACCTTAGCGGCCCCCTACGCGCACGCTCTCAGCAGTCTATCGATGAAAAGAGATTGTGCCCCACAAGGATGATCATGATCAGTTGCTCGGCACTTCGATGGTTCCCGTATCCTTAAGGCCTCGCCTCAGCTTTTCCCTGGACTTCCGAGCCAACGCCTCATAGTGACTCTTGATCTTATCTAGCTCTTCGTCCGATAGCTCCTCAAGATCTAAAAGACCGTTATGCGCCCCGTGCATTGCCCGGATCAGTTCATCCAGTTTCAGTTGCATCGCAGCACTATCCCTATTTTGAGTGTTCTGGATGAGGAACACCATGAGGAACGTAATAATGGTCGTGCTGGTATTTATGACCAACTGCCAAGTATCACTGAACCCGAATATCGGGCCCGTAACAGCCCAAACTAGTATGATGAGCGCCGCAACAGCGAAGGTCGCAGGGTGTCCTGCAGCGCGCGAAGTCCACTTAGCAAAGCGGGTGAACAGGGAGTCAGGGTACATGGATTTACTCCTTTACAGCCGTCTTGTCCAGTATTGAGTATTCTTACGCTGCTTCACTATTCTTAGTTTCCGAGCATGGAGTAGCGGCACCTTCCTCGCATCCACTCGACCAGCCTGTGCATGTTCCAACACCAGGGGCGACCAGCAGCGAGAGCGGCCACGAGCCTATGTAGAGAGCCGGCCTGAATGTCCTAGTCAGACTTCGGCCGGCTCTGTTCTAAAGAGGTATTCTACTATCCGGGTTGCGGCCGCGGTTGTTGCGTAAACCTCTCTGACGAGGAAACCGTGTTAAGTACGTTGGCAAAGCATAGCTTCATGGCGATTCTGCTGGCGGTCATGATCGAGGAGTTTGGCATTCCCATGCCGATCCCAACAGACCTCATGATCGTCTTCGCCGGCACGACCGCCGGGGGGTTCGTGCCGCAGCTGGTGCTATTCTTCGTGACTTTGACGCTAGCATCTGCGGTTGGGGGTAGCGGATTGTACATTCTTGTGCGCCGTGGTGGGCGCCCGCTGGTGGACCGCTTCGGACGCTACGTGCACCTGGGACCGGAACAACTCGCTCACGCCGAGGCACTGCTCGCGCGTGGCGGCTGGAGTAGCATTGCCCTGGGTCGGGCGATCCCTGGCGTACGCTACGCTACGATGATCGCCTGTGGCCTTTTGAAGGTGCCCTTCCCGCGCTACGTCACGGCCCACATCGTGGGCTCGTCGGTGTACATAGCCGTTTTCCTGGCACTTGGGGCCGTATTCGGACCAGCGATCCTGGAGCGGATACACCTACCGGTGCACGCTCTGCGCCTGCTCTGGCTCCTGACGCTCGCGGTAGGGCTGCCGTTCTTGATTGTGCGCTGGAGCCGCCGCGTCCGCTCCCGGCAGTCAGAGAGCCCGTCGCGCAGGCGGCTGGTGGGCGCGGTGCTGCTGGGCAGCTTCGCCAGGACGGTCGCGCTCACCGCCACTCTCTCCGCCGCCGCCACCGTAGCCGAGCTGTTGGGAGCTTCGCACCCGCTGAACGTGACCTATGTCTTGTTGGGCTGGCTACTGCTCGGCCTGGAGCTCGACGTGGGCCTCGCCCTTGTGCTCCTGTACATCGTCCTGTTGGCGCTGCTCACAGGTGCAGCAGTAGCCTACTACGAGCTGATGTTGCCGTATCTAGCACCCCGCGGCGCTACGCCGCCCCGGCAGGTCTTTGGGCTGACGCTGCTAGCCTTTGGCCTTCTCGTAACCATCTTCCTATTCTCGCGGTTTGTCGAGCGCGACAGCTCGTTCGGCGATCTTTGGTGGCAATACGGCGGTCCGATAATGCTGCTTGGCATCGCCCTGGGAGCGGTGGTCTACGCCACAACCGCCGTCTATGGTCACATCCTGGCTACCGCCGTGGTGCCCAGCCTCCACCGCGACGACAAGCCGTAACCCTTCCCGAACTCGACCGACCTCCGGAGCTGCCCAGCCCTTCTCCAGCTTTGCCTTCCCGCTTGCTAGTAGAGCCAGTAGGTTGATTTCGAGCGAGGCTCGCGCCAGAGGTTTCAAGTAAGTTTCCCTGCCCTTATCAAAAGACAAAAGAAACTCAGTGATCCACCTAGGGGTCAGAAGAAGATGATGATGATGATGAGGACGAGGTTTCCACCCCATAGTAACTCGCCAGGATGTTGCGCACCGCTGGTGCTGCCGTAACCTCGCTACCATCCTCAAATGCCCCGCCCGCCTCTACCATCACCAACACCACTACCGGATCTTTCTTGCTCTGGTCCCACCCCACGAACCAGTTTATGGGATCTTTGCCCCACTCCTCGCCGGTTCCAGATTTCCCTACCACATCGAGCTTCGTGCCCTTAAACGCATCCTCTGCTGTTCCCCCCGGTCCTGTTACCATCTTTAATCCTCTTAGGGTCTCTTGCAGATAGGAGGGATCCACTCCTAAGCTACCTGCTGGAGCTGGGGATATCTCTTTTATTAGGTTGCCTTGTTGATCTTCTATCTCTTTTCCTACGTGAGGGGTTACTAGCGTGCCTCCGTTGGCTAACGCTGCGTATCCTCTTATGAGCTGCAAGGGGGTAACTAGCAAGTCTCCTTGGCCTATTGAGAGGTTTACCCACCTGCCTACGCTCCACAGCTTGTCATCTTCCGTTGTGCCCGCCTCTTGTTGCCACTCTTGGGTTGGCACCCTCCCGGCAGCCTCTCCGGGCAGGTCTACCCCTGTTTTCTGCCCGAAGCCAAACTGTTGATAGTACCCGGGCAGGAGGTCTTTATCATTGGTTTTGTTCCACATCCAGTCCGCCACCTGGTAGAAGAACTTGTCATTTGAGTCCATGAGGGCCTGGGCGTAGTTCTGGGTGCCGTGGGGTCCTAGGAACTGATACTTGGGACTGTTCTCGCGCCAGCTTTGCCAGCAGCCCCAAGACGTAGCCGTAGGACGCCAGCACGCTCCCGTATCCGTTACCGTTGTGGAGGAGCTTATCGCTCCGTCTGCCAAGCCTGCGAGGCCTGTGAAGGGTTTGAAGGTCGAGGCCCCGGGATAAGCTCCTTGAACAGCCCGGTTGGTGAATGGGGAGTTTGCTTCTTCCGAGGTCAGGTACTCGTACTGTTTTATCTTCTCGTCGTCCGTGATCCCCCCTACAAACATCTGTGGATCGAAGTCAGGCTTGCCAGCCATAGCCAGGATCTCGCCATTAGCTGGATCTATGGCTAGGGCTGCTCCGCCTGTAGCTGCGTGCCCCTTCCCCTTGGCCCGTCCTATGGCTGCTTGTAGCTCTTTATCTACGTTCTTTTGGAGGTTCAGATCTATGGTGAGCTTTAAGTTCTCACCTGGGGTTGGGTCGGTAGTGCGAGCAGGTTTTCCTAGCTCGGGGATCTCCTCGTCTCCCCCATCATGGAGACTGCCGTCGGCCTTATCGGTATCTACCTGTCTACCCAGGGCATCCACCTCATATTCCTTCTTGCCGGGCTTGCCGCGTAGAGTCTCCTCATAAGAGAGCTCAACCCCGTCCTTGCCCACAACCGCGTCGTTATCCAAACCTTTGAAAGTGCTATCACCACTATCTAGCTCCTCTTGGGTTACAGCCCCTGTGTAGCCAAGTACGTGAGCGAGGAGCTGTCCATTCGAGTAGTTCCTCACGTAGTCGTCGTTGACTACCAATCCCCCGAACTCATCACTATTCTCGCTCACGTAGACTACGTCCTCTCGACCCGCATTCTCCTTGACGAGCATGGGGCTATACTGATTGCCAGAAGCGATGGCTGAGTCGTAGCGCGAGAGAACCTCCTTTTTATCTGCCTTGAGGAGGTCAGCTAGTTCCCCGAGCTTATCGCGGGAGATAGCGTTAGGGATAACGGTGACGTTAAAGCCCGACTGGTTGTTAGCGAGTACCTCGCCGTTACGGTCGTAGATAACCCCTCGTTGAGCAGGAACCTTCATCGAGCGGGTTTGGGTAGCCTGGGCACTGCTTTGGTAGTCATCGGAGGCCAAGACCTGAAGCTCCCAGAGCCTGAAGGCCAAGATTACAAAAAAGATCGAAGCGAGGGTAGCCAAGGCGACCACTCGCCGTTGCATTCGCATCCTCGTTACCTGGGGCTTCGTCTCCTTGCGGGCAGGCTTGGAGTGGTTCTTGCGATTGAGCCGCTTGCCAACTCTCCTGTTGGGCAGCCGAAGCACTGCTTACACCGTCTTCGCCAAACCTAGAGGCCTCTTAACTCTGTTATCCTCGTACAAGCGAGGCCATGTTGTTCTCGCCCTTTTCAGAGACATGAAGGTTTAGAGGGCATAGAAGAGGACCACCGCGCCTCATATGCTCCATCCTTTTCCAGCTGGGAATATCTGGTGGGTTACTCACTTCCCTCAATATCGCTTCGCTTCCTAAGAGCCCGATAAGGAAGCTGTAATGGTTGATTATTCTTAGTTCAAATTTCTTGTTCTAGGTTTAGGGCTCTCCAGTAAAGAGGACGCTGAATCAGATGCCCGTTGCGTACTGGTTGACATAGCTCATGTACAAATCCCACCGCCAGTTCTTGCCCGGACAATGGATGTGGCCGTCTGTGGCTTCTGCACCACAGGGAGTGAACTAAGCCACCGTGACTAGCGTGCCACCTTACCCTAAGAAGACGCTAAGAAAGCAGTAAGAAGTTATGATGCTACTCGGGCGTGGACATTGCCCCGTTATTTCAAACTGCTGTCACCTTATTTCTTAGCGGTGTGGCGTGTCTTGCAACGGTGCCATAAGAACCAGAGGAGCCCTCCGGCCACTGCGACAGCGACCATCACGTACTCAACGATCGACGCGTACTGCTTCACGAGCAGCCACTGGCTGCCGAGTATCCAGCCCAGGCCGATGAACCCCGCGTTCCACAAGACGCTACCGAGGGCGGTGTAGATAGCGAACTGCCTAACCGGCATGCGTTCGAGGCCTGCTATTATCGAAATTGGAGCTCCTGTGCCGGGGACAAAGCGCCCAATCAGGATAGTCTTTCTACCGTGCCGCTCAAACGCTTTACTCGCCTTGTTTAGGCTTAGTTCAAACCCCAGCTTGCCGAATCGCTCAATACTCTCGATACGCTGGCGTAAACCCTCGTAGCTCCATAGACCTAGAATATACAGGGCCAACGAGGCGGTCACCGATCCTGCTGTTGACGCTACCAGTACCGGGATAAGTGAAAAGCGTCCTTGCTCAACCAAGAAGCCGGCAAGGGGTAAGGTGAGCTGCGTGGGGATCATTAAGTTCATGTTTCCGAGCGCCGTCATACAGAACACACCAACGTAGCCAAAGGAGTAGACAACATTAATTGCCCATTGCGTAAGGTCGGTGAACAAATTAAATAATCTCCTGCCTGAGATAGGTATAGAGCTCATCGAAGATAGCCTCGATGTGATGAGCTAGTTGTCGTTTGTGCGGTAGTTTGCTGTGCATATAGACCTCCTGAGTGCCCGTTCCATCCCTGCCCTCGGCATGCTTCGGCCTAACGTGGCGAGAACACGACCTACCACGAAACCCACTAGGCAAGGGTTCATGCCTGCAACATTCCACCTCGATCACTACTCCTGCGGAATCCCCGTAGTCTGTAGATAGCCATCTTCCTTCGATATCGTACAGTTCCTGATAAATGGAGAATCTGCAACGGGCGAGCACAAGATGCCCTGGTCTGGATCGAACGATCTCACGTCGGCAGCCGAGAACGTCTTGGTCCCCTCTCCTAAACATGAATACTACTACCTTCATGTCGGAGACCTTTCTGTTGGAGAGTATGTCGCGTTGACCCTTGAACGCCACTCAAGGAGTTCTTCTTGTCGCTTATCAATCTCTTGCTGGTTGCGTTCGCTCGCGAGGTTACTCTTCTCTAGTGGGTCATTCGACAGATCGAAGAACTCGTCGGGCTGGTTGCCGTAGTGGTAGATGTACTTCTCCGAGCCTTTGAGGCTAGCCAAGCACTGCTCCTCGTGAAAGCAGCTGAACATGAGGGTACGGTCTTCGGGCAACGAATGGAGGAGCGAATAGCCCGGGTACTGACCATTCTTCACCTCGTAGCCCAGCATCTCCAGCACGGTAGGCAGGATGTCGGTGTGGTTCGAGAGCCCCTCAACTCGCTCTCCGCCTTGCAGCAGACCGGGTGCGTGGATAATGAGTGGTACCTTGAGGCCTTCCTGATAGATAGTGTCGTCGTGCTGGTAGCGGCCGTGCTCGCCGAAGCCCTCTCCATGGTCGCCGTAGATCACGAAGATAGTATTCCGATAGAGCCCAAGCTTTTTGTATTGATCAAAGAGGTTCTGGAGGAAGATGTCCTGCAAGCGTATGCAGTTGAGGTAGCGGTTGACCAAATCATCCTCCGAGTAATCCTTCTGCCCGTAACCGGTAGATAGACACTGGTAGTCATGGTGGCCCGTGCCCAGCAAGTATTCAGCCATGAACGGTTCGTCCTCGTGCTCCTTTAACCACTGCTCGCTGGGCTTGAGCATGATGTCGTCCTCGTAGCCAAAGTAGTTTGTCTTCTGGAAGCCGGCTGTGTCCATCGACTCTAGCGGGTAGTAGTCCTCATATCCGAAGCTATTCACCAAGCCCCTAAAGTCCTCGAAGTCCTGGGTGGAGGACTGGAAGAAGGCTGTCTTGTAGCCCTGCTCCTTAAGGAGGTCGGCGAGACACGGGGCGGGGATACTACCCGGATTGGCCTCAGTGGTCGGCTGGACAAGGTGGGGTTCTATGCCGCAGTTGACCGAGACGCTCGCCTTAGAGGTGTGAGGGACGGTCGTGTAGTTCCGCTTAGCGACGAGACTGCTCTTGGCTAACTCGTTCAGAAAAGGTGTCGTCTCGAGATCGTTATTGTAGGGGGTGGTGGCCCCGCACGGGTCGACTCAAGGTGGATCAGGACAACGTTTCGCTTCTCGGTTTGGGGGGTCTCCGCCAATTTAGCATGCGCGGCTGGATGCTCTGTAGGCGAGCTGATGTCCGAGTTATTCGCCTCGGCAGCTGATGCCTCTTCGAACCCTGTCAGGAGCACATTTATGACTGGGTCTCTCGCTAGCGATACACTAGCTCCTGATGAAAAGTCAGTTGAGCTGGCGCCGATAAGCAGCGAGAGCGATCCGAAGCAGAACGCTAGAAGCAAGAGCCCAAGAAAGCCAAGATAGGAGATCCCAGATGTTACAGTCGAGTAGACTCTTATCCATCCTCGCCATCGCTCTACGGCACATGTCACGAGCCAAGGGCCTAAAGCTACGTAGGCGAGAGCGGTCGCGAGCATTACCCAGGCCCAAAGCGCACCTCCATAAGCTAGAACCGGCAGGACCTCCCTGAGGTTCGGCAACCACAAGGCGATGACGCCGTAGTTGAGCGCAGTGCCAGTTTCCTGGAAGTATTTGTAGGCGGAGGTGGTGACGATCACCAAGAGCATCGTCGTCACGTGGAAGAGTACAATCATAACCTGGCGCAGAAGCCCTCTGCGTACTGCGACGAAGAGCCCGATCCACAGCAGCGTATACCCCAAATCGAAGAATACGTCTGACCGTATCAGATCAAAGGTCAGAGCGAGCCCGGGTACCGAGGCTACGCTGGCAACCTTCAGCGCGAGATTGTAGAGGATGAAAGGGACTAGGAGGCTGAGCGAGTAAATCCAGTCCCGGGGGCTCAGAAGCACTGGGATACCCACAACGTCTAGCGTCTCACTCTAATGCTCTTCCGCCACCACCAACGTCGGGCCCCAGCGATGAGAACCAGTGCGATCAGCAGCCCGTACGCTCCCAGCGAAATCGCAACCCCCGCCCGCAGTGTCCACGACTCGTACCGTAGCTCTACTGTATGCTCGCCCGCCAGTATCGACACCGAGCGCAGGAGCTGATCAGCAACGAGTATCGGGGTGGGTTGGCCATCCACGTAGGCTTTCCACGAAGGGTAGTAGACCTCGCTTAGCACTAAGAGACCCGGCGCTTCAGCAGAGGTTTCAAGTTTTATCCGTTTTGGCTGATACTCCTTTACCTCGGCCCACTCGGCAGAAGCGGAGTCTGGCTGGGACATCTGCTGTGGAGGCTCCTCTTCTAAGAGCGCCGTCTCCTCGGGATCCACCTTGGCTGAAGCCAGCAGATCCAGAGCTTCCTTTCCTGATCCCACGCGCTGTGCCGAGTGGACGATCCAGGCCCGTGGCAACGCCTCCTGGTTTTCCAGCACCCTTGTCTGATCGTCCTCGTATACTGTCGGGTGCGTACGCCCGAACTGCTCGAACCGTTTCAGGCCTTCTGGGTTTTCTTGGGAAGGTTGGGCAGTTACGACGATGTAGCGGACGTTCAGGAGGTCGAGCAGCGGGGAGTCTAGGCCCTCTTCGTAAACATCCAGGAAGTGGTAGCCTTGTGCACTCTCGTTCAGCGCGCTCATGTACTCGTCGTAGCGGGCGATGTGCGTTGGGTCGTAGCCCTGAATGGTTTGCAACCCTATAAGACTCGATTGGTTGTTAACTTCTAGTACATGCGTGCTGGGATTAGCGAATCGAGCCGGGGAGGAAACGTGCGACCATTCCCCTAGTCCTGGGTCGTAGCCAAAGTAGCGGAACGGCTCTTCCTCGCTTCTCGACTGCAAGAACTGGGCAGCTCTTGAGGGGCTGTAGTACTCTGCCGGGTCTATCTCGCGAATTACTACTGCTCCCCCCGTGGGGTGCATCTGCTCGCCTATCGTGACCCTGTCGGCGGTCAACAAGTCGGCGAACACGACGAGGAAAAGCAACACAAATGTGGGCGCGCGCCAGATCGCGAGCCGGCCCGGGATCAGGGCGTACACTGCCACGAGCACGACCGCCAAGGTCAAGAACAGTAGCGAACCCACAGGTAGAGACAAGCCATTCTTCAACGGAAGAGGATAAAGATCTTCCCACCCTCCGAGAAGAGGATAGAGTCCCTCTTCCCCTTCAGATATGGGCGGGAAAAGGGTACTCGTGTTTGCTAGAACGAGTGCCGCCAGGAAGGGTAGGGTGAGAAAAAGGGGCTTCGTGCCGGCCCGGCGCCGCAAAACGGTTAGCCCAGCACCGGCTAGCATGGCGCCACCACGGTAGAAGATCACTATCGCGCGATCGGGGTTGTGCGGGTGTATCCGCTCGAAGTAGGGCAACAGATAAAGCAGCCAGTGCACCGGCGTGGGACCCTGGCTAGTGAGTATGAGTGCGGCGAGCGAGAGGAAAGCAAAGTAGGGGACCGCGAAGCGTCCCCAGGCGATCAGGGGAGCTACCAGCGCTAAAGCCAGTATGGTTATGCCCGCGTACCAGAGGCCGGGCTTCAACAGCAACACCCAATCCCCCAGCGACCACCCGCCTTGGGCGACGATCTCGGCAGGGTAACCACCCGCTAGGTTCGAGAGTGCGTTGTACTCTAGCCTGGGGAGCACCCCGGCAGCAGCCAGGGCGAACCCGAAAGCCAGCACCACCCCACCGTGCAGCACGCATCCTAGAAATCGGCCTCGTATGAGTGGAGGGTTCCCTGGCGGGGAGAGCAGCGTACGGTAGGCTACGTATCCTCCCAAAGCCAGTAGCGCATAGTACGAACCTTGACCAAACCAAGAGGCTAGTATCTGGCTTATAGCTAGCCCCGAAAGCCCCCACCAAAGTCCCCTATAGAGCCAGCGGGAACTCCGGATCGCCAGCTCTGCGCCCAACAGTGCGAGTGGAAGCCAGGCCATAACCCCGATGTACTGCAGGCAGCAGGTGTTCTGGACGTAGAAAAGGCCGCTGTACTCGTAGCCGATCGCCGCCAAGAAAGCGCCCGGAAAGCCCATCCCGATAGTACGAGCCAGCGCGTAGGTAGAAAGCCCAGCCAGCAGCAGGTGTGAAAACATGAGGCCTTTGACCGCGACGACGAGAGGGAAAAGAGTGAAGAGTACCATTGCCGGTAGGTACGTCCAGCCGGAGAGGGGATCGGCAGCAAAGGGTGTGCCCGAGAACTGGTAGGGGTTCCACCCGGGGATGCTACCGGACCTTAGGCTCTCCCCAAGAAAGTAGTAGAAGGGATAATACTGAGTAGCGGCATCCGAGCCTAGAATGTCCTCGGTGCGAAAGAGATCACTGTCGGTGACGGCTGTGAGCGCAAAGAGAAGGAACCCCGCAGCTAGATCGGAATGCCGTAGGACGAACACCGGGACTATCGACAAACGAGCCCGGATCGCTTTGCGCGAAAGTTGCATGACTTATCTAGCCCACCCCTCCTCTATGGACAGTGCACAGGCAGCACAGCTCTCTCTGGTAGTGCGCGGCTATACCCCATGGCCAGGTTCCGACCGGCACAAAGGTGTAGTTGGCGCCCATGGAGACTTCGTTCGGTACTGGCCACTCGGCCAAAGTAACCGCCAGCTCGCAGCTCCTTTCTATCGCTCCTTGCTCTAAGAAGCACGTCCTTAGCGCATCTCTTGACAAGGACCCTTGGCTCAAGCGTCAATTGTTCCTGGTGTATCGTCCAACTTCACCGCAAGACTTTCTAATGTAGAGAGCCTTTCTAAGAAAGCTCTAAGGCTCGAGCTGAACTCTTTGAGAATTAAGCAACCCGGCCAGAACCACTGCGCGCAAGAGCATCGAGAGGCTCAAGCAGCAATCTACTTGTACGTGAGGTAGGACGATAAAGACTATCGCATTGAGGAGAACAAAATGTTTGCCGAGAAGATGAAGACCCGTGGCGCTTCCTATGGTTTCGAAGCTTATCCCGGCTCGCATTCTTGTCACGTGTGGCGGATACGCCTGCGGGACTTTTTCTTCTTCGCCAGTGCGAATACTTAAAGGCAGGAGGGTAATCAAGGGGTCGTAAGAGTGGCTAGGGTTGTTCGCGCCAGGCGGGGCACACCAACCCGCGTAGCCCTCCTGCGGGGATTCTTAAGCATTTCTTAGAAGACGCTTGTAAGCTTTCGTTGCAATAACTGCAGATCCATTACCGTGCTAGATGTGTCGTGTCAACGAAACTCCCGAAGGAAACTCCGGGAGAAGGGGCGCGGTAAGAGGAGGTAATACATAGATCATGGCGGACCTGGAGTCCCAAAAGGCGCAACCAAAGGAGCAGACCCGGTACGCGCCCAGCGGTACATCCGGCGCCGGATGTACCGCTGGGCGGCAGAGATGGGCTGTTGTCAAGAGCAACTGGCCCGCCTGGCTCGTCGCGGGCGTGACGTTTATCAACGGTCTCTTAGAAATGCTTCGGGTCCTGACGGCACGTATCCCCGAGGAGTCCGAGATCTCCGATCTGTTCCCCCTCGGTCTTCACTACTGGAACCATTCTCTGGGCCTCGTCTTTGGGTTCGCGCTGCTCTACCTCTCTTTGAACCTCTTCCGGCGTAAACGCGTGGCATGGTGGCTCGCGGTGACCAGCTCCGCCGCGGTGGCGTTGGTCCGAGTGGAGTACCGGCCGTGGTACACGGTTGTCGTACCGGCGGTGACGCTGGGGCTTCTTCTCCTTTTTAGCAAAAGCTTCACGGTGCGTAGTGAGCCCAAGAGCATCGTGCGGGGCTTCGGAATCGTTGCGGCCAGCGTCGTCTTGGCGCTCGCGTACGGCACCGTCGGCTTCTGGCTACTGGACAAACGGGATTTCGGGATAGATTTTAGGTTGTCGGACGCTTTCGTGAGGACGTTGAGCGAATATGCCCTCGTCGGAAACGACCTCGTACCACGCACCAACGAAGCTCAATGGTTTTTGGACTCTATAGATCTGGCAGGGCTGACCACCGGCGGCTTCGCCGCTTATAGTTTGTTCCGGCCCCTGGCGCACAGGTTCAGTACATTGCCCCACGAGCGCCAGGAAGCAAAGAGCATCCTGGAGAGGCATGGCAAATCGTCCCTGGACTTCTTCAAGCTCTGGCCGGACAAGTCCTACTTCTTCTCGGAGGATCGCGAGTCCTTTATAGCCTACAAAACGTCGCAGAACGTGGCGATTGCCCTGGGCGATCCCGCCGGCCCTGAGCAGGAGCTTTACGATACCACCCTGGCCTTTGTGCGCCACTGCACCGACAACGGCTGGGGGGTGGCCTTCCACCAGGTGCTGCCAGATCTGCTCCCCATATACCGGCGTCTCGGCTTGCAGGTACTCAAGATAGGCGAGGAGGCGATAATCGACCTGAAGCGCTTCCGCTCGCACACAGCCGAACGCAAGAAACTTCGCCGCATAAGGCACAAGTTCGAGAGGGAGGGATACGTGCTGACACGGCACGCCCCTCCCCACGGGCAGGGGTTGCTAGACGAGGTAAGGGAGGTCTCCGAGGAGTGGCTCTCGCTCCCAGGGCGGCGCGAGCGCACCTTCAGTTTGGGTAGCTTCGACCGGAGCTACCTAAATGAGACGCCGCTCTTCGTCGTGCGCGACGAAGAGCGGCGTCCCCTGGCCTTCGCCAACGAGATCCCCTCCTACCGGAAAGGAGAGGTAACCATAGACCTGATGCGTCATCGGCTAGAGACGCCCAACGGCACCATGGACTACCTGCTCATGGAGTTGATGCTGGCCCTGAGAGAGGAGGGATACAGCAGATTCGCTCTGGGGTTGGCCCCTTTCTCCGGGGTGGGGGACCGGCCTGGGGCTACGCTCCAGGAGCGGGCGCTGAACCAGCTCTACGAACACCTCAACCGGTTCTTCTCCTACAAAGGCCTCAGATATTACAAGGCCAAGTTCGAACCGGATTGGGAGGAGCGTTTCCTGGTTTATGGGAGAGGACCGCTCACCCTGGCGAGGGTAGGCGTCGCCCTGACGCGGGTCACGGAGGTAGGATAAGGACTCGTGAAGCACGGGAAAACCCGCCACCAGCAGACGATCGTGGTCGCAGTCGCGCTGCTGGCCCTTCTGGGGTTGGCGATGGTCGTCATGGACTTGGAGGAGATACGGCTGGTCCTGGGGCAGGCGAGCTGGAAGCTGGTGCTCGTCGCGCTGTTGTTCACCGTCCTCTCCTACGTCTGCTTAAGCTACTCTTTCGCCATGGTAAGCAGAATCTTCGGTGTCCGGATGGGCCTGAGGGACCTCTTCGAGATAGGCTTCGTCTCTTATACTTTGAATCACCTGGTGACCACCGGCGGAGCAGCGGGGTACTCGCTCCGGATGCTCCTGGTCAAGCGGCGGGGCTTGTCGATCAGGGACGTCTTCGCCGCGTCCCTCTTTCATTCGACGTTAAACAGCCTGTTCCTGTTCGGCCTGGTACCCGTGAGCCTGGTCTATTGCCTCACCGCCCGCTCCCTGTCAGGCGACGCAGCCTTGGGCGCTGAGGTCGTCGCGGGCCTGCTTCTCTTACTGGTCGTCCTGGTGGCTGTGGTGCTGTTTGGCGGAACCTTTCGGCCTGCGGCCCTAGGCATGGTAGGCGCGGGATGGCATAAGATCACGCACCGTAGCATAGAGAGCCAGTTGAAGGACCTTGACTCCACGCTGGCGCGCGGGGTCGCCTCGATCCACAACAAGCCCAAGATCCTGGTTCCGCCGCTGGTATTGGTCGTGGCTGACTGGGCGACCGCCGTGGCGGCCCTCGGGTTTTGTTTCCACGCGCTCGGTAGTCCCATTGGGCCCCTGGTGCTCCTGACGGGCTTCTCTATAGGCGTCGTGGTGGGCTTGGTCTCGATGATCCCCGGGGGCCTCGGTGCCCAGGAAGGGTCCATGGGAGCGGTCTACGCGCTGCTCGGCGTGCCCCTAGAGCAGGCGGTGCTGGCCGCGATACTTTTCCGGGCTGTCTACTACCTGGTGCCTTTCCTGATCAGCCTGGCATTCTACCGCCGACTCTTGCGAGAACCGGGTAAGCTCGCGCCCGAGCCGTGACGCTGAGTTGTACACATTAGAGTAGCAGAACGAGGGTTAGGTGCCCGAGGCTACGATACACTGGCACAGCCAACGTGAGGCCCTCTGGTTGTAGTAGAGCATCACTCCTTCACTGTGCAGTGAACTCCTACTGTTGCTCTATGGTCTCTAAAGTGTGTTGCGATGAGGCAGTAAGTTACAGACCTATCAATAGTCGGCAGCAAGGGATCTGCAGGTGGCAAAATCCCAATGCGAGGGTATTTTTGTTGATTCCTGTCACTCTGTGTAATCCATATCTATGTCACGGACTAGCTACTAATAGATAACGTTGCAGGTCCGAGCGTACGCGAGGGTGCTGTATGTGCAGCAACCGTGCAGCAACCCGAGTAAATATCCTGAAAACTTGGGAATAGCATCATAGCTAGAATACGCTCATTTGCAGGAGTTTTGCAAACTCTAGAAACCTCTGGAAAACTATCGTGCTGCCTTCACACGGCAGAGGTCGCTGGTTCATCCCAGCGTCGCCAGCCAGGTGCATTCAGTCTTCTCGAAGCGCCCGATATGCCCTTCAAGTTCGCTGTATCGTTGTTACTAATTTGTTACACGCCTGTTGCTAAAGGTTAATAACGAGGTCATAACAAATAATAGGCAACGCACCCAGTAGCAGAAAGGGACCGTCGAGTGATAAGGATTTCGGTCGAAGTAGGCCAAGGTGCTGCCCGTTACAGGGTAGCGGTCCGGGCAAAGAACATCGGGCGGGCCCTGGAGATTGTGGGGAGTCAGAACACAGGCTACCAAGCTAAAATGACGTTTCCAACCGACCCCAAGGCGTTCTTCGTCCGGGGGGCTGCCATGACGGCCAGGGCGGTCGACCAAGAAGCGGCATGAACCGGTCGTGAGGTGGCCCAAATTGTTCGGTCAGTTCTGGGGGACAGTGATCCTGTCGGTGATCGCACTGATTTACAAGACACAACCTGTTTCAAGACGTGTAGCAGATAGGATCAA
>Ga0126307_10000998_pt1 | contig 18622 bp, 14 predicted proteins | sample Plot28_FD_89955 | JGI IMG/M metagenome (GOLD analysis project Ga0126307, IMG submission 89955) | Serpentine soil microbial communities from UC McLaughlin Reserve, CA, USA - Plot28 | ecosystem: Environmental > Terrestrial > Soil > Grasslands | place: USA: UC McLaughlin Reserve, Lake County... | reverse complement strand
GAAGATGAACCGCGGCCGCTCGGGCAGGTCGCCCAGGCGGGCGTCGCCCGTCGGCCCGTCGGCGAGGCGCGTCGTAAGGGCGTCGATCTGCACCTGCGAGTCGCGCCAGTTCCAGGGCAGGAGCCGGCTGAGCACCGTGCGCGTGCGGATGTTGTGCTGCGCCAGCTCCTGCATCGGCTCCGCGACCTGGGCGTCGTAGTCCGCGAGCGTCCGGCCGGGCTGCGACCAGGCATCGGGGTCGCGCACGGCGTACGCCGCGATCAGCGACGCGAAGATGCTGCCGCCGGAAACCGACGTGAAGGTGTCGACCTTCGAGAGCACGCCCAGCTCGTTCAGCCGCCGCGTCGCGCCGAGGTGGAAGAGCGCCGCCCGGTAGCCGCCGCCGGAGAGACAGAGCGCGACGCCCTGGCGCTGCGCGCGCGGCAGCGGCAGGTGCTGGGAGCGGCGGCCGTGCTCGACGGTCGTCATCGCGTCACCGCGCCTTTAGCGCGCTTCGCCGGCGGGCGCCCGGCGGTGAACGGCGGCGGGTCGTAGACGGAGAGGATCTGCGCGACCATCTGCTCGCGCGAGTCGTAGCGCCGCTCGTCGTAGCACCCGAGCGGGTTCTCGAGCACGTTGAAGAGACACTTGTTGCAGAACGTGCACGGCCGCGGGGCGCGGTCGAGCCCGTCCGCGAACATGCGTGGCAGGTCGTTGTTCGCCACGAGCGGCCGCGCGATCGTGACCGCGTCGCAGTCGCCGCGCCCGAGCGCCGCGCGGATGACCGACGCGGTCTGGAACCCGCCCGTGCAGAGCACGGGGATCGAGACGGCCTGTTTGATGCGCCGCGAGTCGGCGAGATTCGCGCCCTCCACCGACCCCGCCGGCCGCGACCAGCGCTTGGCCATCAGCCGGCCCACCAGGGGCGTCCGGTAGAGCGCGTAGTTCCGGAAGGTGTGGATGCCGCTCGAGAGCAAGGTGTCGTAGACGCCGATCGCCTCCTGGAGCGGCATGTCCCCGGCCGGATTGACCGGATGCGGGAAGGTCGAGCCGGAGGAGACGTGGATCGCGTCGGCTCCCGCCTCCTCGATCCAGCCCGCGACGCGTACGGAGTCCTCGATCGTGTTCCCGCGTCCGAGCCAGGGCAGGAACGCGTTCGCGTACTCGGTCGCGCTCAGCTTGACCTGCAGGTGGAAGTCGTCGCCGACCTCGGCCCTGATCGCCCGGATCGTCTCCAGCAGGAAGCGCGCGCGGTTCTCGAGCGGCCCGCCGTACTCGTCGTCGCGGTCGTTGATCGCCGACGAGAGGAACTGCGTGAAGATGTAGCCGTTCGCGCCGTGGATCTCGACGCCGTCGAGCCGGGCCTCGCGCGCGCGGCGAGCCCCGTCCGCGAAGGCGCGCGAGATCGCGTGCAGCTGCGCGGGCGTCGCTCGCTCGGCCTCGAACCCGTGCAGCGGATCGGCCTTGTCCGTCGACGACAGCCCGCGTGCGAACTGGATGCCCTGGATGTCGCGCTGGCGCCCCCCGTGGGCGAGCTGGAGGACGTACTTGCAGTCGTGCTCGTGCACCCGCTCGCCGAGCTCGCGCCAGAACGGCATGCGGTCGTCGCTGTCGATCGACGCGTAGTTCGGGACGATGAAGCCGCGCCGGTCGACGCCGCACCACGACGAGACGATCGCCCCTACGCCGCCGCGGGCGAACTTCAGCTCCCAGTTGATCCGCGTCTGCGTCCCCGAGCCGTCGTAGTCGTCGAAGCGGCCGGAGATGTTGGACCGCAGCAGGCGGTTCTTGACCGTGAGGCTCCGGAACCGCAGCGGCTCGAAGATCGGATCAGCCACGCCGCTCCGCGGCGACCGCCTCGTCGACGGCCGTGCCCCCGTCCGGGAACGCCGGCGGGTCGAAGACGGACATGATCTCCCGCACCATCTCGTCGTGCGAACGGAACCGGCTCAGCTCGTAGCAACCCAGCGGGTTCTCGACCTGGTTGATCAGGCACTTGTTCGTGTATTTGCAGGGGTTGGGCGGCCGGTCGTGGCCCTCGGCCCAGAGCCGGACGAGGTCGTTGTTGGCGATCAGCGGCCGGCCGATCGTCACACCGTCGCAGTCGCCACGCTCGATCGCGGAGCGGACGATCGAGGCCGTCTGGAACCCGCCCGTGCACACCACCGGGACGCTCACGGCCTGCTTGATCCCGCGGCAGTCGGCGAGGTTGATGCCCTCGACGCGGCCCTTGGCCGCCTGCTCCCAGCGCCGCTTGAAGAGCTTGTTCAGGGGCCAGGTGCGGAAGATCAGGTAGTTGCGCCACGTATGGCTGCCGCTCGAGATCATCGTGTCGTAGCCGCGCACCGTGTCCTCGACCGGGAACTCGCCGGCCGGGTTGCGCGGGTGCGGGAACGACGCGCCCGACGACACGTGGAAGCCGTCGACCCCGTCCTCTTCGAGCCAGCGGCAGACCTGGATCGACTCCGCCAGGGTGTTCCCCGGCGCCTGCCACGGGAACAGCTCGTCGTTGTACTCGACGGCGCTGATCTTGAACTGGAGGTGGAAGTCGTCGCCGACCTCGGTCCGGATCGCGCGCACGATCTCGCGCGCGAAGCGGGCCCGGTTCTCGAGCGACCCGCCGTAGTCGTCGTCGCGGTCGTTGATCGCCGACGAGAGGAACTGCGTGATCAAGTAGCCGTTGCAGCCATGGATCTCGATGCCGTCGGCGCCGGCCTCGCGGGCGCGCCGCGCGCCCGCGGCGAAGCAGCCGACGACCTCGTCGATGTCGGCGCGCGTCATCTTCTCGCACGCGAGCCCGTGGATCGGCTCGGGCGCGTCCGTGGCGCTCCAGCCCTGCTCGTAGACGATCCCGCCGATGTCGCGCTGCCGGCCCGAGAAGGCGAGCTGGATGATGTACGCGCAGTCGTGCTCGTGCACCTGGTCGACGAGCGCGCGCCAGAACGGCACGGTCTCGTCGCTGTCGATGTGCGCGTAGTTCGGGACGATGATCCCGCGCGGGTGCACGGGCGCGTTCGACGAGATGATCGCCCCAACGCCGCCGCGCGCGAACTTGAGGTCCCAGTTGACGTGGATCTGCGTGCCCGTGCCGTCGTAGTTGTTGAAGCGCCCGGCGAGGCTGGAGCGCAGCACGCGGTTCTTCAGCGTCAGCTTGCGGAACTCCAGCGGCGTGAAGATCGGATCGGCCGAGCTCATGCGACAACCTCCTCCTTCGCGTCGTCCGGGGGAACCTCCCGGCCCGCTGGGCGGACACGCCGCTCGGTCGCCGGCGGCGAGTACGGCTCGTACACGGCCATGATCTGGCGCACCATCTCCTCGCGCGAATCGAAGCGGCGCTCGTCGTAGCACCCGAGCGGGTTCTCGATGAACGCGAACAGGCACTTGTTGCAGAAGGTGCACGGGCGCGGCGCGCGGTCGAGGCCCGCCGCGAACATGTTGGGCAGGTCCGGATTGGCGATCAGCTCGCGCGCCATCGTCACGCCGTCGCAGTCGCCGCCTTCGATCGCCGCCCGGATCACGGACGCCGTCTGGAAGCCGCCCGTGACCAGCACCGGCACGCGTACGACCCCCTTCAGCGCCCGCGCGTCCGCCAGGTTGATCCCCTCGACCCCGTGGCGTCGCATCGGACGCTCCCACCAGCGGCGCCAGAACGCGTTCAGCGGCCACGTCCGGAAGACGACGTAGTTCCGCAGCACGTAGCGGCCGCTCGAGATCAGGCCGTCGTAGGTCTTCACGACGTCGCGGGCCGGGAAGCGCCCGGCGGGGTTGCGCGGGTGCGGGAACTCGCCGCCCGCGCTGACGTGGACGTAGTCGACGCCCGCGGCCTCCAGCCAGCGGCAGACCTGGAGCGACTCCTCCAGCGTGTTCCCCGCCGGCAGCCACGGCAGGACCTCGTTCAGATGCTCGCGCAGGCTGATCTTGAAGCCGAGGCAGTAGTCGCGGCCGACCTCGCGCCGGATGGCCTCGACCACCTCGAGCGAGAAGCGCGCGCGGTTTTCGAGTGAGCCGCCGTAGTCGTCGTCGCGGTCGTTGATCGCCGACGAGAGGAACTGCGTGAAGAGCACGCCGTTCGCTCCGGCGACCTCGATGCCGTCGAGACCGGCCTCTCGCGCCCGGCGCGCGCCCTGGGCGAACGCCCCGACGATGTCGCCGATCTGTGGCAGCGTCAGCTGCGTGGCGCGGAAGCCGTTCAGCGGCTCGACCTGTCCCGTCGCGCTCACGCCCGTCGCGTAGTCGATGCTCGGGACAATCCGCTCTCGGCCCGCATGCGCGAGCTGCACGATGTACTTGCAGTCGTGCTCGTGGACACGACGGCCGAGCTCGCGCCAGAAAGGGATCTTGTCGTCGGCGTCCATGTGGGCATAGCCGGGCACGAGCCGGCCACGCGGGTGGACGGGCGCGTTCGACGAGATGATCGCGCCGACGCCGCCGGCGGCGAACCGGACGTCCCAGTTCATCCGGACCGGAGTGCCCGAGCCGTCGTAGTTGTCGAAACGCCCGGCGACGCTCGAGCGCAGCAGCCGGTTCTTGACCGTCAGGTTCGGCAGCTCGAGCGGTGTGAACAGGACGTCGCTCATGAGGCGGGCTCCGCTGCCGGAACCGTGATCGGCTCCTCGATCAGGCGCGTCGTGATCGGCTTCGTGGGCTCGAAATAGGGATCCTCGGGGACCCCTTCCGCGCGGAACGTGAGGTCGACGCCGGAGACGTCGTCGACCGCGATCGGGTAGATCGTCAGCGCGCCGTCGCGGTCGATGTGTAGGCGGAGGAAGTTCTTGTGATCCTCGAGCGCCTGGCACGCGAAGACCTCGGTTGTGTGCCGCCCGAGCCGCTCGCCGAAGACGCGGTCACAAATGGCGAGGTAGACGGCGAGGAGGATCACGCCCGGCAACGCGGCAGCGAGCGCGCCGACGACGGCGACGAGCAGGTCGTACCTCGTGGCCCACCTCGTGTCCAGCACGTCGGTCAGGAACCATGCGGCCAGCGCGACGAAGCCGGCCAGCAGGACGAAGAGGTGCACCGCCGCGTGCGCCGCGCCGAGCGGCACGCGCAGCAACATGGATTTGGCCGGGACGAACAGCACGAGCAGCGGGACGACGACGAGCGCGGCGTAGAGCACGTACTTGCTCGAGACCGCCGCCCACCAGAGATCCCATGGCGACGCGTCGCCACCACGCGCGAGGTCGCGCCGCATCGGGATCTGCAGCAGAATCGCCGGGACCAGATACGCCGCCACGACGAGGCGAAGGAAGCGCCAATTCCGCGTCCACAGCCGAAGCAGCGCCCACCATGTCAGCCGGCGCGACACATGCTTCTCGGGAAACGCCTGACGCAGGGCGTACGAGGCGGATCCGTCGTCGTAGCGGCGGCGCAGCTGTAAGCCGTTTCGCAGGTGGTGCGTCGCCGACGTGAACGCACCGCCGCCTCCGGCCGTCACCTTCTGCCGCTTCTCAGCGCGCGTCGTCTGCTCCTCGTAGCGCGCGTAGTGGTGGTCATCGCCCGTGAGCGAGACAACGAGCCGCCCATCCGGCTCGATGACCTTCTCCTCGAGGTAGCGCAGGTTGTCGTAGGACGGGTTCGGACGATCGGTGCCGTGCTTCCAGCTCGGCTTCCCGCTGACGAGGATGACGCGGTCGCCCGGGAGCAACTCGTCCGCGACCTCCCGGAAGTAGTCGAGCTGGGGCTTGTCGATGTAGACGTCGAACTGGATGTCGATCGCCCACAGCCACCAGCGGTGCGGCAGCTGGATGGCGAAGTAGCTACGGTTCTGCTTCGTCTGCCAGCCGCCGATCCAGCCGTCCTGGCAGAAGAAGCGAATGAAGTTCGTGAGGCCGTCGTACCAGTCGTGGTTGCCGGGAATCGCGAAGAGCTGCGGGCTCGTGCCCGGCGGGGTCCACGGCAGGGCGGCGCGGTACGGGCCGAGCGTCCGGTTCTCGTACTCCTCCCGCGAGGCCGTCGGATAGACCTGGTCGCCGCCCATGACGAGGACGGGCGTGCGCGGCAACGTCGTGCCCTCAAAGTCGAGCGTGGGCCGGCTGAGGAGGTACGCGAGCGCGTACGTCGACCGGAAGCCGTCACCGAGGTCGGCGACGAAGTCGAGCCAGAGCTCGTCCTCCGCGGCGTGGTCGCGGTGCACGCGCGGCGGCTCTTCGAACGCCGCCTGCAGCTCCCGCTTGTCGGCGTACGCGCCGAAGATGGTCGAGAGCGCAACGCGGATCGACGTCTGCGCGAGTTGTGTCGGATCGAACCACCGCACCATCGGCTGGCGCTCGAACCCCAGCTGCTCGATCGAGGTATCCGCCGGCCGCTCCGGCGGCGTCTCGACCAGCTCCGCGGCAGCGGCGGGCGAGCCGGGCATGGGAGGCATAGGCTCCATCAGCAGCTCGGCGCCACGGAGGGCATCGTTTCCCACTTCGACATCGCACCGATTCGGCCCGCGGCCACGCGACGCCGAGTCGTCGTTCCGGACGAGCCGGCCGCAGGCCGCAGCGACATGGCTTGCGGAGCAGTCATCGAGCCCCCGAGCAGTCGCTTGGGCGCAAGAATGACAGCGCCCCGAGGCCCCGTCAACGTGCCTCCGCGGGCTTGACACCGGGGTGCGCGTGTGCGTTGATCGGCGCGACTGGACTCGTGTGCGAGGAGGGGGATGACGCACCAATCCGACGAGCCGGCGTCCGAGCGCAGCGACGACCACGCCGCCGAGCGGCTCGAGGAGTTCGTGCGCGAGCGGTTTCCCAGCGGCCTCCCTCCTGAGGAGCGTCCGCGCGAGGAGGCCGAGGAGGACGACCCCGCGAGCGAGGGTCCGTCCACGTCCGAGAAGCCCCGCAGCAGCGGCACGGAGATGGAAGGAGCACCGTCGTCGTAGCAACGTGAAACGCGGTGGCGGCGCCCTGCGGCCCAGGCGACCGCCGAGAGGAGGGAAGCGATGCCGAGTGGGCCGTATGACGACGCGATCGAAGCCCAGCAGGGGGTCGGGGTGCGCGGCGATCCGCCCGAGCCGGGCGAGGAAGAGCAGGAGCGCCGGCCGCCGGGCGGCAAGGCGCTGGTTCGCCTGCTCGAGCTGCTCGAGCGCGCCGGCTACACGGACGCGGCCGAGGCTGCGGTCGAGGCGGCGATTCCCGAGGAGGCGCGCGACGCGTTCCTCGAGCGCGCGGCGCAGTTCACGGCGGCGCCCTCGCGCAAGCCCGCCGCGCCGGGCGGCCGCACGCGCGGTCGCTCGAGCAGGAGCCGACGCGGCGGGGCGGGCGCCGGGGAGGCCCGCGAGCGGCTCGTCCCCGAGGATGTCGCCGACGCGTACCTCGCGGTCGGCGAGCAGCTCGGGCCGCCGACGGGAACGGGCCCTCGCTGGGAGTCGCTCGGCCCCTGGACGGTCCCGAACGGCCAGACGTACGGCTCGAGCCGCGTCAACGTCTCCGGCCGTGTGGCCGCGATCGCGGTCGACCCCTCCCGCCCCGCGCACGTGCTCGTCGGCGCGGCCAACGGCGGGATCTGGGAGAGCGGCGACCGTGGCATGTCCTGGGCACCGCGCACCGACTACCAGCCGACGCTGGCGATCGGCGCGATCGCTTTCGACCCGTCCGCGCCCGCGACGGTCTACGCCGGAACCGGCGAGGGCAACTGGTGGTCGTGGCTCGGCGCCGGAGTGCTGCGTTCGACCGACGGCGGCACGAGCTGGTCGGTCCTGTGCACGGCGCCGTTCGTCGGCCAGGGCTTCTACGACCTGGTCGTCGACCCCGCTGACGGGCACCACCTGCTCGCCGGCACCACGGGTGGCCTGTACGTCTCGACCGACGGCGGCCTCACGTGGGCGCGCCGCCGAACGGCGAGAACGTGGTCGATCTCGATGGCCCCGGCGGGCGGGCCGTCGGCCGAGATCCTCTGCGCCTCGAACGACGGTCTCTTCCGCTCGACGAACGGCGGCACGAGCTGGAGCGCCGTCAACCTCCCCGGCAGTCCGGGTGTCTTCGACCGGCTGGCGACCGCGATCGCGCGCTCGAGCCCCGGCATCGCGTACGCCTGGGGGGCGAGCGGCGGCGCCGCATACCTCTGGCGGCGCGCACGCCGGTGGACGAGCGTCGCACCGCCGCCGGACGTCAGCACCGGGCAGGCGTGGTACGACTGGTATCTCGCGGTCTCGCCGGACCGGGCGAGCCAGATCTACTGCGGCGCGATCGAGATCCATCGCGGCGACCTCGCGTCCGGCGTCTGGACGTGGCGGAACCTGTCGAACAAGGGCTCGTCCGGTGACTCGATCCATCCGGATCAGCACGCGCTCGCGTTCGAGCCCGGAGCGCCCGGCACCGTCTACGCCGGCAGCGACGGAGGCCTCTTCCGCAGCGCGAACCGCGGGATCAACTGGCAGCACTGCAACAACGGGCTCGTCATCTCGGAGTTCGAGTACCTGGCGCAGAATTTCGGCGCCTCGCGCTGGGTGATCGGCGGAACGCAGGACAACGGCACCGAGCGCTGGAAGGGCTCGCCGACGTGGGAGCACGTCGCCGACGGCGACGGCGGCGACGTCGCGGTCAACCGCACGAATCCGCAGGTGGTCTTCCACACCTACTACGGGATGAGCCCGGAGCGCTCGACCTCGGATGGGGACTGGGGCTCGTGGACGTGGATCGCTCCACCGGTCCCCTCCGGCGAGGACAGCCTCTTCTACCCGCCCTTCGAGGCGAGCGCGACCAACGGCGACACGGTCGCGATCGGCGGAGACCGCGTCTACCTGTCGCGCAACAACGCCTCCGCATGGACTCCGCGGGCGTTTCCGACCGCGGCTCGCTCGAGCGCTCTGTACATCCCCAACGCGAACACCGTCTTCGTCGGCACGACGGACGGCCGCGTCCTCCGTACGCAGTGGAACGGCACGACATGGACGGCGCTGACCGCGCTCACGACGCCGCGAACCAACGCCGTCGTGAGCGACCTGTTCGTCGACCCGAACAACCTGAACCGGATCTGGGCGACATACAGCACCGTCGGCGGCGGCCGCGTCTACCGCTCGGACGACGGCGGCGCCAATTGGAGCGACCGAACGACGGCCGCGCTGCCCGGCCTGCCGATCAACGCGGTCGAGGTCGACCCGTGGAACGCCAACCGCGTCTGGGTCGCGGCCGACCGCGGCGTCTGGCAGAGCCTCGACGGCGGCGCGAGCTGGGGCGACTACTCGAACGGCCTCCCGAACATGTACGTCGGCGACGTCGTGCTCCACCCGCATGCGCGCGTGCTCCGCGCCGCGACGCGCAACCGCGGCGTCTGGCAGATCCCGGTCGACGGCTGGCTGGCGCAGCCGCTCTGCGGTGTGCAGTGGACGGGGAACCTCGCCGGCAACGCGACCCGACGCTGGTTTACGTATGCATGGCCGGCGACGTGGCACGTCGTCTGGACGGTGATGCCGACGACCCCGCGACCGGGCGGACCGCAGCTCGGGTGGAAGGTGCAGGTCGAGCGCGCCGGCGCCGAGTACGTCACCTACTGGATCACGGTCATGAACCGCACACCCGACCCGCTGACGTTCGAGGGTCGCTACTGCATCCTCAGTCGCTACTAACGAGAGGAGACGCGATGTGGACGAACGTGCAGTTCACGGGGTCCCTGGGACCCGGCGCCACCAAGAGATGGTTCACGTACGCCTGGCCGGTCGCCTGGCACGTCGTCTGGTACATGATGCCCACGACGCCCAAGCCGGGCGGCCCGCAGATCGACTGGGACGTCGAGGTCGAGCGCGCGAACGCGACGCAGTGCACGTACTGGCTGACCGTCAAGAACCTCACGTCGGATCCGGTGACCTTCGAGGGCCGGTACGCCGTCCTCGCCTGACGAAAGGGGCACGCGCGATGCGCATCACGATCGACACGCAAGGCGAGGGCGAGGTGCCGGCCGAGGCGGGGACGCCGTCGGCGATACCTGGAGCTCGGGCGCTGCCGGGCGACACGGAGCTGGCCGCGCCGGCGCAGCCCGCGGACGTCGCAGCCCGCGCCGCTGCGCTCGGCGCGATCGACGCGGGGCCGGCGCCCGCGGTTCCACCCCAGGCGGGCATGCCGCCCGATCTCGGCATGGGCTCGACCGGCAGTCGCGCCATGGGGGCCGGCGCGGACATGGCCGCCGGGGCGGCACCCGGCGCGGCGCCCGAGGTCGCCGTGGAGGTCGGGGCCGAAGACGAAGGCGACGAGGACGAGGGGGAAGAGACGTGAACGAGCTGCTGCCAATCGCCGGGGGGCTCCTCGGTGGGGCGCTGATCGCGCGACTGCGACCATCGCGCCGGCTGCCCGCGGGCGCCGCGCTGGCGGTGGCGCTGGGCGTCGTCGCGACGGTCGTAAGCGGTGAGCTCGCGATCAGCTGGGCGTTCCTGCTCGTCGACGTGGGCGGCACGGGCGTTGCGGTCTCGACGGGGTACGCGCTCGCGCGGTACGCGCAGGCGCGGAGTCGAGGGAGCCGGCGCGAGGCGTGACGATCCGCTCCGCCTGACACGGGAAGTCGGGCGCGCCGACGCAGGCGCCGACGACGTCTCGGTCCCAGTCGAACGTCGCGACCCAGGAGACCTCGGCTGCGAGGCCTCGTCTCGCGACCTCGCACTCCCGCGAGCTCAGCGCGTCCACGCGCGAGGCGGACGCGACAGCGCCGGCGGCTGTCTCCAGTGTCTCCAGCCAGTGACGCCGAAGCTGACCGGTGGACGGCATCGCACCGGCCAGCGTCAGCGCTGACGGGCGTCGAGGCGCGCGACCGCGACGACGGCGAGGAGTACGAGCAGGACGGCGAGGGTCGTGCCGAAGCCGACGAAGAACCAGGTCGATCCGTGTGTGAAGTCGAGCATCGGAGCCTCCTTCGTCTGTGCCCCCATGGTCGGTGTTCGGCGGCCGTGGCGGATCGGCGCGCACACTGATCCCGCGCGCGGGAAAACCGCTACCCCGGTCGTGGCTCTTAACGACCAGCGCTAAGCAGCCCGCGAGACGAATCGCTGCTACGAGGTCGACAGTGCGAGCGCGGCGATCTGGCCGCGGATCTCGCCGCCGGGGTTGCGACGCGTGTGAACGTTCACGTACGCGCGACCGGTTTCGAGCGCCGCCAGTACGCCGCCGCGGACGGTCGCGCGTCCGCCAGCGCCGCTACGGCACGGGCCACACAGCGACACGGCGATCCTGCCCGCCTTGCCGCGGCGTCCCAGGTGGATGTGCGCCGCGATCGCGCGACCGGTGAGCCGCGAGAACGTCAGCTTCCACGTCAACGTCGCCGCGGCGCCTTCCTTTCTGGCGGTCGCGGTGAACGTCCCGCGCGCGCGCCGGACGGCCCCCTTCGGCCTCGGCACCTCCTGGCGCGACGTCATCGCCGTCCGCGCCGACGCGACGGACGCGATCTGGCCGCGGATCTCGCCCAGCGTGTTCGTGCGGGTGTGGACGTTGACGTACGCGCGGCCGGCCTCGATCGCCGCGAGCACCGCCTCGCTGATGTTGGCTGTCCCCGACGCGCCGCTTGTGCACGGCGCGCAGAACGGAACGGCGACACCGGCGGCCTGGCCCCGCGGGGCGAGATGGATGTGGGCGGCGATCGCCGGGCCGGTCAGACCGCTGAAGGTGAGCCGCCACTCGAGCGTCGCGCCTCCAGAGGTCTTGTTGACCGTTGCGGTGAATGTGCCCTTCGCATCGCCGACGTTGCCCGTGGGCGACGGCGTCTCCTGCGCCGCCGTCATCGGGGTGCTGAGGCGGATGGTGTCCGCGGCGCCGCTTCGCGCGGCTGCGCCGCCCGCGGTCACGAGGACGATGCCGAGTGCTGCGGCTACGACCCGGAGAGCTTGCTTTCTCACGTTTGCCCCTCCCTAACCTCGTAAGTCAGTGGTGTTCGAACGCTCTACCGCCGTCGCCGCAGCGCCGGTTTTGCCGACTTGCACCGCCTCCGTCCCGGTGCGAGACTCGTGACGTGGCTCACAAGCGAGCTCGGCGCTGATCGGCGTCGCACTGAAGGGCCTTCTCGGCCGCAAGCTCCGTGCCGCGCTGACGGGCTTCGCGGTCGTCCTCGGCGTCGCGATGGTCAGCGGCAGCTTCGTCCTGACAGACACGATCAACAAGAGCTTCAACGCGATTTTCGAGCAGTCGTACCGTAGTGCGGACGCCGTCGTGAGCTCGAAGGAGGCGATCGCGGCGAGCGACGAGGACAGCTCGACGTCACCGGGATTCCCCGCGTCGCTCGAGGCCCGGATCGAGCGCTTGCCGGAGGTCGACGGCGCCTCCGGATCGATTGAGGACGAGGCCAAGCTGATCGGCCACGACGGAAAGCTCGTCTCACGCGGCAGCGCGTCGACGGCCGGGATCGGAGTCGACCCCTTCCCGAAGGAGCTCAATCCGCTGACCCTGGTCGAGGGAGCGTGGCCGAGTGGGGACCGGGAAGTGGCCGTCGACCGCTCCACGGCCGACAAGGAGCATTTCGCGGTCGGAGACACGGTCGGCGTGGTCGCGGGCGGTCCGCTTCGGCGCGCCCGGATCACCGGCCTGGTCGAGTTCGGCTCGGTCGGCTCGCTGGGGGGCGCGACGATCACCGTCTTCGACGTTCCAACCGCACAGCGGCTGTTCGACAAGCGCGGCAAGCTCGACGAGGTGCGAGTGGCGGCCAAGGACGGCGTCACGCCTGCCGCGCTCGTGCGCGAGATTCGGCCGCTGCTGCCGGAGACCGCCCAGGTGCGAAGCGCCACGGCGCAGGCCGCGTCGGCGAGCTCCGACACCCAGAGCGGCGTGCGGATCTTCCGCTACATCCTGCTCGGCTTCGGGGGCGTCGCGCTGTTCGTCGGCAGCTTCGTGATCGCGAACACGCTGTCGATCACCGTCGCGCAGCGCATGCGCGAGCTGGCAACGCTCCGGACGATCGGGGCGTCGCGGCGTCAGGTGCTCTGGTCGGTGGTCCTCGAGGCGCTCGTCGTCGGGCTCATCGCCTCCGTGATCGGGCTCCTCCTCGGGCTCGTGCTCGCGAAGGGGCTGAACGAGCTGCTCGTCGCGGCCGGCATCGACCTGCCGCAGGCCAGTCTCGTCTTTACGCTTCGCACCGTCCTCGTCAGCCTTGCGGTGGGCGTCGCGGTCACGCTGCTCGCCAGCCTCAGGCCGGCGCTCCGCGCGACTCGCGTCCCCGCGATCGCCGCCGTTCGGGAGGGCGCTGTCCTCCCGCGCACGCGTCTCGCCAGGTTCGGGCTGCCGACGGCGCTCGTCGTGCTCGCGCTCGGCGTCGCGCTCCTCGCGTACGGCTCCTTCGGCCACGGCCTCTCGACGGCCACGCGGCTGCTGTCGCTGGGCGTCGGCGTGGTGCTGATGTTCCTCGGCGTGACGCTGGTCGCGCCGCGGCTCATCCGGCCGCTCGCCGCCGTGCTCGGCTGGCCCGGCGGCCGCTTCGGCGGCGCGGCCGGGACGCTCGCGCGCGACAACGCTACGCGCAACCCGAGCCGGACGGCGTCGACCGCCGCCGCGCTGATGATCGGGGTCGCGCTCGTCACCTTCGTCGCGATCATCGCCCAGGGCGCCCGCGCCTCGTTCTCGGACGCGGTGGACGAGCTCTTCGTCGCCGACTACGCGCTGATTCCACAGCGCGGGTTCGGCGCGCTCGGGCCCGATGCGGCTCGCGCCGCCGCGCGGGCGCCCGGCGTCGAGACGGTCTCGTCCATCCGCGGCGGGCGGGGCAAGCTCGGAGACGAGGAGCTGCAGGTGAACGGCGTCGAGCCGAACGTGTCGAAGGTCCTGGCACTGAGGTGGCGCGCCGGAGGGCCCGGCGTCCCGAAGCGGCTCGGCGGCGACGGCGCCTTCGTGAGCGACGGGTTCGCCGACGACCACGATCTGACGCTGGGCGCGCCGCTCAGGGTGAAGACGCCGAGCGGCGAGTTCCTCTCGTTGCGGCTGAAAGGCATCTTCATCGAGCCGGAGGGCGGCTCACCCTTCGGCGGGATCATCACGTCGACAGCGGCGTTCGACGCGATCTATCCCAAGCCGAAGAACGACTACACGTTCGTCAACGTGCGGGGCGGGCCGACGGAGGCGAACAGCGCACGGCTCGAGCGCGCGCTCCGAGCCTTCCCCGACGCGAAGGTCCAGACCCGCGATGAGTTCAAGGACGGCCAGATCAAGCAGCTGAACAAGTTCGTGAACCTGCTGTACGCGCTGCTCGGCCTCTCCGTGGTCGTCAGCCTGTTCGGCATCGTCAACACGCTCGTCCTGTCGGTGTTCGAGCGCACACGCGAGCTCGGGATGCTCCGCGCGATCGGGATGACGCGCCGCCAGGTGCGCCGGATGATCCGCTACGAGAGCATCGTGACCGCGCTGATCGGCGCAACGCTCGGCATTGCCGTCGGCATCTTCCTGGCCCTGCTCGTGGCCGCGGCGCTCTCGGACGAAGGCGTCACCGTCGCGGTCCCGTACAAGTCGCTCGTCGCGTTCGTCGTGGTCGCCGTCGCCGCCGGCATGCTCGCGGCGATCCTGCCCGCGCGGCGCGCATCGCGCCTCAACGTTCTGCGGGCGCTCCAGTACGAGTAGCCGACCAGGTCCAGTCGCGGATCTCCGGGTCGTCCTCCCCATGCTCGCGCGTGTACGCGCGCGCCTGCAGCCGCCGATGGACGAGACGCTGGCGCAGGTGGGCGGCGCGGTCGCCGAGGTGCGGCACGCGGTCGATCGCGTCCATGGCGAGGTGGAAGCGGTCGAGGTCGTTCAGCATCACCATGTCGAACGGCGTCGTCGTCGTGCCCTCCTCCTTGTAGCCGCGGACGTGGAGGTTGGCGTGGTTCCGGCGGCGGTACGTCAGCCGGTGGATCAGCCAGGGGTAGCCGTGGTAGGCGAAGACCACCGGCCGGCCGGTCGTGAAGAGCGAGTCGAACTCGGTGTCGGGCAGGCCATGCGGGTGCTCCGACTCCGGCTGCAGGCGCATGAGGTCGACGACGTTGACGACGCGCACCTTGAGGTCGGGCAGCTCCTCGCGCAGGATCGCGGCCGCGGCGAGCGTCTCGAGCGTCGGCACGTCGCCGGCGCATCCCAGCACGACGTCGGGCTCGGCGCCCTCGTCGTTCGACGCCCACTCCCAGATGCTGGCCCCGCGCGTGCAGTGGACGATCGCATCGTCCATCGACAGGTACTGGAGCGCGGGCTGCTTGCCCGCGACGACGACGTTCACGTAGTCGCGGCTGCGCAGGCAGTGGTCGGCGACGGAGAGCAGGCAGTTCGCGTCCGGCGGCAGGTACACGCGCACGACTTCGGCGCGCTTGTTGACGACGTGGTCGATGAAGCCGGGATCCTGGTGTGAGAAGCCGTTGTGATCCTGGCGCCAGACGTGCGACGTCAGCAGGTAGTTGAGCGACGCGATGGGGCGCCGCCAGGGAATGTGGCGCGTCACCTTCAGCCATTTGGCGTGCTGGTTGAACATCGAGTCGACGATGTGGGTGAACGCCTCGTAGCAGTTGAAGAGCCCGTGGCGGCCCGTCAGGAGGTAGCCCTCGAGCCAGCCCTGGCAGAGGTGCTCGGACAGCACCTCCAGGACTCGGCCCTCGGGCGCGAGGTTCTCGTCGGTCGGCTCGAGCAACGCCTCCCACTGCCGGTGGGTCACGTCGAGCAGCGCGCCGAGGCGGTTCGACTCCGTCTCGTCGGGCCCGAAGACGCGGAAGCTCTCCGGGTTCCGTTGCGCGACGTCGCGTAAGAAGGCGCCGAGGACGCGGGTGGCCTCGGCGGTGTTCGTGCCCGGCTCGTGGACGTCGACGGCGTAGTCGCGGAAGTCGGGGAGCAGCAGGTCTCGGAGCAGAAGGCCGCCGTTGGCGTTCGGGTTCGCGCTCATCCGGCGGTCACCGTGCGGCGCGACGTCCGTGAGCTCGCGGGCGAGCCGCCCGTCGTCGCCGAACAGCTCGTCGGGCCGGTAGCTTCGGAGCCACTCCTCGAGCAGCCGCAGGTGCTGCGGGTTCGTGCGCACCTCGGCCAGCGGGACCTGGTGCGACCGCCAGGTGCCCTCGACCGGCTTCCCGTCGACTTCGCGCGGGCCGGTCCAGCCCTTCGGCGTCCGGAAGACGATCGCGGGCCAGGCCGGGCGCGACTCGTTGCCGTCGTCACTCGCGGCGCGCTTGATCTCGCCGATCCGGTCGAGGGCGTCGTCGAGCGTCGCTGCGAAGCGGCGGTGCGTCTCGAGCGGATCCTCGTTGTCGAAGCCGCCGGTGAAGAACAGCGGCTCGTAGCCGTTGCCGCGCAGGAAGTCGCGAAGCTCGCCCTCGGGGATCCGGGCGAGTACGGTCGGGTTCGCGATCTTGTAGCCGTTGAGGTGCAGGATCGGGAGGACGGCGCCGTCGGTCCGCGGGTTGAGGAACTTGTTGCCGTGCCAGCTCGTCGCGAGCGGACCGGTCTCCGCCTCGCCGTCTCCGACGACGCACGCCACGAGCAGGTCGGGGTTGTCGAGCGCCGCACCCTGCGCGTGCATGAGCGCGTACCCGAGCTCGCCACCCTCGTGGATCGAGCCGGGCGTCTCGGGCGCGGCGTGGCTCGGGATCCCGCCCGGGAACGAGAACTGGCGGAAGAGCTGGCGCATGCCCTCCTCGTCGGGCCCGACATTGGCGTACAGCTCGCCGTACGTGCCCTCGAGGTACGCTTGCGCCACGACGGCCGGCCCGCCGTGACCGGGGCCGCAGATGAAGATCGCGTCGAGGTCGCGCGCACGGATCGCGCGGTTGAGGTGGACGTAGAGGAAGTTCAGCCCGGGGGTCGTGCCCCAGTGGCCGAGCAGCCGCGGCTTGACGTGCTCCGGCGCGAACGGCTCACGCAGCAGGGGATTGTCCAGCAGGTAGATCTGGCCGACGGAGAGGTAGTTGGCCGCGCGCCAGTAGGCGTGGAGGCGGGCGAGCTCCCCGTCCTCGGCTTTGCGCGCCGGCTTTCGTTCGGTGACCGCCTCGGACATCGCTCCTCCAATCCCCTCGCCGACATGGCTGCAAGGGGTGACGCTATCGGCCGTCGCCGGAGCCCCGCCTCCGTAAGAGCTGCGGATTCGTGCCGATGCGCCTCAGGGTGCGGGCGAGCTTCGGGACCTCGCGCAGCACGACGCCGCCGCTGACCGTCACCGCGGTGCGCGCGGTCACCGCCGTGAAGCTCGCGACCGGCGATCGTCCCTGACTGAGGTCGGCGTAGACGGTCGCCCGCTCGCGGCTCGCGAGCTGGACGACGTACCTCGGCCAGCGGTGCAGGCGTCCCAATGAGCGGAGGTCGGCGATCGTGCCCGCCGCCTGTGCGCGCGGGCGGCTGATCACCTCGAGCTCGCGCCGCCCCGCCCGGTAATAGACGTCGTGCAGCGTGACCTCCTGCTCGGCGTAGAAGGCCTCCACCGACGTCTCCGCCTTCCATCGCCCGAAGCCGCGCCCGAGCCAGTACGCGCGAATGGGCTGCCAGGGCCGCGTGCCGAGCCGGCGCTCGACTGCCCACGACTCGACGACGTCCAGCGGGACCGCGAAGAGCGCGCGCGCCGCGTCGCCGCTCAGCTCCTCCTCCACCTGCGCGGTTGCATGGACGCCGGCGCGGCTGAGAGAGACCTCGCTCCCGGCCGAGACGGGCCGGCCGGCGGCGATCGCACGACCGATCGGCGCGAGCGAGTAGCACACGTCGAGCAGCCGGCCGAGGAATGCCCGCGAGCCGGTCCGCACGGTCGTCCCGTGCTCGTCTGTGAGGGCCCACGTGCGCCGGCCCGCGATCGTCACCGAGCCCGGCAGCTCGCGCCGGCAGTGACCGGACGATGGCGCGACGGCTTCCGACCAGCCGCCCGCGCCGCCCTCAGGCGTGACGGTGACGCGAAGGACGCGCCCGTCGACGGGCCCGAGCTGCACGAGCGCAGGCGGCAGCGCCGGCGCGGCGCCGCCTGCAGTTGCGATGCCAGCAGCGAGCGCGACGGCCACCGCTGCTCCCGCCGGCCACCAGGCGTACCGCCGATCCACCGCTAGAAGTTCCGGCGCAGCAGGACGAAGCCGAGCGGGACGAGCGCGGCGAGCGTGATCCACGGCGCGAGCGCGAGCTGGCGCTCGGCCTCGCGCTGCCGCTTGCCTTCCCGGCCGAGCGCCGCATTCGCCGCCCCGACGAGGCGCCCCACGTCGTGCTCGTCGACCACACGCCCGCCCGCGGTCGCGGCGAACCGGCGCAGCATGCCGATGCTCGCCGGATCGGGACGGTACTCGGGCTCCGCGGCCTTGCCGGCGTCGTAGACCCGCTCGTCGCGGCCCCAGACGTGGACGAACAGCGGCCGCACGCCGCGCGCGCGGAGCGTCGACGCCGCGCGCAGCCCCGCGTTCTGCGACTCGCCGTCGGTGAAGACGACCGCGAGCCTGCGACGAGCCGACGGCGGGAAGAAGTTCCGCGTCGCGAGCGTCGACAGCGCGGAGAGCGACGTCGCCTGCAGCGCGTAGAAGCCGGCGGGCGGCGGGCGCTCGATCCCGATCGACCGCGAGACCGTCGCCGCGAAGGCGCCCGCGTCCGCCGTCGGAAAGAGGTGCGGCAGCACCCGGTCGGTGAACGAGGCGATTCCCACCGGAATCTCCGGGAGTGCCCTGCGGAGCTGGGTCGCGATCGACTCCGAGCGTTCGAGCCGCGTCGGTCCGTCGGGACCGGAGGACGCCATCATCGACCGTGACGTGTCGAAGACGACGTAGACCTGCGCGTCGACCCGCTCCGCG
>Ga0126307_10000997_pt1 | contig 18634 bp, 18 predicted proteins | sample Plot28_FD_89955 | JGI IMG/M metagenome (GOLD analysis project Ga0126307, IMG submission 89955) | Serpentine soil microbial communities from UC McLaughlin Reserve, CA, USA - Plot28 | ecosystem: Environmental > Terrestrial > Soil > Grasslands | place: USA: UC McLaughlin Reserve, Lake County... | reverse complement strand
GCGAGGACGCGCGCGGCGAGCTCTACGCGGCGTCGCACTCGGGCCGCGTGTACAAGCTCGCGCGCTGAGCGCCGCCGGCGACTGCCGCGGCACGCCTGTCGCCCGCGAACCTACGATGCGCGCATGACGCGCTTCCTGCACACGATGTACCGCATCACCGACGCCGCCGAGAGCAGGACGTTCTACGAGGCGCTCGGCTTCGAAGCCCGCCGCGAGCTGCCGATCGTGCGGAACGGCGAGCTCGAGGCGACGAACTACTTCTTCGGGATCCCGGGGCAGGACGAAGAGCTCGAGCTGACGCTGAACCACGACGAGCGCACGTACGACGTCGGCACCGGCTACGGGCACGTCGCCCTCGCCGTCGACGACCTCGATGAGACCCTCGCCCGCTTGGCGGATCAGGGGATCGAGCCCGAGCGCGAGCCGTACCGCGTCCGCGACGGCGGCTCCAGGCTCTGCTTCGTCCAGGATCCCGACGGCTACCGCATCGAATTGATCGACCGCAGCGGCAAGTAGCGCGGGTCGCGCGCCCGCCCGCGCGACTTCGCGTTCAGCGACTGAACAAAAAGATGACCCGTTTGGCGCTTGCGGTCCTGCCCGCGGGACGGCAAGGTGGACATGCGCACCGGTTGCGGCAGGTAAACCAGCGCAAAACCACTTTTTTCTGTGGCGGGAGACACAGTCATCACCTCAGTAGCCCACCGCGCCCCGAAAATCGGGGCCGGGGCGGCCATTCACGCACTCGCGCTCGCGCCCCAGCATGCGCCGGCACCGGGCTGGCTCGACGAGCTCGAGGCGGCGTTCAACGCGTTCGACGACCGCCCGAAGACCGCTGCGGCGCTGGCGGCGGCGAGCTCGCGGGCTCGCGCTCTCCAGTCGGCCGGCGGCGGCGAGATCGCCGGTGAACGCACCGCAGCCCTGGCCTTCGCCGCCGACGCGCTCGTAGGCTTGATGCTCGAGGCCGGCTGGGAGCCGGAGACCGTTGCCGAGATGGCCTCGACGGTCGCGCGCATCCTCGGCGCGTCGGTCGAGTCGACGTCGCTAGAGCTGTTCATGCGCGCCGCAGCGAACCCGCGGCTGCTGGAGCTGCCACCGCTCGTGACGGTCGAGCTGCAGCTCGGGCTCCTGCTCGCGCTGGCGCCGATCTCGGAGGTCTCGCTCTGGGCTGACGAGCCGGGGCGGCAGCTTCGTTGCATCGCGCACGTCGGGCGGCCGGTCCTGACGCGTCGCGTCCGCACGATCGTCCGGTCTGTTCTCGACGGCGAGGAAGCCTCCGCGCCCCACCGCAACTGGCTGCACGGCGTCCCCGTCCTTCGGTGGCAAAAGCCGCACGCGGCGCTCGTGGGGCGGGCGAATCCGAACGACCGCGAGCGGACGCACGTTTTCCTCCAGGAGGCCGCCCGCTGCCTCGCGTCCGTCCTCGAGCGCGAGATGCTGCTCGAGCGGAGCGCAGAGCGCGAGCGCAGGCTCGCGGAGGCCGGCGAGCGGCGCCTGATGCGGCTCGGCTTCGATCTCCACGACGGACCGCTCCAGGACCTCGTCGTGCTCGGCACCGATGTCGCGGAGGCACGCGCCGAGATCGACCGCCGCGTCCCGAGTCGCGCACGCCGTCTCGTCAGCGGCCGCCTCGAGGACGTCACCGCTCAGATCACGGCGCTCGAAGCGTCATTGCGCGAGCTCGCGCACTCGCTCGAGCCCGTGAGCGTTCTCGAGCGGCCGCTCGGCGAGACGCTCAAGCGCGAGGTGGCGAAGTTCGAGAGCCGCGGAACGACGCGGGTGACGCTCGAGCTCGGGGGCGAGCTCGACGGACTGACGGGGTCGCAGCGGATCTTGCTCTACCGGATCGTCCAGGAAGGTCTTTCCAACGTGCGCGAGCACAGCGCTGCCACGGAGGTCCGTGTGACCGTCGACGGCCGTCGCGGCCAGATCGAGGCGCAGGTCGTGGACAACGGCGACGGCTTTGCAGTCGAGCCGACGATGATTCGAGCCGCCCGAAACGGCCGGCTCGGCCTGGTCGGCCTCGGCGAGCGCGTGCGCGTCCTGGGTGGGCGTTTCGACGTCCGCAGCCGGACCGGCGGCGGCACCACGCTCACCGTGAGCCTCCCGCGCTGGCGTCCCGCTGCCGCGGAGTAGATGAGCGTCCTCCGGAAGGAGGTGGAGCCGTGATCTGGGTGATTCTCGCGATCCTTGCCTGCGTCGTCGTGGGCTTGTTTGTCATGCGTAGCCGCCGGGCCTAGCCTCCGTCAGCCCTGCGACTGCTCGAGCGCCCGTACGGCCGCGGCGCGGTCGTTTGCGGACAGCTTCTCCATCGCGATCCCGAGATGGCGCCGTACCGTCACGGGCGAAATCCGCAGTCGCGTCGCGATGTCCGTCGTCGAAAGCCCCTGCCGCAGGAGCTCGAGGGCCTCCGACTGCCGACGTGTCAGGTCGACCGGGCTCCGGCCCGCGACAGTCACACGCCGGCGCAGGCCGCGTGCTCGGAGCTCGTCGCCGAGGGCTGCGAGCAGCTCCGCCGGCAGCGCCGCCTCACCGCGGTGAACCGCGTGGAACGCCCGCGCGATTGCGCCTGCGCCGGCCGTCTCGACCACGTACCCGGAGGCCCCCGCACGGAGCGCGTCGATCAGCTCGTCGAGGTCGGCCGTCGCAGAGATCAGCACCGCAGCGGTCGCCGGCACACGCAGCTTGATCCGCGCAACGGCCTCGAGCGAGCCGCCGCGCAGGGCGGCGTGAATCGCGCAGAGTTGAGGCCGTTCGCGCGAGGCCGCGGCGGCGGCGCTCTCGGCGTCGGCCGCCTCGACGCAGACGTCGAAGCCGCTGTCCTCGAGCAGGACGCGGATGCCGTTTCGCACCGCCGGATAGGTCGCAGCGACGAGAACGCGGGCGTCCGCGGCCGTCACGCTCGCGACCCAAAGCTTGTGGTCTTCGCCAACTTCAATACGATCTGCGGCAGATGCGGGTACTCATCGCAGATGACCACCCGCTGATTCTCGCGGGAATCAGGACCGCACTGGAGCAGGCGGACGACTTCGAGGTCGTTGCCGAGGCGAACAACGGTGCGCAGGTCCTGCCGCTCGTGTCGCAGACGCAGCCTGACATCTGCCTCCTCGACATGCGCATGCCCGAGATGGACGGCCTGACCGCGCTCGACCGGATCCGCAAGCGCCACCCCGACGTGAAGGTCGTGATCCTCTCGGTCTCGACCGATCCGGAGGTGATCCAGGACGTGCTCAACCGGGGCGCGAGCGCGTACATCGTCAAGAGCGTCAACCCGGTCGACATCCCTTCGGCGCTCAGGCAGGCGATCAACGGCTCGGTCTTCAACGCGATCGGCGTGCCGGAGACCCGTGCCACCGACGACGCGGCGAAGGCGGCCGGCCTGACGGACCGCGAGACGTCGATTCTCAAAGCGCTCGCGCGAGGCCTCTCCAACGACGCGATCGGCAAGGAGCTGTGGGTCGCCGAGCAGACCGTGAAGTTCCACCTGACGAACATCTATCGCAAGCTCGGCGTGTCGAACCGCACCGAGGCGACGCGCTACGCGTACGAGCACGGGCTCGTGGACTCGCCGGACCGCGACCACCACTGAGCGCCGCGCCGGCGCTCCCGGCTACGCGTCGCTGCCTCGAAGTACGGGGTCAGCCTGCGCGCCCCAGGCAAATCGGGAAAGTGCGAGCCGGACTTCGTCACTCCCCTGCTCGTACGTCCTGGTCTGGCGATCCGAGACGAGCAGGTTCTCCTGGTCCCTCTGCCAGAACGTCCCGCTGCGCGCCCAATCTCGCGGTTCGTAGACGCTTCCGTCCCGACCGACCACCACGACGGCGGCACCCATCCGTGCGACTTGCCGCGTGAGACTACGCCGACCACTTTCGATGAGGTGCGCGTCGAGCTTGGTGCGCGGGCGCGGCAGACGGAGCCGAAGCAAGAGATCGCGGCGGATGGCGAACGTGTTCGTCCGAAGGTGCGGAGCAGGAAATTCAGGGAATCCCACGAGGTTGCGTCCAGCTCTGAGTGCGCGTTCGAACATGCTCGCCGCCGGCTCCGGATCAGCCGCGGTCAGCGTCTTGAACGCGGCACGTGTGGCGGCGCGGTTCGTATAGACGGCGCCGTAGGCGCCGCCGAGGCGTAGGTCGAATCGCGCGATTGACGAGTAGCTGCCCCAGGAGCCGCTCGCGCCGGCCAGGCCGGTCCTGTGATCATCAAGCGCCGAAGCGAGCAACGCAAGCCAACCACTTGAATTGATCGTGCTGAATGAGTTTAAGAAGCACAGGCGGTCGAACTCGACACGCTTGGCGGCATCGAGGTAGGAACCCAGGTCGTACCCATCGTCCGTGACGTTGACCCATCGTGAGCAGACATCTGCAGCGATCGCTCGGTACGGCTCCGTGGCGTCGTCGTGAAATCCTTTCAACACCAGCACGAGCTCATGCCGGGTGCCGGCCGCATGCTCGCGATACGAGTCGATGAATCTCCGAAAGGGTTCGAGACCGTTGGCCTCGCGGGCGAGATGCAAAACGCCGAGCTCGCCACGCGTCCGCGCCATTCCCGGGGGAAGGTAGCGAACAAGACCTCAACGCCGGCAGGCGGCCCTTAGACTGCGCGCGCTGCGCGAATCGCCATAGCCACGCCATGAAGATCTCGATCCTGATCCCGACGCGCGATCGTTTGCAGTACCTGCGTTATGCGATCGCGAGTGTTCTTCGCGAGGAGGAAACGGATTGGGAGGTGATCGTCTCTGACAACGACTCGCGGGAGGACGTCGCCGGTTACGTCGCCGAGCTTGGAGACGAACGCATCCGCTACTTCCGCACCGATCGACCGTTACCCGTCACCGACAACTGGAACAACGCGCTCAACCACAGCACCGGCGACTACGTGCTCATGCTCGGCGACGACGATGCGGTGCTGAGCGGGTACTTCCGTAGGATGCGGTGCCTCATTGACCGCTTCGACGGGCCGGAGGTCATCTATCACGCTGCGCTGCTCTACACGTATCCCGGCGTGAGGCCCGATGCGCCTGCGGGGTACCTGCAGCCGTACGGCTATGCCTCGTTCTTCAAGGATCCGCCGAGAGCCTTTCGGCTCGACCTCGGACAGGCGCAGTCAGTCGTCCGCGACGCGATGCGCTTTCGCGTGCGCTACGGCTTCAACATGCAGTTCGCGACGTTCAGTCGTGTAACGGCCGATGCGCTGCGGAACGGCGGCGAGTTCTTTCGCACCCGGTTTCCGGATTACTACGCAATGAACCTCCTGTTCGCCCGATCGTCGTCAATAGTCGTCGACTCAAGGCCGTGTGTAGTCATCGGCGTGACGCCGAAATCGTACGGCTTCTACCACCTGAACAAGCGAGAGGCCGAGGGTCGCGCGATGCTTGAAGCGAGTGGTGATCTGGGGGCGCCCGCGATCGCCGATCGAGCGCTGCTCCCGGGCACGAACATCAACAACGGTTGGCTGCTGGCGATGGAGGCTCTCAGCGCGCGCCTCGGCGGGTCTCCGGATCTTCGGCCGAGCTATCGCCGCTACCGCATCCTGCAGATCGCTCACACGTACAAGGCCTACTTCGTGAACCGTACGTCGGATCGCCGTGAGGTCGACCAGTTGAATCAGCATCTTGCTCCGATCGAGCGGGCGTTCTACGGCACGGCGGCTCGCATCGCAGGACGCGCGGCGCGAGTTGTCCCGTCGCCAGTCGGAAGGATTCTTCGCGGCACGTTCGAGTACGTGATCTTGAGACAATTCCCGTTCTACGACCCTGGTCGAGATCCGCGGCGATTCGAGACAGTACTCGACGTGCTCGAGCGGGTCGATCCGGACACATACCCGCGGAGGTTCAGCCGCTCACGAACCTAGCAGCGCCTCCCGAAGAATTGCGCCACCAATCGACGGTGGCCAGAATTCCCTCCTCGAGCGTGAAGTGAGGCACGAAGCCGATTTCGTCACGCAGGCGTTTCACGTTGGCGACCAGCTCTGCCGGTTCGTCGGCGCGAACCGGAATCGCCCCAAGTTGCAGAAGATCAGCGCGCCCGGTCGCCTCAGCGACGAGCTGCACCACCTCCGCAATCATCGTCGGCGTGCCCGAGCCGATGTTCACTGCGCCCTTCACGTCGGAGTCGAGCAAGGCGACGAAGGCACGAGCGACGTCCACGCTGTACAGGAAATCGCGGACCTGCCGGCCGTGTGAGCAGGGCGCGGGATGTCCCTGCAGCAGCGCACGCGCGACCGATGACACGAGCCGGTCCGGGTGCTCGTGGGGCCCGTACAAGAAGAACACGCGGCCCCAGGCGAGGGCGGGCATTTTCGGAGCCGCGTAGAACCGTTCGGTCACCGCGTGCAGCGCGGCCTTGCACTGTCCGTACAGGGTCCTCGGCGCCACTGGAGTCACTCCTTCGCGACAGACGCCCGCGACGGACCAGTCGTACTCTGCCGACGTCCCGGCGACAACAGCGCGGCGGCCGCGGATGGCGGCAAAGGCGCGCAACAAGCGCAGACTCGCCTCGAGCCAGCGCACGTTGGCTTCCGAAGTCCAAAAAGCACCAGGCTCCGCGTACCAGGCCAAGTGCAGCAGATGCGTTGGCTCCGTCTGCTCGACGACGGCGCGTGGCGCGCTTGGGTCGAGAAGATCCGCTCGATGCCACGACGCACCTGTCCCGGCTGGCGGCTCGGCACGCGTCGTCACCGCGTGCACCTCGTAGCCACGGTCGAGCAGGCTCGCGACGGCCTGGCGGCCGATGAATCCCGTCGCGCCCGTCAGGAGGACGCGCTTCGTCATCCTACGGCCGTCGATCGGAATCCCCGCACGAGCTGATGCGCTTCGGGCGGTAAGCGGCGCATGAGCTTTAGGGCGGCAAGGTAGACGAAGGCGGCCACGATCGCCTGCACGAGTGAAGGCGCCGGCAGAGCCAGGCCGGCTGCCAGTGCTGCGGCGCCGGCCGCGGCGGCAACGGCGACCACGTCTAGCCGCAGCCTCAACTGCGGGATCGCCCGTATCAGGACGACCGCGACGAGCAGTGCGAGCGCGGCCTCGCCCGCGGCAGCACCGATGGCCGCGCCGCGAGCGCCGAGGGATGGGATCAGAGCGGAAACGAGCGACGCACTTACGCCGAGGGCGACGATGTTCGATACGAGCATCGCTCGGTAGCGCCGCAGGCTCAGTAGCGGAAACGCACACGCCGCGATCACAAACGTCGCGACGATGCCGACACCCTGGATGCGCAAGACATCGATCGCGGGGTTGGCTTGGCTTCCGGCAAGAACGTGAACCGCAAACGGCGCGCCTGCCTCGAGGACGACGACGAGCCAAGTGCCCGACAGCAGCGCGAGCTCGAATATTCGGCGCGTCGCATAGCGGAAGCGTTCGGGATCGTCGCGCTGCGCGCGAGCGAGGATTGGGAACGCAGCACCGATCAGCAAAGCGGGGAGCCCGATAATCACCTCGACGACGCGGAACGACGTCGAGAAGTAGCCCGTCTCGACGTCACCGGCCAACAGCGAAGTGAGAATGACCGCGAGGCGAAAATAGAGGACGTTTACTGCGATCGCGGCTGCGTAGGGGATGCTGTCGCGAAGCAGCGGCCACCACTGGGCGGGGTGAACTGCGGGAAGTAGCGGCGTCAGCTGCCGCACGAGTGTCGCCGTGAGCACTAAGGACACGAGCGACGCGGGAATGGCCACGGCGAGCAGCGCGACCAGCCCACGTCCCGCGAGAACCAATGTCACGATCAACATGACGGCGACGACTTGACGAACCAGGTCCACGAGCGTCGCCCAGCCAAGCCTCATTTCGCTTTGCAGCGGGACCAAGAGGATGCTCTGCATCAGTTGCAGGATCAGTCCCAGCCCTGCGAACGTGACCCCCAGGACGAGGCTCGACCCGTATCCCGCGCCCGCTGCGAAAGCGATCGCGACGACGACCCCTGCCGCTGAGAGCGTGAGGCGGGCGCCGAGGGCGTTCCGCATCAGCTGGTCGCGATCGACACCATGCGAGGTCGCATATCCGCGCAAGGCGACTGCGTTGAGGCCGCCTTCCGTGAGCCCTGAAACGATCGTGAGAATCACGGTGGCTGTTACGTATGCGCCAAACGTGATCACGCCGAGGTGACGGATCAGGAGCGGTGCAGCTGCAAGCCCGAGCACGAGGCCCGCGACATACCCCGCGCTCCGTAACGCGCTCCCGCGCAGCGCCCTCGGACCTGCCTCGACGGTGTCGAGAAGGTCGCGCTGCGCAGCGAGCAGCGGTTCGGTCACGGTTGCTCGGATTGCTTCACGAAGACCGCTGTATATGCGGTTCCGTTCAACCCCCGGCGCTCCCACGGGCGGAGCAGAGTCGTCAGCAGCATCGACACCGCGACGATCGCTCGCGTCGATCGATGCCTTGCCGGGAACCAGCGCAATGCGTATTCCCACCCGAAACGGTTCCAGCCTCTGGCTGCGGGATCGTCGGTCGTCAGCCGGATTCGCCGGAGGCCGAGAGCTGCAGCCCGCGCCGTCAGCGTCCGGGACGGGATCAGGAAGAGATGGCGGGGAGCGTCGACGTGCGCCCAGCGTCTGCCCAGCAGACGGAACTGGAGCGCCTGCGGGTTGGGCATCGCGACCGCGAGGATGCCTCCGGGCTCGAGATTCGCGGCCACCGCTCCCAGCACACGCCATGGGTCACGCAGGTGCTCCAGGACGTGCCACAGCGTCACCGCGTGACTCGGCGGGAGGGCTCCGACCGCGTCGGCGGGCGCTTCCGACTGGATCGTGCTAACACCGACAACAGATTCGAGATATTCACAGCAGCGGGTGTCCATCTCGATCGCTGTGACGTCGTAGCCGGCGCTCCGCGCCGCGCGAGCGAAAAGACCGAAACCGGCGCCGATGTCAACCAGGCGACCGGGCGGCCGCGCCGGCTCGATGAGCCGCAACTTCGGCGCTTCTCCTGCAGCGAGCCGATCGAGCTCGTCGACTGAGGGGAGACCGTAGTACTCCGTCGGGTAGTAGCGATCGAGGTCCGCCGGCACGTCCGCGAGGAAGAAGCTGCCGCACTCGAGGCAGCGACGGTAGGTGAACCGGCGATTCGTAACCGCACGGTTCCGGTCGCCGACCGTAAACGCACTCACCGACGGCCCGGCGCAGAGCGGACATTCGCGATCGTCCTCCGAACTCCCGCGCTCTTGCGCCGTGGGCTTGCTCACGCCACGAGCGGATCGAAGCTGGGGAACGCGAGGTCGCGCTCGGAGATCGTGCGCTCGCCCTCGGGCTCCGGCCAGACGATCGCGAAGGCAGGGTCGTTCCAGCGGATACCCCGTGCAGCGTCGGGCACGTACTCGTGGCCCATCTGGTAGATCAGCTCGGAGTCTTCGGTCAGCGTCTGGAAGCCGTGTGCGACTCCGCGCGGCAGGAAGAACAGACGGTGGTTGTCGGCGCTCAACTCGACGCCGTGCCAGCGACAGAAGCTCGGTGAGTCGGGCCGGACATCGACGGCCACGTCGAAGACCGCGCCCCTCACGCAGCGCAGCAGTTTGGACTCGCCGTAAGGCTCGGCCTGATAATGCAAGCCGCGGAGCGTGTCACGCAGTGCGTTGAACGACGCATTGCATTGGACGACGGCTGCTTCGAGGCCGTGTGCCTCGAACTCGGCGACATCGAACGTCCGAGCGAACCAGCCCCGCTCGTCGGCGATCAGGTCGAGCTCGACGACCCATACGCCGGGCAGCGCCGTCTCGACGAACCTCATGGGAGGAGTCTCAGCTCGGGCGCGCGCGCGGCAAACCGGCCGCCCCATTCGCTGATGAAGCTCAGTTGCTGCGTGATCTCGTCCGTCAGGTTCCACGGCAGGATCAGCACCACGTCGGGCCGATCGTCCCGAATCGCGTCGGGAGAGCGGATCGGAATTCGGCTTCCCGGAAGCAGATGACCTTGCTTGTGCGGGTTGAGGTCGCAGGTGTAATCGATGAAATCGGTCGAGATCCCGCAGTAGTTGAGCAGCGTGTTGCCCTTCGCCGGCGCGCCGTAGCCCACGATGCGCTTGCCGTCGCGCTTGAGCCCGATCAGGATCTCGAGAATCTGCCGCTTGTCCTCAACCACTCGCGCGCCGTAGGCCGCATAGGTCGCGAGGTCGGTGAGGCCGGCCGTGCGCTCGCGCTCGACGAGCTCTGCGGCACGGTCGCTTTGCCCGCGTGACGAATCGTCTTCGTGGCAGCCGAAGATGCGTAGCGACCCGCCGTGTGTCGGCAACTCCTCGACGTCGAAGAGAGCGAGGCCGTGCGCTTCGAACACGCGCGAGACCGTCGTGAACGAGAAGTACGAGAAGTGCTCGTGGTAGATCGTGTCCCACTGGTTGTCCTCGATGAGCCGCATTACGTGAGGGAACTCCATCGTGATCAGACCGTCCGGCTTGAGCAGAACCTTCATCCCTTCGACGAAGTCGTTGAGGTCGGGCACATGCGCGAGCACGTTGTTCCCGATCACCAGGTCGGCCGCCCAATCGGCGCTGAGCGACTCGGCAAGGGAGCGGCCGAAGAACTCGACCAGCGTGGGGACCCCTCGCTCGATCGCGACGGCCGCGACATTCGCAGCAGGCTCGATCCCCAGCACGGGAATCCCGCGCTCGTGGAAGTACTGAAGCAGGTACCCGTCGTTGGACGCGAGCTCGACGACGCGATCGCCCGGGCCGAGGTCGAGGAGGTTCGCCATCTGCTCCGCATACCGGCGACTGTGCTCGAGCCAACTCGTCGAGTACGACGAGAAGTACGAGTAGTCCCCGAAGATGTTCTCCGGGCTCTCGAACTCCTCGAGCTGCACGAGCAGGCACTCGCTACAGACGAGGGCGCGCAGCGGATAGAACGGTTCCATCCGATTCGCCTGCTCGGGCGCCAAAATCGAATTCGCGAGCGGCGACGTGCGGAGGTCGGCGAAAACGTGCTCGAGCGGGCTCGCGCAGAAGCGGCAACGCGGGCGGTTCATCGGCCGTCGACCCGATAGAGAGCTTCGAAGAATTCGACCTGCACCGGATGCGTCCGGTCGAAGATGACGTCCCAGCGGTCGGGCACCGGATAATCGTCGTGGGTGATGATCACGCCGTCGGGCTCGTTGACGGACCGGGTCCACTGCTTGCTGTAGAAGTGGCCGGCACAGTGCGTTGAAATGGCGCGGAAGTAGTGCTCGATCTGCTCGGGCCTCATCTCGTGCAGCGAGCTCACGTTTACGAACAGATCAGCCTCCTGCGGCGGCAGGAGATCAAGCTGATTCGGCGTCAGGAACGCGAGTTGGGCGACATCCAGTTCGCCGGCGACCTCGTCGTAGGCGTCAAAGTGGCGAAATCCAAATGTTCGTCGATCGCTGAACAAGGTCGTGAGGTACTCCTCAGCCACGGCGAGCGCGGGCGGAATGTCGACGAGCATGTACCGGGCATCAGGCAGTACCGTCAGAACGAGCCACGCGAGACGCCCGTAGCCAGAACCGAGCTCGATCACGGTTCGAGGGCGCTCACCGGCTGATAGGCCCTCCAGAATCGCAGTGAGCTCGAGTGTCGAATTGCAGAGATCCTCGCTTACGCGGTGGCCACGGTAAGTGATGTGGACCGGATGGCCGACCAACGGCTCGTCCAGCCGTTCGACCAGACCGGCGCGGTCGCGACGCTTGACGTACTCCCACAGCAACGCGAGGTACACCGCGTACGCCTTGTTGGCGAACCCTTCTCCCAGCCGTCGGACGACCTCCGGCTCGAGGTCGAGCGGCGCATCGAGCTTTGCACGGAGGACAGCTGGTGTCGGGCGACGCAGCCAGGCGGCGATCAACGCCCGATATTGCGGCGCGCGAGGATCGGTGAGCTGAAATTGGAAGTAGTTCCGGTTGATCGTCCGCTTGAACTCGTCGAAACCCTTCTGGTCGAGCTGCTCAAGGTTCAGCGCGGTGTAGTGCTCCCAAAACCGCGACGGCCGCACGATCGCGGGCGCAGCCTCCATCTCCGCGAGCATTGCGGGCAGCTTCGCGAGGCTGCCTTTCGGCTGTTTAGACACCGACCGCCTGTGCAGCCGTGAAGTCCTTGATTTGCTCGAGTGTGGCCGTCCGCACGTCGGCGCCGCCGGCGAACGCCTGATACCAAGCGACGATCCGCTCGAGCGCCTCTTGAAGATTCCACGTCGGGAGCCAGCCGAGACGCGCGCGCGCGCGCGACGAATCGAGCTTGAGGTAGCGAGCCTCGTGGGGCTGGGGCTGCTGGTCGTGCTCCCAGCGCACGGCGCCGGGCCAGAGCTCGCGCACGCGCTCGACTAGCCAGCCCACGGGCTTGGCTTCCTCGTCCGCCGGGCCGAAATTCCACGCTGTCGCAAACTCCCGCGAGGCCCAGAGAGCCTGCGCGAGCACGAGATACCCGCTCAACGGATTGAGGACGTGCTGCCACGGGCGGACGGCGGCCGGATTGCGCACGTACAGCACTTCGCCGCTGAGGGCAGCGCGCATCGTGTCGGCGAGTAAGCGGTCGTCGCCCCAGTCTCCGCCGCCGATCACATTTCCGGCACGCGCTGACGCCAACCGCAGGCCACTCGAATCGGCCTCGAAGAACGAGCGGCGAAACGCCGCCGTGACCAGCTCGGCGCACCCCTTGGAGCTGGAGTACGGATCGAACCCGCCCATCGGCTCCTCCTCGCGATAGCCCCATTCCCACTCGCGGTTCTCGTAGCACTTGTCCGAAGTGACGTTGACGACGACGCGGATGCCACTCGTCTGACGAGCCGCCTCGAACAGGTTCACCGTTCCCATCACGTTGGTCTCGTACGTCTCACGCGGATCGACGAATGAGCGCCGCACAAGGGACTGCGCGGCCATGTGGATGACGATCTCGGGCCGCGAGGTCGCGACGCCTTCGGCCACGGAGAGGAAGTCACGCACGTCGATCTTGAGTTCGCGCTTCATCGCCTCGCCGACTCGCGCCAACTCATACAGCGCGGGGTCGGTCGGAATTCCGTTCGACAACCCTGTTACCTCGGCGCCAAGCGATTGGAGCCACATCGAAAGCCAGGCTCCCTTGAATCCGGTGTGGCCTGTGACGAGGACACGGCGGCCGTCCCAGAAGGCGGGATCGACGCGGCCCGCCGGCGTGGCGATCAAGTCCACGCGCGCCAGGGCGCGGTCCCCGATTCCCAGAGGCTCTCGAGTTGGTTGCGCTCGCGCAGCGTGTCCATCGGCTGCCAGAAGCCGTCGTGGCGGAATGCGGCGAGCTGTCGATCCTCGGCCAGCCCGCGCATCGGCTCCTGCTCCCAGACCGTCGAGTCGTCCTCCAGATAGCGGTCGACGCCGGGAGAGAGAACGAAGAACCCGCCGTTCATCCAGGCGCCGTCACCTCGAGGCTTCTCCTCGAACGAGCCGACGTGGTCGCCGTCGAGCTCGAGCGTGCCGAAGCGGCCGGGCGGCTGGACGGCGGTGACGGTTGCGAGCAGCCCGTGCGCGCGATGAAACTCGATCGACCGGCGGATGTCGATGTCTGCGACACCATCGCCGTATGTGAAGCAGAAGGCTTCGTCGGCGACGTACGGCAGCACCCTCAGGAGGCGACCGCCAGTCTGCGTAGCGTCGCCGGTCTCGACGAGCGTCACACGCCATGGCTCGGCTGTCGAGTGATGGACTTCCATCGTGCCTTGCGCCACGTCGAAAGAGACGTCGCATGTGTGCAGGTAGTAGTTCGCGAAGTACTCCTTGACCATGTAGCCCCTGTATCCGAGGGCGATCACGAAGTCGTTGATGCCATACGCCGAGTAGATCTTCATGATGTGCCAAAGGATCGGCTTTCCGCCGATCTCGATCATGGGTTTCGGCCGGACGACCGTCTCCTCGCTGAGGCGCGAGCCGAGCCCACCGGCAAGGATCACCGCTCTCACGGCCGAGGAGGTTACCTACCGTGCTTCGCGGCGATGGGGTGCGCGAGCAGGGTGACTCTACTGCCCGAGTATCTTCTCCGGGTGCCGTCGATCGACGTCGTCATCGTCGCGTTCAACCGGTGGGACCTGACCGAGCTTTGTCTCGGCCACTTGCGGAAGCAGACGATTTCTCACTCGATCATCGTCGTCGACAACGGGTCAACGGATGAAACGTCGGCGAACCTCCACGCGTCCCATCCGGACGTCCGCGCGCTCCAACTCGTGGCGAACGGGGGGTTCCCCGCGGCCTGCAACGCAGGCGTTGCCCTCGGCAGAGGCGACTTCGTGGTTCTCCTCAACAACGACGTCGAGCCGCGGCCGGACTTCCTCGAGAAGCTCGTGCGGCCGCTCGAGGAGGACGCTCGAGTCGGCTCTGCAGCAGCCCTGCTGGTCCAACCAGGCGAGCGCCAGATCGACTGTATGGGACTGACGGCGGACTCCACATTGGCGGGCTTTCCACGGCTTCGCGGCAGTCCGTCCGAGCTCGCGGGTGCTCCCCGACCCGTGCTCGCGGGTCCGTGCGGCGGTGGAGCGGCCTACCGGCGAGAGGCGTGGGAAGAAGTCGGCGGCCTCGATGAAGGCGTACTGTTCTACGGGGAGGACCTCGACCTCGCCCTCCGGATCCGTATTGCGGGGTGGAAGTCCGTCGCCGTTCCCGAAGCGGTCGCCGTCCATCTCGGTTCGGCAACACTCGGGCGCCGCTCGACCTGGCAGAGGTACCAGAGTGGTTTCTCGCGGGGCTACTTCCTACGTCGGTACGGGGTCCTGCGCAGCAGGACGGCTCCGCGAGCGCTGGCGACGGAGGCCGTCGTCGTCGCGGGCGACGCCGTGCTCGGCCGCGACCTGAGCGCGCTGCGCGGCCGCCTGGCGGGGTGGCGCGCGGCGAAGGACGCGAGTCCGGCGCCGCATCCTCCGGACGACGCGATCGACGCGACGATCGGCCTGCTCGAGAGCTTCCGGCTCAGGCGAGCCGCGTACTGAGTGCACATCGGCCTGAATCTGATCTACCTCGTGCCCGGTGAGACCGGAGGAACGGAGACATATGCACGCGAGCTGATTTCAGCCCTCGTCCGGCAACGTCCTGATCTTCGGCTGACGGCGTTCATTAATCTCGAGACGGCTCGGGCCGTGCCCGGGCCTTGGAGCGAACTGATCGGTTCCGTGACCGTCCCGGTCCGGGTGCGGCGTCGGATCGAGTGGGTACGGGGTGAGCAGCAGCTCCTTCCGGGGCTGGCACGCGCGGCGGGTGTCGACGTTGTCCACAGCCTCGCGAACACGGGGCCTGCGCGCGGAGCTTTTCGGCGCATCGTCACGATCCAGGACCTCATCCACCGCTTCTATCCGGAGGCCCACTTCGGACTTCGCTCCGCAGGGATGAGGCTGCTCGTCCCGCTCGCGGCGAAGCGGTCGAGCCGGGTGATCGTCCCCTCGGAGGCAACGCGTGACGACGTGGTGCGACTGCTCCGCGTTCCGGCCTCGAAGATCGACGTCGTGCCCTTGGCCGTCGACCCGCCACCACCTGCGTACGGCGATGCCGACGGCGACATCCGAACCCGCTACGCACTCGGGTCGCGACAGCTTGTGGTCGCCGCGTCCGCGAAGCGTCCGCACAAGAACCTGCTCCGGCTGCTCGACGCGCTCGCGTTGATCCCGTCCGAGCGGCGCCCCGCGCTCGTCCTCCCCGGCTATCCCACCCCCCACGAAGAGGAGCTCAGGCAGCGTGCCGAGGAGGTCGGCGTCAGCGCCGATGTGCGCTTCGTGGGCTGGATCCCGCGCGACGAGCTGGATGCCCTCTACCGTGCGGCGGCGTGCTTCGTGTTTCCGTCGCTCTACGAGGGCTTCGGGCTACCCGTGCTTGAAGCGATGGCGCGCGGCGTACCGGTCGCGTGCTCCGATCGCGGCGCGATCGCCGAGGTCGCGGGTGACGCTGCGCGCGCGTTCGACCCGGAGAGTGCGCGTGCGATCGCTGCGGCGATCGAGAGCATCCTCGGGAATCCCCGCGAAGCGGAACGGCTTCGAGCGGCCGGATACGAGCGGGCGCGGAAATTCACGTGGAGCGACACAGCCCGGCTGACACTGGAGTCCTACGACCGTGCGCTCGGCTCCGCGTAGGCCGCCGAGACCACCTGCAGCGAGTGCGTCAGCGAGAGCCTCTCGGCGTTCCGGACGAACCACGCGAGTGTCGAGTCGCGTAAATCGTCGGCGCCCTCAGCTACGCGCCTGAACGACGCCGCGAGATCCTCGGCCGACGCCGACTGCGCCACGAACCCGTTTTCGCCGTCGACCACGAACTCGGCGGCGGCACTGTCGTCGTCGAGAACGACGACCGCGGGCGTGCCCTGTGACATCGCCTCGAGGACCACGAGCCCATAGCCCTCTCGTCGCGACGGCACGGCGAGGCAGAGTGCATGCGCGATCGCAGTGTCGACGCGCTCGCCGGGCACGAACCCCGGCGCTTCCACCACGTCCTCGAGGCCGTTCGCCACGATCGACTCCAACACCTTCGTGCGGTCGGGGCCGTCGCCAAAAATCGTGCCGCGAAGGTCTGGGATCGACTCGCGGGCCAGCGCAAGCGCGGGGACGAGGGCGGGAACGCGTTTCTCGGGAATGTGCCTCCCGGCGAAGACCACGACAGGTTCCGCCGCTCTCGCTTCGGCTGCGGGTGACCCCTCGAACTGCCCTTCGAGAACGGTCACCTTGCCTCGGACGCCGTCTTCGCGAAGGCGCCGCTCGTAGAGCCGCGAGAAGCAGAACGCCCGCTGCGGGATGCGCAGGCAGAGCCGCTGCACAGTCCATCCGACGCGACCGCCGATCGGCCCGAGGTACTCGCGCCAGTACTTCCGCGTCCAGAGCTCGTGCCAGTCGACCACCAGCCGGAACGGGTGGAGACGCCGCACCAGGCCGGCTGCCAGCAGCGAGAAGTATGGAAAGGAGGCCGTGTGCACGACGTCGTAGCGCCGGCCGTGCCTCAGCAGATGCCGAAGGACCCCGAGGCCGAAGACGAGCGGCGGCCCGATCCGCCGCCGGCCCTCGACGTAGAGGTCGAGCCGAGGGCCGACCCCGACGACGCGCACACGGCGCACGCCCGGGTCCTCGCCCTCGTCCCACTGGCGCAGGGTCAGGTACGTGACCTCGTGGCCCTCTGCAGCGAGCCGCTCCGAGAGGTTGCGATACCAGCGCTCGGCGCCGCCGACGGTATGGGGGTAAAGGCAGTCGTAGACGATGCAGATGCGCACGGCGGCGAGCGTATCGGCACTCAGCGCTTCCCCCCCGAAGGTGGGAGTTCGGGCCGGAACCTGGCCGAACGCTCAGTAGTCGCGTCTTCCGGCGGCTGATATTTCCTAGAGCGTGGTCGCACAGCTGATGCGCGCAGTTCCGAGGGAGCGCACCGAGCCGCCTCGCGTCTCGGTCGTGATCCCGTGCCTCAACGAGGCGGAGAACATCGTCCAGTGCGTCCAGGGCGCGCTCAAGGTCCTGCAGGAGAACGGCATCGCCGGCGAGGTCATTGTCGCCGACAACGGCTCGGACGACGGTAGCGCGGCACTTGCCGACGCCGCGGGGGCGATCGTCGTCAGTGAGCCGCGCCGCGGCTACGGCCGCGCCTACCTCGCGGGCTTTGCGGCGGCCCGTGGGGACTACATCATCATGGTCGACGCGGATCTCACATACGACTTCAAGGAGATCCCGCGCTTCGTCGCGGAACTCGATGGCGGGGCGGAGATGGTGATGGGGAACCGGATGGAGAACATCCAGCCCGGCGCGATGCCGTTCATGAACCGCTACATCGGCAACCCGATCCTGAGCGGCTTCCTCAAGCTTCTGTACCGCACGCAGGTTCGCGACGCCCACTGCGGGATGCGCGCCGTTCGCCGAGCGGCGCTGCCCCGCCTGGACCTGCGGACCGACGGGATGGAGTTCGCGTCCGAGATGGTCATTCGTGCGGCGAAGACGGATCTGAACGTGACGGAGTTCCCGATCTCGCTCCATCCGCGCGGGGGCGAGTCGAAGCTGAATCCGTTCAGCGACGGTTGGCGCCACGTGCGTCTCATGCTCTTGCACAACCCGACGTTCCTCTTCTCGCTGCCCGGGCTTTTGACCGCGATCGCAGGCGTCATCGCGATGCTCGCGGTCTTCGCGAGCGTGTCGCTCTTCGGACACACGTTTGACGTACACACGCTGATCGGCGGCTCGCTGCTCTTCGTCGTTGGCTCGCAGCTGATCGGCTTCGGGCTCTGCGGCCGCGTTTTCGCCGCGAAGGAGTTCGGTGACCACGACCCGTGGCTCGAGCGACAGGTCGCGCGGTTCCGGCTCGAGCACGGTCTGCTCGTCGGGATCGGCGTTACGCTCGCCGGCATGGTGCTCGGCGGCATCGTCGTCGCCGAGTGGATCGCCAGCGGCCTCGGAACGCTGTCGGAGGAGCGCGTCACGATCCTCGCGGCCACGCTCGTCATCGTCGGCGTCCAGATCTTCTTCACGTCGTTCCTGCTCTCGATCCTGAGCATGCGGCGTCGCGCCGCCTGAACGAAGGTCACAGACCCGGCCCGAGGCACGCGTTCCGCGTCGCCTCACCCGCCGGCATTGAAGCGCCGCGCGGCCCGGCCCTCGCAGTCGAGGGTCTCTTGCCGGCTCGGCGGAACGGTCACACCGCGGCCCGTCGGGACGACCAGGACCTCACGGCCGGGGGGATTGCGCGCGACGACGCGCCCCCGGACGCCCAGACTGCGCGGCGCGACGACGTAGGC
>Ga0126307_10000996_pt1 | contig 18645 bp, 23 predicted proteins | sample Plot28_FD_89955 | JGI IMG/M metagenome (GOLD analysis project Ga0126307, IMG submission 89955) | Serpentine soil microbial communities from UC McLaughlin Reserve, CA, USA - Plot28 | ecosystem: Environmental > Terrestrial > Soil > Grasslands | place: USA: UC McLaughlin Reserve, Lake County... | reverse complement strand
TAAAAATTATACTACTACCGATGGTTATACTTTCCGTATTTCAATTGTTACTTTTACTCAAAGAAGAATTAATACTTCTGCAAAGCATGAAATTCGACTATTCATTGACAAGATGCTAAATGAAAAAATTTCTCAATTATCTCTTGATCAATTCATTCAGGAAGTTACCCTAGGGGGATTAAGTAAGGAATTATTAACTGAAGCAAAAAAGATTGCGTTTATTAGGCATTTGGGAATTAAAAAATCTAAATTAATATCAACTCCAGAATCACGTTCAATATATGAAGCAAAACAAATTGAGACACCTACAATAACTGCATAAAAATTTGCTGCCAAGTCAACCCTCATTTGTTTTTGTTTAAACTTTTTTAATTATTGTCATTGTTATTGTTACGTTATTTTTAATCTTGAATAGATATTTTTCCAAAAGAGAAAAACAAGCTGATCATACGTGATAGAAAATAAATTTATTCCTGATCTACAATTTTTGAATTCTAGTATCGATATAGTAATACATGCCACTGAAGATAAATATAAAATTCTTGAAGCCGTTTTATCTAATCTTGAAATTTCAAAACAGAAATTTGAAGAGATTGAATATGAAGGTCATTGGGGTAATAAAATCTCAAGATTAATCACAGAAATTAACAAAAAAGAGACCCGAATATTAATAGAAAAAATTTTAAAAAAATTATCATTTTTAGATAAAGAAAATTTGCTTTCGAACCTAAACAAACATATTGATGAAAAAGGGAATTTATATTTAAGAATAGACAAACAGAAAATATGTAAGAATAAAATTTCTTTATCGGATACAGAAGGAATTAAACTTAAATTTAAAGTTAATAAAAACCAAATTATTTTACATAAAAAAAGTGGAAAAGTAGAAGATGAAATTTATTTATCATACAGGAGGTTAATACGCTCTTTAGAAAAATAGATTTATGCTTTAATCTATCAAAAGAAGATTACATTAAATGGAGCAAAATTCAACAAATAAATATTATAGGAATAGATAATATAAAAAGAAATTTTGAACATAATGAATATTCACATATTCCTATTGATTGCTTCATAATTAGACTAAAACAGAAACCAAAAACTCCTCTTTTTTATAAATATCTCATAGTGGTGGATGAATCTGAAACAATAATTACTTCAAAACTACCATTTTTTGATATTTTTTATCTAAAAAATTTTCAAAATTACAAATTAATACTAAAATTATTAAAAAAACTCAACAGAAAGAATATAGGTATTGAAATCAAAATAAGAGATATCAGAATATGTAACTCTTATGATGTAGGAAAATGGATAAAATGTATTAGAGATGTTTATAAATTTTGTAAATTAACTAATAATCAAATAATCATTTCTAGTGGAGCAGAAAATGAATATGAAACTATTTCTGGAAATACCTTTGACTCAATCCTTAAAATTTTTGAAATTGAGCCAATTACATATTGGAATGATGTAGAAAAATGGCTTTATATAAAAAGTAGGATATATTATAGTGCTTCGGAGAAGGGATAAACGACGTTATCTATTAATATATGTAAATGACCAAATTTTTTTAGGTTCACCACAATTAATGGATGGTTCTGCAGACACTGTTTATGATACTACAAATTCTCAAATTATATCCAGAAAAAATATTTTACATAATTCTCAAGAAAAATACGAGAATAATAATATTACACTTCATAAAAAAAATAAAAATTATAATAATAATAATAATAATAATTCTAATTATAAAAATCATTATTCTAGTAAACTTATAAAAAAACGTTTTTCTGAGATATTTGGATCAATTGAATTTGAAAAAGCAAGTATTAATCTTGTTTATATACAAAATTTTTCTTTAAGAAATGGTTTTATTATAAGATGTAATCTAAAAAGTGTTGACAAGGTCTTATTTGTATTATCATGTTGTAATCCTCCTTTGACGACTATTAAAATTTCTGGCACTTTAAAAAAATTAATTTCATCAATTGAAATTTGAAAAGCATAATGAGTTTATCATAAGAAATACTTTAACAAAAATTTTTGTTTATAAATTTTTGAATTATATTCAATTACTATTTTAATTCCTATAACAATTCGTAATGCCCGAATGTACGTATATAATTATTTTTTATTAAAGATTGTTTAAAAATATTAAAATAAAAGACGTTTTTAATATGATTGATTTAATTGGAATCATTGGTTTATGATATTTCTCTTTTTTTGCTATTAATTTTACTTTGTCTAATTTTTCAAATAGATAATATATTATTAGATAATATTGTGTTTGCCAAAATTGATGATAGAGACTCAAAAGATGATGAGGATAACGATGATGATAAGGAGAGAGACTCAAAAGATGATGAGGATGATTATTTTAAATCAACGAATATTCCAAGTAGCCAACTTCTTTCAAAATACGATAAATTTGGGATTGAGAAAATCTACCCTTCAAAAATTGGTGGAGAAGAATGGTTTATCAATATGGATAACATTTTTGATGATAATCAATTTTATCCATTTGGAGTATCCGATTCAAAATTTGAAGATTTTAATTTGAAATTTATAAAAAATGATGATGGATCATGGAATCTTAAATCAACGGATAACCTAGCCAAAGTTAGAATGAATATACATACATCAGAAGGATACCATCCAGAGCAATTTGAACCCCTTGATCATTCCGAATTAGAAGAAAAGGGATATATGCAATCAGAAAAAGATTGGAAAAATGTAGAAATGACAGGCTATATTAAATTGAATAACAATAACATTCCATTATCTGAAGGTAGATTTACATGGTATGCTAGAGGAGGTCATCACACAGAGAGCGAACCTTGTGAAGGAGTTGCCTACAAAGGAGATATTTTTTTCTCAGGAGATACAAGATTTGCAAAGGAACAATGGCATGTCAGCTATTTTTTTACGGATATTAAATCAGATTTAAAATCCATCAAAGGAAAATGGATTGGCTATAAATTTGTATTATATAACCTAGAAAATCCATCTGATCCATCAAAAACAATAGTTAAAATGGAAAGTTGGGTTGACTATAATAATAATGGAAAATGGGTTAAAATCAATGAATATATAGATAAAGGAAAATGGGGTGATTCGGGCAAAAAATGTGATGGTAAAAAAGATCAGCTGATTACATGGGGTGGACCTATTGCAACTTTTCGTTGGGATAAAGCAGACGATGTAGATTTTAAAAACTTTAGTATTAGAGAAATCCAACCTTCTTAACTTATCAATTTCCTCTTTTTAAATATTATTTAAAACTAATTTAAAGAAGTGGTAAAATTTTTAATTAGTATTATAATAATTCAATAATACTAATTGTATGTATTGCGATAAGGAAAAACTATTTTAATATTACAAAAAGAAAATTATGCGAGAGAAAATTAGGTAGTAATTCTAGTTTATTCTTTAATTAATATTTCCAAATACATAAATTTTTAAAAAAGGTAATACATATAATACATGGGAATGAGGTAATACGCTGCTCCAGTCTGAGTTAAACAATGAAGTACTCGCGACGAACTGACCCAAATTGAATATTTATAATAAATATGATAAAATAATTTATACCATTATGTCTAATATTAACTGTTAAGATGGAATTATCTTATGATTATCCCCTGTATAGACCTCCTTCAGAATCAAATTCTTTAATTTTTCAAGTAACATTAGGCTGCTCATTCAATCAATGTTCATTTTGTGATATGTATAGATCTAAAAAGTATGTAGAAAGATCATGGGATGAAATCAAAATGGAAATAGATCTTTCTGCAAAATATTATCCTGAGACTAAAAGGATTTTTCTTGCTGATGGCGATGCATTGAATCTTCCAACGGAAAGATTAATTCAAATATTAGAATATATTTATAAAAAATTTCCATATATTGAAAGAGTATCCTCTTATGCTATGCCTAAAAATTTACTCCAAAAAACTGATGATGAATTAATAAATTTGAAGAATGCAGGGTTAAAAATGTTTTATGTAGGAATAGAAAGTGGAAATGATATTATTTTAAAAAAAGTTACTAAAGGAGCAACCTATAAAACTATTTTACAAAGTTGTAAAAAAGCGAAAGAACATGGTTATATTCTTTCATGTATGGTTATACTAGGTTTAGGCGGTGAAAAGTATACCATGGAACATATTGAAGATACATCAAAGATAATTAGTGAAGCATCTCCTGATTATGTTGGAGCACTAAATCTTCATTTAGACAAAGGTCTTTATAACGAGTTTATGGCTAAATTTCATGAATCTTTTACATTTTTAAATGATATACAAATATTGGATGAACTTGAACGACTTATTTCTAATATTAATTCATCTTCGCCCATAATATTTAGAGCTAATCATGCATCAAATGTTTATGCAGTTAAAGGAAGTTTACCTCATGATAAAAGTAAAATGTTAGAATTAATTAGGCAATTGAAAAATCATCCAGAAATGCTAAAACCAAAAGTACTAAGAAGATTTTAATACTCTAAAAGTGATAATAAGCATTTCTCACATTTTAAATTTTTTATATGTCTCAGTTTAGTTAGTTGGCTTGAACCTTAAAATTGCACCTAGTTTACCAAGGCTTGCTAATTGTGCACCTTCTTCTGTTTTTCCAGATATTACTTCTAATCTTGAACCAACCATAATAGATAGCTCTTCTAAATATTCTATAATATCTTGTTCTGTTGATTCTACATCTTGACTTCCACAATTTGGACACGGATTTGATATTAATTCTTGTTTTATAGACATTAATTCATTTCTTTCTAAAAATTTTTCTTGAATATGTTGACATTTATTACATTTAATTTCTAATCTAATATAGGTAATATCATCAGTTACCAGAACTAAATCTGCATATCCATTTTTTACGGAATTTATCACATCAAAAATTCCATATATACCAAGTCCTTTTCCTGTATAGACCTCGCTCATAAAATTTTTAATAATTTTTTTTTCTTCCATCAACCTATAATCTGCCATTATTCCTTGTTCATTAACTTTGTCTATAATCTCCCGTACACCTTCACTTCCAGAATAAGACGCATCTAAAACTGAAATAACATTATTTTGTAATCTATAATCTAGATATTCTTCTTTAAGAAAGCCATCTTTTGTAGGTCCAGGACCTCCAATTATTATTCCTTTTACATTGTATTCATCAATAAAGATTTTTTGTCCATAATCAGCAACCCTATGATAATATTCATTTAATTCATTGTCTCGAAGTCTTTCAAATCTTCTAGCGGACTGACCACCTTGTCTATGTTTTCCTGCTACACCAGATGTCAAAGATTCAACTACCTCCCATCTATCACCTGTTAATATGCCAAAACCGGCTTCTTGAGTATCTAATGATAATATACCTATTACTTTGTCATCTTTCATCATGTCTTTAAGATGGTCAATCCAGAAATGATCATCACATCTATAGAGATTAATCTGAATTGGTTTTGGAGGTACAACAGAATAGATTTCTATCTTTTCAGTTCCAAAACCTTTTCCTGTAGGAATAGCACCACAGAAAATAACAAGACCGTTCTCAGGCGGCTCCTTATATAATTTAAGGTGTTCTATAGTCCTACTCAATGCATCTTGTACATGGGTACGTGTTAAATCAGATTTGATGTTAGATGCGGTTCCTGCTTCATTTCTTAATTGAGATACTATATCATATATTGGTTTTCTAGGAGGAATATAAACAGTCACAAGTTCTGTTCCATGGCCGCTTATATTTCCCAGTTTATTAATCATTTTATTTAATTTGTAACGTCTAACAGAATCCCATTTACTTTGTTTATCTTGAGAAGATGACATGTAACAGAAAAGATTTTTCTCATTCAGACTATTTTATTGTTATTATGGTAATTTTTTAAAATTCTAATTTAATTAAATAGGTTTATCTTTATATAAATATAATGAAATTTCTGTTTAAAGTTTGATCTTTTGTTTTATGTATTTATATATTATAAATATCAAAGGGATATTTACTTTTATAATGCTTCCAGGTTTAGAATACATTAAACAAACTCGATTGAAATTAGGAATTACTCAAAGGAGGCTAGCATCTCTAACAGGAATTAGTACATCAATGATTAATCAAATTGAAACAGGAAGATGCAAACCTAGTTATGATACAGCAAAGAAAATTTTTGAAATTTTAAGTACATTAGAAGGAAAATCAGCAAAAAAAGCAGGAGATATATGTAGTCTTAATATAATATTTGCACAAAAAGATGATAGTCTTTATAGTATTGTTGAAAAAATGAGAGTACATTTTGTTAGTCAAGTCCCTATTTTTGAAGGTCAAAAAATTGTTGGAATTGTTTCTGAAGATAGTTTAGCTAAGAGAATGGTTGAAAATGATGAAAAAAAACTCAAAAATATTACTATTGATACTGTTATGGAGCCTTCACCACCTTTAGTAGATTCTGGAACACCTGCTAAGGCATTAGTTCCTTTAATAAGATTTGCAAAATGTATTTTAGTTACTGAAAAAGGTAATGTAATTGGAATAATAACTACAACCGATATATTGAAAATGGTAGAATAATATCTAATTTATATAAAATTCTTCAAAGTTTCTCTAATCCAATACAACAATCAGCACATCCTATGCATTTACTACATAAATTTAAGCTTGTAGATTCTTGAATTATCGTTCCACATAATGCACATTCTTTTTTATCCATGATAAAGATAAAAAATATAAAGATATTTAAATATAATACTTCATTTTAATATAGCAGAACTACTTTTGAATCATTTTTGTAATTACTATAATTTTTATCAATTATATTTGATAATTAAAAGGAATTTTATTTCTTACAAAATACAAAAATATTAGAGCTGGTATTTCAGTGACTTTAAAGTACATTGATTGATATCTTTGATTGATATCTTTGATTGATATGATGACCTCAAATATTGGATTGAGCATATGGATATTATAATTATTGGTGTATATTATAACTAAGAATCGAAAAATATTTTGATCAAAATGATGTATCAAAATTGAGCTAGCAAAAAAAGCATTTAAGATTATGGGCATATAACATCGCAAACTATATTAAATACAGTTTCAGCATTTAAATCATATTCTATTTCCTTGCATGATTGGATTAAATGTATTGAAAATTCAACATCACATTTTCTTCAATTACTGAAATTGATGAGTCAAGATCAATATAGCCGGTACCGGCAATGTCTGTACACTTTGGACATTTTGAATTTGATGGATTTAGATAGTGATCTTTGTTGTTCATATGATTCACCATAATAATCATTTTGTTGTTCAAAATAATAACTTTGGTCTTCAGGCTCAATGTTTCCATAATTAACACTATCTTGAACTAAGTAAACACTGTATACTTTGTAATCTCCACCTGTATCCATTTTTTCTTTCTTCTCTCCATATGCAGAGACTTCATCTTTGAAGAATAATTGGTTTAATAGTGAAATAAGGTTTATTACAAGAATCATTAAATAAGATCAAAATTTTTAATTTATACATGAATTTTATTTTATATTAAAATATATTAGAATAGGATTCTAATTTGAATTATATTTTTGCAATACTTTTATTGTTAATATATTATAATAATTCTTATAAAATTTTTTTTCTAACATTTCATGAACTATTACAAAAATAATAGTTATAACATTCATATTTCTTAACTATAATAATAAGATATTTTATCTTTTATTGAAATTAGTAAATTTGAAGTTTTTTTAGTTAGTTTCTGAGTTTGTTAAGAACTTTATTCTTTTTGTTAACTTATAATCTAACATGAATATGTCTGTTTATGCAAATGTTAATACTATTCTTCCCGATAAATTAATGAAAAGTATGTATGAAAAATATGCTATCTTAGTTATATAACTTTATTTCAAATTCTTTAAAAAAATTATTAAAGTCAGCATACTAATATTAATTTAGGTATAGATAACTATGATAAAGATAACTTTAATTCCAATTATTTTACTTTTGATACCAACACTTTTTGCTATACAATTCATTTATTCTCAAGAAAATGACAATTCTGATAATGTTGAAAATATCCCTGATAGTTCCCCACAATTCAAACCTAAGGTAGATGTTGAGATTGAGGGAACTGCAAATGATGATAAAATTAGAGGAGGTGTTGGAGATGATAAGATAACAGGCAAAGATGGTTATGATACATTGGAAGGAGTAGATGGCAAAGATAAGATAAATGGAGGAAAGGGAGATGATAAAATTACAGGAGAAGCAGAAAATGACAAGATAGAAGGTAATCAAGGCAACGATCAATTAGAAGGAGGTGAAGGTGATGATTCTTTGAAGGGTGGAAAAGAAAATGACGAGATTCAAGGGGATATAGGCAATGATAAACTTGAAGGATGAGAAGGTGCCGATAGTTTTGTTCGTGATAGTTTTGATAAGGTGATAGATTTTGATTCTCAAGAAGGAGATACAATCTCTGGCCAATGTACATTTGATGATGAATCTGTGGCTAATAATCAAGAAAATACACCTCGTTAAGCAAACAATCCATAACCATTAAAAATTTTTATTTTTATTTTTACTTTGAAACTTTTTTCACTCTATGTAGTAGGGATAATAAAAAATTATAAATATTACAAAATGATGATAAAAAGTCTTTATTTTTAGTATATTTCTTAATTATTTCATATGTTCTCTAAATAATGTTCTAAAATTTGTAAAATGAATTTTATTTTATCATTGTAATTAAGTAGAAATATTTTAACATAATATAGACGAAACAATAGAAAAAATGAACAGTTTTATAACCAGTTATAGGATACATATTATTTTTTCTATAAAGACTTATTAATAATGAGAACGATAATAATATATGTGCGGAATAGGCGGACTGATTAGTCTGGATTCTACTAATGTAATACCTCTTGCTAAAAAAATGATGATATCGATGAACAAGAGAGGTCCTGATGGAACTGGTCTATTTATAGATAATAGACTTTATCAATATAAATCACCTGAAACAATACTTTGTAATAATCCTAATACTAACCTAGCTTTAGGTCACAATCGTCTTGCCATTGTAGGTGATAGACAACATATTCAACCTTTCCAGAGTTGTGATGGCAAATTAGTAATGGAACACAATGGAGAAATTTACAACTATAAAGTGCTTAAAGAAAAATTAAAAAAAGAACATCACTTCGTATCAAATACGGATAGTGAAGTAGTAGTTCATTTACTTGAACATTACTATAAAGAAACCGGATTTTCTGATCTTTTAAAAGCAATAAGAAAAACAGTGGCAGATATAGATGGTATCTATGCTCTTGCTATAAAAGATCGAAACGAAGACAAAATTTACCTAGTTAGAGACCGTTTGGGAATAAGACAGATATACTATGGTCAAAATGATAAAGTTATAGGTTTTGCTTCAGAACGTAAAGGTCTTTGGCAGATAGGCATTGAAGAACCTACATTCTCACTATTGCCTGGTCATTGCGTAATTTTATCGGATAAAATATCCTCTCTCATTAAAATATCTGAGCCACCCATCAATTATAGTAGAGAATCTACTATTTCCAATTTGGAAGATGCAATAGTATCTTACAAAACTGCTTTGTATAATTCAATCAAGAAGAGATCACAAGACCTTTCTAGAATTGGAATAATTTTTTCCGGAGGAATAGATAGTGTAATTATTGCTAAAATTACAAAAGAATTGGTTCCTCATGTAACGTGTTATACTAGTGGAATAGCAGGTTCTGACGATATTAAATTTTCAAAGCTTATTGCAGATCAATTGGATTTGGATCTAAAAATTAATGAATTAGATGTAAAAGATATTGAAAATATGCTGCCGAATATCTTAAATATAATTGAAACTAATAATAGTACACAAGCAGAAGTTTCTATTCCCATTTTTGGAGCATTGAATCTAGCAGCTAAAGATGGACTGAGGGTTGTCTTTACAGGTCAAGGTGCAGACGAATTATTTGGAGGCTATTCATGGTATTTCAAGATTGTTTCCAAATATGGTTATTCAAAATTGAAAGAATACATGATACAAGATTTGCTGTTACTATATAAAGAAACCCTCGAAAGAGAAGACAAATTAGCTATGGCAAATAGTATTGAAATGAGAGAACCATTTTTAGATTCTGATGTTGTAAAAACTGCTACCAGCATTAATATGAATCTAAATATAGTTAATAATAATGATATTTTTGGAAAACGGGTACACAGAGAATTAGCAATACGAGTAGGAATACCCAAGGATATTGCGTATAGAGAAAAACAAGCGGCACAACATGGCGCAGGAATTCACGGAATATTAACAAAAATTGCAGAAAAAAATGGGTTTAATAAAAAAATGGTAACCAAAGAATATATAACAGAACTTGCAAAAAGAGAAAAACTAGGTAGCTCAGAACGCTATGGTTATTTATTTGATGATAAGACTTCTTGGAATTCATCACCATGGGTTCAATTATATCTAGATAAATTGACTAATCTGAATCAAATCGCATGTGAAATCAAAAGGTAAACTCTATCAATAAACTCTATCAAAACTTTTTAGAAAAGATTATTTTCATCTGACTTATACCTAAACAGTACAAGTCAAATGAAAAGTGATATAATAACTTATAATCCTGCTCTATTGGTAGTAGATGTACAAAATGGTTTTATGAGTAAAGGTGGTTCGTATGATCTTCTTGGTATGAAAGTATCAAACTATCAACAAATTATTCCTAAATTAAAAGAATTAATATCAATATGCAAAAAATTTAATGTTCCTATATTTTATACACAAGCAGTTAGAGAATCATCTGGAATAGATCTTTTAACTAAAACACATAGAATTCTTCCAAAATCAAGAGAAGAGAGAATAAAAAAGAGACCTATATGTGTAAGAGGGACATGGGATGCTAAAATTGTTGATGAAGTAAAACCGACTAACAAAGATCATGTTGTTATTAAAAGAAGAGACTCTGCCTTTCAGGACACAGAAACAGAAGTTTGGTTAAACAGTCTAAAAGTAAATACATTAATCTTTTGTGGAATAGACACATCAATTTGTGTTGAAACATCACTTAGAGATGGTTTTAATAAAGGCTATGATGTAATTCTTATTTCAGATGCTACGGCTTCAGCAAATATTAGACATTATAAAACTACAATAGAACATGTTAAAGAGTATTATGGCTTGGTTATGAAGGTTAAAGAAATTAAAGAAGTACTAGAAGCAAAAAAGAATGGACTGTATTTGGAGAAGATTAAAATGATAAGAGAAAAGAAGAACTTACTTGAACCAGATCCAAGTTAATCAATGAATAGAAAAAAGTAATATTAAATTCGAGAAAATAGTTTAAACCAATTAATGATCTAAAGTAGAATAAAAATTAATGTTGATGGCCGCAACCACAACCTCCCATTTGACCTGCTTCTTGACTTTCTTTTTCTAAACAAGATGGACATTTAGCCATACCAGTTTCTGACATGAATGTTGTACCACATGAAGTACATTTTAATTTTTGAATTCCTTCCATAAATAAAGATATCAATATATCCCTATTAAAACTTTAACTACCTGATACAAATAACATGTTTGTTATATTATTTAAAAAATGAATCATTAGCTGATTTTATTTAACTATGCAGATTATAATCAATGTATCCCCAGCCTTTATAGATAATTTAGTATTTAATTCTAACGTTATTAGGAATAGAACTAGTTCAGAAAAAATAATTTTAAAAATGTTGAGAGTGAAGTTATTCAAAAAATAGGTTTTGTTATCCTTAATGTAATTTGAATACTTAAAACTAATTGTAAAATAAGAATAAATAAATGTATAGTTAATATTTTAATAAAAGTTTTAATTCAATAAAAAAGTGATTGTATTAAATGAGAATACCATAATGAATATAATAATAAACAATTACAAATTCATAATCTATATTTAAAATAATAATATATTACTTTAGATAATATTGAATATTAATAAACAGGGTATTAGGGTTTTAGGCATAGCAGAAAGTTTTAGAAAAGAAAAAACTAAATCCATTTTATCTGGTATTGTAATGAGAAAAGATCTTATCATTGATGGTATAATTTTTGGTAATGCAACCATTGGAGGAGATGATGCTACCCAAAATATTATTACGATGTATAAAAATTTACAAAGAAATGATATTAGTTTTCTATTATTAAATGGCTTGATTATAAGTATGTATAATATAGTAGATGGAAAAACAATATATGAGAATACAGGCATTCCTGTTATAGCAATCACATTTAAGAATTCTCAAGGAATAGGAAATTCTATAAAAAAACATTTTCCTGCAAATTATAACAATAAATTAGAGAAACTTAAGAAACTTGGAAAAAGAAATTTAGTATTACTCAAAACAGATAAATTTTTATGGATACGCATTTGGGGCATAAAACTTGAGGATGCAACTAAACTTTTAAATTCATTTCTAATCCAAGGATCTATTCCAGAACCGATTAAATTAGCAAAACTGATTTCGCATGCTTATTTAAATACAGTATATGATTAATTGAAATAAATTGATAAGAAATAGAATAAGATGAGAGAACATACTTTTTGCTATTTAGATTTATAAACATATTGGTAATTTTCAGTGTAGTAATATAATAATAAAAGGTATAATTAAAGAAGGATTCTCTGTAACAAATTGAAAATTTGAATACTCATAGAATAAGTAACAAAAATGAGAAACAGATTATAGTGAATTATTATTAATTTTAACTATTAATAATTTTTAATATTTAACTTTTTTTGATACTTGCAATTACTAGCAGATATAACGTTTAGGTTGTGTAAAACTATATAATGATTATATAATTTATTGTACTTTTCATTATATGAATGAACGAACAGGTTTAGACAATACAACATACGACATCTTATCGGCTCTTGGTAGAGAAGCTGACTTTTTATATGATACAATAGATAAATATATTGATGATGCCAAACAGTCAAATAATAATGAGTTAGTAGATCTATGGAATAGAATTAAACAAGATAGATTAAGACATATTGATGATCTGAAAGAAGCTTTAGAACGGGCAATTCATAAATAAGTCTTTATTTTACTTTGATGAGAATTATTATGTCAATAAACTCTCATTATTTAATATAATAAATTATCTTTAAAGATAAAATATTTAGTTATTTTATGCCTTATTAGTGTTGGATATTCAAATTACAAAGATATGGAAACTTTACATAATCTAATAATTAATATTAAAAAATTAGTAAAATAATAAAATATGGTTATTAATTATATATTCTCTTTTTTATTACTGTAAAAGTCTTGATTTGTTACTGCTACTCTATTCTTATAAAAATTTCTCTATATTTGTGTAATTTTTAGCACTAATAAAGGATCAACGACTTAAATTCATTTCATACAATTAAGTGAAAGTTTTATTAATAAATAAATATGAAGTTCAATGTTAATGCAATAAATGTTAATGATATTCACAAACGTTCATCCTTATATACTATATATTATAGTTTTAGGAATGTAAATAAAATTTTTAATAAAATAAAACTTAAATTTTTTGTTTTCTAAGTTCTATAGTATTATTTGGAATATGCGGAAAAATCTTTTTTACATCAAGAAATCGCTTTCTTAAAGTTACTACACTCATTTCACCAGCAATGGCAACTTGAGATTGACTAATGTTTTCTCCTTGTTCTAAACAAGCAGCATATAGAACTGCTATGGATAAGGCAGTTGGATCCTTACCAGAAGAAAATGGATGTTCTTTTATTTGTGACATCATATCTATTGCTCTATTAAGAGTTTTTTTACTTATACTACCTTTATTTGCAATTTTACTTAAATAGGTAGTGGAATCAATAGGTTGCAATCTAATCTTTAAGTTTCGTAAGAGTAATCTATAACATTTTCCTGCAAATACTTTATCGGCATTAGCAATCTCGGCAATTTCGTCCAATGTTCTAGGAACATTCATCTCTCTGCATGCAACATAAACACAAGCTACAACAAATTCTTTTATTGAACGACCTTTTGTTATTCTTTTTTCCACAACTTTCCTATAATAATATGCTGATTTTTCTATTATTGTATCACTCAAAGATAATTTGTCTTTGATTCTTAGCAATACACCAAAAGCATTTTTTAAATTTCTATGATAACTTCTATTATTACTTGAAATTTTATTCCAATGACGTATAGTTCTTACTTTTGCTAATTGATTGGTATTTAATTGGCTTCCGAACGCATCTACATTGGATGGAGAAATTGTTGTAGAGAGTCCTTTATCATAATGAGCAAGTGATAAAGGCATTCCTACACTTAAATTATTTTCCAAATTTTTCATTGGTTCTGATTCAATACCAGAAGAGTCTAATCTATCTTCTATTATCATTCCACAGGATGTACAAATCATTTCACCATTATTCGAATCAAATATAATTTGTTGATTTTGGCAATTTGGGCAATCATTCCTAATTTTTTCAAGAAATTCTGTCTGTAATGTTTTAGGTGTTGTACTCATGTATGTCAACAATAAATAAAATTAATTAAATAGTGTGTTTACAAATTATTAATTTTAATAGAAAAATTACAAAGAAACAAAAAAAAACACAGGATAACACAATTATAGATGGTAAAGTTAATAATCTATAATGACTAATGCAACTCGTTCATTTAGGGTAGAAAAAGATGTTTCTACCATCATAGATGAAGAAGCTGAACGTATGGGCATATCCGTAAATGCATTGGTCAATATTATTCTTAAACATTATTCTGAATTTAGTCGCTTTTTATCTAAAATTGATCTAGTAATACTAAATAGAGATATTTTAACAAAATTATTAGAATTCACAGATGACCAAAATTTATTTAAATTGGGATTAGAATTAGGAGAAACAATTCCTAAAGACACAATATTATTTTGGAAAAAAGATTTAGATCGGCAAAATGTCTTTGAATACTTAGAAAAAATTATTTGCAGATATGGATTGTTGGGGACGTATGACGAAATAAATCAACAAGGTGAAAAAATTATAGTTATTAGACATAGATTAGGAAAAAAAGGATCTATCTTTTTTCATGGATATATCAAATCAACTTTTAACATAGTAGGTTTAGACAGTAATATTGAAGTAACAGAATCATCCCTAAAAGCAAAAATAATAATTTAAACAATAAACAAATGTAAAGGAATCAATCTTCATATAATATTTTAAAATTTTAATAAAATTATTAAATTAAATAATTTATTCTTTATACAGATCAAAATTCATACTTGTTAATTAATTATTTTGTATAAATAAATATATGATTGCAAATGAAGTTTGTGAAACAATAAGAATTTGTCGAAATGAAGAAGAAATAGAAAAAAAATGGGTTTTATTGTTATCTGTTATAAATAATTTGGCCGTACGTAATAATTTAAAGATTAATTCATTCATAACTAAAAATTATATAAATTTTGTATTGGATCAAATAGAATATAACTTCTTTAAAAACAATCGATAATAATTTAGAAGTTCTTTATATTCTAATTACTAGAATCTAAATAAAATGTAATTTGCAATATTCATCTAAAACATCTCACAAAATTTCTTTAATTTACAATTATTAAATATGTTATATTATATAGGAAAATGACTTTGATATTTAGGAAAAATCAATTACTTTTTTCCAATTTCCTTTTAGGATCAATTCATCAAAAAAGGTTTTATTTTTAATATTCGTTTGCAATATGTCATCATCCTGTATAGAATAAATAACGGAATCATTCACGTGGTTAGCAATAAGAATTAAATCCTTATTGAAGTCTAAATAAATTTCTAAAGTGTTTTTATTATAAAAATCTTCAGCAGATTTATTATTTTTTTTCATAAACTTTGATATTCAATAATTTGTAACTGTTTTATTTAAATTTTCAAAAAATTTATGCTAACAAATAGAAATGATTTATATAAAACTTAATATAGGCCTAAATTTAAGGAAATGATTAACTGAAATTTTAGTATTCTATAATAAAGTACATAGATTAATAATTCAAATTTAGGAAATTTTGAAATATTTTATAAAAGTAAATTTGTTCGTTATATCGTAAAGAATTAAAATGAAAATTTAATTATAAAATTGCATCTATAAACATTTCCATTAATATTATTAATATGAATATAGATATATATCATCTTTTTTACAACCTCTATAAAAATTAGACTATGCTAAAAATTGATTTGTAATGTTATCTCTATCTCTTTTCTTATAGTAAAATCTTTTAATATCTCTTATATTGTGACTTTATTTAGTAACCTCAATATAAAATTAATATTTTAAATATAAAAATATCATTATATCGCATAGCAATTAGAATAAAACATCTTGTTTGTTATTGCTCTTTTTAATTAATAAATTTTTAATATTACTTTCAAGAATATTTAATTTAATAGGTTTGAGTAAAAGTATAATATTTTTATCCGTGAAAAATTGGTCTTGAGACAATTCATTTTTAACGATATCGAATGCCGTTACTATTATTATAGGGACCTTTGGATATTTTTTTAGTATTTGACGAGACGCTTCTAATCCATTTGTTTTTCCAGGAAGGTTATAGTCTAAAATAATTAAGTTTGGATAAAAGTTTTCATAATCTTTTAGAGCTTCATTAGCAGTAGTAGATGTGGCTAATACCGAAAATCCTTTATTATTCAAATAGTCCTTATATAAAAGAAGGATATCGAGCTCATCTTCTATTATCATAATTTTAATATTTTTATTTTCTTTTTTATAATTTCTTTTAGTTATCATGCATATAACTACATTTATTCATTATCATCTTAGCAAATAAGTCTTTTAAACTGAAAGTTAAACAAAATAAAATTCAAAGTATTATATGGATATGATGAAATCCTTTAATTTCCCTTCATTAAATATATTTAATTAATATAGAATTTTTCATCTAGACAAGAAAATAAATTCTCTTAAAATAGAAAAAGGTATAAATGATTTTGTATTATGATAGAAAGTTTGAGATTCTACTATTAATAAGCCAATGTCTATAATTCTTTTTTTGAATATACAATATTACAAAAATAAAAATTTTATTTAAATTCCATAATTAAAATATTTATAGTATTCAAAGTCTAATGTAACTAAGAGGAAATTCAATAGTCTTACAAATGCTATAAAACTTATTCCTAATTTGTTAGTTTGATGAATGTATATTTTTACTAGAACTCTAATTCATATTACTAGGATGATGAGATACTAGAAATTTTAATATAATTTGAATATTAACCTATACTTTATTAGTTAAAATGTAATCTATATTTTTTTATCCAAGATCAATCTCATTAAAGCAATTTATTATATCCAAATGTCTGTAATTTAGTTAAAAGTTAATTCTATATATACCATGATACAAGAATTGTTGAAAATGAAGGCAGATATTAGAGATAATCTCATAGAGAAAGGTGGTTTATAAGAAAATATCTAAATACAAAACTAATTTAAATAATTTATCAATTTAGAAGAGTTAACAAATAATAATAAAATGTTATTTAATATATCTAATATTTACTTTAGTTAAAGTAAAACATACTTGATATAATATTGATTTTTTGAGAAGGTAATAAATTATCTTTATTAAAATAATTTAATAACCAAAATCATCAATCTGTGTTTTTCATGGTTCTTTTGCAGTATAAAGTAAAAATGAAAACCTTAAAAATAATTACTTTTAAAATAATTATAAGATTAAAAAAGTTTCTTCTAAATGTAAATAAAAGAAAATAAATATCATATAGATATATTTTAAATTCCAAAATTAGTAGCATTGATACTCGTTATTTGACCTCTGATTTCTCCATTTGGATATTGTTCTGTATGTATATTCACATATGTTTTAGTATTATTTATTAATTGAACAAGGTCATTAATAGTTTTCCCTTTTAGGGGGCCTTGAAGATCAACTCCAGTTACTTTTCCTTCAACTAAAGTTCCATTAAGAACATCGATAGGAGTTGCAGGTTTGAATAATGGAACGATTATATCTCCATTTTGTCCAAATTCACCTGAATGGATATGAGCAGCTATTATATTTTCCATATTAGTAACATTTATTTTGAAATTTATATTATTATTTACCAATGCAAATAATGCAATACCTGTACTATTAGTATTTACTGGAGGAACTTCTTCCATTCCTGTAAGAGGAGTAGAAAATCTATTATCGTCTGCAAATATATTAATAAAAGATACCAATGGCATTATCATTAAGAAAGTTTTCACTAGAGATGCATATTCTATTTTCATAATTTTTATTATTAGTCGTATTATATAATCATTACCTTATTCTTATACTATGAATGTTACAATAGCTATGTATTCTCTTTAATTGTACAAATTAGAGAAATATAAAAATTTTAAAGAGTCTAAATCTTCCATTTCTATCATACTATTAAACTGTAGAAAATTATTTCAATGGTCAAACTTATCCTTCCTTAAGTTTTGATTTGATATTATTAACAAGTTCTTTTGTACAATAAAGCAAATCATTATCTTTTAGTATAACAATTTCTCCATTTCCATTAATGAAAGATGATTATAAATTTGTATATG
>Ga0126307_10000995_pt1 | contig 18648 bp, 19 predicted proteins | sample Plot28_FD_89955 | JGI IMG/M metagenome (GOLD analysis project Ga0126307, IMG submission 89955) | Serpentine soil microbial communities from UC McLaughlin Reserve, CA, USA - Plot28 | ecosystem: Environmental > Terrestrial > Soil > Grasslands | place: USA: UC McLaughlin Reserve, Lake County... | reverse complement strand
CGGCAACGGACTGAACGTCGTCGGCGTGGGCAACGGCGTCGGGATCGGCGTCGGCGTGGGCTGCGGCGTCGGGATCGGCGTCGACGGGGCGCTGGTCTCAGACGATGGTGTTGTCGTCTCCGATGGAGACGTTGTCTCCGACGGAGTGCTCGTCGACGTGGACGTCTCCGACCCCGGCGCGACGACGGCGGGCAGATCCGGGAATGTCGGCGCCGGCGCGCCCGGCGGCACCGTCGCGTTGGCGTCCTGGCTTTCGACCTTGACCGTCAGCTCTTGCCACTGAGTGACCAATTCTTGTTTGCGCTCAACATCATTCACCGTCGCGACGGTGGTCGTCAGCGTCTGCAGCTTGGCTTGCGCGGCATCCCACTGACCCTCGGCCACAAGCTGTTGCACCTCGGCCAACTGCTGTGAGGCCAGCATCACGGGGTCGTCGCGCGTCTGCTGCTGCTCGCCGAACAGCATCGTGTGCAAACCGTACAGGGGGTCGCCGGGGCCGGCACCGGCCACTACGGCACCGAAACCGCCGAGGCACAACACCGCCGCGGCAACCGAACCCACCAGTGCCATCGACGTCCGGGTGCGCTTGCGCGCCGCGACCGCGCGCTGCAACGCCACCGCAGCGTCGCGCGGCGTGACGGGTGCCATCAGCGGCGGCGTGCGCACGTCGTCGCGCCACTCGGAGAACAGCTGTGCGAGCTCGGCTTCGCTGGGATCAGTCGAGTACACCTGCTGCTGCGATGCCAGCGCGTCGATGAACCGGTCGGTGCGGTTGATCTCGTTGATCGACGGATCCCCCCCGTTTGCCGTCCAGCGTCCAAAATCAGGCATGGTCGTGCCCCGTCGTCATGATTTCGGACTTCAGCCGGGCCAGTGCGCGATGCTGCGCCACGCGGACGGCACCGGCGGTGCTGCCGACCGCCTCAGCGGTCTCTTCGGCGCTCATGCCGACAACCACGCGCAAAATCAAGATCTCTCGCTGCTTCTCTGGCAGTACCGCCAGGAGTTTGTTCATCCGCGCCGACGCCTCGGCGTCCAGGGCCATCTGCTCGGGACCGGCCTCCAACGAGAACCGCTCGGGCACGACATCTGTCGGCTCAGCGCGGTTCCTGGCTGCCGCGCGATGCGCGTCGGCAACCTTGTGGGCGGCGATGCCATAGACGAAGGCCAGGAACGGTCGTCCCTGATCCTTGTAGCGCGGCAGCGCCGTGATGGCGGCCAAGCAAACCTCCTGTGCTACGTCATCTGCTGAGAGACCACTTCGTTCGGTCGTCCCAACCCTGGCCCGGCAGTACCGGACAACGATCGGACGGATGATCTCCAGCACCTCCCGGAGCGCGTCCCGGTTGCCCGCCACAGCCTCAGCAACGACAGCATCGAGACGTTCTCCCGAAATTGTCATCGTGAGCGGTATCTCCAGCGTTACGTGAGGGACACGTCCCCGAAGTGTGGACGTCAGCTAAACAATAACGATCCCAGTGGCGCGACCATTGTCAGCGCTCAGCCAAGTCGCCGCCCCGGTGACGCACTGTAGCTGCGGATTCGTTACGAATCCTGTGCACCTGCGCCGCCGGGTGACGGGCACTGCCGATGTCGGCCAACAGGCACGCCAACGCCCAGCGCAGCGGGATGATTCCCAGGTCACTGGCCGCGTCGAGTGCGGCGTCGGCAACCATGCGCGACCGGTCGATTTCGCCTGCGCTGCACAGCGCAGCGGCCAGGATGACATCCGATTTCACGGCGTGGCGGGCCGAACCGAAGGCGCCGGCAAGCTCGACGGCGCGCTCGGCGTGCCCGACGGCCGTCGCACCGTCGCCGCGGGCCATGGCCAGCTCAGCGGACACCCACGCCAGCCGCACGGGCAACCGAGGTGGCACCGACCTGGTAAGCAGCTCTCCGGCGCGCCGCAGCGCCGCCGCCGACGCCGCGAACCGCGCCACGCCGAGCGCGTCGGCAGCAAGACCGATAAGGGCGTCGGCGCCGGCCTCCGGATCAGAGCCTGCCAGCGCCATCGCGCGGCCGTCCCACCGGCGGGCCCTGTCGTGCCAGCCGAGCTGACGCAAGAACGACGCCCTGGTGCTGTGGGCCAGCGACACCAACGGACGGCCTGGCTGAAGCCGGCACATGCCGGCAAGGTCGGCCATTGCGCTGCCATAGCGGCCCTGGCCGCCTGCGGCCACTGCCCGCAACCACAACTCGTGCGGCGTGGTCGCGGGCGGCAGCGGCCAGCGTCGTGGGTCGTCGCCGAACGCGGCGTTCGCCAGCACGAGGTTCATCGGACCGCGACGCTATCAATGCGTTGCGCATTACCCGGTACCGGCGGGCACGTTTTCGACATATCGCCGAATCGGCTTGGTTAACAGTTTGTGGTCGCCATGTTAATTCGACGTCAACAGCCTCAACGGGGCGAGAAAAAAGCTTTGCGGTACGGCGGTAGGCAAGCAGCTAAAACACAAGTCGTGACGACCCCACCGGTGATTTCTTACCCCCGATATCGTTGCCGACGCGTCGCAAGGATGAACGTGATGTAAATTCTCCGCCTGCGGTTATGTCCTTGAGCACATGATCGGGCTATTGACGGAATTTCGTGAGCACCCCTACTTTGTGTGCACGAGTAGTCATTGGCGACTTGTGCTCGGATCGGTTCCACAACTCACGCGCTCGCTCGTTCGCGAAAAGGGTGTGTAGAGAGGGGTTTTCCAATGCCACAGCCGCAACAGCTACCCGGTCCCAACGCTGATATCTGGGACTGGCAGATGGCCGGGCTATGTCGAGGCGTCGATTCGTCCATGTTCTTCCATCCTGACGGCGAACGCGGCCGGGCGCGCGCGCAGCGCGAGATGCGCGCCAAGGAGATGTGCCGTCGCTGCCCGGTGGTCGCGCAGTGCCGCAGCCATGCCCTGGCCGTCGGCGAGCCCTACGGCATCTGGGGCGGCCTGTCCGAGGCCGAGCGCGAGCTTTTGCTGAAGCGAGGCATTCGCCGCACGGCGTAACACCAACTATCGAAAAGGCCCCACCCCGGCGAACGCGGGATGGGGCCTTTCCGTACCTGTGGGGGTGTCTCACCATGGGCGGTGATGATGAGTGCCGCCCGCCTATGCGTCTGAACGCTGCGCTCCCGCGCGGAGAGAGTCGGCCAGTGTCCAGAGTGACAATCCCAGCAAGGCAACGTCTTTGATGAGGAATTGACCAGTCGACGACAACACCGGGAACCCGCCGGCCGACGCTTCACCCACGCCGGGAGTGGTGAACAGGAAGGTGATGGTGGCGAGGAAGAGTCCGGTGGCCAGCACGCTGCCAAGGACGGACAGTCTCGGGAAACGTGGGTTGATCGCCAGGAGCACCGCGGTCGTGATCTCAACTGCGCCGAGCATCGCCGAAAACGTATTCACCGGGAAAATGTCGTAGAGCCAGCTCATGAACGGGCTGTTGGCAACCAGAGGCTGGATGCCTTGTGCCTCATAAGCGGTGAACTTCAGCGCGCCGATCCAGGCGATGACGACGACGAGGCCGTACCGGCCGACAACGCGCGCGATCGTGTCAATCGTCGAGACCGTCCGACGGATGTTTGCAGTATTCAGGTCGATCGTCATGGCGATTCCCCGTGCTGGCCCGCTACGCCCAAGCCGTGCGGACGATGGCCGATTACGCCGCCGAAGGAAGCGGCGTCGTCCGGCTCGGTATCCCATTGGAGTTGCCCCCGACGGTGCTTCCCGGGACGTTGTCACGATTTGCAGCCCACTGCCCGCATGCACGCGTTGTGCCAACGCACCTGTCCACGGCCGCACAGATCGCCGCATTGCGCAGTGATGATCTCGATGTAGTCCTCGTCAGAGAACGCCCTGGCGGCTCGGAGTTCGACGCGATGCTGGTTGTTCGGCGAAAGCCTCGGAATACTCATCGCCTCCGATGTGGCTGCCAAACTCAGCGGCTCAGACGGCATCTCGCTGGATGCTCTCGGCGGTATGGATTGGGTCGGGTTTTCCAGGACTCACTCTCCCGCGTTCGGCGATTTGCAGTAGCCGTTGTCGTTGATTGTCGTCCAGGTCGCCGGTTAACTCGACGTCGCGATCGATATGATCGACGAATCCGATGCTCGTTTCGCAGTCGGCGCAGTCTTTCGCATGAATGCGGGAGTGCCGCAACGTCACTCGGACATGCTCAAGTGGCCAACCCTTGCGGTCGGCGTACATCCATACGGTCATCGAGGTACACGAGCCAAGGCCGCCAAGTAGTAGATCGTAGGGGGTTGGAAACACCGGCCGAACCTATTCTGGCCGAGCCCTACTGCATCTGGGGCGGCCTGCCGGAGTCGTAGCCGGAATTGCTACTCGGGCGTGGCATCCGCCGTGCCTCATAAGGGTCAGTGCGAGTGCGCTCGGCGAGTCGTGTCCCGCGGCTGCGGCGAGCCAGGAGTCGGCGCCTCCGCACTTTCCACGAGCTCCACTCGCCCAATGTGACGCCGGCCGCGAGCGCCGTACCGATCGCCAGTGCACCCAACACCGATGCAAATCCGACGGCGTGCTGGTCGTTGAGAATCGCGTAGATACCGTGCAGCAGCGACAGGCCTGGCAGCAGGGGCACGATGCCCGCGATCGACACCACCAGCGGCGGCGCGAGATTGCGGCGTTCCATCAGCCGGCCGACCAAGCCGATCGGCACCGCCGCGGCGAACGACGCCACCACAGCACCCAGACCTGCGCCCTGTGCTAGAAGAAACGCGATGGTGCCAGCGGCACCGCCGAATGCCGCAGCCACCGCTGCGGTCCTTTCGGCATAGCAGGCCAGGGCGTAGGCCGCTGCGCTCGCCGCACCGAATGCGACACGCGCCGGCAGCTCTGCCAGGGCGGGCGGTGCATCCGCGCTGATGGCGACGAACGGCGCGCCGAAGCGGTTGGCGAGGTGCAGTACCAACGCCACGCCGGCGATCGTCGCCGCCGTCAACATGACCAACTCGAAGAAGCGCGCCGCCGCAGTGACCGGGGCACCAGAGATGACGTCGCCGACCGAGCCGACCAGCGAAAGGCCGGCAAGAAGTACGACCAGGCCGGCGGCGATGGCCACCGTCGGTTCGAATTGCAGCCCCAGCTTGGGGCTGAGCCAGTAGAGCACCAGCGGTGGCGCGGTCGCGATCGCACCGCCAACCGCATATTGAAAGAAGAACGGCAGTCCATGCCTGTTGAGTCGCCGGTTGACCCGGTCGATCGCCATCGCGCTCAGAGCGCTGACCAAGCAGACCAGCAGACCGGCGCCCAGGGTTCCCGCCGTCGCGAACGCCAGCGCACCCCAGGCAAGGGTGGCGATCCAGCGCTTGTATGGGTGTGGCGCGGTGATGATGGCGTCGAGCTCGTCGCGAGCTTTCGACGAAGACACCTGGCCTGCGCGGATACGACCGATCAGGCGGTCGACGGCCGCCAGTCGACTGAAGTCCATCGCCCGGGATTGCACGATGTGCAGCGTGCTGGCCGCCGGCAACGTCGGCCCACGGTACGCAGCGACGTGGATCGTCGTGTTGATGACATCGACCTCGCAACGCTCGATGCCGTACGCGGCGGTGATAGCTGTCACCTGGTCCATCGTGGCGGTCGCCGGCATTCCGGACGCCATCAGGATGGCACCGATACTCCCGGCCAGATCGAGGACCTCGCCCACCCGCGCGTTGTAAGAGTCGTCGCGCTCTGTGCGCTCCGGATTCGTTATCCGCGGCAGGCTATCCGTCGGTGGCTCGGTTTCCCGAACGATTCGGCTCAAGATCTCGCGATGACGTGCCCGCCATGGCTGGTCTGCGCGATCACGGGTCAACTGCACAGCACTCCTTTCTGTCACATCGACGAACTCAGACATTTGCAACGAGCAAGCGCCCACACTGGTTCCGTCTGTCGCCTAAAGCCTTTGGTGTTTTCGCTCACGTCGTCAGAGCCGGGCCGAGTCGACGGCCGCGGCCTGCGTGACGGATTTCTGCGTGCAGCGGTTGCCCGGCAATCCGTGCCACCACGCGTCGATGATGAGGACTTCGAGCGGTTGTGGAGCAGCACATTAGATCTTACTCTGAGCGATTTCGCATATCTGCGGTCCCGCTAGTGAGAATCAGCACACTTTGCTCAGCGGCAAGTCGCTTCCATGCTGCGCACGAATCTCCTTGACACCAAACCAAACACCCCCGTATTCGATTACCCTGTGCTACAGGGCGTGCACCGTCACTTCTTCAGACTGCCGATGAAGGTGAACGGAGGCTGATAGGTCGCCGACACGGGCGTGCCCCAGTCTTCTCCCACATCGAAGGTGTCGTCGGTTGAAAAGTAAACCGGCACGGTCCGTTCTAGGCGGCCTTCGTTGACGTTTCCGCCGTTGACCGACTATGTGCCCGTACCGCCCTTGCCGCACCGCCGCCGTCGTAGGCGAAGTCGAGCCGAATCATGCGCCTGACCGTGGTGGTGGCAGTGCTCTTCCTCCTCGGCGGGCGTGTCCACCACGGCCGCCTCTGCTGTAGCGGATTGCAGCCATGCACGCCTTCATCGTCGCCGCTTCAGCGGTATACGTGGTCGGGCGATATGACGGTGGTGATCGCGCGCGCGAGAGTCGTGCTGGCCTCATGCGGCACGTCGGTGTTGGTGAAGAACACCAGCGTGGTTTGCGTTTGAGGGAGGTGAAGCGCGACCGTCTGGTAGCCGAAAATGCTGCCGCTGTGTCCGATCCAGCCGGCCGCGTTGAAGATCCCCAGACCGTAGAAGGCGGTCTCCTGGGCGTTCATCGGCACCGTGGCGTCGAGTCGCAGTCGCTGGGTCTGCGGTGTGAGCAGCGCGCCGGGGGCGAGCGCCCCTGCCCAGATTCGCATGTCGTCGAGTGTCGAGATCATGTTTCCCGCTGCCCAAGCCCAGGATGGATTCCAATCGGTAGCCGTCCGTGCCGTCCCCTCCACAGCGGTGTATCCCTGTGGATGGGGGCTGGGGAAGGCCGCCGTGGTTGGAAAGTTGGTGTGGGTCAACTTCAATGGGGCGAGGATGTGCTCGCTTATGTAGTCCGCCAGTGTTTGACCACTTTGCTTCTCGACCGCCAGTCCGAGCAAGACGGTGTTGGTGTTCGAGTAGTGGTACTGGATTCCCGGCGGGAATTGCAACGGTTTTTCGAGCGCATACCCGAGCACTGAAGGCCAAGCTCGGATCGGCGAGGTACGAGTCAGCGAATTCCGGCACATCATCGAAAGTGAGCAGACCACTTCGCATTTGGGCCAGCTCGCGCAGCGTGATTTGTTCGCCCGACGGCACGCTTGCAGCATACTTTGAGATGGACTCATCGAGTTCCAGCTTGCCTTGATCGACCAGCTGCAAAATCGCGGTGACAGTAAACGTCTTCGTCACACTGCCGATTCGGCTGTAGAAGTCTGCCTGCATCGCGCGGTGGGCCGCCTTGTCGGCCATGCCGAATGCCCGCACATACTCTCCTGTCGGGCTCCAGATGCCGACTATCGCCCCTGGAATCGACGCGTCCGTCATGGCCTGGCCAATCGCTGCATCAAGTCGGGCCGCCAGCGCAAGCGGCGCTGCAACCTCCGCGCTCGAGCTCACCGTCCCGTCAGTCGGCGCGGGAGGAAATGCGCACCCGCTGATCGCTACTGCCGTCGTCAACAGCGCCGCGATCGCACGGAACATCCACGATGTCACTAGCGGGGCGCACATCAAATGACTGTAGGAGCGGCAAAGCCTCGCCGAGGCGGTTCGGAGGAGAAGTCACCAATGAAAGCGGAGAACGTACCGCGAGGGGACTGCCGCGCCACGAGGAGTATTACGAGTCCTTCGGCGTCACAACGGCCGGGGTATACGACCTCAAGCCAGTTCTCGCCGCGATGCAGGATGCCCGCCGGATCTACATCGAATCGGAGGACGCCGATTTGGTGTTCAGCGTCGAGGTGCCGATCCCACCGGCCGCGGCGTGGAAGTACTGGGTGAACCCTGTCGAGCGGCTGCGTTGGAATTGTCGGTGGTTCAGTAAGAAGCCGGACCGAGTGACGCGCAACGCCCAGGGGCGCGTTGGGTCGGGTACCGCGATGCACTGCAATCACGGGCCGGGGACGTGGCGTTGGGAGATCGTGCACTGGTGCCCGTTCGCCCACTTCACCGTCGACGTGACCGGATCGCGCTCCGGGAAATAGTGGGAATGCGAGACCAGTTCGACACTTTCGAGTTCGTGCCGACTCCCGAAGGAGGCACCGTGATATGCCCGGGGGTGCTCCGTGCAGGGCTGTATTCAGCCCGCGGCTATCCGCGCTGGTTTTCCCTCACTGGCGGGCCTGGCGCCATGGCCCACGCGGCCCATCCGGCGGCAGCGGCAGAGAGTACGTGCCAGGCGCCGTGGTACTGCCACAGGCTATCGGGCCGGCACAACGGGGATCCGGAGCGTCCCGCGGCGTAGGCGGCCAGTCCGAGCGCGAAGACGCCGGCCGCTGCCGCCCAGGCCGACCGCCGTTGCCGGCGGCGGCTCCCGACCAGGCCGACGGCGTACACCGCCCCCGCAGCGACGATGGGCCAGTCGTGGGCCGGCTCGGCCCAGGACGGTTGGGGCCCGTGATAGGCGAAGCTGCCGGCCCCGACGGCCACGAGCGCCACTCCGGCAGCTCCAGCCAGCGGCACCCTCACCCGCAACGCCAAGCACAGCACGGCCATCCCGGCGGCGACATACGCCAGGCTGGTAACGGCCAGGATGGGCTGCGCGAGCGCGGCGCTTACGATGCGTTCGCAGTCCGAGTTACCGAATCTCGCGGGAACGGTCAAGACCTGCATGGGCGATCCACCGTAACGCGCCGGCCGAGACGGAGACGGCCATGCGCGCCTTGATCGTCATCCGGCTTACAGGATCACGGACGCAAGTACCTCACCCTCGTATTGATGTCACACGACCCGATACGAGACACTCGCTGCAGGCCACCAGACCCGGGCCTCAGACAATTTCACCCAATCGCCAGGAAATGACCACGTCTAGCCACAACTGTGTCGACGCCACCGTGCTGCGGTCGGCTGTCGCGAGCATCCGTACGATTCGGCGCGCCACGCCGCTTCTCGTTGTCATGATCATGTTCGTACTCGCCGGCTGCTCAGAGTCGGCCAAGCTGTCAACCACAACACCGGCGACCGCCGCAGCGACTGCGCCGCGCGCGCAGCCGCGGTTGGCATCCGACCCCGCGAAACGGCCGCTGGCATCCGACCCCGCGCAGCTGGCCGAGGACCTTGTCGCCGACGAGGAGGCGCTGCGCGACCCGTCGTCGTCGGAGGCTGTGTTGCTGGCGGCGGCGCGCCGCCAGCATGTGGCCTACCGCGCCCTCGGACGGCACCCCGAGTGGGACGCGATCGCGCGCCCACGGATCCCGCCGTCACTCCTCGAGATCTACGACCGCAACGTCGACGCGCGTCGTCAGCTCACGGCGATGAGCAAGCGCGCAAACGACACACTTCCTGCGTGGCGCATTGTCCCGCCGGCACCGTCCGAGGAGCTGATGGGTTACTACCGTGCGGCGGAATCGGCGTCCGGCGTCGGCTGGAACTACCTGGCGGCGATCAACCTGATCGAGACCGCCTTCGGCCGCGTCGCCGGCGTGAGCACCGCAGGTGCACAAGGCCCGATGCAGTTCATGCCCTCGACGTTTGCCGCGTACGGGGAGGGCGGCGACATCCTCTCGCCCCGCGACAGCATCATGGCGGCCGGCCGCTACCTGGCCGCTAGTGGTTTCGCGTACGACCGCGATCATGCCCTGTACCGGTACAACAACTCGAACCAATATGTGCGGGCGGTCAGCGACTACGCAGCGGTGCTCGCAGCCGATCCTGCCGCGTTCGCCGGCTACTACCGGTGGGACGTCTACTACAACTCGATTGCCGGTGATGTGCTGCTGCCCATCGGTTACTCCGCGACCTCACCGATCCCCGTCGCGGACTATCTGGCGACCCACGCAAAGGCGCCGCCGGAGGTTCGGATCACCGGCCCGAGCGAACAGATTCTCGAAACTCTGCTGGCCGTGAGAAACAAAGCTTCACACGCGGGCCTTTCCGAGCGATCCGAAGCATTGTCACGGCAGTTCCTGGACGTCACTTATGGCGCAAATACCCTTATTGGTTCCGCGAATGAGCCTGAGCAGCTTGTTGTTGAGCTTCAAAAGGTCGACTGTTTCACCTATGCCGACTACGTCGAAGCGCTGAAACGGGCCGAGAACCGCGAGCAGTTCATCCAGAGCCTGATTGATGTTCGATACAAGGACGGCGTCGTCGGATTCCAGAACAGGAGGCACTTCTTTACGGACTGGTCCGCGTCGGCGCCTGCGATGGCGACCGACGTCACGGCGAGTCTCGGCCCCAACACGATTCAGGTGACCAAGAACCTCAATAAGAAGGATTCTGGCGGGGCGTACTTGAATGGTTTACCCGCTGTTCCGCGAACCATCTCCTACCTTCCAAGTCAGCAGTTCGATAGCAGCGTCCTTGCCCGACTGCGCACTGGTGACTACATCGGGGCATACGCCGAAGACGGCGGCCTCGACGTTACGCATATCGGTATCTTTATTGACACACCCAACGGGCCGGTCCTACGAAACGCATCATCACTGCGCGCACATAACAAGGTGGTCGACATTCCGCTCATCGACTACCTACGAGCCGTCCCTGGGATGGTAGTGCTCCGGCCAGTTCAATAACCTTCCATCGCCCGCTCCAGAAGACCCGTTTAGCGGCCTTGAGCCCGTGCAGGACGTGCCACCGTCCAGCCGTTGGGGACGTTCACCGAAGCACACGAAGACACCCCCGGCCCGTTGGACCGGAGGTGTTTCGTGGTGGTGTTGCTAGTGAGCGTGGCCGTGATGGCCGTGGCCGTGGTCTTCGTCCTCGGCCGGCTTGTCCACGATCGCCGTCTCGGTGGTGAGGACCATCCGCGCCACCGACGCGGCGTTCAGCACCGCTGAGCGGGTGACCTTCACCGGGTCGACGATGCCGTCGGCAGCAAGGTCGCCGTAGGACAGCGTGGCGGCGTTGAAACCCTGCCCGTCGGGCAGCTCGACGACCGTGTTCACCACCACTGAGCCGTCCAACCCCGCGTTAGCGGCGATCCAGTACAGCGGGGCCGAGAGCGCCGCGCTGAACACCTCGACGCCGACCGCTTCGTCACCGGTCAGCTCGTTGCGCAGCGTGTCCAGTGCCCTGCGGGCCCGCACCAGTGACGCGCCGCCGCCGGTGATGATGCCCTCCTCGACCGCGGCCTTCGCGGCGGACACGGCGTCCTCGACGGCTTCCTTGCGCTTCTTGAGGTCGGTCTCGGTGGCCGCACCGACCTTGATGACCGCGACACCGCCGGAAAGCTTCGCGAGCCGCTCCTCGAGCTTTTCGCGGTCCCAGTCGGAGTCGCTGGCTTCGATCTCGGAGCGCAGCTGTGCCTTGCGCGCCTCGATGGCCTCCTGCGTCCCTCCGCCGTCGACAATGACGGTGCTGTCCTTGTCCACCACGATGCGCCGGGCAGAGCCGAGCACATCCAGGCCGACCTCGCGCAGCAGCAACCCGACGTCCGGGTTGACGACCTGACCGCCGGTCACCACAGCGAGGTCCTCGAGGAACGCCTTGCGGCGGTCACCGAAGAACGGTGCCTTGACGGCGACGGCCTTCAGGGTCTTGCGGATGGCGTTGACAACGAGCGTCGAAAGTGCCTCGCCCTCAACGTCTTCGGCGATGATCAGCAGCGGCTTGCCTGCCTCGGCGACCTTCTCCAGCAACGGCAGCAAGTCAGGCAGCGAGCTGATCTTCTCCCGGTGCAGAAGCACCAGCGCGTCCTCGAGCACCGCCTCCTGGGCGTCGAAATCGGTGATGAAATAGGCCGAGACGAAGCCCTTGTCGAAGCCGACACCCTCGGTGATTTCCAGTTCGGTGTTCAGCGTCGAGGACTCCTCGACGGTCACGACGCCGTCGTGGCCGACTTTGGTCATCGCCTCGCCGACCAGCTCACCGATCTCCGCGTCGCGCGAGGACACGGTGGCGACCTGGGCGATGCCCTTCTTGTCGGAAACCGGCGTGGCCGAGGCCAGCAGCGCTTCTGACACCGCATCGGCGGCCTTGGAGATGCCCGAGCCCAGGGCGATCGGGTTGGCACCGGCGGCGACTTGCCGCAACCCGGCCTTCACGATCGCCTGCGCTACTACGGTCGCGGTGGTGGTGCCGTCGCCGGCGACGTCGTTGGTCTTGGTGGCCACCGACTTCACCAGTTGCGCGCCGAGGTTCTCGAACGGGTCCTCGAGGTCGATCTCGCGGGCGACGGTGACGCCGTCGTTGGTCACGGTCGGGCCGCCGAACGCCTTGGCCAGCACCACGTGCCGGCCGCGGGGGCCAAGCGTCACGCGCACCGCGTCGGCGAGCTTGTCGACGCCGGCTTCCAGTGCGCGGCGCGCAGTTTCGTTGAACTCAATCTGCTTGCTCATAGTTGTCTTTCCCTAATACGCATGCCGCCCCGGAAATCACCCGTTGCTACGGGGATCTCCGGGGCGGACACGGGTGCTTACTTGTTGACTACTGCCAGCACGTCGCGGGCCGAGAGGATCAGGTACTCCTCGCCGTTGTACTTGATCTCGGTGCCGCCGTACTTGCTGTAGATGACGACGTCGCCCTCGGCCACGTCCAGCGGAATCCGCTTGTCGCCATCCTCATCCCAGCGGCCGGGGCCGACTGCGACGACGGTGCCTTCCTGCGGCTTCTCCTTGGCGGTGTCGGGGATAACCAGACCGGACGCGGTCGTGGTCTCGGCCTCGTTGGCCTGTACGAGGATCTTGTCCTCGAGTGGCTTAATGTTCACGCTCGCCACGATGGAGCCCTCCACTAGTTCGGGTTGTAAATCCGGAGGGTGCTCCGGATCTAGAAATTCCAGCATTACCGTGTTCGGCATAGCGTCCGTGCCTCGCGCCGTCGTCGCGGGTGCCGGCGCAGGGGTTGGCCGCCTGCCACCTAGCACTCTATACATGAGAGTGCTAGCACTCAAGGTGGCCCCGTGACTATCGGTCGAACTCTCGCGGGTCGAACGTCAGGTGGGCCGAGATGTCGCCGATCATCTCGACGTCGACCTGCCGGGCGGTGAAGTACCAGCCCGCAGGAACATCACGGTCGCAACTGAAGCTGTCGAAATAGCGGCCGACGACGATCGGCTGCAGCGGCACGGTCTCGGTGTTCTGCACGACGCAGAACGTTGACCGGGCGGTCGCGGTGCGGCCGTTGACTTCAACGATCGGGTTGAGCACCAGGTGCCGGGTGCGGGGCGTGTTCCCGAAATCCGGGTACCGGCGGGTGGTCATCGCGAACAGCTTGGCGATCGCTTCGGCCCCAGATGTTGACGGCGACCGGGTGCCTGCGAATGTGGCGCGCGCGAGCAGTTGGCCGACGCCGTCGAAGTCACCCGCGTCGATCAGCTCGGCGTACCGGTACAGCAGCTCGGTGATCGCGAGCCGGGCATGGATCTGCGATCCGCCTCCGGCTTCTCGCGGGCTGCTCAAGCGACCTGTCCCTTCACTACCGGCAGACCGGGATCACTCGCGACGTCGAGCGGTGACGGCGGCGCCCCGGCGGCGATCAGATGCGCGGCGAAGGAGGCGATCATCGCGCCGTTGTCGGTGCACAGCCGCGGCCGCGGGATCCGAAGCGTCAACCCGGCCGCGGCGCATCGCTCGGCGGCGAGCTCGCGTAGCCGCGAGTTCGCCGCTACCCCACCGGCGATCAACAGTGTCGAGACCCCCAGCTCGGTCGCGGCGCGGACGCCCTTGCGTGTCAACACGTCGGCCACCGCCTCCTGGAAGCCCGCCGCGACATCGGCACGGTTGTAATCGGAATTGCTCGTCCTGCTTTCCATGTACCTGGCGACCGCGGTCTTCAGCCCGGAGAAGCTGAACGCGTACGGGTTGTCGCGGGGTCCGGTCATGCCGCGCGGGAAGACGATTGCGTCGCGGTCACCCTCGCGGGCCAGATCGTCGAGCACCTTTCCGCCGGGGTAGCCGAGGCCGAGCAGGCGCGCGACCTTGTCGTAGGCCTCACCGGCAGCGTCGTCGACGGTGCTGCCGAGTTCGACGATCGACTCGCTTAGCGACCGTACGTGCAGCAGGTTGGTGTGGCCGCCGGACACCAGCAGGCCGATGCTCTCGGGCAGTGCGCCATGGTCGTAGACGTCGGCGGCGAGGTGCCCGCCGAGATGGTTGACGGCATAGAAGGGCACCTGCCATGCGGCCGAATAGGCTTTGGCCGCAGCCACTCCCACCAACAACGCACCGGCCAGCCCGGGGCCGATCGTGGCGGCGACGGCGTCTGGCCGGTCCACATCGGCAGCGGCGAGGGCGCGGCGCATCGTGGGGCCCAGCGCCTCCAGATGTGCGCGTGACGCGATCTCGGGAACCACGCCACCGAAGCGGGCGTGCTCGTCGACGCTGGAGGCAACCTCGTCGGCGAGCAACGTGACCCCGCCGTCGTCATCGAGCCTCGCGATGCCCACACCGGTTTCGTCGCAGGAGCTTTCGATGGCCAGGATGATAGTCATGGCGGATCCCGTCTCATGGTGTAGGCGTCGGCGCCGCTCGCACGGTAGTACCGACGGCGCAAGCTGACATTGACGAAGCCTACGCTCTCGTACAGGGCGATCGCGGCTCCGTTGTCGGTGCGCACCTCGAGGAAAACCGTTCCATCATCAGCATATTCGAGCAGCGCCGTCAGCAACTGACGGCCGATGCCCTGGCCCTGATAGGCGGCGTCGACGCCGATGGTGTGAATCTCGTATTCGAAAGGCCGCCTTCGCCCGAGCCGCGCGATGCCGCCGTAGCCGACCAGTTTGTCGTCGGCGCGCGCAGCGACATAGTGAATATGCTTGGCGTCGAGCTCGGCCACGAAAGCACGGGCGGGCCACGGGTCGTCGCCGTCGAACAGCTGCTTCTCCAGCTCTGCGCACCGCGCGGCGTCGGTGCGGGTCAGCGGACCGAGCACCACCGTCATCCGGTCACCGCCGGCGGCGCAGACCTCGGCTTGGCGTCGGGGCGGCGCAGATACAGCGGAATCAGCGGTGCCGGCTCGGCTGTCCAGTCGGCCACGGCCCGCACGAGGCCGGCCGCCGTCGGGTAGACCGGCGAGCGCTCCAAGGCCTCGGCCGCGCCCGGCACGTCGGCAGGCGCGTCCACAGCGGGCCCGTCGACGCGTACTCCGTCGCGGTAACGCGCCCAGTACACCTCTCGGCGACGCGCATCGGTGACGACGAGGACATCTCCGCGGGTATCCACACCGATCGCGTCGAGGCTGCAGACCCCGTGCACAGGGATGCCCAGCGCATGTCCGTATGCCGCCGCGGTGGCCATGCCGACCCGCAATCCGGTGAAAGGGCCTGGGCCGCAACCGACCACCACCGCGCCCAGATCATCGACGGTCAGTCCGGCGTCGTCCAGGGCGGCGAGCACATTCGGGGTGAGCGTCTCGGCGTGTGCGCGGGCGTCGACGGTGACCCGCTGGGCGAGCACATCGATCCCGTCGAGCTTCACGACGCCTGCGGTGACGGCGGGCGTCGCGGTGTCTATGGCCAGGACCAGCTTGCTCACTGCCGGCTCCACTGCCAGACTGCGGTCCGCACCTCGTTGTCTGCTCCGCGTTCGAGGCGCACGTCGAGGTGACTGTCCGAAAGCCGTTCGGCGACCCCCTCGCCCCACTCCACGACAACCACGGCGTCATCGAGATCGGTGTCGAGGTCCAGTGAGTCCAGCTCGGCGAGCAGGTCGACAGAGGCGTGGTCGAGCAGCCGATACAAGTCAACGTGGATCATCGCCGGCGCACCGGCGCGCCTCGCGCGATGCACACGGACCAACACGAACGTCGGCGAGATCACCGGCCCTTCCACATCCATCGCCCGGGCAATCCCTTTGGCCAGCACGGTTTTCCCGGCACCGAGCGGACCCGTCAGCACGACGACGTCACCCGCGCGCAACTGGCCGCCCAGCTGGGCGCCGAATGCGAGGGTGTCCTCGGCGGTTACCAGCTCCGCGGTACCGGAGCTGCGGTCAGCCATGGTTGCGCACCCGTGCGCGCATCCGACGCGTGAGCGCGACCAGCTTGGACGGCGTGGCACGCTCGACCAGGCGGACCAATGCGTCGTCGATGACCTCCGGCGCTTCCAGCTGCACCAGATGGCCTGCGCCGCCGACGATTACGAGCTCGGACTTTGGCAACGCCGCGGCCAGGCTCTGCGAGGATTCCATCGGAGTGAGCAAGTCGCGGTCACCGCACGCGATCAGGGCGGGCACCTTCGCCAGCGTCGCAAGCGCTTCACCCTCGTCGTGGACCTCCAGCGCATGCAGGAACTCCACCAACGTCGCGATAGGCGTGTCGTGCATCATCTTCTCGGAGAACGCCACGACGCTCGGGCTGATCTCTTCGTCACCGTACGACGCTGCGCGCAGGATCGGACCGATCACCGACTTGGCGGCACCGCGGGTGCGGTGCACGGTTTTCGGCGCGTACCGGACCGCGAGGCGCACCGCCTCGAGCGCCGGATTCTTCAGGATCTCCCCCAGCGGAGAGTGCGAAACCCCTTCCGCCGCAGAGGCGATGATCGCCACACCGACGACGCGGGTGGGATAGCGCTGCGGGAACTGTCGCGCATGCGACAGTACCGTCATGCCGCCCATCGAATGCCCGACCAGCACCACCGGCCCACGCGGCGCCATCACCGCGAGCACGGTTTCCAGGTCCTTGCCCAGTTGTGTCACGGTGTAGGAATCAGGTGACGCCTCGGCCGATTGGCCGTGTCCGCGTTGGTCGTAGAACACCATGCGGACCTGCGCACCCCATTGCTCGCCCAGCCGCGCTCGCTGAAAGTGGAAGGCGCCCATCCGCAGACAGAAGCCGTGGACGAAGACGACGGTCAGCCGCGCGTCCTCGGGGCCGACCTCGCGAACAGCGAGGTCCACCCCGTCGGGCGTCGTCACCACATAGCTGCGGTCCGCATCGAGAAGCTCGAAGTCCTCATCCACGTAGGGATCGTCGGTGCTGATGCGCCGGCGCAGGGAACTGGCCACCGAGACGCCGGCCGCACTGCCGACCGCCGCCAGCCCGGCCGCTCCTGCCAGCCATCGCGCGTTCGAGCTGCGGCCACGCTGCCGCACGGTCTGCTTATCGTTCAACGACTTTGACCCGTCGCCGCGCCACGATACGTTCGGGTGATCCTGCCGCGGGGGCTGGTGACTACCTCATAGTTGATGGTGTCAAGCAGGTCGGCCCAATGCTGCGCCGTGTGTTCGCCCTGCGTGCCGGGACCGAACAGAATGGCGTCGTCACCCTCGGCCACGTCGATCCCGCCGGGACCGAGGTCCACCACGAACTGGTCCATGCAGATGCGACCGACGCTGCGGCGCAGCCGGCCGTTGATCAGCACGTCGATGCGGCCGCTCAATGTCCGGAACACACCGTCGGCGTAACCGATCGGCAGCAACGCCAGCGTGGTGTCACGTTTGGCGATCCAGGTGTGACCGTAGGACACGCCGTCGCCCGCCCGCACCGACCGAACAAGCGCCACAGGGCATTTCAGTGTCATGGCCGGCCGCAGACCCATGTCACCGCGCTCCGGTATGGGGGTCTGCCCGTACACCGCGATGCCGGGCCGGACCATGTCGTACACCAGATCGGGTCGGGTCATGGCAGCCGGAGAATTGCACAAGTGCGCGATCTCGTAGTGCACGCCCCGGTCGCGGGCCTGCGCCAGCATGTCGCCCAGCCGTTGCGCCTGAAGGTCGTTGACGGGGTTCTCAGGGTCGTCGCCGTGCACCAGGTGCGACATGATGCCGCGTAGCCGGACCGCGTCGGCGGCCTGCGCGCGTCGCAGCGCGGTCAGCATCTCTGGGTATTCGGCGACACTCAGGCCGTTGCGGTTCAGCCCGGTGTCCACCTTGACGGTGACGGTTGCGGTGCGACCGGTCCGCTCGACCGCGTCGAGCAGTTCACGGAGCTGGCGAACCGAGGACAGCGCGACCTGGACGTCGGCCTGAAGCGCTGGGGCGAAGTCGGTGCCCGGCGTGTGCAGCCAGGCCAGCACCGGCGCGGAGATGCCGTCGCGGCGCAGCGCCAGCGCCTCGTCGACGGTGGCCACACCCAGTTCGGCCGCACCGGCCGCGAGCGCGGCCTGCCCCACCTGGGTGGCGCCGTGGCCGTACCCGTCGGCCTTGACGACGGCCATCACCTGGGCCGACCCGGCGTGCTCAACCAACAGCCGCACGTTGTGGGCGATCGCGTCGAGGTCCACCACGGCCTCGGCGGCCGCGGTAGGGGTCAGCGAAAGCTCGGTCGGTTGCATGGTCACTGCCGATTGTTTCATGCGCCCATGTGAACTTATGTTCGAGATTTCGGGCTCTCGTCGTGCATATATTCACGTTGGCAGCTCGCGACGCGTTATGACGCGGTCTTCAGATGGTGACGCAGGTCGACAAGGCGATCGCAGCGCGACTGTGATATCGCGGTCGAACGTGAGCTTGTGTGCGAGATTTCGGCGAATTTTCGACCAGAAGCTCACGTTCGGCACCTGGCTAGTGCGCGAAGGGCTGCAGCTTGTTGAAGTGGCCGCCGGGCTTGAGCTCGTCGAGGTGGGCCAACGCGGTCGTGAGGTCGTCGCGCAGGGCTCTGG
>Ga0126307_10000994_pt1 | contig 18650 bp, 17 predicted proteins | sample Plot28_FD_89955 | JGI IMG/M metagenome (GOLD analysis project Ga0126307, IMG submission 89955) | Serpentine soil microbial communities from UC McLaughlin Reserve, CA, USA - Plot28 | ecosystem: Environmental > Terrestrial > Soil > Grasslands | place: USA: UC McLaughlin Reserve, Lake County... | reverse complement strand
TTCGTGGGCGTGCACGCCTCGGCGTCGGCCGATTTCCGTCGAGCGTCGTCGATCCGTCCGCGCTCGGCGTACGCGATACCCAGCCACGCGTGCGCGCAGCAGTTCAGAGGACGTGCGTCGAGGCTGTAGCCGCGCTGATCCCGCAGGGCTCGCGCGTACGCGCTGTGCGCAGTTGCGTCTTCGGGCGACGCCTCTGCGCGCGCGCGCGCGCGCCCGGCCGACCTCGCCCTCCGCCCACTGACGTCGAAGCTGCTCCGCCGTCTTCGTGCGGCCGAGCAACGTCAACGCGACGATGCCGTTCGCTTCCGCATACGTCTCGTCGACGCGGTCGACGCGGACGACGAGGCCGCACAAGAACGGCGCCGTCGAAGTTCCGTAAAAGAGCGGACCGTCCCGGCGCGAATGCGGGCGAACGTCTCCACCGAGATCGGCGCACCTGCCTAACCGCGATCCTGCAAAGCCTCGAGCGAACGCAGCACCTCGTCGTGCAGGAGGCCGTTCGACGCAACGTAGAGGCCGGGGTCGACGGTGAAGCGGCCTCCGGCCTCCTCGACGATCAGCTTCGGTGCCTTCCAGTCCCACTCGTCGAGGGAGAGCTCGACGGCGACGTCGACTCGCCCCTCGGCGACGAGCACGTGCTGCCAGAAGTCCGGATACGTCCGCGCGACGGCGACGCGCGCCGCGAGCGCGTGGACTGCGGCCGAGACGCGCAGCGTCGTCGTCGAGAGGTACGTGTCTTCGAGTCGCGCGACGCCGGAGACGCGGATCGCATCGCCGTCGAGGAACGCGCCGCCGCCGCGCGTCGCCCACCAGCGGTGGCCGAGTGCGGGCGCCGACACGACGCCGCACACCACCGACCCCTCGCGCTCGAGCGCGATCAACGTCGCCCAGATCGGGATCCCGCGCGCGTAGTTGCGCGTGCCGTCGATCGGGTCGAGCCACCACACGACCTCGCCCTGCTCGACACCGAACTCCTCGCCGGCCACGGCCTCGCCCGGGCGCGCGACCGCCAGCCGGTCTCGCAGCGCACGCTCCGTATCACGATCGGCGTCGGTGACCGGCGTCAGGTCGGTCTTCGACTCGACACGGAGGTCTTCGGCACGGTAGCGCGCCGTCGTCCGCGCGTCCGCCTCGTCCGCAAGCGCGAGGGCAAGGTCGAGGTCGTCCACGTCGCGTACATACCGCAACCGCCGCTCACGGTGCGGCGCCCGGTGGCCGGCGGTGCACCGCCACCCCGACGACGACGAGCGCGAGGGCAGCGACCTCGACGCGTGAGGGAACCTGCGCGAGCACGACGAGGCCGACGACGGTCGCCGTCGCGGGGAGCAGCGACACGAGCAGCGCGTACGCCTCTCGCGCCATCCGCGCGAGCGCAAGCTGGTCGAAGACGTACGGAATAACCGAGCTCGACAGCGCGACGCCGGCTCCGGCCGCGATCGCCACGGGATCCACGAGTGCGGGCAACGCGGCGGCCGCGCCGATCGGAGTCGTGACGACCGCGGCGACCAGCATCGCCGCCGCGAGGCCGTCGAGACCATTGACGTCGCCGCTTCGCGAGACGCGGTGCGCGAGCACGATGTAGAGCGCGAACAGGATCGAATTCGCGAACGCGAGGAGGAGGCCGAGCGGCTCGCCCTCGATGCGGACGTCGAAGAGCAGGTAGACGCCCGCGACGGCGGCCGCCAACGCGAGCGCGTTGCGAACCGTGCGCAGCCCGACGGCCGCGAGTGCGATCACGGGCAGGAACTCGATCGCCGCGACCGTGGCAAGCGGCAGCCGGTCGATCGCGACGTAGAAGCAGGGGTTCATCACGCCGAGGACGACGCCCATCGCAACGACGTCGCGACGACCCGTCCCATCGAGCGCCGGCGCAGCGCGCCACGGTCGCCGCCACGCTGCGAAAACCGCCGCCGCGAAAACAATTCGGAGCCACGCCACACCGACGGGCTCTACGAGCGCAAAGAGCAGGACGGCGAACGCCGGACCGAGGTAGTGGAAGATCGCGCTGCAGACGAAGTACGTCGTCGGCGGCGCGGCGGCGACTGCCTTCGCGACGCGGCGGGAGCCTCCGCGGCCCGGCCGCCGCAGCGCGAGATCGGCGGGATCCACCGCCCCATCGTCGACACGACGGCGCGCAAGCGCCATACTTACTCGAAGGCATTGCTCCTCGACTGCCTGCGAACACACCGACGATGACCGACATCGCCTACGAAAACCTGCTCGACACGACGAATCGCCTTCTTCTTACCGAGTTGCAGCAGAACGCGCGGCTCTCGCTCGCGGAGCTCGGGCGACGCGCGAACCTGTCCGCGCCGGCAGTCGCCGACCGCCTGCAGCGACTCGAAGAGGCCGGAGTCATCACCGCGTACCGGGCCGAAGTCGACCCGCGAGCGGTCGGGTATCCGGTGTCGGCGATCGTGCGCATCCGACCGGCGACGCGGCAGCTCCACAAGATTCCGGCGCTGGCACGCGAGATGCCGGAGGTCGTCGAGTGTCACCGCGTGACCGGCGAGGACTGCTTCGTGCTGAAGCTGCATCTGCGCGCGATCGGCGACCTCGAGGCGCTGCTCGACCGCTTCATCGTGTACGGACAGACGACGACGTCGATCGTGCACTCGTCCCCGATCGCCGGCCGGCCGGTGGACGTCAAGCAGCCACCGGCGAAGCGCCCGCCGCGCGCGGCAGCGGGCTGATCGAGGCATGGAGGCCGTCACTCGACGAGCTTGTAGCCGACCCCCCAGACGTTGATCACGAACGGTCCGTGCCCGTCCGTCTGCAGCTTGCGGCGCAGGCGGGACGCGTGCGAGTCCAACGTCCGCGTGATGCCGTTGGAGCGAAAGCCCCAGACGTCGCGCAGGAGCTCCTCCTTACGGAAAACGCGGCGCGGATCCGAAGCGAGCTTCAGCAACAGCTCGTACTCCTTGCCGCCGACCCGCACGCGCTCCCCTGCAACGGCCACCCCCCGCGCCGGGATGTCGATCCTGATCGTGTCGACCGTGACCGTCTCGCCGTGCGGCGGCGCGGCGCGGCGGAGGACGGCACGCATGCGCGCGAGGAGCTCGTCGTACAGAAACGGGCGCGCGAGGAAGTCGTCACAGCCCCGAGCGAACGCGCGCACGCGGTCGACGGCGTCGGCCCCCTCGACGCCGAGCACGATCACCGGAACGTCGCCGACGCGCTCGCGGCACGCATCGAGGACCGAGGCATCGCCGAGCAGCACGAGGTCGAGACTTGCGCGCTCCGCGGCCTCCCACGCCGCCTGTCCGTCGCCGGCCCCGACGATTTCGAAGCCGTCATCCGCCAGGTGACGCTCGAGATAACCGCGGATGGTCGGCTCGGGCTCGGCGATCAGGACAGCGGACATTCAGACCTGAAGGTACTCGCGGAAACCGGCGCCGAAAAGATGTCCTTTGCTGCAACTCCGTGACGAATCACCCACAGCCGGATCGAGTGGCCGTGACCCGACCGGCGCAGTCCGACGCTAGAGACGGCCGCTGCGGATCACACCCCACAGCAGCCAGACCCCGAGCAGCCCCGAGAGGAAGAATCCGATCGCCGACAGGGCATTGACCCCGAACAGCTTCGGGCCGTGCGTCGCGAAGATGCCGATCAGGCTCGAGCCGATCAGCCCGCCCGTGACGACGAGCGCGACCGTCAGACGGTTCAGCGCGGCCGACAGCCGCACCATGAAATCGTCGAGCCCCTTGTGGACGAACCCGACCTCGATCTGGCCGTCGCGCAACTCCTCGAGCATGTCGTGCACCTGGTACGGCATCTCGCCGAAGACGCCCGCGAGGCGGATCGTCTCGCGCCGCGCCTGCCGCGCGAGCGATCGCGGCCCGAAGCGCTCGACTACGAGGTCGCGCGCGTACGGCTTCGCGACCTCGAAGACGTTGAAGTCCTCGTAGAGCTCGATCCCGACCGAGCCCAGCGTCGCGATCGACTTGTCGAGGAGGACGAACCGCGTCGGCAGACGGAGGTTCATGGAGTAGATGAGCTGGAAGGCCTCGCGGATCACCTGGATCGGGTCGATCTCCGAGAGCGAGGCGCCGTAGTACTTGTAGTAGAGGTCGCCCAGCCGCGCGCGGAACTCCTCCTCGCGCTCCTTCGGGTAGCGAACGCCGAGGTCGGAGAGGCGCTTCGGCAGGTTGTCGACCTGCTCGTTGGCAGCGTCGATGAAGAGCCGCGTCACCTTCGACAGGTCCTCGTCCGTGAGCTTTCCGACCTGTCCGAAGTCCACGAGCCCGATCCGGTCGGGCGCCATCACGAGGATGTTCGCGGGGTGAGGATCGCCGTGGAAGAAGCCCTTGCGGAAGATCATCGTCATCCACGTCTCGGCGAGGCGGTTGGCGAGCCGGCGCCGCTCCTCGAGCGTGTACGCCGTCCAGTCGATGACGTTCAGGCCGACGCCGTCGAGGTGCTCGAGGGTCAGCACACGCGCGCGCGTGTACGACCAGAAGACCCGCGGGATCTGCACGTGGGGATCGCCCGCGAAGTCGTGCCGGAAGCGTTCCGCGTTTCGCGCCTCCAGCCGGTAGTCGAGCTCCTGCCGGATCGATCGGGAAAACTCATCGACGAGGTCGCGCGCGTCGATGAAGTCGAGGGCCCGCACGCGTTCCTTCGCGATGCGCGCGGCCTGATAGAGCAGCGCGAGATCGGCCTCGATCTGCCGCGGCGCGCCCGGCCGCTGCACCTTCACCGCGACGCGGCGGCCGTTCGGAAGGACGGCGCGATGGACCTGGCCGATCGACGCGGCCGCGATCGGCTGCGGGTCGAACTCGAGGAACGCGCGCTCGAGCGACAGCCCGAGCTCGGCCTCGATCACCTGCTCGGCCTGTTCGAACGGGAACGGCCTGACGTCGTCTTGCAGTCCCCGCAGCTCGACGATGATGTCCGGCGGGACGACGTCCGGGCGGGTCGACAGGAGCTGGCCGAACTTCACGAAGGTCGGGCCGAGCTCGTCGAGCATCTCGCGAAGATGGGCACCGCGCTGCGACGGCGCGCGCGCCTCGAGCCGCGCGCGCTGCCCCCACGGCAGCAGGTCCGTCAGCCGGTGCTTCTCGAAGAAGTAGCCGAAGCCGTGGCGGACGGCGACCTGCGCGATCTCCGACAGGCGGCCGAGGTTGCGCTGGGTGGTGCGGGTCGACATGGCGACAGTTTGGCACGCGCGGCGCCGGCCTCCGCCCCCGCGCGACGTGCGCGCGCGGGTCGCCGGCTAGCTCGGTGCGGGAGGCGTCAGCGGCACGTCGACGTCGCGCTCGACGAGCTTCAGCCGGTGCTCGAGCTGCGCGACGCGAAGCTCCAGCTCCTCGTAGTCGCTGCGCAGGACGAGGCCGAGCTCGCGAAGGAAACCCTGAAGCCCGGAGCCGGCGCGCTCCGTCACCCGCGTCGCGTCTCCGCGCCAGCGGCGCGCGAGGTCGTCGATCACGCTACGCGCATCGTCGCGGCGCATGCCGCCGCGTTCCGTGAGCGTGTCGGCGAGCTCGTCGATGCGTTCGGCGGTCAGCGAGACGGCCCCGAGGCCCGCCAGCAGGAGCCGCTCGACGTCGCTTCGATCCGACTGCGGACCGTCGTCTGCCGCGCCGTCGGTCACGCCGGCGTCACCGCGCGCGGCCGTGCGGGCGCGACCGCCGCCGCTGCCGGCGCTGCTCCCGCTTCGCTTCGTTCGACGCAACAGCGCGCTCGACCGCCGCGACAGGTGAGAGCTCCGGCACCGGCTCCGCCGCGGCGCGCGCCTCGGCCTCCGAGAGGAGAGCCTCCGCAGCGCCGTCGCGCGCGACCGCGCCGTCCGTCGAGTCCTTCCGCCGTGCGTACTCCGGCTCGCGCTCCTTCCAGACCGCGAGCAGCGGCGCGGCGATGAAGATCGACGAGTAGCCGCCGACGACGATCCCGACGAGCAGCGCGAACGCGAAGTCCTTCAGCGTCTCGCCGCCGAAGAACAGGAGCGCGAGGACCGGCAGGATCGTGATGAACGTCGTCGCGAGCGAGCGTCTGATCGTCTCCCACAGCGACACGTTCGTGATCGTCGCGAACGACGCACGCCTCATCAGTGGAATGTTCTCGCGCACGCGGTCGAGGATGATGATCGTGTCGTAGATCGAGTAACCGAGCACGGTGAGCACGGCGGCGACCGTCGCGGTCGTCACCTCCCGGCCGCTGATCGAGAAGACACCGACGGTGATCGCAACGTCGTGGATCATCGCCACGATGACCGGCAGAGCGAACTTGATCTCGAACCGGATCGCGATGTAGAGCACGACGAGGAACAGCGAGAAGAAGATCGCGAGCAGCGCATCCCGTGCGATCTGCTGGCCGAAGCTCGACGACACGTTCTTGCTGCCGAACGACTCAGCGTCGAACCGCTGCTCGAGCGCGTTCTGCAGCTGGTCCTGGTCGCCGCGCGACAGCGACTTCGTCCGCACCTGGAAGCTCTTGTACTCGTCGCCGCTCTGCGAGCCACGCCCCTGGATCTGCGCCGCGCCCTGTCCGATCTCGCCGGCGGCGGAACGCACGTCGTCCACGGGATGCGCCTGCGGCGTCGTGAAGGTGATCTGCGTCCCGCCCTTGAAGTCGATTCCGAGGTTGAGGCCGCGCGTCGCGAGCGAGAGGACGCTGACGGCGAGGATCACAGCCGAGAGCCCGAACCACACCTTGCGGAGGCCCATATAGTCGATGTGCAGGAACTTCATGCCCTGCGTGCCATGCGCTCCCATGAAGCGCGGTGAGTCGAACCAGCGGAAGCCGGCGAGCAGCCCGAGCATCGCGCGCGTGGCGGCGACGGCGGTGAGGAGCGAGATGACAACGCCGATCAGGAGCATCAGCGCGAATCCCTTCACGCCGGCGGTCGCGACGGCGAAGAGCACGAGCGCGGTGATGCACGTGACCGCGTTCGCGTCGAGAATCGTGTGGAAGCCCTTCCCGTACCCCGCCGAGATCGCGGCGCGCACGGACTTCCCCGCGCGCACCTCTTCCTTGATTCGTTCGAACACCACCACGTTCGCGTCCGCGGCGACGCCGATCGTGAGGACGAGGCCGGCGAAGCCGGGCAGCGTCAGCGTCACGTTGAAGAGCAGGATCGCCGCGTACACGAACACGGCGTAGATGGCGAGGCCGATGACGGCGATCAGGCCGAGGAAGCGGTAGACGAGCAGCAGGAAGAGCGCGACGACGAGAAGACCCGCGATCGCGGCCTTCTTCGCCTCCGCGAGCGAGTCCTTACCAAGAGTCGCGGAGACATCGGTGCGCTCGATCTGGTTGAAGTTCACGGGCAGCGCGCCCGTCTGGAGCACGAGTGCCAGGTTCTTCGCCTCACCGAAGCCGTCGAGGCCGGTGATCTGCGCGCCGTTCGAGCCCTCGATCCCGTTCGGGTACTGCTCCCAGTCGATCGACGGCCACGACTTGATCTCGCGGTCGAGCACGATCGCGAAGTGCCCCTCGACCTTCTCGCCCGCGATGCCGGACTGGAGCCGCCCGTATGCGGCCTCCTTCTTCGTGATGTCCTGGAAGATCCGCGCGCCGTCCTTCGTGAACTGCATCAGGACGATTGCGCCCTGCTGCGGGTCGACGTCGGCGCGGGTGCCGCTGAGCTTCAGCTCCGCGCCCGTCATCTCCGGCACGGGGTTCTCCGGATTCTCGGGATCGTCGTTCGTCCCGTCCGGGTCGTACTTGAAGAGGTACCAGTAGTTCTGCTTCGGCCGGAGGATGTTGACGCCCGGGCAGACGACCTCGCCGACGCCGCACGCGACCACGACCGTGTCCTTCGGGACGCCGAGGACACGGTACTGCGCCGCCGGCTCCTTTTCTTCCGCCTTCGGCTTCGGCGCGCGGGCTTGCAGCGACCTCGTGTTCTCGACCGACTCGGGTGTGATCTTGCGGCTCTTCGCGACCTTCGTGGCGAAGAGCGCTTCGCGCTTGGTCACCGGTCCGGCGAGCAGCTTCTTCTTCTTGACGTCGAAGAGGAAGTACTCGCGCGCGCCCTTTTCGTCGGCCTGCGACTGCACGCGCGAGAGCAGGGTGTAGAGCGAGTCGTTCGGGATCGGGAACCCACTCGTGCCGCTGCGAGACGGGCCGGTCAGGTCCGTCTCGAGGTCGTAGAACTCGAGCTGGGCCGTTTTGCCGATCAGCTGCGCCGCCTGCGCCTTGTTGTGGACGCCCGCGAGCTGGATCACGATCTGGTCGGTGCCCTGCTTGCGGATCTCGGGCTCGGAGACGCCGAGCTTGTCGACGCGGTTCCGCATGATCTCGACGGAGCGGTCGAGGTCCGACTTCTGCAGTTTGCGGTTCGGCGGTGGCACCGCCTGCATCACGACCTCGAGGCCGCCCTGGAGGTCGAGGCCGAGCGTCGTCTCCTTGTGGATCGGCGACGACGGGACCAGCATCGCAACGACCGCCACAACGGCGGCGGCAATCAGGCCGAGGAGGATCAGATACTTCCGGCGGTCGCTCACGTCGGACGATAAGAGTATCGGCGCTTCACGCCGATTGGCAGGCGCTCACCGCGAACCGTCGCCTTGGCTGCGGCGGCCGCCCGTCGGAAGGGTTTTGCCTACGCGCTGCTGCGCGGCGGGTCGGCCGGTGCCGGCTCGTCGCGTTCCGAGGTCTCGGCTTCGGTGTCGGTCGCCGCGACGGGCTCTTCGTCTGCGTCGCCTTCCGCGTCTTCCTCGTCGTCCGGGTCGCCCTCTTCGTCGTCCAGCGGCTCGACGATTCCCGCAACCGCATTGCGTGCGGTGCGGACGACGAGCCCGTCGGCGATCTCGATGTGGAGAACCTCACCGTCGACCTCGGCAATGACGCCGTAGAGCCCGCCTGCGGTGACGATCTCGTCCCCCGGCTCGAGGCTCGTGATCAGCTCCTGCTGCTCCCGCGCACGCGTGCGCTGCGGGCGGATCAGCATGAACCAGAAGACCGCGAAGAGAAGTCCGATGACGAGCAAGCCGCTCATGCGACCTCCTGGGCTGCCGCGAGCCGGTCGAGGGTCTTCGATTTATACGTGCGGAACCGCCCCTCGCGGATCGCGTCGCGCGCGCCGGCGGTCAACTCGATCAGGAACTGGAGGTTGTGGACGCTCAGCAGCCGCAGGCCGAGCAGCTCGTTCTGGTTCACGAGATGGCGCAGGTACGCGCGGGTGAAGCGCGTGCAGGCCGGGCACGAACAGCGTTCGTCGAGCGGCCGCGGGTCGCGGGCAAAGGCCGCGTTCTTGAGGTTCAGGCGTCCGTCCCACGTCTGCGCCGACCCGGTCCGCCCAAGCCGCGTCGGCAAGACGCAGTCGAACATGTCGACGCCTGCGGCGATCACTTCCAGGATCGCCTCGGGATCGCCGATCCCCATGAAGTAGCGCGGCTTTTCCTGCGGCAGCAGCTCCGCCGACCACGCGGTCGTCTCGAACATCGCGCCGCGATCCTCGCCGATCGCGAGGCCGCCGATCGCGTTGCCGTCGAAGTCGAGGTCGACGATCTCCTCTGTCGAACGGCGTCGAAGCTCGGGATCGGTGCCGCCCTGCGCGATCCCGAAGCGGAGCTGCCCGTGCGCGCGCGGCGCGTCGCGCTGGCGCTTCGCCCAGAGCGTCGTCCTCCGAACCGCCTGCTCGAGACCTCGTCGGGAGACGTCCGCGTGAGGCACCTCGTCGAGGCACATTGCGATGTCGGAGCCGAGACGCCGCTGGACGTCGACCGCGAGCTCGGGCGTGAAGCGGGCGAGGTCGCCCGCGTAGGCCGCGTTGAACGTGACGCCGTCGTCGTCGATCCGCACGATCGTGTCGCGCAACGAGAAGACCTGGAACCCACCCGAGTCGGTGAGGATCGGGCCGTCCCACGCCATGAATTCGTGGAGCCCGCCTATCTCCTCGACGACGTCGACGCCCGGCCGGAAGTAGAGGTGGTACGTGTTCCCGAGGACGATCTGCGCGCCGAGCGCGCGGAGCTCGTCGGGGTGCACGCCCTTGACGGTTCCTTTCGTCCCGACAGGCATGAAGGCGGGCGTCAGGACGATTCCGTGCGCCGTGTGCAGGACGCCTGCGCGCGCGGCGCCGTCGGTCGCGTCGAGGGAGAAGGCCTTCTGCGCGGCGCCCGCGTCGCGCGCGCCTGCCGCCACGCCGACGGCACGTCCGGTGTCAGGCACCGTCACACGTTAGTGCCGGAACCACCGCAGCGGTGTGACAGTTCGTGCCGGAACAGTCCCGGGTCGCGTCATAAGGCGTCCGCGTCGGACCTGTCGGCACACGGGGAGCCATGGGAGTGGGCCGGCGCATGCACATGGGGACACATGGGCCACGCAGGATCGGACCGTCGGACTCGGCCACGTACGGAGTCAGAGGACCAGCATCGCGTCGCCGAAGGAGTAGAAGCGATAGCGCTCGCGAATCGCGAGCTCGTAGAGGCGCCTCGTCTCATCGACGCCGGCGAACGCCATCACGAGCGCGAGCAGCGTCGTCCGCGGCAGGTGGAAGTTCGTCACCAGCGCGTCGACGCGGCGGAACTCGAAGCCGGGCGTCACGAACAGCGAGGTACGGCCGCTGAGCGGCGCGCCGCGGGCGAGCGTCTCGAGCACGCGCATCGTCGTCGTCCCGACCGCGAGGACGCGGTCGGCGTTGCGCGCGCGCTCCCACGCTTCGGGTTGCACCGAATACCGCTCCCCATGGAGCTCGTGCTGCTCGAGCTCGTCCGCCGCGACCGGTCGAAACGTGTCGAGCCCGACGTGGAGCGTCACGCGCTCGGTGTCGATCTGCGCGAGCAGCTGCGGCGTGAAGTGGAGACCTGCCGTGGGAGCCGCGGCGGACCCCGGCTCGCGCGCGTAGACGGTCTGGTACCGCGCGGGATCGGACAGCGGCTCGGCGATGTACGGAGGCAGCGGCGTCTCGCCGGCCGGCTCGCCCTCGAGGCGAACGCGCCACCGCCCTCCGCCGAGGTGTTCGACGAGCTGGACGCCGCCGTAACGCCGGCCGGCGCGCAGCCGGCCGGTCGGCCGCGCGAGCGCCTCCCACTCGCCGCCGCCGAGCGGCTCGAGCAGGAGCACCTCCCCCTTCGGACGGTCGATGCGGATCCGCGCCGGGATCACGCGCGTGTCGTTGAGAACGACGAGCTCGCCGCTGAGCTCCTGCACCAGCTCGTGGAAATGCCGGTGGCGGACATCGCCGCTCGCGCGGTCGTAGACGAGCAGCCGCGATTCGTCCCGCTCGGAGCTCGGACGCTGCGCGATCAGCTCCGGAGGCAGGTCGTAGTCGAGCTCCTCGGACCTCATCCGACGCCGGCGCTAGGGTCGCATCATGGACGTCGTGGAGCGCGCGAGGCAGCGGATCGACGGCGCGGCCGAGGGTCGTGTCGACGCCGCCGCGTTCGACGCGGCGCTCGAGCAGGCGCGCGACGCGGTCGAGGCGCTGGCGCAGACGACCGCAGGGCTGGAGTCCGGGCTTCCGGCGGCGATCCAGGACGGCATGCGCGAGCAGTTCCGCCCGAGCGCGAGACACCTCGCGGAGATCCGCGGTCTCATGAACCATGTCGTCCGGCGGATGGAGCGGCTCGAAGGCGATCTGCTGGCCGAGCGACATGCACGCGTCGACGACCTCGGGCTCCTCGTCGACCTGATCTCGTCCGGCTGGAAGTCGGTCAACGACCGCCTCGCGCGGATCGAGGCGGCCCTGCCGCCGATCGCTGAGGTCGTCGAGCTCAAGCGCGAGCCGGCCTAGGTCCCCTCGGCTACGTCAGCGCGAGCACGAGCGCGCACGCCGCGACCCAGAGCCCCACGCAGGCCAGGATCGGCCGATCCGAGAGCAGCACGTTCTCCGGCTCTTCGCCGAGCTCGTGGCGGTGGACGAGGACGAGGTAGCGCGCGAGCCCGAAGACGACGAAGACTGCCGTCGCCGCGAGCCACGGCGAGTGCGCCGTCAGGGCGTACGCCAGGTAGGCCGCCGCGGTCGCGAGCGCGACGGCGTTGAGCAGCGGGTCGACGAGCCGCAGCGAGTAGCCCTCGAGCACGGGCCGCCCCGGCGTCGCCTCGGCGCCGACGAGCACGAGTTCGCCGCGGCGTTTCGCGAGCCCGAGAAACAGCGCGAGCAACGCCGTGCAGACGAGCAGCCACCCCGAGATGCGGACGTCGACGGCTGCCGCGCCGGCAGCAGCACGAATGACGAAGAGCCCCGCGATGACGACCACGTCGACGAGGACGATCCGCTTCAGCCCGAGCGAGTAGCCGAGCTGGAGCGCGACGAACGCGACCAGGAGGACGAGCGAGAGGTATCCGAGGACCGCCGCGACGCCGAGGGCTGCGAGGGCCAGCGCGGCCGCGAGCACGAGCGCGAGCTCCACGGGGAGCTCGCCGCGCGCGACCGGCCGGTCGCGCTTGATCGGGTGTGCGCGGTCGTGTTCGACATCGCGCAGGTCGTTGACGACGTAGGCAGCGCTGGAAGCAGCGCAGTAGGCCGCGAACATCGCCACCGCCTGCGCCCACCTCCACGGGTCGCCGAGCTTCGCTGCGAACACGATGCCGGCGAAGAGCAGCAGGTTCTTCGACCACTGCCTCGGGCGCAGCGCTGCCCACGCCGCCTGCGCGCTCGAGCGCCTCGGCGTGAGCGGAACGACGGCCGCGCGCTGTGGAAGGCTCACGAGCGCGCGTCCGCAGGCAGGACGAGCTCGAACCGCGACCCGCGGCCCACGACCGTGTCGAGCGCGATGCGCCCCCCGAGTGCCTGCGCGAGCTCGTTTGCGATCGCGAGGCCGAGCCCCGTGCCGCCGCCCACGTCGTCCGACCAGAACGGCCGGAAGATCCGCTCGCGGTTATCGTCGGTGATACCGGGGCCGGTATCGGAGACGCTGACGGAGACGCTGCCGTTCTCGGCCGCGAGCTCGAGGTCGATCTCGCCGCCGTCCGGCGTCCAGCGGAATGCGTTCGAGAGCAGGTTCGTGATGATCTGGAGCACGCGATCGCCGTCGGTCACGATCATGGGCGCGTTCCGCACGTCGCTGCGGTACTCGATCCCGCGCCGGCGCGCCTCTTCGTTGAACGTCGAGTACGCGCGCGCGACGACCTTGCCCATGTCGACCTCTTCCTCGAGCAGCGTGAAGCGGTGCGCGTCGAGCTTGGCGAGGTCGAGCACGTCACCGACGAGGCGGGCCAGCCGCTCCGTCTCGTACGAGACGACGTCGAGCGACTGCGCCCGTGCATCCGGATCCTCGACCAGCCCTTCGCTCAATGCCGCCACGTGGCCACGGATCGCAGTCAGCGGCGTGCGGAGCTCGTGCGACACCGACATGAGGAAGTTCCGCTCCACCTGCTCGGCCTCGGCCAGTCGCCGCGCCATCTCGCGAAAGCGATCGGCGAGGTGCCCCACCTCCGTGCCGCCGGGCACCGCAGGAACCGCAACGTCGTACCGCCCGCGCGCGACCTCGTCCGCAACCTCCGACAGCTCGACGAGTGGGCGCGTCAGGCGCCGCGAGAGGTACACGGCGAGGCCCGCGGCCACGATCAGGCCGCCGAGCAGGGCAAGCGCGAGCCTGTTCAGCAACGGGACGACGCGCGTCGACAGCTGATCCTTTGGCTTCGCCACGACGAGCGCGCCGAAGAACGTGTCGCCGACGTTGAGCGGCGCCGCGACGGCGAGGAACGTCGAGTTCCTTTCGGGAGGCGTGAACTCGAACTGCACGCGCTCGCCGCGCGCGACGCGGTCGAAGTCGATCGCGTCGCGGCTCAGCGGCCGCAGGAGTGCGGCCTTGTACTGTCGGAGCTCGGTCTTGGTCGGATTCGGCGGCGCCTGGAACAGCTCGAAGCCCGGCACCGGCGGCACGTAGTAGATCCGGTCGCCCGTCGCGTCCTCGAGCTGCTCGCGGGGCGACGGGTCGTTCTGCCCCTTCGCGCCCGCGATGTACAGCCGCGTCAGCCCGCGGGCCTCGCGGCGCAGCTCGCCACGCGCTCGGTTGAGCGTGTACGACTGGAGGAGCTGGAACGCGATCGCGGCGGCGACGAGCCCGAAGAGGACGACCGCGGCGAGGAAGAGCGCGGGAAGCTGAAAGCGGAGTGAGCGGAGAGACTCCACGGCCCGAGCGCGTCAGGCCGCCGGATTCTCCCGCGCCGGCGAAACCTTGTAGCCGACTCCCCAGACCGTGACGATCGGCGACGCGTCGCCGAGCTTGCGGCGGAGCTGCCGGACGTGGACGTCGACGGTGCGCGTGTCGCCCGCGAACGTGTAGCCCCAGACCCGCTCGAGAAGCTGGTCTCGCGTGAGGACGAGGCCGCGGTGATCGAGCAGCTCCCAGAGGAGGTCGAACTCCTTCGGCGCGAGCTGCACCTCCTCGTCGCCGACCCGAACCTCGCGCCGGCCGGCGTCGATCGACAGGTCTCCGTGCCTGAGCACTGCCGCCTCGAGCTGCTTGCGATCGGGGCCCGTGCGCCGGAGCACGGACTTGACCCGCGCCACGAGCTCGCGGGGGTTGAACGGCTTCGTCAGGTAGTCGTCCGCGCCGACTTCGAGGCCGATGATCTTGTCCACGTCCTCGTCGCGCGCGGTGAGCATGATGATCGGCACCTCGCCGCTCTTCCGAATCCGCCGGCACACCTCGATCCCGTCGATGTCCGGGAGATTGAGATCGAGCACGATCAGCGCGGGCCGGTTCGACGCCACCTGCTGCAGCGCGTCGCCGCCCGTCGGCGAGGTCCGCACCGCGTACCCGGCGTTCTTGAGGTAGAGCGAGACGAACGACGCGATCGACGACTCGTCCTCGACGACGAGGATCGACTGGGGTTTGTTGGTCGTCGTCATTTAGCGTCCCAGGGTGCCAGACGCCTCGGCGCGTCCGGCTACTGCGTTGTCGTCAGCGCCGAGAGCTGGAAGGGCTGCTCGAGCAGCGGCAACAGCTTGGCCTTGTCGCCGTTGAACGAATAGGTGCCGTCGTCGAGGGTCCCGGCGCCCTGCATCGTCACGGTGCCCTTACCCGTCGCCGAGAGGTCGATCCCGGTCGTGTCCTTGCGGAGAGTGACCCTGAACCTGCCGCCGATGAAGCGGAAGCGAATGTTCTTGCCGCTGTAGACGGTCACGAACTCGTCGCGGAAGGTCGTCTTGGCCGCACCGGTGACCACGGCCTCGAGCTCGTCGTCGGGATTCGGGTCGCGCACGGTAAGCGCGCCCTGGTCGAACCGGCCGATGACGCCGCCCTTGGCCTGGACCACGATCTTGCCGGCGGCGTCCTTGACGATCAGCGTGCCGTCGCCGGGAGCGTTCGTTGTCGCACCGGCGAACGCCGGCAGCGCGAGGGCGAGCAGGGCAGGAATGAGCAGCGGACGGCGCACCGCGAGAAGAGTATCCCCGATTGCAGTGTGCGCTTCTTCAGCGACCCGTTAACGAACTGTTAGGGGAACGGGCCTGGGGGCAGCTGCGCGGGGCGCGATCCGCGCTGACCCGGACACTAGACTCCACGCGAATGAACGAGGTGCACGAGTTCGGCACCATCGTGCTCCTCGTCGCGGCAGGCTTCGCGCTCGCGGTCGCAACGAGCCGGCTCAGCGAGCGCTTCTCGATCCCCGGCCCTGCGATCTTCCTGATCGCGGCCGCGGTCGTCTCCGACCTCTCCGACAGCGTCGGCGACGCGCTGACCGTGAAAGAGGTCGAACGGATCGGCGTCGTTGCCCTGATCGTGATCCTGTTCGACGGGGGCGCGCGCATCGGGCTCGAGCGGATGCGCGTCGCCGGCGTCCCCGTGATCTCGCTCGGCGTCGTAGGCACGTTCGCGACCGCAGGGCTCGTCACCGTCGCGGCGCACGTGCTGCTCGACTTCTCGTGGATCACCGCCGGGCTGATCGGCGCCGCAATCGCGCCGACCGATCCCGCCGTGATGTTCTCGGTGCTCGGCAAGCGCGAGGTTTCCGGTCGGACGGGCACGATCCTCGAGGGCGAATCGGGCGTCAACGACCCGGTCGGGATCGCGCTGATGATCGGGATGATCGAGATGGCGACGAACGACGAAGCCGGCTTCTCGACGGTGATCTGGGAGTTCGTGGTCGAGATGGTCGTCGGCCTCGCCGTGGGCGTCGCAGGCGCGTACGCGCTCGTCCTCTTGATGCGGCACGTCAGCCTCCCGAGCGCCGGCCTCTATCCGATCCGCACGCTCGCAGCGGCCGGCGTGATCTACGGCCTTGCCTCCGTCGCGCACGGGTCCGGCTTTCTCGCGGTCTTCGTCGCCGGACTGATCGTCGGGGACATTCGCGCGCCGTACCAGCAGGACGTCGAACGCTTCATGACCTCGCTGTCGTCGGTCGCGGAGATCGCCGTCTTCGTCGCGCTCGGGCTGACGATCGACCTGGCGTCGTTCGACCAGAGCTGGTGGCTGAACGGGATCGTGCTCGCGGTCTTGCTCGCGCTCCTGATCCGGCCCGTCGTCGTCGCGGTGCTGCTCGTACCTGCCCGGCTTCGCCTGGGCGAGCGGGTCTTCGTGATGTGGGGCGGGCTCAAGGGCGCGGTCCCGATCTTCCTCGCCGCGTTCGCGCTCCTCGCAGCCGTCGAGGACGCGGATCAGATCTACGCGATCGTCTTCGTGGTCGTCGCGCTTTCGGTGCTCGTGCAGGGGACGACGATCCCGCTCGCGGCGTCGATTCTCAACGTGCCGATGCGCGTGATCGAGCAGGAGCCTCCGGAGCGCGCGTGATCTTCGGGCTCGCGCTGCCGCCGCCCCCGCCGGCGCTCTACCAGCTCTCGGTCTCGAACGGCTCCGCTCCGTTCGCGGGCGATCGGCGCCTGCTGACGACGGTGTCGCCGAACGGCGACGGCTTCCGCGATGCGGCCGTCGTGCGCTTCGGGCTCACGCGCGCCGCGCGAGTGCAGATGCAGGCGGTCCGCACGGACACCGTGCGCGAGGGGCGCCCGGCCTCGAGCGCGATCTGGACGCGCTCCTGGACGCTCGCTGCAGGACCGCAGACGCTGCGCTGGCGACCGGCGGCGACGACGGCGCCGCGGACGTACATCCTGCGACTGACGGTGCGCGGCGTGCGCGGCGGCGAGGCGCGTGTCTACGGCGTCTACGCGGCGCACGGTCGTGTCAACGCGCCGGTGGTGCGCGTGCAGGGCATCGAGGCCGGCTTCGCGGAGCCGAGCTATGCGCCTGGAGAGATCGCCGAGGTGACGATCTCGAGCGACGCGCGCGAGCTCAGCGCGCAGGTGTTCGCCTACGGGAACTGGTTCCGCCCGACCGCCCGCGACCTTCGCTCCGGCGGCGACGCGATGACCGCACCGGTGCGCATCGACTGGCGCAGCCACCGCGACCGGCCCGCACGCGTGCGCCTCGTTCGCGCCGGCGACTGGCCGAGCGGCCTCTACTTTCTCCGCCTCACCGCGTCGGACGGCCGCGTCGGGTACGCGCCGTTCATCGTCAGGCCGCGCGTGCTCGGCGGAAGCGCGCGCGCGGCCGTCGTGCTCTCGACGAACACTTGGCAGGCGTACAACTTCCGCGACGAGGACGGCGACGGCTGGGGCGACTCGTGGTACGTCTCCGCCCGCGTCCGCTCGATCGACTCGACGCGGCCGTTCCTCGATTTCGGCGTCCCGTTCCGCTTCGGCGACTGGGACCTGACCGTCATCGCCTGGCTCGCCGCGACGGCAAAGCGCGTCGAGTTCCTCTCCGACCACGACCTCGAGCGCGTGCCCACCGGCGACGACCTCGCGCGCCGGTACGACCTGCTCGTCTTCCCGGGGCACGAGGAATACGCGACGACGCAGGCCTACGACGTCGTGCAGCGCTACCGCGACGCCGGCGGCAACCTGATGTTCCTCTCCGCGAACAACTTCTTCTGGCGCGTCCAGCGCTCCGGTGCGTTCCTGACGAAGACGGCGCTCTGGCGCGATCTTGGACGGCCGGAGGCGGCGCTCGTCGGCGTGCAGTATGCGGGCTCCAACCACGGCGGCGGGCAGAAGCCGTACGTCGTCGAGGGCGCAGACGCGGTGCCGTGGGCGTTCGAAGGCATCGCCTTCGCCTCGAATGGCTCGAAGCTCGGCTCCGCGTACGGGATCGAGATCGATGCGCGCGCGCCTTCGTCGCCGCCGGGGCTCGTCGTGCTGGCGCGGGTCGCCGACGTGCTCGGCCCGGGTCGCTCCGCCGAGATGACGTATTACGAGACGCCCGCCGGCGCCAAGGTCTTCGCAGCGGGAACGCTGAATTTCGCGGCCTCGCTCGACCGCCCGGACGTGTCGCGACTCGTCGACAACGTCTGGCGCCGTCTCGCATCGCCCTGAGATCCGCGCGTCGCGGCATCCTGTCGACGTGCATCGCGCAGCCCTCGCCGCGGCCGCCGCCGTGCTGCTCGCGGGTTGCGGTGGCAGCGGAGACCGCGAGCCGCGCGTCGTCCAGGGCCGCGTCGGGGAGCCCGTGCCCACGAAGGCGGCGGCGTGGCCGGACGCGGAGACGTCCTTCTGCAACGAGCGCATCGGCTTCGGCCGGTCGCAGCCTGCAGGGGGGACGTCGATCGTGTCGGCGACGACTGACGGCGGACGGACGTGGCTTCCGCGGGCACGGCTGCAGGTCGGCGCAGGGACGCTGACATGCCTGTCGCGGCGGGAGGTGGTCCTGAGCGCGTATCCGCCGCTGAACAGGACGAGCTCGGGGCCCCTCCTCCTCCGCTCGCGCGACGGCGGCAGGCGCTGGAGCGCCGTTCCGCTGCCGGTCGGCGCATCCTCACCG